>ERZ795054.2139-NODE-2139-length-17074-cov-5.041072_pt1 | contig 17074 bp, 11 predicted proteins | sample MGYA00375138_ERZ795054 | MGnify/ENA primary metagenome ERZ795054 (study PRJEB30183, sample SAMN05720215) | anaerobic digester metagenome | isolation source: active sludge of municipal wastewater-treating anaerobic digesters | place: USA | collected 2014-12-23 ... | reverse complement strand
GTCTCAAATGATCCCGGACTTGTTATGAATACCGTTAGTTCCATGAGGTCGATCCTTGGTCAGGATAAAGTGATACAGGTGGATCCGGCGACTATTGCTGAAGATTTCGGGAAATATGGCCGGACTGAACAAAAGATACCAATAGCACTATTCTGGGTTGGAGCTGTAAATCAAGTTCGTTATAATGATCATATTCAAAACGGCACACCTCTGATCCCGATCCATAATTCACAGTTTGCACCAGATTTTGAACCGACATTCAGTGGCGGTGTTGCTGCTATGAGCAAAGCTGTTATTGATATCCTGGCAAAATAGAGTACTATAAAACTGCCTTTTGGATCTTGATGATTGCCTCTGCAATATTATCCATATCCTCTTTTGTTCCAAGCATTGTATTCTGCATTATCCATACAGCTTCTTCATAACATGCTTTCTCCGTTACAGGACAGGACACTTTTGTATAATCCACATAATCAGGGATCGCATAGCACATGAAGTTCTTTTCCTGGAAAAGGGGTTGTTTATAAAGAGGCTGGGGATATCCCATGAAGCAGGGGACTCCTTCTGCAGCAAGCATCTTCGAGAATTCAACTTTCGAAAGGTTATTGAATTTAGATCTGTCGTACCTGAATATATAAATATGATAACTGTGAATTGTCTCACCTATACCTCTGCGAAGTGGTTTTATTCCTTCAATTTTTTCAAGAATTGAATTGAGATAAGTACCGTTCTCATGACGTTTAAGCGTTTGTTCCTTCAGCCTCTTAATCTGGTTCTTCAGTATTGCCACCTGTAACTGGGTTATACGATAATTACATCCCAGGTAATGATGCTCATACCATTGTCCGCCTTTAACTCTCCCCACGTTACGAAGGGAATTCATCATATCATACAGTTTTTCATTGTTGGTTATTACCATTCCTCCTTCACCGCTCGTCAGGTTCTTTGATGACTGAAAGCTGAAGCAACCTGCATCGCCTATACTTCCCAGTTTCTTTCCTTTATATTCTGCACCATGCCCGTGGCATGCATCTTCGATAACTTTCAGATCATGCTTCTTTGCAACAGCCATAATGGCATCCATATCACAGGCCTGTCCTGCAAAATGTACAGGGATTATCGCTTTAGTCTTTTTTGTAATGGCCTTTTCAATCTTTGTGGCATCAAGATTATATGTATCAGGATCAATGTCGACAAAAACCGGTACACAGTTGGCTTCAAGAACTATTGTTGAGGTCGCTATGAATGTATAAGGCGGAATTATCACTTCATCACCCGGTCTTACGTTGCATGCGATGAGTGCAAGTCTCAGGGCAACAGATCCGTTTACACATGTAAGGGCATATTTAGTTCTGCAGAAGGCTGCAAATTCATCTTCAAAGCTCTTTACAAGGTCTGCACAATCGGGGTTACCCCATCTTCCGCTTCTTACCACCTCTGCGGCAGCATTAATATCAGATTCGTCATATACCGGCCAGGGAAATTCCTTGTTGATGGTCCTGGGACCACCGTTGATTGCTAATTCTTTTTGCATGATAATATTATTTTAGATGTTCATAACATAACCTTACTGATTGCAGCGAAGATTCCGGAGTACATTCTGATGGTCCGGAATTATTCTTCAGGCATTCTGCGAAATATTCAATCTCATTGTAATAACCCGCCCCGATATCTCCGGCTGGGATCTCAGTAGTCTTCTTGTTATCTGATATCCCTATGACGTCGCTTTTTAATGTGGTATAGCTTAGTGTGGCATTTTCAAAACCGGCAGTAAACCCTGCCCGGAAGGGGAATGTGGCATGAAAGATATTTCCTCCCTCGATCTTTACCAGGATACCTTTATCCCTGTAATTCCACATAGCCGATATATAATCGTGATCACTCAGCTGCCCCGGAAGATATCCGGCGCTTATTTCATCCGGTATCCCGAGAACCCAGGCAGCAAAATCTATATCATGGATCACAAGGTCGAAGAGGGCTCCGCCTGATTTCCCTGTAACTTTCTTATCATTCCATTCACCCCATGCCGGTATCCCTGAAAACCGGTTCAGAGACAGAAACTTCAGTTCCCCGAACTCCTTTGTATCAACCCGGTGCTTTAGCTTTCTGTATGGTTCCATGAACCTGACTACATGTCCGACCATAAGGATCAGGCCCTTCTGCTTTGCAACAGATAGCAGTTCCTCTCCCTGATCCGCATCGAGAACAAAAGGTTTTTCAACAAAGACATGCCTGTTATGCATTAATGCGAGCTTCGTCATTTCGTAATGAAGATGAGTATGAGTGCAGATTATTACAGCATCGGCATCTTCCGACCGTAGACATGTTCCGAGATCGGAATATTTCCTGATACCCTCAATATCCCTGGTTGATACGGTCCCCGTTGATATATTTCCTGTTTCAGAGTTTAGCTTACTCTCAATAAGATCTGGCCTTATATCGACAATGGCCTTTAATTCGAGATCTTTATTTTTCAAAATGTTCAGAGTGTGAGTCATACCCATGAACCCGAATCCCGCAACAATAACTTTTTTAACCATTCAACTAAATATTTATAAATGAACAATTATTGGTATCCCTTTGTGACCTTTGTGTTTTGTGGTTAAATAACCATTTCCGTTAAATTACAATGGCTCTCACAAAGAAAGGGTAAAAATTGCTAAAATTTCCGGGTTGATAAAGTTTTGTTTATTTTTATATCCAATGAAAATATCATGAAAAGTAAGGAAAGCATCAGTTCGAGGCGTAGTTTTGTCAGGAATCTGGCTGCAGCCGGCCTGGTCGCATTTATACCAAAGAGTATGAAAACATATACATCAATTCCGGCAATCTCCCCGGCCGGAGAGCTTAAAGGCAATATCAATCATTCAGCGTGCCGCTGGTGTTATTCTTCAATACCCTTTGAGGAATTCTGCATTAAGGCCAAAGAGATCGGATTGAAAGCCGTTGATCTTGTCGGTCCTGAAGGATGGCCGGTCCTCAGGAAATACGGACTTGATTCGTCGATGTGCAACGGAGCGGAAATAAGCATTGAAAAGGGGTGGAATGAGAAGCAATATCATGCCACACTTGTAAAAAATTATTCGGAGATGATCCCCCTTGTTGCAAAGTCAGGCTACAGGAATCTTATCTGTCTGAGTGGTAACCGTAACGGAATGGACGATGAAACGGGGCTGAACAACTGTGTTGATGGCCTTAAACAGGTCCTTGGTATTGCCGAGAAACATAATGTGATGCTTGTGATGGAGCTGCTGAACAGCAGGGTCGATCACAAGGATTATATCTGTGACCATACATGGTGGGGAGTTGAGCTTGTTAAAAGAGCCGGTTCTGACAATCTCAGGCTTCTGTATGATATTTACCACATGCAGATCATGGAGGGTGATGTAATCAGGACAATAAGGGAGAACAGTCAGTATATTGCCCATTATCATACCGGTGGTGTCCCCGGGCGCAATGAAATCGATGACACACAGGAGCTTTATTACCCTGCAATTATGAAAGCGATAGTTGAAACAGGTTTTAAAGGATATGTTGCCCAGGAGTTTGTCCCGTCGCGGGCCGACAAGCTTGAATCGCTTCGGCAGGCTGTGAATATATGTGATGTCTGAAAACAGATTATCATCAGTTTATAAGCCGGTATGTTCAGGCTTTTTAACAGAGAATTAAACTATTTATCCTGAATTTCCGTTGTTAATGAAATTCTTACTGTAGTTGGAATGCCTGTGTTATTAAATGTGTATAATTTAGATCTTTTATGATACCGCGTTTTTCCTTCCGCTTTTTTTCAATACTTTTTATTTTCCTCATAATTACCGGATGTAACAGCCGCAGTGCCAGGAATCCTGCAGGCGGACTAAAACCTGAACCTGTCAGGGAGGAAACTGTGACAACTGTTAAAGATAAGGTCCCCGCGCCGGAGAAAGTTATTTTCTTCATTGAGAACTCAGGCAGTATGTTTGGTTATGTAAACCGCGCCAACGAGTTCAAGAATTCACTTGTAGGTCTTGCCTACCTTCCTGAATTTGATAAAGTATCGAAAAGATTCTACTTCATAAATGGGAAATATGATCCTGCAAAAAGATCTGATATTAGGATAACATATGTCGGGGATGATCCGGAAATCCTGAAAAATAAACTTGATCCGGTATCATTCAACACAGGTGATGTGAGATACAGCGATTTGAATGAAATGTTCAGGATCTCTCTCGATTCGGCAAAGGGAAATCAGATTGCAGTCCTCGTTTCAGATTGTATTTATGATGTGGGTGCCGAAGATGATCCGCTCACCGCATTGAATATTGAAACACATAAAACACAGCAGTCGTTCAGGAACAGGCTGGAAAATGAAGACGTACAAACCCTGATTATAAAGACTGTGTCAAAGTTTGACGGGGATTATTTTTATGCTTCGAAAAAGGGATCAGTAAAGATAGCCGATGAATACAGGCCTTTCTATATAATTTTCTTTGGCAGGACGGAATATCTGAATGAGCTACTGACCGAAGAAAGCATTGCAGGCAGGATGGTTACATCTTTCGAGACAGCCCGTTTCCTTGTAAATGAGGAAAGGAATATTCCATATCAGGTAACTCCTTCTTTAAAGAGAATAGGAAGCTTTAAGCTTGACTTTAAAGACAATTTCCATCTGACAGACGCAGAGTCTCTGAGGGGAACCTTTCAGTTCACAATAGCTGCCGATTTCAGTTCCCTGCCATTTTCTGACTCATATTATGCATCAGTTAATAATTATGAATGTCTTTCTTCAAATTACAGGGTTTTGGAAGTCGAAAAAATATCAAAAAAGATCCCGGGTATTGAAGGTACGCATCTCATAACATTATCTACCGGTAAAAATCCTCTCGGGGAAATTGAACTTGTGCTTAAAAACACTATACCGCAATGGATAGGTGAAACAGATAGCCGGAATGAAGATCTGATTGACAGCGATCATACTTATGGGTTCAGTTCACTCACGGATGCAATAAGCAAGGCATACGAATATAAGAATAACAGAGAAGAAGGCAGGTTCCCTGCCGTATTCAGGATTAGAATATCAAACTAAAATATTATGGGCAGATTTTTTGGTTCAATCTACGATGGCATATTTAACATCTATCACGAGTCCTACCACCAGATATTTCAGCATCTGTATGATAATGGCGGGTATACACGGATGGGATTAACATTCCTGCTGATACCGCTTGCCGGCTGGATAATTTTCTATTTTCTCTGGAAATATCCGTACAGTAAGCTCTGGCACTGGCTGGTATGGACGGCAGTGATGGTATTGGTCGTCGCATTGGTCACAAACGGAATTGCGAATTCTGAAATATTTAACTCCGGTAATCAGACTTTGAATGAATTACTGGCCGACACCGAAACCGGCTATGCGGAGTATGCCCGCTCCCTCCCGATGAAATATGTGCTTGCAAACAGCCTGCTTGCACTTATTCTCAGCTTCCTTTACAGCTTACTCCTGAAACAGTTCAGCAGAATTCATGTCCATTTACCATTCTAATTCAGTGAATCATGGCCAGAAAACTATATATTTTCGCTATCGGGGGAACGGGCTCAAGAGTTCTCAAGGCACTTACGATGCTCTTTGCATCGGGTGTAAAGACCGGGAATGATTTTGATACTGTCATACCCATCATTATTGATCCTGATACAAGTAACGGAGATCTGAACCGGACTAAGGATATACTGAGGCTCTACCAGGAGATAAGGAACCAGGTAGATCAGCCGGAAGATTTCTTCTCCCAGGAGATCAGAACTATAAATGAAATGACTGTCAACTCCCCGGGCGTCAATCCGGAATATTTCCAGTTCAAGCTGAAAGATACTGATAATAACACTTTCAATCAGTATATCGGATTTGACAGTCTGAGTGATAACATTGAGGAGAAGGATGACAAGAACTTTATCAGGTCGCTCTTCTCCGCGCAGAATCTGAAATCCAATCTTGATGTTGGATTTAAAGGCAATCCCAATATGGGATCGATAATCCTCAACCAGTTCACAAATTCGGAAGACTTCAGGAAATTCGGCCAGACTTTCGGCGACGATGATGCAATCTTTATAATTAATTCAATATTCGGAGGAACGGGTGCAGCAGGATTTCCCTTATTGCTTAAGAACCTCAGAGGGAATGTCTCCATGCCAAGGTATGCCAAGATCAGGGTTGCTCCGATAGGCGGGATAACATTTCTTCCATATTTCTCTCTGAACAGAAATGATGAGGTTAATGCTGAATCCTTTGAAGAGAAAGCAAAAATCGCGATCGAATATTACAACCGGACAATAATCTCCCTCAACCAGATCAACACCTTGTATTTCATTGGGAACAGGGGCAATACGAACCAGGAAGATTATGCGGTGGGAGGACAGGAACAAAGGAATAAGGCTCATTTTCTTGAGCTTGCCGGAGTACTTGCCATCCTTGATTTTTGTAATGATATTGATCCTCACAGAGCTGCCACCCAGGTAAAGGAGTTTGGAATTGAACATGATACTCAGAACATAACATTCACAGATCTGAATATCGGGAATGCCAAGCTGCTTTCTCCACCCCTGACGAAATTCCGGCTTTTTACCGAGTATCTCGATAAGGGATTGGAAAAATCACTTAATGTGTCGCGCTGGACAAAGAGTAATATAAAGCTCGTAAGGGGTAATAAACAATCCCTGCTGAACAATAATTATTTTAACAGTGCTGAATACAAAACCCAGATACGTCCTTTTAACAATTATTTTACCGAATGGCTCAGGGAGATGAAGGAGAACAAACCGTCATTCAGTCCGTTTGAGGAGATCACTTCCGATGATGCACTTGAGCTTGTAAAGGGACAGACCCCGAAAGGGAACAAAAGTTTCAGGGCCCTCGATATCCAAAACTGCCTGCTTACTGACAATATCTCGATCCGCAACAGGGAAAAGAAGCATACGATGCTCATCAAGATGTTCGGAAGATCAACAGGTAAGGTATTAGTGAAACGAAACTTAGTAATCCGCTGACTATGTCGAAAGTATTCAGAATACATGAGGGACAGGATGGTACCGGATGGTTCATCAGCAATCCCATTTCAAGAAATCAGCTTCGGACTATCAGAACCGAAGGGAAAGATGTTGCGACCTCCATTCCCAGCCCGTTTGCAAGGATCGATCTTGTTAAATCAGCATTCCGGTGGGTGGCTGACAATGATACTAAGGGAAAGACAGCACAGCATAAGCTCGTCTCGGATGCACTCGATGTGGCCCAGCTCTTTTTCCTTTATCCAAAGTATAAGGACAAGTACAGGATTGTGTCGTGGAACCCGTCCGCCCGGTTCTTATCCCTGGCCGGTGACATTAATTCAAAGCATGTAAAGCTTTCCGAAACACTTCAGGTTTACTGGAACCAGGATGCTGCAGTTTATAATTTTGATAAGGTCAGAAGGCTTTATTTTATTCTTAACAATTCCAACCAGATAATAGGAGGGACTTCTCCGGCAACATTGTTCTTCTCGGCACCCGATGTAAATAAGGCTGCTTCGGAACTTAAAATAACTTGCGGACACGATGTTCTTTTCGATAATAATTACACTGATCTGCCGGACCGGGATGATAAGTCATTTATCGAGTATATTTTCCTTTTGTCCAGGCAGCCGGATTTTCCGGATCTTTTCCCGGAAGTCTATGCATACCTTTCGGAAGTATTTCATCACCTGCCCGCAGAACTGCAGTCAAAGATTGCAGCTCTTGCCCCCTCCGAACTGAACAACTACTCTCCATGTCCGGTTCTTGATAATGAAATGGATATATGCGAGGTGCTGGGTATAAAACTTGGCGTCAGGATTGGTAATCCTGCTGAAATTCAAAATGAAAGCGACTTTGTTATAAAACCCGGCCTGCCTGTTAAGGGCTACCTGCCTCTGATCCTTCCAAATGACAGATTTACAAGTAACTGGGCATATACTTCCGGGAATGTCGTATGGGATCCGAATAATAAGATACCTTACCGGAATGAGAAGATCTCCGGAGTATCGAAACTGCCTGTGCAGGGAGATAATTATCCGTGGCTTACCGCCGGTAATTTCTTTGAAGACAAAATAATTGAATTACCCTATACTATCAACAGTAAGAGATTTGCCACCTGTGGATCCGTTAAACATTTTCTGCCATTAACACCACGATTCTTTGAATACTTCCATGCCGGGGATGTTTTGAAATACCTGAAGCTTTCAGTTCTTGCGGGAGGAGGTATTGAAGCAAAGCTTGCCATTCCGGTGAAAGGCGGGGAAGTGATCCTTAAAAAATCATATCACAGAGAAGATATCCTGCCTGTGGAAATGCATCTTGCAATATTGCCCTTTGTTCATGCCCCTTCCGCCGGTCTGGATTATACTATAGGCATACAGGATAAGAGGTTTGACAGAGACAGTGAGATATCCGTCGGATGTTATGAATCGGGAAAGAGTATCAGCACCGGAAATCCGGTGGTCAGGAAGCAGGGAGACGGTAAAACAATAAAAAGTACCTGCTATAAGACAGGTACTTTCGACGCGATAAGGATAGGCAGTGGTCAGGTCAACGGATTCATTGTACCTCTGATGCACCAAAGCCAGCCAAACCAGCAGGTCTCCTTTGCAATTGATTTCGGGACAACTAATACCCATATTGAATACAAATACGGCGTAAATGCCGAAAAAGCACTCGATGTCACATCAGATCAGCCAATGTGGCAATCACTTATTGACAGGGAAAAGGGTGAGACAAAAGAGATAGCCGATGATAATAATTATGAAAGGGAGATGTTCCCCTTTGAGTTCAGCCCATCGTCGAAATACAGGTTCCCGTTCAGAACAGCCCTTACATATAATCAGGACATAAGCTTCATCGAAGCTGTCGATGTCTTCTCACATACAAACAACTTCTTCCTGTTTGAAAAGATCCTTAATCCGATATATCTGCAGCTTCAGACAAAGCTTAAATGGAGCAATTATTCGAAGCCGGAAGATAAGATGCTGGTCGAGAGTTATATAGAGGGTTTAATGTATATAGTATTATATAAAACCCTCCTCCTTAACGGCGATCCTCAGAAAACAAAGATCACATGGTTCTACCCGGTAAGCATGGATGCATTCGAGCAGGGAATATTCTTTGAGGTATGGCAGAAAGCTTATGAAAAGATATTCCGGGCAGATGGTACAAATAATATCCGCGCAGTGCCTGAAAGTACGGCTCCCTATCTTTATTACCGGACTGAATATCCGGGGTTGAGCCTTTCTATCGATATCGGGGGCGGTTCATCGGATATAGCAGTATTTAGAAATGCCACCAATTCACCCGAATTCATTTCCTCAGTGAAATTTGCCGGCAATGCGATCTTTGGCGACGGATTCCCTTATGGGGCATTCGCCAACTCTTCGGATAATAACGGTTTTGTAAAAGTTTACAGGCACAGTATAGAAAATGCGGTAAATCAGAGTACACAGAGGTGGGAAATACTTACTGATATTCTGAATAAAAGAAAGGATTCAGCCGACTTCAGCAGTTTCCTGTTCTCTCTCGAAAATGAAAAAGACCTGATTTATAATTATACCGACTATCTGAAACAGGACAGGAAGCTGAAACTTCCGATACTCCTGTTTTTTGGCGCATTGTTTTATTATTCCGCAAATCTGTTATTAAAACAGGGCATGAAGGAAGCCCCGCAGAATATACTTTTCAGCGGAACTGCTTCAAAAACAATAAGGATAATTGATACGAGACCAGGGAATCCGAATATTGCAGATCTGTTCAGATATTTCTTCAAACAGGTAAACGGCATTGATAAAACGCAGATAAGGATCGCTCTTGCAGATGATCCAAAGGAGATCACCTGCAGGGGGGCGTTAAAAGCCGACCTTGATAATAGTCTTATCACTTGTCCGATTGTTTTCTGGATTGGAGGAAATGATGACTCAGTATGGGGAAGGGCACTGGACAAAAATTCCGATATAGCCATAACTCCTTATTACAGGGATCTGGAACGGAACGGAAATAAATCACTCATTGAATCTTCAGTGAATCATTTCTTCACTCTGTTGGATGAATATTTCACTTCAGTAAATCTTGAAGCAAATTTCGGGATCGATAATTCAGCCTGGATGAAATTTCAGGAGATCAGATCTTTAAACATAACGGATTTTCTTGAACAGGGGCTGCAGGCATTTTATAAATCCCCTTCAAAGCATATCGAGGAAACCCTGTTCTTTTATCCTCTGATAGGGATCCTGAATAAGCTGGCTTTTGAACTGGCAAATACTGCAATTAAATGATAATTCATTTTATCTCATGTTTTCAGGCCTTGATCACTATCTCCTGGGTCTGGTGCCTGGCAGGATTCCTGGTGGGGCTTACTGCAGGAGCAGTTGCAGTTTTCCTGTATTCCCGCAACAGCATTTATTCAATTCTCGAAACTGAAAAGAGAAAATACCTTAATGATCTGGAGAAAGATACAAAGAGAAATCCCCTGCACAGGGAAGTATTTAAATATATAGGTATAGTCTGGATCTTAAAGAAACGGAAAAATGAAAAACAGGATATGCTAATAGTTAAGAATAATACTATAGCGGAACTTACGGTCCAGAACGATGAATTATTTGAAGATATTGAACAGCTGAGGAAAAGACTTATAAACCTGAAGGGAAATAAAGAGACCCGGACTTCATCCGGAGATACATTTAAGCAAGTGCCCGACGAACCGGAAAGGAAAGCTGACAACACATCAGAGCTCTTTTTTACGATTCCCGAGAGTGACGGAAGTTTCAGGATAATTAATGCAAAATCTGCAAAAGGCATAGATTCTTTCTACAGGATCATCCCCGATAAGGGCAACCAGACAGGAGTTCTTCATTTTTTATCCGGTGACTATGATCTGAGGGCACTTGAGAATATTGATTATTATTTGAATCCGGTTTGCGAGATCGAGAACCTCTCAGGCAGGAGATATGCAAAAAGGATTGTTATGACCGGACCCGGACGGGTCTTAAAGAGAAATGACTCCTGGCAGATCGGGGAGAACGGTAAAATAAAAGTAAAACTCGTTTGAACATGATCTTCCTTCAGGTCAGTGCTGATTCCGTTAACACGTCCCTGACAGTAAACCATACTGTTAACCCGTGGTTTGTTGCCGAAATAATCCTTATTACCTGTGTTATTATCTGGCAGTTATACCTTTCAGGCAGGATCTTTTTTAAGATAAGGGAGTTAAAAAGTATTTTCAGGAACCCTTTAAAGGTAAGGAGCGGACTTATCAGCAGGAAAGACCTTAACCGGGAAGATACATCTGTCGATGATATAGTATTTGTCAGTGATCACAAGATCAGGATGGGCCAGGGAGGTCAGAATGATGACGACTCAGTACCCATTTCAATAACTGAAGCATTCGGCTCGGAAACAATACTGAGGATAAGAGATTACATAAATAAATATCTGCTGAATAATTACGGGGCAGCTGTCAATTTCAGCATTATCAGGGATTTCATCGACCGTGAAGCAGACCTAAAGGATGAAGAGATATCAAATTCACTTCCCACTCCGTTATATCTGGGTCTTGCTTCGACAATGATAGGTATCATCTGTGGACTTTTTGCAATGCCGGCCCTGGATGGCGGCAGATTCTCAGAAGGTATCGGGGCCCTTATCAACGGCGTCAAGCTGGCAATGCTCGGAAGCTTTACAGGTCTTATCTGCACCACTGTACTGACTTCATTCCTGTACAAGAAGGCAAGAAAATCACTCCTTGAGGATAAGAATAAACAGATATCATACCTTCAGGCCAGACTTCTTCCGGAACTGATAAAAGCTGAAGATACAGGGGTGTCAGGATTAAAAGCCAGCCTCGACAGATTCGCCAGGGTTGCTACCGGGATATCAGAGAATATCCTTAAAGCTGCTGACCAGACAGGTAATAATATCCTGTCACAGCAGGAATTGATCAGGGATATCGGAAATCTCGATATCCTGAAAATATCCGAAACAAACCTTGAGCTTTTCAGAAAGCTTGAGGAAAATATGGCTTCATTCGGGAAATTCTCAGAATATATTGGCCTGATGGGTCAGATCTCTGACAATCTTAAGGAATTTGCGGGCCGGACCAGGAATGTTGATCAGATCATTGCCCAGATAGATCAGTCTCTGAGTGATAATAAGCGTTTATTTCAATTCCTTTCTTCACACTTCGAAAAGATTGAAGAAGCAGGACATAATGCCCTGAAAGCAGTCGATCTGGCTGACCTGAGCTTTAAAGATGCTGTGGAAAAGCTCGAACAGGAGATAAGGAGCCGGCAAACGATCCTTAATAATACTGCTTCGGATGCTGACACAAAAGCCAGGGAGGCAATTGACAACTTAAATACATCGTTAAAGGAGCGGATTGCTTTATTGAATAAAACCGTAGATGATGCCTTCCCCCGGTTCAGCCATCTTGATCAGCTTGAAAGACTTCAGGGTATGCAGGAAGCTATTTCTGCCGGAACAGAAGGCATAAACACACTGATTGAGGAGGTAAGAAATCTGAGCTTGTCACTGAATAACAACAGTATTAAACTCAAACTTGATTCTATTGAAGATCTTCTGAGCAAAAGAAGATCCCGCTCAGGGCATTCTTCAAATCAGCCGGGAATAGTTCCGAGGACAAGAGCAGGCAGGATATTGAAGAGATTTCAGGAACAGGCAGGATCTTTCCTGAGGAAAAGAATCCGGAAAAAATAATGAAGAAGAATAATATTTTCTGGATAGGTTATTCTGATCTGATGACAAGCATGTTCTTCATAATGCTTGTACTTTTTGTGGTGGCTATCGGTTACCTGCTTGTTAAGAATCAGGAGAACAGTGAGCTTATAGGTGAGCTTACTGTAAGGGAACAGGGTCTTATTCAGGAGACCGAAAGGCTTCAGAAACTACTGAACCTTGAGGAACAATTTAAGCCGTTGATAAACGACAGCAGTTTCTATTACCTGCCTGACTGTAAGAAATTCATTGTAAAAGACCTTATGGGGATAGAGATATTTGATCCCAACCAGGTGAAGATCAAGAGGGAGTATATTCAGCGTACGATAACGGTGGGGAAAAAAATAGACCGCTTTCTGGGGGATTTAAGCCGTACTAATAAGGGATTCTCATATCTTCTTGTCATTGAAGGCAATATGGCCAATGATTACCGTCATTCAAAACATCCGGACAGGCCGGATTTTTATATCAGAAGCTATTCACGGGCCCTTGCCGTATACAATCTCTGGCGCAGTGAAGGCATCAATTTCAGAAAATATGATGTCGAGGTGATGATCTGTGGAAGCGGTCTTAACGGGCTTTGCCGCGACCCTGTCGAAGAGAACAACAAGCGGTTCTCAATTCAGATCATTCCCAAAGTCTCAAAATAACCTTAAATTTTAGAATCAAACCCTTTGTGATCCCGTCCCGATAGCTATCGGGAGCTATCGGGACTTCGTGTAATCCTTTGTGCGCCTTTGTGATAAATGATTTTTTTACCTCAAAGGATCACAAAGGTTTTCACTAAATAACAAAAAGGGATACAATAAATTAAGTATTTTTATGAAATTAACTTATTAAGTAAGATATTCGATTATTTTGCCTTGATATTGTAAGCCATCAAAGCATTGGAGTGTCGGAGATAAAGAATTCCGTTTTTGATCACAGGATGAGCCCAGTATGGACCGGGTGATCCCTGTGTGACCTTAAAAGTACTGACAAGATCGAATTTCTGACTGTCGGGTTTCAATAAACCGACATTCCCGGTCTTTTCTTCATAAATGTAAAGCATCCCGTCGGCATAGATTATTGAACCTTTATTGTACCAGTGCTCTTCCCACATCTTTTTCCCGGTATTCCAATCTATGCAGCACCAGTTACCGTTCCCGTTATTCAACCAGTTTGCTCCGTAGATATACCCGTTAACAAGCACAACGCCTCCGTGATGAACATCGAGGACCTTATCGGTCCAGATTACCTTTGCACTTTTCCCGTCTTTGGCTATTTCGATCATCATTCCACCCGTATCATAGCCTCCGGTTACATAAACCCTGCCATTACTGAATAAGGGGGTTACACATTTTATAAGATCTCTTCCACCCCCTCTGGCTTCGTGAGCTATTTTCCAGAGAATATCACCATTTGATGCATCAACAGCAAAAGCATTACCAAGGGAAACATTAATAATCATCTTCTTCCCGCCGTAATTTACAAGGATGGGAGAGACGTAACCGGGTTTATCATTAAGGCTTGCCGATTTCCAGATGAGAGTACCTTTTGTTTTATCGAGAGCAATTGTCATTGTTTCCGGACCTCCCGGAGAGTAGTAAACTTTATTTCCGTCTATCAGCATCGATTCGGCTATACCCCAGCTGCCATATGTTCCTTTATGTAATTCGCTTGCTTTATATGTCCATATTATCTTTCCTGTGTTCCCGTCGATACATGCAAGATCGCCGGATCCGCTTGTACAATAAACCCTGTTACCTTCGACAGTCGGTGTAGCCCTGCTTTCCGGGTTGGATGCTGTCCATGCCCTGCCGTAAACGGTCTGCCATAGTATCTTACCGTTCATGTCAAGAGCATAGAGAACATCGTCATTACCGCTGTTACCTGTTGTATAGATCTTATTATTTCCGAAAGTAACAGATGAGTGTCCTTTGGCCAGGCCGGTGTTTGACCAGATAAGTTCAGGCCCGCTTGCCGGCCATGATTTCAGAAGACCTGTCTCGGCTGAATTACCCGTACGGTTCTCTTCACGCCATTCGCTTATATCCTGCGCGGATACAATTCCCGAAAGTATAGAAACCAGGCATATTGCAAGTGTGTGGGTTCTTATTATCATCATCTGATGTTTCTGTTAATTATTAAGTTATTATCACAAATCGTAATACGTAAAAGCGGTTGCAATATTATTAATTTTGACATTATAACAGTCGGATGGTGACAAAAATCAGGCCGGTTTTAGGTTTTATTAACAAGGTTATCACTTCATGAATAAATACCGGAAGAATTAACGTCGGCAAGCCCGGGTAATACACCCTGTAAATAGCCAGTCAATTTAAATTACCGGTTATTTTCCATTATGTGAATGTTATTAAGGATTAAATTAATGCTGCTTAATTATATTTACAGTCAATCTAATTCTATATTTATAATCTCCATGGAAACCACGGTTATTAAATGCAAAAGGATTCTCATAATATCTCTGACAGGCCTTTTATTTATAATTTATACAGAGCTGACTGCACAAGTGGATGGGGGCGGTAAGCCCGGATTTCGTGTCCGTTCCGGCTTTGATGCACCATTAAACAGTGACGAAGGATGGGCTGGTGCACTGAATGAGAACGTTACAGTTTATACAGACCGGCCTTTCCGTATACGGTTTGAAATGGAGCAACCCTCAGGTCTGGTTGCCGGGTTGCAATACCGGCTTCAATACCGGCGAAATAAAGGTGACTGGACTTATGCTGAAACTCATGACTTTCCTCATCCGGAACGCGATATCAGCATAGATTTTACTAAAAATGACACAGGAAGCTGTCCTGAGGGATGGAATGTAGTGAAGGGCAATCCATCCGGTCTGGTCATAGCGAACTTTAACAACCAGAATGTCCTGCGGGCTAAAACGGATCAGGAAGCACTTGTCGGGCTCTTTACCCCGCCCTGGGAAGCTACAGAAATGGCAACTCAGTTCCGGCTGGCCCCTGATAATCATAGCGGGATAGCTTTTGTAGCGGGCTATACCGACATCAGGAACTACTGTCTCGTAAGGCTCGATCCCACATCTGGTACAATCCGTGTATGTGAGATAGTTAATGGAACAGAAAGGATCGTTGCCGGGAGAAACACCGTGATCCCTTCTGGTCAATGGCTCGAAATTGAAATTCAGAAGGAAGGCCGTAATATTGAAATTAATTTCCAGGATGATATGCTTGAAATGGAGGCAGAGCTTGAAAATGATATCCCCCTCACAAAACCCGGAATTCAGGTTCCGTCGAACAGTATAGTTGATTTCCGGGAATTCTCATTTCAGGGAGAAGCTAAAACTCCGAGGGCCAGTATAGTCAGCTGCAAGGCTTACCCTGACGGTACTCCGACCACTGACCTGTTGAAAGGTTCAGCCAAACTTTTTAGACCAGGTATGGGGATAAATTTCGCTGAATATACACCCGGTTGGAGTGGATCGAAGGCTCATGGCGAGTTTGAATGGCCGGTTGTTATCCGAAGATTTGCCGATGGTGCTGTTACAAACAATGAAGGTGACATATTTGAGTTCAGGATGACAGACAGTAAAGGGAACCCACCGGTAAACGAAAACATTCCGGCTCTCCGTCTGTCTGTTCCCCAAGGTCATGTTGGCGGGACGTTCATAGAAAACCCGGGACGTATCGGACCGTGGCAGGCCTCCAACGGAGATCTGTACTTCATGATGGAACCGGCTGAAAGTGATAATGTGTTCATGATGATGAAATCGACTGACAACGGATGCACCTGGAACGAGGTGGATGCAGAAAACCGTCCCGAAACAAGCGATCTGGAATCGGTTGACTCCCGGCTCATCGGTAATACTATTCATATCATTCACCAGGTAACCCGGTCAACCCTTTACCATGCTTTCCGTACATCTGATCATCCAACTCACCCCGATACCTGGGCTATACGTGATGAACCAGCCGGAGCCGTAAATGCAGTTGCCCAGACTGCATCAATGGTAGTTCGCTCTGACGGCAGTATAGTCGCGTTTTATCTTGGTACGGAAAAAATTCATTACAGTATACGCCCGGCTGAAGGAACCTGGAGCCAGGTGAGGACACTTGATCCCGGTCTTACACCCAATCAGGCCGGGCCACAGGCAGTACTCGGTGCAAACGACATTGTCCACCTGGCTTATTACGGAACGGACGGAACAATCTGGTACCGGCAGCTTCTTCCTGACGGAACTTTTACTTCAAGACAACTGCTGGCAACAGGTGCGGGTACATCACGGGCTGAATATGGAGCTGTTCTTCCGCTTCTCTATATTCCCTCTAAGAATGAGGTTGTCATTATATACCGG
>ERZ795054.2137-NODE-2137-length-17077-cov-5.506815_pt1 | contig 17077 bp, 16 predicted proteins | sample MGYA00375138_ERZ795054 | MGnify/ENA primary metagenome ERZ795054 (study PRJEB30183, sample SAMN05720215) | anaerobic digester metagenome | isolation source: active sludge of municipal wastewater-treating anaerobic digesters | place: USA | collected 2014-12-23 ... | reverse complement strand
CCCAGAACATGATTTGCCCGGGAATTTCCGGCGGTGCAGCCAGCCTTTTGAGCGCTTCCCAGAAGATGAAGGCGATCACCACGGACAGGACGATGCAGTTGACGAAAGCGGCAATGAACTCTATCTTCCTGTATCCGTATGTTTTCGATTCATCGGCGGGTCGGCGGGCCACCTTTTCGGCCCCGTAGCTCAAGCCCATGACGGCAATATCGCTGAGGTTGTGGACCGCATCCGAAATGAGCGCCATGCTCTGGATCATCAGGCCGAAAATCAATTCGAAGGTCACAATCCCGCCGTTGATGAACATAGCGAAGATGAGGTTTCTCAGGGATTGTGGATGATTACGATGAGGTGCTGGTGTCATGGTGATTTTACCGATCAGCCTGATCGCCTTCGCATTTGGGCAGACCATCCGTTTTCCGGGAGAGGATTTCCATACCGGCGGCCTGTTTGTAAAACATATGACAAAAACATGGCGATATCTGCGGACAATCTTTCTTTACGATGCCGGCGGAATCATCAAAAGTGGTACATCCGCATGCAAGGCGACGCCATGACTCACACTGCCCATAAAGACTTCGGCGAGAAACCCCCGACCCTTACTGCCCATGACGATCAGACTATGTTCATGCTGAGAAGCATATCTGATAATTTCCTGAAGCGGTGACCCATAGGGGATCTCGATTTGTATATCGTCGGCGCCAAGTTTCAGCAACCGATCCTTCATCCGCTCCAGGCGTTCCCGGTCAATTTGAGTGAACTCCTCCAGACGATGTTCCATATGTTTGCTGAGATCGCTCTTTTCCTGGACATGAAGGAGTGTAAGATGTTTAAACCCCGCTTCAACGATTTTCTCGACATACGGGAAAGCCCGCTCCGCCGTTTCCGAAAAATCCGTCGCATAAAGAATTCGCCGGAAAAAATCCCGGCAGGCAACCTCGCTGTGCAAATGGGACTCTTTTCCCGAGATCTTGAGTCGCACCAGAAGGACGGGCAGGTGTGCATAATGCAAAATTGCCAGCGCTGCCCCGCCCAGAAGCAATTCCTGGGTACAGGTAGCGCCATGGGAGCCGACAACGATCAGGGAGGCATTCTCTTCCCTGGCGATGCGATTGACCTCCTCCATCGGAACCCCGTAGGCAATCCTGGAGTCGGCGGTAAACCCCTGCTGTTCCAGGGCTTGTTTCTGGTCCAACAAATGTGGTTCGGCAAGGTCAACCAAAATTGGGGTGACATCTTTCATGTATTTCAGTCCCAGGGCATGGACCAGGACGGCTTTTGATGTGCCTAACATGCGCAAACTACCGAGGCATCCGATTACCGCATCCGAACTTTTTGAGAGATCCGTCGCAATCACGATTTTATCAAACATCTTCAGTCTCCCTTTCTCTACAAGATGTGGTCAGGCAACCCACTCTATCACGTTTACAAAATAAACGTCACCCATCAGCGTTTTTTCAGCATCTGGGAAGGTATTATTTTTAGTCCGGAAGCTGTTCAGCCTGCGGTTCAGTAACGGCACCTCCCGTTAAAATCGTGTTTGAGATCCATGTTTTACTGAGGGGCAATGTGCCGCACCTTTGGAACGGACAATGGCGGTTACTTTTTACAGCCGCAATCGACATTGCCGGTGATGATCTCCTGCAGTCGTCTACGATATTGTGGGCCCAGCTATCGTCGGCACCGGCGGCCTCGCGCATGATCAGAGCCAGGACAGGATATAGGCCAGCTCCTTAGCGTTGAGGAAAGCGGCAATGAATTCAACCTTCCGATATCCGTTACTCTTCGATTCATCGGCGGGTCGGCGGGCCACCTTTTCGGCCCCGTAGCTCAGGTCCATGACGGCAATATCGCTGAGGTTGTGAACGGCATCCGAAATGAGATCATGCTCTGAATCACCAGGCCGAAAAGGAGGTCTTTCAGTGATTTCGGCTGTTCATGGTGATGGTGGTCGGCGTCCATGGTCATCTCAAATTACAAATGTTCGTTCAGAGATCCATTGGCTTCGGTCAGACCCTCATCGTCTTTCATACATATAACGGCATCCCTGCGGCCGGTCCCTTGCGTGGCTCTTATCATCTGATGGAACCACGTCATCTGTTCCCGGTATTTTAAAATCATCGCCAATGCCTGATCAAATGTCTCTTCATCGAGGATGTCCTTGTTCATTTCAATGAGGGCTCGCGCCCAGTCGATTGTTTCGGCCATGCCGGGCGACTTCATCAGATCCAGATTCTGTATTTTCCGGGAAAAGGCGCCAAGCTGTTGGGCAAGTTCCCGGGGCAGACCGGGGACTTTCTTGAGCACGATGTCCAATTCCTGATCGGGTGAGGGATAATCGATCCAGTGATAAATGCAGCGTCGTTTGAGGGCGTCGTGGAGTTCCCGCGTTCCGTTCGACGTCACAACAATATAAGGAAGCACCTTGGCTTTGATTGTGCCCAATTCCGGAACCGTGATTTGGAAATCGGAAAGTACCTCCAGGAGAAAAGCCTCGAATTCGTCATCGGCCCGGTCGATTTCATCGATGAGGAGTACAACGGGGGTACCGGATTCCGAGGTGATTGCCTCCAGAAGTGGCCGCGATAATAGGAATTTTTTGCTGAAAATATCCTTTTCTATCTCTTCCTCCACGGTGGCACAGTGGAGATGACCTTGGGCCTGGGCCAGCTTGATGGCGAGGATCTGCCGGGGATAATTCCACTCGTATAAGGCGTGGCTGGAATCGAGTCCGTCATAGCACTGAAGGCGGATCAACCTGGTTTGGAGAATTTCCGCCAGGACTTTGGCCACCTCCGTCTTGCCGACGCCGGCCTGACCTTCTAAAAGGAGGGGCTTCCCAAGTTTCTGTGCGAGGTAAATCGCCGTGGCCAGGGAATGTTCGCAAACGTAGTTGGCTTTTCCCATGGCGGATTGCAACGCGGTGATGGAGCTAAACATGGTCGATCCTTTATATGTATCGATTCAAGATTGATTTTGCCCACTACTATCATGATTTTATCGGTTCCGTCAAAGAGCATCCACCGTTTTGGGCGCTTTGTCAAGGCCTGCAGGTAACATGACAGACTCCGGTCGGCGTTTCCTTGGCAAAGGGAAAGTATTTCCGTTTGAGCCACAGGGCCACGTTCACCAGGCCGATCAGGACAGGCACCTCCAAAAGCGGTCCGATGACGCAGGCAAAGGCTTCCTGGGAATTCAGGCCGAAAACGGCTACCGCCACGGCAATGGCCAGTTCGAAATTGTTCGATGCAGCGGTGAAGCTCAGGGTTGTGGACTCTTCATAGGTCGCGCCCACCTTCATGGACAGGAAAAAGGAGACAAAGAACATAGCGATGAAGTAGATACACAGAGGAATCGCAATCCGAACCACATCAAGGGGCAGCTCGACAATGTATTCGCCTTTGAGGGAGAACATCACGAGAATTGTAAACAGCAGGGCGATCAGGGTAATAGGGCTGATTTTCGGGATAAACTTTTTTTCGTACCATTCGATGCCTTTGATTTTCAGGCAGACGAATCGGGTGATGATTCCGGCGATAAAGGGAATGCCTAGGTAAATGAAGACGCTTTGGGCAATCTGGCCGATGGAAACATCGACGACGGAGCCCTTCATGCCGAGCCATGTCGGGAGAATCGTAATAAAAATCCAGGCATAGAAAGAAAAGAACAGAACCTGAAAGATCGAATTGAAGGCCACGAGTCCTGCACAGTACTCTCGATCCCCTTCGGCCAAATCGTTCCAGACAATGACCATGGCGATGCATCGGGCGAGGCCGATAAGGATCAATCCCACCATGTAGTGGTAGTATCCGGACAGAAAAGTGATCGCCAGGAGAAACATCAGGATGGGACCGATGACCCAGTTTTGGACCAGAGATAAGGCAAGGACCCGTCCGTTATGAAAGACTTCTCCCAGTTTTTCGTATTTGACCTTGGCCAGGGGCGGATACATCATCAAAATCAATCCGATAGCGATAGGAATATTTGTCGTATCGACCTGAAAGAGGTTAATGACATCCCGGATGCCGGGATAAAAATATCCCCCCATGACGCCGATAAACATGGCCAAGAAAATCCACAGGGTCAGATAACGATCCAGAAAGGAAAGCTTTTGCCCAATTTTTTCTGTCATAACGCCTCCTTTTCGCAAAGTTAACACGGGATACTTTACCGGTCGGTCAATTCCTGAAAATGGGTTCCGGATCGAGAGACTGTGTCATGACGTCATTCTGAGCCGCCAGGCGAAGAATCTCTTCATCTCAACAATCCGTCATTATTAGATTCTTCACTTCGTTCAGAATGACCACGAATGTTAATCAGGTATTACGACACAGTCTCCGAGTCCGGGACGACAAAACATTTCTCTGCCCAGGTTTATCCCGCCTTCTAGAGAGTCTTTGACCCTTAAGGCAGCAACTATTTCTTGCAGCCGCAATCGACGTTACCGGCGATGATCTCCTGCCAGTCGTCCAGAAAGTCATGGGTCCAGCAGTCGTCGGCGCCGGCCGCCTCCCGCATGACCAGGGCCAGGATGTAGGCCAGGTCCTTGACCGTTGCCCCGGCTTCCAGGGCGCCCTTAAAATGTTTCAGGACGCAGGGTTTGGAACGGGCTTTGATGGACACGGCAAAGCAGATGAACTGGTAGGTTTTTTCATCGATCATCCGTTTCTGTCGGTACATTTCGTCCATTTCGTCCAGCAAGCCTGTAAACTCCGGAAAAAATTCGGCCAACATTCTCATACGGTATTCATCTCCTCCTTCATCGTGTTTTTTCGTAGTCGGGGCTCTTTTCCCCGCCAGACGGTTAAAAAATGCAACCTTTTGAAATTATTTCCCCAACCAGCTCTTGATGTCTTCCTTTTTGGGGATCTTGCCCACGATTTTTACCTCTCCGTCGACGACAACAGCCGGGGTTAGCATCACCCCGTACTTGGTGATACTTTTGATATCGGCGACCTTTTCCACCTGGGCGACCACGCCGGTTTCATCTAATACTTCCCGAACGAGTTTCTCCGTTTGCTGGCACTTGGCGCACCCCGTGCCCAAAATTTTAATATCCATCATGCTCTCCTTCCTTATTATATATGTGATAAAACGGTTTTCCTTAGCCCATGATCCAGCCAAAGATCATCCCGGCTGCGGTAGACAGGACAATAATGATGGCACAGAAGACAGCCGTCTTTTTTAGACCCATCACGCTGCCTATAACGATCATGCTGGGAAGCGACAGGGCCGGTCCCGCCAACAGGAGGGCCAGCGCCGGGCCCTGGCCCATCCCGGTGCCGAGCAGCCCCTGGAGGATCGGCACCTCCGTCAGGGTGGCGAAATACATGAAGGCCCCGGCGACCGAGGCGAAGAGATTCGCCCAGAGGGAGTTGCCGCCCACCAGTGCCTGAATGTAGGACTCCGGGATCAGGGCGGGATAGCCGGGACGCCCCAGGAGGAAGCCCGCGACCAGAACGCCGCCGACGAGGAGGGGAAAAATCTGCTTCATAAACCACCAGGTGGCATCAACCCAGTTTTTCAGTTCTTCCCGGCTGAACCATGATTTGAGAATCACGCCCAGAAGAATGAATAAAACGATGACGATGTACCATTTTATGGAAAAGATGAAAGGCCAGAGACCCGTCGCATCGGGGGCCGGTTTAGCCCAGGCGGCAAAAATCAGGATCAGGACCATGGTCAGCATGTAAACGGTGTTCTGCCAGAGACGACGGGAGCGGTCCTCTTCGTCGGGGAGGACAAACGAACCATCGGTGCGATCGGCGTCATCCTTGTGAAAGATCAGGGCCATCAGCAGACCGGTTATCACGGCAAAGGAGACCGCGCCAACGGCCCGGGCGACACCCAGTTGCCATCCCAGGACCCGGCCGGTTAGAATGATGGCCAGAACGTTAATGGCCGGGCCGGAATAAAGAAACGCCGTGGCGGGCCCGATACCTGCACCCCGGGTATAAATTCCGGCAAAAAGCGGCAGCACCGTACAGGAGCAGACGGCTAGGATTGTTCCGGATACTGAGGCGACGGAGTAAGATAGAATTCTATTTGCCTGGGCGCCGAAATATTTGAGTACCGACGCCTGGGAGACAAAGACCGAAATCGCCCCGGCAATAAAAAAGGCCGGAATGAGACAGGTTAAGACGTGCAGCCGAGCGTAGTCCTGAAGCATTAGAAAAGCTTCCAGACCGGCCTGACGGACCGTCGGGTGATTCCAGGGAATGTAATAGGCCCCCAGAAAAACCGCGATGATGATTCCCAATTTAGTACGTTCTTTCATTACAATGATAACTCCTCTATATAGTTTCTCAGCGATATATGAATCCGGCTATTTCTTGCAGAGCTCCTCTCTGTTCAACAGGGGTAGGATTGTTTCAAGCTTTTTGATGTCCGGATCGTCTCTGAGCCAGTGACGGAGATTGCCCAGGAGTGTTGCCGCATAGGGGGTTTTGCGGCCGTCGCCCAGGGCGTAATTAACCCACAGCCCTTCTTTCACGCAGGTGACAAGTCCCGCATCTTCGAGTATTTTCATGTGTTTGGACACGGTGGGCTGGGCAATGTTCAGCGCCGCCTGGATTTCGCAGACGCACATCACCCGATGCTGCAGCATTTTAATTACCTTGATCCGGTTCGGATCCGAAAGTGCCTTCATAACCTTGATGAATTCTTCCATAGGATTCATCCTTATATTCATTTTTTGGAATATATGTGGCCGTTTCCCTGTAAAGTCAAGCTTTATTTTTCATGCCCGGAACTGGCTGTTCTTGCATGAATTTTTGAAAAATCTGTGCTATATATGCTCAATATTATACGGCTGATGATATTACCTGCTGTGAATACGGCGGCGATAGGAGTTCGTTCATGGAAAAGAAACGTAAGGTCCTTTTTATCTGTGTGCACAACAGCGCCCGGAGTCAGATGGCGGAGGCGTGGCTAAAGCACTTGGCCGGCGGCCGGTTTGAAGTCTACAGCGCCGGGATCGAACCCGGAGAATTGAATCCGGTGGTGGTGACGGCCATGGCGGAAGTCGGGATCGATATTTCCGGTAACAAAACGAAGAGCATTGCCGAACTGCTCGCTATCGGCCATCATTTCGATTATGCCATCACGGTTTGCGACGACGCCCAGGCGGAGGCCTGCCCGATTTTCCCAGGCGCCGTACAGCGTGAACACTGGAGTATTCCCGACCCGCATACCGTTCTGGGTTCGGAGGCAGAAAAGCTGGCTTTTGTGCGGAAAATCCGGGAGCAGATAAGACAACGCGTTTTTGAATGGTGTCAGCGGCAAAATTCGAACACGGACCAGGGCACTGTTAGCCCTTAAGATGATTCGGGAATCGGACATGGACAGCAAACTGACCTACGAAGAATTGATGATTAAAAACAAAGCACTGGAGCAAGAGGCCCTCCGGTGCCGCCAGGTGGAAAAAGTGCTCCTGAGCAAAGAAGGTCAGTACCGGAAAATCTTCAACTCCGCCATGGACGGACTCCTGATCTTCGACCGGAAGGGACGCATCGTCGAGGCCAATCCTCAGGCCTGCCGGATGTACGGCTATAGCCGTGATGAAATGATTACCCTCACCCGGGAGGACATCATGCATCCCGATTACCACCACCTGTTCGATTATTTTCGGCGGGAGACCCGGGAGAAGGGCATGTTTGCGGCGGAATCGAAGGATGTCAGGAAAGACGGAAGCCATTTTTATATTGAGATCCGGGGGACGGAATTTGATTATAATGAACGCAAGCATGTCCTTGCCATTGTCCGCGACGTTACCGAACGCAAACAGATGGAAGCGTCACTGCGGGAGGCCCTGTCTGCCATTGAACAGCTCAAGGAAAGACTTGAATCGGAAAACGTCTATCTGCGGGAAGAAATCGAGCTGCGGTATCAGCATAAGGAGATCATCGGTCAGAGTGAGGCGATCCGACGGACCCTGAGTCAGGTGGAACGGGTGGCGGAGACCGCGGCGACGGTGCTGTTGATTGGTGAAACGGGGACGGGGAAGGAACTGCTGGCCCGGGCCATCCATCGCTTAAGCCCCCGCCGGGGCAACTCCATGGTAAAGGTCAACTGTGCGGCGATTCCGGCCAGTCTCATGGAAAGCGAGCTGTTCGGCCATGAAAAGGGGGCTTTTACCGACGCCTTTGCCCGTCAGATCGGACGCTTCGAAATCGCCCATGGGTCCACCCTGTTTTTAGACGAGATCAGCGAGCTGCCGCTGGCGCTTCAGGCGAAACTCCTGCGGGTACTGCAGGACGGCGAATTCGAACGTCTGGGTAATCCCCGGACAATCCGGGTGGATGTCCGGATTATTGCGGCGACCAACAAAGATCTTTCCCTGGCCGTGGCCGAGGGCCGCTTTAGGGAGGATCTCTTCTATCGCCTGAATGTTTTTCCCATCCTTGTCCCTCCCTTGCGGGATCGCCGGGAAGACATTCCCCTGTTTGTCTGGGGATTCGTTCGGGAATTCGAAAAGAACATGGGAAAACACATCACGGCCATCAGTAAAAAAACCACGGAAGTGCTACAGTCCTATGGGTGGCCGGGAAATGTCCGGGAACTGCGCAACGTGATCGAGCGGGCCATGATCCTGTCCCAGCATGGGACACTGCTGGTCGAGTTACCGGACAAAAATCCCGGAAAAGGGTCTCCGGTTTCGACCAGCCTGGCTGACATCGAGAGGCAACACATTTCGGACGTACTCGCCAAAACGGGTGGCCGCATTCGGGGGAAACATGGGGCCGCTGAAATTTTGGGCCTCAAACCCTCCACGTTGGATTCGAAGATGAAAAAGCTCGGGATTCGTCGTCGGCTCGATTTACACGAAATACCGTAGTATACACGATATTTCGTGTTTATTGTCAATAAAACCCTTTGCATTATCAGCTAAAACACGGCATAAGATATTAAAAAACATGTGGTTACAGTTTCACTCTTCACTCTCGTTTGTTGGTATGAATCTTGGTTTATATAAGTAAAAGCGAAACCTCATAAAAAACATATAACACCTAAATAAGGAGAAACTTTTATGAAAGAGATCAAGAAAGCGGTGTGTATTCAGTGCCATTCCGCCTGCCGGGTGGCTGTAGAAATTGAAGATGGTCGGCTGATCAGTGTCGGCCCGGACATGGATTTTCCCAAGGGAGAACTCTTCTCCACGATTGTCCGAAGTTGCCCCCGGGCAAACGCCATTACTGACTATTTTTACCATCCGGGCCGCTTGAATTACCCCCTCAAGCGCGCGGGTGCCCGGGGAGAGAACAAGTGGGTTCAGATATCCTGGGAACAGGCTATGGACGAAATCGCCGGCAAGATGAAAGGTCTGATCGATCAATATGGCCCTGAATGTATCGGCACGACCTGTGGGACGGGACGTACGACCGACGAGTTCCGGAGCCGGTTCTTCAACCTGCTGGGCAGTCCCAACATTGTCGGCCAGGCGGAGATCTGTTACGGCGAGTACCTTGCCTTGATGTACGCCGTGTTCGGCTGGAAACTGTTCCCCGTCGTTCAGAAGGAAACCCAGTGTACCCTCATGTGGGGCGGCGGCGGACCCCGGTATTGGAACGCACTCTGGAAGAACATCACCAAAGCCCACAAGGAGGGGATGAAATTGATCGTCATCGATCCCCGGGGGATCGATGCGACCCGTCACGCCGACCTGTGGCTTCGGGTGCGGCCGGGTACGGACTGTGCCCTGGCTCTGGCGATGATCCGGCATATTATTAAGGAAGGACTTTACGATAAGGACTTTGTCTCGAAATGGTGTCATGGTTTCGAGGAACTAAAAGACCGGGCCGAACCCTTTACCTTGGAGAAAGCGGCCGAAATCACCTGGGTACCGGCCGAACAGATCCGCCAGGCCGCAGAGCTGTATGCCACGTCCAAGCCGGCGGCCATGACCCATGGCCTCGGGATAGAGCATACCGTGAATTCCATGGAAACCCTCCATGCAGTTTTTGCCCTCCGCGCAATTACAGGAAATCTCGACGTCAAGGGCGGTGACCTTTTCACGACGGCCTATCCGAACGTCATCCACGAGCAGGAAATCGAACTGATCGACAAACTGTCTCCGGAACAGAGGAAAAAGCAGTTGGGGGCCGATCGCTTCAAAATCCTGACCCAGGAAGGGTTCCGCATGACCCAGGAAGCGGTGCCCCGGGTGTGGGGTGACCTGACCCTGAACCGCTCCAGCCAGTTCCAGGCCTTTGCGCATGCCCCCACGTTTTATCGCGCCGCCATCACGGGAAAACCCTATCCACTCAAAGCCATCCTCACCGTTTCGAGCAACCCCCTGTTGACCTACGGAAACAGCAAGGTCGTTTATGAAGCCCTGAAGAGTCTTGATTTGTATGTTGTCCTCGATTTCTTCATGACGCCAAGCGCCCAGATGGCCGATTACGTCCTGCCGGGAACGACTTATCTCGAACGGCCCTGGATCTGGTCCTACGCCATGATTATCGGGAGCGAGCGGGCCATGCCTCCTGTGGTGCCCGGTCAGTACGAACGCTGGAGTGATTATAAATTCTGGAAGGGGCTTGGCGATCGCCTGGGACAGAAAGAATACTGGCCCTGGGAGGATCTGGAAGAGGTGTACGATTACCGCCTGAAACCGTCGGGGGTGACCTTCAAGGAATTCATGGCCAAAGGCGGTTTTGCCGCGGGAAAGGGCGGATTTAAGCGCTACGAGGAAAAAGGCTTCGGTACCCCGACAGGCAAGGTGGAATTGTATTCCACAGTTCTGGAAAAGATGGGTTATGATCCTCTACCCGTCTTCCGAGAACCCCTGGAGAGCCCTGTCAGCAGCCCCGAGCTGGCCAAGGAGTATCCCCTTATCCTGACGACAGGCGGCCGGTTTCTGCCTTATTATAATGCCGAGCACCGTCAGGTTGCCAAGCACCGGAAGCGCTACCCCTGGCCGAAGATGGAAATCCACCCGGAGACGGCCAGGTCCCTGGGTATTGAAAACGGTCAGTGGGTCTGGATTGAAACTCCCCGGGGGCGGTGTCGTCAGACGGCGGAATACGATGAGAATATCCATCCCGGCGTCGTCCATGCCCAGCACGGCTGGTGGTATCCCGAAGACCCGGGAGAGGAACCCTCCCTCCATGGTCTCTGGAAGTCCAACGTGAATATTCTGACCGACGACGAACCCGACCACTGCAATCCCATCAACGGTGGCTGGCCGTTGCGAGCCATGCTGTGCAAGGTCTATCCCTGCCGGCCCGAAGAAGTGGAAGCAGAAAAAGCGGTCCATTTTTGGGATTAAGGTCCGTTTTTTGCCGGCCCTTTATTTTTGTTGAGATAGGCGTTAAAATCGGGACGCGATCTATGGTTGACCTGCCGGAGGTGAGGGGACGATGGAACGTTTGATCTGCTTCAAGGTAAACGGCGCGCCGGTAGCCTTTACCGGCCATCCGGATGAGCGGCTGATCGATTTTTTGCGTAACCGGCTGGGCTTGACGGGTACGAAGGAAGGTTGCAGCGAAGGAGTCTGTGGCTCCTGTACAGTTCTGGTTGACGGCACACCCATCAAGGCCTGTGTGACCCCGCTGAAACGGGTCGAAGGTCGTGAAATTGAAACGATCGAAGGCATCGGATCGGCGGCCTCTCCCCACCCGCTGCAGCGGGCCTTTGTGGAAAAGGGCGCTATTCAATGCGGTTTCTGCACCCCGGGGATGATCATGGGGGCAAAAGGCCTGCTGGACAAGAAACCCCGTCCGACTCGCGATGAAGTCATCGCCGGTCTTTCTTCGCACCTCTGCCGCTGCACGGGTTACAAAAAAATTGTGGAGGCAGTTCTGCTCGCCTCTGAGATGGCTTCCAAGCATCAGGGATTGGAACAGGTTTCGGTTGCCGCCGAGATGCATCCGGAAGGAGATCGCTATACCATGCCTGATCTCCCCTCCCGTTCTCAGGGGGCCGATGTGAAAAAACATATCGGTGAGGCCGTCTTCCCTCTGGGGACCTGGGAAAAGGCCCTGGGCTTAACCCGGTTCGCCGCCGATCTTACCCCTGATGCTTGCCTGCACCTGAAGGTGGTTCGAAGCTCAAAGGCGCATGCGCTGATCCGGGAGATTGATACCCAGGAAGCTCTGGCCGTGCCCGGCGTAATCGCCGTCTTTACGGCGCAAGACATCGGCGGGACCAATCGCGTCGGACCGATCCAGCGGGATCAACCCATTCTGGCTAAGGAGCGGGTTCGTTTTCCGGGAGACGCGGTTGCTTTGGTCGTTGCGGAATCAATCGCTGCGGCCGAAGAGGGGGTCAACAAGGTTCAGATCAGCTATGAGGCATGCGAAGTTGTGTCTGATCCGGAAGAAGCCGCACATCCGGGCAGCCCCAAACTCCATGGAGAAACAAACCAGTTGTTTCGCCTGAAAATTGATAAAGGGAATATCGGGGATGGTTTCGCAGGTGCCTCCGAAATCGTGGAGAACTTCTATGAAACCCCTTTTAACGATCACGCCTACATTGAACCGGAAGCAGGTGTCGCCTGGCCGGATGCAGACGGGAAAATCGTCATCCGCCTGGCAACGCAGAATCCCCACGAGAATCAGGAGCAGGTGGCGGAAGCGCTTGGAATACCACTGGAACATGTAAGGATCATCCAAGCCCCGACAGGAGGCAGTTTCGGCGGAAAACTTAATCATCAGGTCGCATCGCTTCTTGCCCTGTGCGTTTTCAAATTATCAAGGCCGGCCAAACTCGTTTACACGGCCGCCGAATCGATGATGTGCACGGAAAAGCGGCATCCCTTCCAGATGAAATTCCGCACCGGAGCCTCTCGAGAGGGAAGGCTGTTGGCGGTAGAAGCGGAACTCGTTGCCAATACGGGTGCTTATGCCTCCTACGGCAAGGCGGTGGTCGAACGGGCGCTCATCCACGCCACCGGTCCCTACGACGTTCCGCATGTATCGGTTGAGGGGACCTGCTTTTATACCAACACGGTTCCCGCCGGGGCGATGCGCGGCTTCGGCGCGCCGCAGGCGGCCTTTGCCGTCGAATCACAGATGGATCTCCTGGCGGATAAACTTGGTCTGGACCCATACGATTTTAGAATGCGGAACCTGTTTGGCCCGGGATCAACGACCGTCACCGGTCAAGTCCTCAAAGAAAGCGTTGGCGCGCGGGATACCCTGCGGGCATTGAAGCCCTATTATGACGAAGCCCTCACCTGGGTGCGGGAAAGAGAAGACCGAGCATCCGATATAAAACGCGGCGTCGGCCTATCCTCGATTTTTTTTGGCATCGGCGAAGCCGGTTGGCGGAATCCTTCGCGGATAATATTGCGGCTCAACGCAGAGGGCTTCATTGAACTGCTTTCAGGCGCCGCCGATATGGGACAGGGTGTTTTTTCCACCCTCGTGCAAATTGCTTCCGAATCACTGGCGATTCCCAGTGCGTGCTTTGTTGTTGTGACCCCTGATACGGACGTCACGCCCTCCGCCGGGGCGACCGAAGCCAGCCGTCAAACTCTCGCTTCGGGACGGGCCATTCTGGAAGCGGCCTCCGCAATGAGAGATGCGTTGGCGTCAAGCCAATTCTATCACTCGGAAACAGAACCGTTCCACGAAAAACTTCGTTATTGTTATAGGAAAATGGTCGACAGCAAATTGCCCGTCGAATTTGCCGGATATTTCATCCCAGGAACCCAACCCATGGATAAAACGGGCAAGGGGAGCCCTCACCTGGCCTACGCTTTCGCTTCATCGCTGGCTCTGGTCGAGGTGAACACGGAAGACGGCGTTATCCGTGTCATGAAACTGATCCTGGCTCATGATGTGGGTCGGGTCATCAACCCCCTGACTCTGGAGGGACAGATTGAAGGCGGAGCCGTCCAGGCCCTGGGTTTTGCTTTGAAGGAGGAATTCAAGCCTAATGTGACCAACCGCTGGTCATCCTACAGAATCCCCCGTATAGGGGATATGCCCGATATGGTGACACTGTTTGTGGAAAGTCCGACACCGGAGGGGCCATTCGGAGCCAAGGGCATTGGAGAGGTTCCTGCGGTGGGACCCGCTGCCGCGATTGCCAACGCAGTGGCCCGGGCATGCGGGGTGCGGTCTACACGATTGCCCATGATTCCGGAGCGGATGAAAAAGGCATTGGATAGATAGGAGAAAGGCGTAAAGGGAGATATTTTTCTCATTTTGGCGAGAATATGACAGCATACAGTAAAGAATATGTTAGGAAAGGTCGATAGTGATGTAATAAAATGACGTTAAGCGAAGTTGTTGCAGATCAAAGGGGGTATCAATATGAAAACATGTATAGCATTGATATTATGTATATTTCTTTTTCCCTGGCTGGCTCAGTCCGCCGAATACTATCGCTGGACCGACGAAAACGGCGTGAGCCACATCACGGATCAGCCGCCGGCGGAGAAGGGAAAACATATTAAGACTTATCGATTCAAAGAAAATACACAACCAATGGTTCCTGCATCGCAGGCTGGTGAAGATGAAACAGCCGGACCCTCCGAAAAAGACCAAGCTTCTGAAAATCAGTACGAGCAGGATCGGAATCTGGAACTTGAAAAAGCAAGGCAGGAATACGAAGAAGCAAAATCTCACGAAACAGAATATCGACGGAATTTCAATGATTCCTACGGGTATGGTAAAGATAGACAACATTGGCGCGAAAAACTGCAAGACATTGACAATAAGAAGCAGAAATTAGATAACTTGGAAAGCGGCGGATCGTCTGGTGAGAGTACATCAACTACTGAATCTTCAGACAATTCAGAAGGAGAAGGTCCCAAATAATACAATGAACCAGGGGTGTTTAATCATCCTTGGTTTTTTTTGCGTCGTCTGAGCAACCTCAACCACCTATCTCGGTAATAATAGCCGATAATTCCAAGAACACAACTGACCGCGGCGATGACCAGAACAGAGATGTACTGGTCGTTGCGTGCGAAATTGCCCGACATGGAGAGCATGAGTGTCCAGAAGAAGCGGCCCGCGATAACAAGCAGAAGAAATGTGCCGACGGGAATATGGCTCAGACCGATGACATAACAGAGTGAATCTTTCGGAAAACCGGGAATCAAAAACAGGATAAAGGCGTACAGGGCGCCCTTTTACGCATGAAGCGATCGAATTTCTGCACCAGTTCGGGCTTGACGAACTTCTCCACCAGAGGCAGGCCGAAGAAATGGGCGAGGCCGAAGGCCAGCCAGGAGCCCAGCGTCAAGCCGATGGTCGAATAAAGTGTTCCCAAGACCGGTCCATAGAGATATCCACCGATAAAACCCGTGACTTCCCCAGGAAAAGGGGCGACCACAACCTGAAAAATCTGGACGGCCATAAAGGCGATCTGATCATAGGGACTGAAAGATTTAATCAGACTGATAATGCGTTCCTTGTCAGTCAGGATTTCGTAGACGTTATAATGGACAAACAGATAGCCCAGCAGAACAACCAGAACGATCAGCAGGATTTCTCTGTAAGCGATTTTATAATTCATCTTGAAGGCGGATTCCTTTTATTCGTCGCCCTCTTACCATGGAATCTGTTTTTTCGGCAAGAAACTCTCGTTTAAAATCGATAACCATCTGGAATATCAGGAGCATAAAAAAGCCACATCGGTTTGTTAACCGATGTGGCAAAAGCGGTATTCAGATGCGCAAGAGATTAAAGATTTTTTCCCTTCTTCCAAGCCTCAAAGGCGGCGACGATCGTTTCCACGGCTCCGTCTGCCGTCATCGAATCCGTGTTGATGGTCAGGTCGTAATCATAAGGATTTATCCAGTCGACTTTGAAAAACTTTTTAACAAAGACTCGCCGGTCCTTTTCGGTTTTTTCCGCATAATCTTCCGCTTCCTGTCGTGAACACCCCCTGCTTTTCATAATTCGATTCACCCGGTTTTCTTTGGAGCCGATCAGTTTCACTCGGAAGTTTTTTTCCGGCGGCAGAAGGTACAGCGCACCCAGTCCCAGGATAACGGCGTTGCCACGATCCTTGACGGTGTTGATCACCTTGGACAGGTGAAACATGAATTTATCCGGCCACATGTGGCGGGTTTCAAACAGGGACGACAGCCAGTCGTCCCGTGTGGTGAGAGCCTTCTCAACAATGGCTTTGATTGCCTTTTCATCTACCTCGGCACTTTCTGCAATATGCTTTGCAATCTGCCCGGCGAAAAGGTCCATCTTCAGGCGTTCCGAAAGCACTCTTGCAATTCGCGTCCCACCGGTTCCCGGTTCGCGTGAAATGGTAATAACCGGTTTTGATTCAACAATCTCGCCCTTCACTTCTTTTGAACTAAGCGTCCACTTTGACAATTGCTCATTGACGATTTGATCGATAGAGCGGATTTCTTTCTTCATACGAACCTCCTTTTCATCGTACCAATCCAGAATGAGATTTAGTCAACAACACATTACATTTCAGATGAACAGCAATATCTTCAAACTCAGCTGCTTACAGGGAATAGAGTTTTTCCCCGGGCAGGACGGTCTTGTTATTTTTCAAGAGCACATCGATGGCGGCGTCGGGATTATCGAACCGGAAGAGCATGACCGCATTTTCGCCGCTACGCTCAACAAAGGCATACATATATTCAATATTGATTTTGGCCTGTGCCAAAACATCGAGAATACTGTGTAGTCCACCAGGTTGGTCCGGAACTTCAACAGCAACGACATTGGTTCGGCTGACCGTATATCCGTTTGCTTTAAGAACCCCGACGGCATCGACGACATGATCGACGATCAATCGGACGATCCCGAAGTCCGAGGTATCCGCCACGGCCAGGGTGCGGATATTGATATTGGCGTCCCGAAGAATCCGCGTCACGTTTTCAAGTCCTCCGGGTTTGTTTTCCAGGAAAATGGAAATCTGTTCGACCTTCATGCGTTTTCCTCCCTTCCGTTTTCAGGCATTATATTTTCCGCTTGTCAACGACCCGGCTGGCCTTTCCTTCAAAACGCTGGAGCGATTTTGGTTCCACCAGCTTTACTTTGGCCGTCACACCGAGAAAATCCTTCAAATCCTTGATGATGTTCCGCTCAATCTTCTGAAGCGACTTGATCTCATCCGCGTTGGAAAAGAGGCGTTCATTGACTTCCAC
>ERZ795054.2133-NODE-2133-length-17110-cov-8.827675_pt1 | contig 17110 bp, 15 predicted proteins | sample MGYA00375138_ERZ795054 | MGnify/ENA primary metagenome ERZ795054 (study PRJEB30183, sample SAMN05720215) | anaerobic digester metagenome | isolation source: active sludge of municipal wastewater-treating anaerobic digesters | place: USA | collected 2014-12-23 ... | reverse complement strand
TGGCCCGGTGGCGCTCCCGCCAAAACCCGAAGTTATTTTTGAACAGACCCTAAGCGCTCTTGCGGTCAAGACCGTTCTTTGATATTTTTTTAAAAAAGGGCGAAGATCATAGCCCTGCAATTCTGCACGGTTAAGATCCTGCCTTCGTGTGTTAAACCGTTAAGTCCAGCTGAGGGTTGAGTATGGCAAAAGACCTGTATGTTGTGCTGGGTGTCGATTCCGGTTCGAGCCAGGAAGAAATCAAATCCGCTTATCGACAGCGGGCCAAGGAATGTCATCCCGATCATTACGGTCCCGATGCGGCGCCTTTCCGGGCGGTCCAGGAGGCCTACCTCGTGTTGGGGGATCCGGTCCGTCGCCGCATTCACGACGAGGAGCTCAGACTCGAACAACAACTCCAACGCTCCCCAAGACGATCGCGGGCTGAACCTTTCCGGCCGTCTCACTCACGAGCAGAACCCCTGGTTCCTCCCCGGTTCGCTGAAAAACCGGCCGAGTATGTTGTCCGCGAATCCTTCGAGGATTACCATCCCTCTTTCGGCGAACTGTTCGATCGGTGGGACCGTAATTTTCGTTCCCAGGCTCACCCGAAAGCCGAGCGCCTGGAGAGCCTGACGGTGGAAGTCCTGCTCTCCCCCGAAGAAGCGATGGCCGGAGGACGAGTTCGCATCTTGATGCCGGTCCAGTCACGTTGCCCGGATTGCGGAGGCTGCGGCGCCGTGGGCAGATACGAGTGTTGGAACTGCCGGGGACAGGGAGGCATTACGACTGATGCCCCTATTGACGTAACGTATCCCGTCGGCATTGCCAATGAGTATGCCGTCCAGCTGCCTCTCAGAAGTCTGGGGATCGATAACTTCTTCCTTACCGTCTGGTTCCGCGTCAGCGATTCTGTCGGACTTTACTGAAGCCTGATATACCGGAAGTCATAAACCCACGACGCTGGATCAGGAGATCCGCTCTGCAACGTCCCGGAGGAGCGTGTCCTCACGCACCTTTCGTCCCAGACTGCGCCCTTGACCTGCAACCTATCCGTGTTATTGATTGGTGCGACATCAATCGGTGGTTCGGATTTTGGACGGGGCCCGGATCTATCAAATTTAAACAAGAAGAATCACATATGAAACGACGCGATTTTCTGAAGGCTTCGGCGATCGCCGGAGTGGCCTCCCTCTGCGGAACGCAGCATGCGGCGGCTCAGGCACAAGCGGGTGGAGGGAACGGCATGCCGAAGCTAACCCCGCCGGAGAAACCTGCCGAGTTGAATCTCTGTCTGCAGTGGGGGGCGATTCCCGGGGGCGAGATCAAGGAGAAGCTCGATTTCCTGGAAGCAAACGGGTTTGCGTCCGTGGAGATCCCCTCCGGCGACTGGCCGATCAAGAACTGCGATGCGATGATCGAGGCGATGAAGGGGCGCAAGCTGTTCCTGTCGACAGCCTGCGGCCCGAGTGATTTTTCATACGCCGATCAGGAGAAGCGCGAAGCCGAGGTCCAGAAGTTCCTGCCAATCATCGAAGCGCTGGGCAAAATGAAGTCCATCGGCCTGATCCTATGCCCGGCGCGCGGCAGGCTGAGCGAGCCGGGCTCCCTGAGCGGGAAGGAACTGCGCAAGGATTTCGTCGAAAACACGGGCAAACGGCTGGCGCAGCACGCGGCCAAGCACGGCACCTCGATCGTCCTGGAGCCGTTGCGCCGCAACGAAACGCCGTTTTTGCGCCAAGTGGCGGATGGCGCGCGGATGGCGGCTGACATCGGCCCCGGCGCGACCGTGATGGGCGATTTCTGGCACATGGCCCTGGAAGAAACGAGCTTCATGGGCGCGTTCATCTGCGCGGGCAAGCTGCTTTCGCACGTCCACATCGCGGGGCTCAAGGAGCGGATCATCCCCGGTGTGCACCCCGAAGCGGACCAGTACGTGGACGGATTCAAGGGCCTCAAGCTCATTGGCTACCGAGGCGCCATCAGCTTTGAGGGCGGCTGGCCCAGGAATCCGGCCGATCCCAAGAAGGGGCTCCCACACGAAGAGAAGACGAAGCTGATTCTCAACATGGCAAAGCTCCTGCGCGAACAGTGGGCGATGGCTTGAGCGGCCCGAAAGGTGTGCACAATCAATGGAAGATCTGAGATCCTGCGACAACTGGCGCTGCGGGATAAATCCCGCGCGCCAGCCTGTCGGCTGACTCCCGCTTCGGAGCTGGGAACGATCACTACATCGGATTTGCCGAGCCGCACACGAAGCCAGCCCGTTGCCGGAATTACCGAGCGACGAGACCCGTGCGGCCTTGAATGATCTGCTGGTCGGGGTTCGACTTGGCCCCGCTTTCCCACCGCAAAAGCTCAACACAACCAAACCGCTGACGCGCGGCTCACGATGAACCAGGTCGAAAAACTCGAATCGTGTTTGGTGGGATTAATTTTGGGCACCGCCGTTGGTGACGCACTCGGGTTGCCGGCGGAGGGGCTTTCGCCGACGCAAATCAAGCGTCGGTGGAAAGGTCTATGGCGGATGCGGTTGGCGTTTGGCCGGGGCATGGTGAGCGATGACACGGAGCATGCATTCCTGGTCGGTCAATCGCTGTTGGTTGCCAACAATGATGTGACTGTGTTCCGAAGAGAGCTGGCTGCCCGCTTGCGCTGGCTGTGGCAGAAGCTGCGGCATGGATGGTTGGCGAGCAAGATTCATCGATTCATTTCCTGGAAAGGCTGCCGACCTGCGGATCGGGCAATGAGTGGCAGCACATCTGTACACGCCTCAACGAGGCCCTCCACTCGAACGAGTCGGTCGCGGATTTTTCCCAATCACTTGGACTGGCACGAGGAGTGACCGGTTTGGATCAAGGAAATTGCTGTCACCATTCGGCCGGCATTTAACGCGATAGGGCAATGGTGTCGGGCCACAAAGCTGAAACGGTGTTAGAATCACCTCGTATTAATGTGTACGCTCCATCCCGTGGCATTTTCTTGCTCAAAGCCAATCACCACCGACAGAAACCGTTGAATAATCGCGGCGTTGGTGGTGGCATGCAAAGAAGGTTTAGTGGTCCGAAAGGCTCCGCCGCCGGCCAAAGCCAGCGGCAGCAACAATTGATCGGCGAGGTGTTCTTCCACGGGTACGTCGGCCTCAATCCAGGTCTTTGCCGCGCTCACGGCTCGCCGGCCAACTTCCTCGGCGGAGCGTCCGCGTTCGCCAAATCCCGTAAACACCGCGGTTACCAGCTCCGTTTCGAGATCCAGCACTAACGCGTTTCCCGGACCCAGGGGATGCGCCACGTTTTCGACGGTGCATTCCGTGTCGCGCCAATTCAATTCCTGACGAACAACGGCCAGTTCCCGTTCGGCCACATGGGATGGCAGCTTGGACAGCCACACTTTTGCCTGACGTCTGCGAATCGATCCTCGGACCATCAGTATCAGGGGAGCGAGCCGCTTTACCGGCGCAATTCGGGCTTGAAGAAGACCACCGCCGGCAGGAAAGAATCCAGGCCGTTTCAATTCCAGCTCAATGCGTGGTCCCATCCGGTCCATCAGGGGCGCGAACGTCCTAGCCAGAAAGTCGTACGGTGGCGCCATGGGATTATGCGTTCCTCCTTCCAGGGTCAAAGTGGTCGGACCAGAGGCCGTCAGCAATGCCGGGAGAATGGTCTGGAGCACCAAGGTGGCACTGCCCGCCGTGCCCACGGAGAATCGGTAATTTCCAGGAGTGACCGGTCCTGGCCGGAACTCAAGGGTCAATGATCCCAAGGCCGCCCCGGAGACCTCTGCGGCACCAATGGTTTGAGCCGCCTCGACGGCGGTCAGGTGCTGTCGCAACAGACCCGGCTTGGCGCGCCTGGAACGAATCCGTTCCATGCGAAAGGGCTCACCCGTGACCAGCGACAATGCCAAAGACGTGCGCAGGATCTGGCCACCACCTTCACCTTCCGATCCGTCGATCAAGGTCATTTCACTCATCATTTCACCACCAAGCGAACGCGCCCGAGATTCTGGACGCGAGCAAAAGGAGTTGTGGCATCCCCCTGCCGATGAGATGCGACTCGAAGCGTCGGGAAGTAAGTGCCGGGCTTAGAGAAAACATGCTTAGCGGTCAGGATGAGCAGCTTATTCGATCGATCGGCATGGCTGAGTTGCCCAACATCCTGGAACTTCCCTTCTCCTTCAAAGTCCCACTCGGCAGCGATTATTTTACCAGTGTTGTGAGGCAGTTGAATCTTCGCAGAGAGAGTGACGGGAGCCCCAGCGGAAACTTCCGCGATAGCAGCACCATTAGCGCTGAGGATTAGGGTAGGTTGAATCCCTTTGCGCTTAGAGGCTGAAGCAGGAACGAGTACTTGACCGTCAACGACTTTGTAGCTCGTGCTCGCCGGCGGCGCCACTCCCTGTTCAATCCAGGCGCTCAGGTCGCGAAGTGCCTGATGCAGCACGCCCAGGTAGCTGATTATATGAGTGCTACCGGACTGGTTCTCCGCATCGGCGTGCGCCGCGTGGTCGGTGAACCAGATCCGAAAATTATCGTCGAGACGCGGCCCCAGCGCGGCCTTAACTCTTGATCGGTACCAGTCGGCTTGCCAGGGGAACGCGTCCTGATCCATTAGCGACTCCAGGAGGATCATCTTGCCCCGAAACTGGCCGGTCTGGGCCATGGGGGCACCAGATGCGGCGAACTCCGGGCCCATGAGCTTGAGGCGTTGCGGATATATTGGCTTTCCGTCGGCGCCGCGAAATTGGTTCCAGACGTAGTAATCAGCGGTAGGCACCTGATAGCGATGATAGTACTGGACAGCAATAAAATCGGAATTATCGACGTGGACCTGATCGCCGGACTTGAGCTCCCTCGCGGACCGAACATCGCCTGGCTCTGGGTGCATCGGTGGCCCCACCATGATTACATCACCGGCCACTTCGCGGATAGGGAACACCTGGCCTGCGATCGTGCCGCTCTTCACAATGACGACCGCTCCTTGCAGGTCGCCAGCCGGGACGCTCCCCACCTGTAGTTTCACCTGCTCGCCCATCAATCGACGAAAGGCGTCCTCCACTCCGCCGCGTGATGTTTCGTTGGTCTCATCTCCGATCGCCTTCTTGACAGCGGTCCGATACTGTATCCGGTCACGCCTAAGTGAGTCTGTTGGGTTGGCTCCGGCAAAACCCGGGACCGTCCAAAAGTCCCTGAAGTACTGGGGATCACTAGCGACGATCCCCGGGAAGAAAATCGGGAGGGCTCCCAGTCCCAGGGTTTTATGGGCGAACCAGCCACGAGGCGGAAAGCCCATGCGTGTTACCTCCAAGAGCACTGACTTCTCTTCGTTGTTGAGGCCAGCGTACATGTCACCGCTTCCACCGGGCTCCACTGCGTCGACAATGGCCGGAAGCTTATCCTTCAGAACCCTCAACGCAAGGGCTCGCACCGTGAACGCGTGCGGGATCGCCATGGGCGAGCCGATCACGTAGGGCACTGCACCGTCCCAGGCGTCGGTATTTTCAAAGCCGGCGATCGTTTTGAATCCTCCGCCGCTCCCCCCGAAGGCATAGCCATAGGTGCGATGGGGGCCATACATCTCGCCTGCAAGGACTCGCGAATACCTCGCCACGGCCGCATTGGCCCGATAGCCGCCAATGCTGGCGTCGCTGCCGGGAGCCAGGGTCGTCATCCCGCCCCCGTTGCTCTCCAGGAAATATCCACCGCTGCCAACAGAGAACCCAATAAAATTCTCCTCGCCAGTGCGCCGCTGCGCCAGATTCTCGTCAATCGGAATCGGCGTGATGTGCTGGAAGAACCGCCCTTGATAGCGTTCTTTAGCTGGAAAGTAGATGGAGAAACGAGTCTCGGTCTCGCGAAAGCCTCCATGCACATAGCGGTGGCGCACGGGCTTTTCCCTCCACTCATCAACATCCACGTAAGGTTTTGTGAACAGGGGATCCTGAATTGGATCTGGTGCTTGTGCAAGGGCGGCGCTGGCCCATGTCAGTACCAGCATGGCCACTCGCCAATGAATCGCCAATTCCATGGGGCCTCCTCTCAGGCTGTGCCTCTTTGTCAGTTCTTCGCCTTGGTAGAGTCTTCCTTGGCGGGGAAGCTACAACTTGCCAGGCCCATAATCTCGGTTTTGTCCTCCGGCACGATGAAGCCGTTTTGGATCGCTGAATCCAACGACGCCTCGAATTTCTTGAGATAGTCTGCCTTTCCGCCGGGGTAGAGACGTTCAATGGTCGCGGAATCGAACGGCTTGCCAAATCCAACCATGCTGCCCGCTCCCGACAGAATTGCCGTTGGCACATCAACCCAAGGCGTGCGGATGCCCCCCTCTGCAATCCCATTGGCATCCGTGACCAACTTCGGAGGCTTATCCTGTGTGAGCTTCAGCGCCGCGCCTTTCGGGGCAGCTTGCCCAGTCTTTATCCAGCGGTCGAGTTGCCACAGGGCGGCTTCGGTGACGTAATGATGCTGAGGGCCAAAGTTCATTGCTTGAGGGAGTTTTTGACCAAACATTTCGAAGCTCGGCGCAAACGCTGCTGCGAGCTTTTCAATGGGTAATGTCCCGGAGTCGATGAACCCGACGCTGAAAACATAATTGTCGGCGTGCGCGCTTCCGGCTATCTCCCAAACTCGGAGTTTATCCGTATCTGGCTGCCGTGCTTGGCTATAACCTTTAAGAGGACCAAATCCGAGGAGGTCACTCTCCGTGATGACGGTGATTACCGGAACGCGCAAGTCGGAGCGAAGTCGAGGAACGGGTCCAGCTCCAGTGAAGAGGGCAAACGGGTTAGCATCCATTGGAGGTGCATTGCCGAACCGTGAATGGATCAGGAAGCCATCATACACTTTTGCCACCGGATCAACTGCCGTAACGTAGGTCGTCAGGAAATACGCCGATTGTGATTCGCCGACGGCAATCACGCGATTCGGGACGAGTGGGCCGAGGATTTTGCTCGTTGCCGTGTCCTTCACCAGCGCTCCGGCTTGTGAGAAGATGTCGAATGAATGGGCGTCTCCGGGATGATTGAGGCGACCGTAACGCGCTGGATCAGCTTTCTTGAGAGCGGAGGGACCACCACCTTGAGCCATGGGGTTGCCGTCAATCCCCACCTTCTGCGCCGACACTGCCACGTAGGCGTGACCACGGCGCAAGATTTCTCGATGTGCGATGTTCCAATCGACGGGTACATCCAGTCCGCCCGTGACATTCAGCCATTCCACCGCCGCCGTTCCGCTAAACTTGGCCGATTCTTTTGGCCGAACTACGACGATTCGCGTCGTGTACGGTGCGTTCGTTGCCGGAACCGCCTCCCATTTCCCGTCCGCCGTGGCTTCCCCTGCGAGCTTATAGGATGTGGCTGTTCCGGAAATGAAGAATTCTTCGATTTCGTAGCCGAGTTCGCCCACATCGAAAGCGCCGGTCAAATTGGGCTTGCCGGGAACCAGGACGAGAGACAGAGCCTCCGCACTCGCCTTTCTTGCCTCTCGGCTGCCGATAAACGGAAAGGAGCCGCTGTTCCCATTGTAGTCCCAGCTCCCATCCCCTTTGATGGTGTCAGCCTCAACCTTGCCTTCGAAGGTCGCCTTGGATACCTGGCCATCCCGCTGGCTCTCCGTGCAAAACGTCAGCCTGCCGTCCTGATACTTGATGCTTGTGACCTGGAACGTTCTCTCGCCCCGGACAAACATCGCTTTGAGGTCCGACTCGGCCCGCGTGATGGTCAGGATGCTTTCACTATCGCCGTCCCCTGGGTTAAACGACAGCTTCCACCTACCAACCACATCGTTCTCATTCACTGCGGCCGGCGCCGCACCGACAATCGCGACACACGTCAAATGCAGCATAAGGGCGGTTGTTCGGAGCCACAGTTTTACTCGGTTATTCATGATTTGATTCTCCAGAAAGGTCTTTGACCATCTTTCCTGACGATTTTAGGGGCGCACCCCGCACACGCGGAGTGCACGTTCCAGATTGCGTGGGCATCAGTAGATTGCTGGCCCAGTACCAAGTGCTCATGAGCACAAAAGGTCATCCTCCTCCTTTGGCTCTTCCAGTCGGTGTCTTGGGGCGTGCTCCAGGATCACCTGCATCGCCTATGATACCCTCGAAAAAAATATCCATCGCGTGCTGGACGCGAGCCACGAGAGAACCGGGCTTGCCGGTGACATAGCTGTTAAAGATACAGCCAAACAGCAAGTCCCCGAACACCTCAAAGGTCGCATGCACCTCTATCGGCCTGAGCTCCCCGCGTTCGATCCCGCGACGCAACTCCTTTTCTACCTCCTGCTGTCCTTCCGCATGGCGAAGGCGATGGGTTGGCGTCGTTGTTTCCCGGAACACCGCTCGCTCCTGCACGATCAATTCCACGGCTTCCGGGTGGGCAGCGTAATAGCGAGCGCACCCAACGGCGATGTTCCTCAGGTAATCCAAGGTGCCTTGGCCCGAGTGCATTTCCTGGCCAATCGACTGGGACATTTGTTCCAAGGCATGCCTCGCCGCAGCCAGGAACAGCTTCTCCTTGTCACCAAAATGCCGGTAAACCGTTCCCTTCCCAACGCCGGCGCGGTCAGCAATAACTTGCACATCCGTCTCGTGATACCCCTCGGCAGCAAACACCTCAATGGCAGCTTGAAGCACCTGCCGCCGAGTCTCTGCCATCCGATCCGCTGTCGCTAATTTAGCCATGCTCATGGTATGCGTTATTCGGACGGACTAGTCCGTCCGCTAATCTCTATTTAGCAGATTACCTCTACTGGTCAAGTGGTGAATGACTTTCCGGCGGTCACGCCGCTCCAGCTACGCCGATCCGGTGCATTTCGGAAACCTTGCCGAGAGATCTCGGACGGTGATCCGATGGGGCCGATAAAATGTCCGGCAATCAGCCGAAGCGTTGGTACTCGGCCACCATTTCCCATGGGCAAAGGTGTTTGTTCTCTGTTGAATAGCGGTGATTGGCTGCCTCGCCTGGCTTCGCACCAAGACCATCGAGGTCAAAGCCCGGCATGCTCCTGTTACACCACGAGGCAAGAAAATTGGTGGAGCCGGAGGTAGTTGCAACCTCATTCAACCGGATTAAAAGTCCGGTGGCGATCTACTATGGCTTCGGCTCCAGCCAAAATGGTCGGCGCGAGACGACTTGCACGTCCAAGGCTGCCTGATTCTGACTCAGGTGGGTCTGCTATTCCCCGTGAACCACGCGCCGCTTGAAATGGTGTCCCCAGCCGGATTGGCTTCCCAAGCCCTGCAAGATGGTTGCCCCCAAGTGGGATGTTCGCTACCGCGAAATGCAGTCTCACCTGCAACCTGTAAAGTCCCGCTTAGGATGCGTCCGCTCTATGCTTTGAGCTATGGGGACGAAAGGTCAAACCCCTGGCCGGTCTCTTCCACCGGCTCACACCCAGCCTCCACGCTGCGCTAAATTTCAAATCTCAAATTTGAAATCTGAAATTCTTGTTGCTGGGCCGCTCGATCTACTTCGCGTTCAGGGGTGAAAATTGCTCGGGATATTTCAATATTTTTCTGCGGTACAGAAAATGGCGCAATGCCGTGGACTTGCACCATGGTGGCCGTGCGCCAGCACCTTCGACCGTGCGAGGTTTCTGCCGGCGGGCCAGCTTCACTTGGGAAAGATGGTCGAGCATCAGGGTATCGCGCCCAATATTCCAGCTTCAAAGGTCCTTGCGGACGGACACCAGCGTGCGTCTCTGAACACCAATGCTCGGAAATGAAAATGGAGTCCCGTGCGGGAGTTGCACCCACCTGAGCGGTTTTGCAGACCACTGCGTTTTCGCCGTGTGCCAGCACCTCGGCCAACGGGACTTTGGACGGACGGGCGAGTGGTCTCCCACCCGCCCCTGATCGACTAGATTTCAGCCGCAGTATCTGGAGCCGGACTGGATTTTCCATTTTTCAACGGAACGAAGCCGCCCGGCATGCCCAGCACCAGCGTGTTGCCAGCATTGTGTGCCGCCGAGAGTGACTGCATCAGGCGCAGGTTCATCAAGGCCGGATTACCTTCCAGCAGCTTGGCGGCGTTGGCCAGGTTCCGGAGTGCCGCGCTTTCGCCTCGGGCGCGCTCAAGGGCGGCCTGACCTTCCTGCTTGGCCTTGAGAACATCAGCAAACGCCCGCTTCAACTCCGCCGGGAACATCACGTCCTTGACCTCCACGGAATGAACGTGAATGCCGATCTTGTCCGCCTCTGACTGCACCCTCGCCAGGAGTTGGGCGCCAATTTCGATCCGCTGACTGAGCAATGCCTCGACGGCGATGCCACTTACAGCAGCCCGCAGGGCAAGTTGGGCGGCATTGTAAAGATCGCCCTGCCAGTTCTGCGTTTCGTGAGTCGCCTTCGCCGGATCGGTTACCTGGTAGGTGATCAACAGACTCAGTTTCAGGGCCACGTTGTCAGCCGTGAGGACTTCCTGGCCGGCCACGAGTTGCGCCGTCTTGCGGAGGTCCTGAAAGCTCAAGGTGAAATATCGGCCCCAACGAATGTGTCGACCGGCGCCAAGAACTTCGACGAACTTGCCCTGGTGATAGAGCAGTCCGGCGTAGCCTTCGGAAACGAGGAACGCATGGCGATATTTCTTCACGACGACCGCAATCATGCTGCCGGTGAAGGCCACGACGATTAATACGAAAATGTCGAAGTACATAGGCAATCTCCTTTCTTACGTTAAGATGGAAAGCCCGGAGCAGGAGACCGCCGTCCAGCGGCGGGAGAACAGGATCACGCCCCATTCTCGCAAAGCTGCCTTCGGGCTGCGCTTGCGCGCTGGCCTCACTGCTCCAAACTGTTGTGGGATTTCTCCCGGTTTCCAGCCAATGGAGTTGGGTGTTAACCAACTTGCGGATTCGAACCGCGATTGAACCTGCCCATGCGCAGAACCGCGTTGACGAACGGTCGATGGGGCTGCTGGCCTGGTTCAAATGGAGTGTGTTTAAAGGGAAAGGCGGAGGTTTACGCCTCCGCCCGTGTTGTTGTTGCCACTTCGGTGGCGTCCTTGAACCGTCAGTTCTTGCGGCATTCCGCTAGGATCGGACAAAGTCCGCGATGACGGCCGGCACACTGGTGTCGAAACCGACGACGTCCAGCATGCCGCGATCGTTCGGATCGGCCAGGGTGAAGCCATTGGAGGTCATGCCCACAACGACTGCCTTGGAATCGCCGACGAATTCGTCCCGATACTGGCGCAGGGCCTGAGCCGGGTGGATGTTGCCGGCCCACGTTTCGCTGTCTGTGTAGGTGATGAAACCCGACACCTTCAGCTTATTGCGAGCCGCCCACAACATCGGCAACGCGCAGTCCGTGCCACCCATTGGGATGGCTCGAACCTTCTCGATCACCGCATCCAGCCGCATGCGGGGCGACAGAGCGACCCGGGAGATTCCCGATTCGCCACCACCCCACCGACCACCATAACCACCATTGGCTGCGCTGAAGGCGATGATCTCGCAGTCAGGTTCGGTTGCGGCGGTAACCAGGGCCATTGCGGCGCTGGCCTCACGTGCCGACAGGCACGAACCGGCGATCATCGAGCCGTCCATCGAACCGCTGACGTCCAGCGCCAGAAGCACTGGCTTGCCACACGGCTCAACGTTCTGGAAGGTAGCGTAAAACGCCGCATCCAGGGCATCGACGATCTTGGACACCGGCTGCCAGGTGAGGCTGCCCTTCTCACCGCGGCCCTGGGCATACACCTTCTGGGCGATCAATACTGCCAAAGGGTGAATGCGAGCGCGTTTGAGCAGAGCTTCGTCCTTCAGCTTGCGGACGATCAACTCGGCCGCCTGGCTGAAAGGCTTCACCAAGCTAACTGCCGACATCTTGCCCAGGTTACGCACCAAGGCCGTCAGCGGCATGCGTTGCAGGAGGGCATCCCAAACCTCCACTTCATTGAGCCACTGGGTTGGGATCGCCTCGCGCGGGAGGCCGAAGTCGTTGATCAAGCCAACGATCTCTGTTTTGCTCGAAGCCTTTTTGGCCTTTTCGAAAGCCTCGATGATCTCCGGCAGCTTCCCGGCCGGAGCGTAAGTGGTCACACGATCTTCACCGTTGACCTTGCGCTTCACGGTGCGCTCGCCCAAAGCGTCAGGGAGGGAAGCCGAACCTCGACCCGACAAGATCCACCGGAACACGGCTTCGTGCTCAGGCGAAGGAGCCTTCGGGTGCGCCAGGCGCAGGAGGTCACCGTGCGACCAGCTATCGCGTTGCTGGTACTTCACCACTTGGTAAGCCAGCTTGTCGGCTTCCTGCTCCAGGTACCAACGGCCAACCGCGTTGCGAAGACCACGACCCCAGCCACGCAGAGCATTCACATACTCGGCGAAGTGGAACAAGTGAGTGCCGATGCGGCAGACCTTGGCCAGGTTCTGGAAGGCCAGAGCCTTGGCTTCCGGGATGCCGTGAGCAGCCACCAAAGCCAGTGCAAACACCGCCGGGTCGTTCTTCGGAGCCCGGCCGCTGTCGCTGATCTCAACGATCCGCTTCACGGCCCGAAGGCCGTCAGCCTTGATGCAGCGGACAACCGCGTCATAGTTCTGCTTCACCAGGTCGCGCTCGGCAATGTAGTAAGTGCCACACTCGGCCCCGAGGATCAGGAACCGGTCGAGGCGGGTCCAGTCATCGACCTGCCACGAGTAGCCACCGCCCGAGTTGGCTACCTGGGTCGAGCCTGGGATCGGATGCGACTGCAGCGTCGCGCGGCGGTTAAACAACTTTGCGTAATTGAGGGCCATACGGCCTCCTTTCTTTTGGTTACGCCGCCAACTCTCGGCACAGATGGTGACGAATACACTGCGGACAAGTTGGTGAACGTGGGTGTTTTATCGAGTTTGAGCGATAACCCAGGTTCTTCGGCCCGCAGATAATGTAAAGATGGGCAAGGGACGCCGTGGAATTACTCCTTGCGGAGGCTGCTCTATCCATTGAGCTACTGCCCCATCTGGCGGGGCAGATTGGATTCGAACCAACAACATGCGATAACCCACAACTTCGGCCCATCAAAATGGTCAGGGCGACGGGATTCGCACCCGCACAGTCCGCGTCACAAGCGGAGATGCTTACTGTTACATCACGACCCTGGAAATGGAGCCCCTGGTCGCACTCGCACCGGGTGCTTGCGCACGGCCACCAACCGGCTTGAAGGGCCGGCCGCTCAATGGAGGCCGTGTGCAAACACCTTTTGAGCTACAGGACGGAGAAAATGGATCAAGAGGCGCCCGTTAGGAACGCCTCTCGAATTATTTGGACTTAATCCAGGAATGCCACATTGCGCATCGTCCGGCTCTGGGTTTCCGTGTTCATCAGGACACGATGCCAGAACGGCAACGTGATGGTGGCGTGGTCGGCATGGCTCACCGCGCCACGGGCATAAACGCCCATGTTGCGGCGCATCATGCGCCAGCCCCAATGCGCAGCCTCAGGCTGGTTTTTGAGCAAACGCTTGTATTCCGTCGGCAAGAGACCATTCGGGTGCCTTGAGGACACATAAACGGTTTCTCCACCGGTTCGGAACAACTGCTCGACCATGTGAGGCTTTCCCGCCCCACGGCGCAGCGGTTCATTGCACAGCACCAGTTTGGGATCCACCACCAACATCGGCTCCGGAATGAAGAACCATTCGCCCTGACGGCGAAAAGCCCGGTTCTTCCGACGGTAGCGTTTATTAGTGGACACCTTGTGGCTGGCCAATGCCTGACGGACAGTCGCCGGTTGCAAAGCATCCATGGCCTGATGGACCGAAGATGCGCCGCCGGGCACAGCGGCAATGAACCATTCACGTTCGTCATGGCCGCAGAGGAAACGATCCAACTGCGGCTTGTCACCCGCCTGACGAACGAAGAGCAGCAAGTGTCGCTGCTGGGGTTCGCTTTGCACGATGGTGACTTCGAGCGCGTTGCTCAGGTGCGTGGGAACGCGGAGTTCAAAGAACTCGCCTTTGCCGTCACGCTGAATATCCAGGGAATAATCCTGCGGACTGATCCACGAGCGATCTCCTTGGGTCCAGCGCGAAGGAATCTCACGCACTTTGAGCCTGGCGCCCATTTGGGCAAACCCGGATTCAATGGGATTTGTATTCATATAATTGGAATTTTGGTTTCAACCCGAAGCGAACCGGCTGAAAGACAAACTTCATTTTCACTGGTCGGATTCGGATCATGCGATCTGGTTTGTAGCTCTTGCGACAGAGCATCTGACTTTGGTGGCGGTTAATGGGCTTCATAGGATTTCCTTTCGTTGAGGATTTAAAGTTGGCGGAAGGCCCGTGAACAGTGACGATTATTTTTCAAGTGAAGAATAAATGTCATTGACCAGGCCCGGGTAATGCTCCCGGCTCCGAACATCAGACCCTGTTTTCGAGACAGGTGCAGCCAGGTGCTTGCGCACGGCCACAATGTGCATCACTGTTCTGCCACGCCCCCACGAGAAATTGGCAAGTCGCCCTGGTGCTGCCCCAGGCAAGCTGAGATTTGGAGGCTCGGCTACACAGGCTGGTGCGCGACTCATAGGAAATTGGTGCGGTTGCCGGGAGTTGCACTCGGATGGTGGCCGTCTGCAAAGACCTCCGTGGCAGGGAGATATTCTGCTGTTAAATCACAACCGCGGAAATTGAAAGGGCCGAGAGCATCTTCGCACTCTCGGCCCGTGCCATTTCAACAAAGAACAAACACCCCTTGGCGATCTATTCGATCCCAACCCGCGGTTTCACGGCGGCTGTTTCGGTGTTTAGGGGCACACCTCCTCCGAAGCCCTCGAATTGTAAAATCCAGAGCGGACACCTGGGCGCGCATATCGACGACTCGCGGGCACAACCCACCGGCGAAGGACCTCGGCCCTTCCGCGCCGTTCTTGTTTTGGTGTCTATTCGCATCGTTAAGATGCCGCTTTCTTCATACTCACAGTGCTTTGCCTTTCGTTATCGGATTGGTTGTTCAGTGTTTCATGGGCAAACAAAAAGCCCTGCTTCCGGTCGGGTAAGCAGGGCTGACAAATCAGATATACTCTTCGTGCGTCACCTGCCTACCATGGGTCTATCCGGATTGGGGTAATGTTTCCAGCCAATGGATAGGCCCTGGCGGAGCATACTCCCTCCGAATGACCGTTCACGACGTGTCGCTTGCGCGACGGGCGTCTCCGGCCTTTTCGAGGCTAATATGTTCACACAGGTGTTCATAAAACAGGAAGAGAATTTACTGGAACCGTTAAATCAATGCAACAATTATTTTGAAAATATTATTGTTTTTTTCGACTTACGTTATATTCCTGTATCAGGATTTATTGATGGATGGAGTCTTTTCCGCTTTTCGACGACTGATCAAGCGGAAGTGCAATAGCGGCGTTCGGCGGAATTGCCGTATGCCGATCCCTTCAAATGGTAGCCACGGTACGGCCATGCGTCCTATTCAAACGACGTTAAAAATACTTGCGCAAGCCTGGCCCAGTTTTTTTACCGCAGGACGCGGCGCCAGGAAGGAGTATTTCCGTAGGAATCTTCTCCGGCCGCGCGGGCACTTTCATCAATACGACCACTCCTGCGCGTGGTTCTTCGAATGCTTGGCTTGTGCTGTCTGCTGTTTAGTATCCTCTTGCGCATCGCGGGAACGCGATTTCCGGGTGTTTTGAGGTGCGTGTCCGTTGGCCGACCGCCCCTTCCGAAGTTCTTTTAGGAAGTCGGAGAACTCCAGACCCATACATGAGGTCCGGCTCGGCTACATCAAGGCCGCAGTCTGGAAAAACGCAACCAAAGCCGCGTCCTTCCAAGAGGACGATCCGCGCCGAGGTTCTTAGAAAGGTTCATGGCTTGGAGGGTTGTGCCAGTTAAACAATTCTCATCCTTTCCTCATCAGATTCATCCACAGCTGCAAATACCGCCGTTGCGTTATCGCCCCATCCGCCGGGGTTGTCCCTTCGGCCTCCTCCATCGTCAGCCACATCGCTGGATGGTCAAAACCCAGGGCCACAATCTCCCGGTTCGAATCCATGATCTTGATCTGGGCGTCCATTTTGAGCTGCCGACGAAGCAGCAACAATTGTATCAAGGTCAGCAAAATTCCCACTGTGTCCAGGAGAAGCCCGCCGCCATTGATCCATTCGACTGTTGCCAAATCTCGGTCCCCGCCGTAAAACCTCCAAACCGCAATCGCCTTCTTTGCCGAGGCAAAGTAACCATCGGAGGTCGCGTGAACTGCCTTAAGATTGCAGCATCAAAATCCGGTCGAGCATCCGGAATTCCTGCTTTATCTATGGCCTCGGTTGCGCTAGAATGCGACAACCGCATGAAAAACCGCCTATGGAGGTTTAACGGGGAGTACTTTCATTACGCGCCTTTTAGAGTCTGTTTGAAAATTACACGGGGTGTTGCTCCTCAGTCAAAGATCCGCCAGGGATATTTTCCTTCGTCGCGCCTCTCCATGCGGCCATTTCTGGGAAAACAGCGCCCCTTGGAATTTTCACACAGGCTCTTAGTCGATTTGCTTATCGTCATTATAACCACCCAGTCTCGTGCCATCAGCTCACAGAATTAATCCCGAGGCTTCGAAGCATACTCGCGCTTAAATCATCACCCGACTCAATATGAAATTCGCTCGTAATCACTTGGTGCAGACTGGCGCTGTGATCATTGGTCTACTTGTTCTGCTCGCACTCACGGCACCGCTCTTGAACCGTATGCAGGTCTTGAAGGAACCGATCCATCAAGATCAAAAAGGGTTGGACGAAGACGGCATGCCTCTGCCGCCGGGAGGTGCCTTCCTTCTGGGAACCGACAACCTGGGCCGCGACGTGCTTTCCCGGGTGATCTATGGCGCCCGCGTCTCGCTCACCGTCGGCATTGCGGCCATGCTCACCGCGACGTTGATCGGAGGCACCATTGGGTTGCTGGCAGGATACTATGGCGGCAAAATCGACCTGGGCTTGATGCGGTTCACCGAAATGGGCATGACCATCCCGGCCATTCTGCTGGCAATTGCCTTTGCCGCGCTCATGGACGGAAAAACGATTCATCTCCATCCTGCCTGGCTCCCCTGACACTTTCTAGACGTGGAACTCAAGCGCGGCATGGTTAGCTTGTTTTTGGGGCTCTGTAGGAAAATCTGTGGGTAAAAGGAGGGAAAGGAGACTGTTCGAATTCG
>ERZ795054.2131-NODE-2131-length-17121-cov-5.063811_pt1 | contig 17121 bp, 9 predicted proteins | sample MGYA00375138_ERZ795054 | MGnify/ENA primary metagenome ERZ795054 (study PRJEB30183, sample SAMN05720215) | anaerobic digester metagenome | isolation source: active sludge of municipal wastewater-treating anaerobic digesters | place: USA | collected 2014-12-23 ... | reverse complement strand
CCATTTGCGCGCCTTTCTGGTCCGGCCCGTCCGGCTTGACGGCGCTCACGCGGACAAACTGCGCTTGAACAGACTTGGGCAACTCGCAGGCGTAGGGCTTGCCATCGAGGAACACATCAATCGACACCACCCCGCCGGTCCGATTCACCTCGGCGATGCACTCGGTCAAATCGGTTTTCGAGTACCGCACGCCCGGTTGCCCCCAACCGGCGCCCAGGTAGTTGCCTAGCGCGCATTTCTCACCAGGTTTTGGACGGCGCGAAGCCGATGTCATCGAAAGCGGTAGCCAGGCGCTAGAAAAGCAAAATCGCCTTTTCTCGCCAGCATGGAACATTTAGAAATCGACATCAATTTCGTCGATGTGCCCGCCAACCTCTGGGGTTGGAACGGGGAAACGTTCTGACGACTGCAATCCGGCTGTGAACACGCACTTCGTTCTTTTCATGACCCAGCTGACACTGGTGCAGGGACTGGCGTTGGCGGGCGATGCGGTGCCGTCGGTCCGCGTCATGATGCCCGATGAGCCCGGTGCCATCACCAGGCGGGCGGTCGAGATTCTCAGCCGACAGATTGGCCAACGATGCGGGGCCAAAGTGGTTAGCAGCGGTGAAGCCGCAGGGTTGGTGGAAGTGGGCATCGAAGCCGGCATCGGGACGGAAGGTTACCGGATCGTGGACGGACCCGGGGGGGCAGTGAGGATCGTGGGTAACGACGAGAGAGGGCTGCTCTACGGCGTGGGCAGATTCCTGCGAAGCTCGCGCTATGATCGCGGTGGGTTCACTCCCGGCGCCTGGCGAGGCACCTCCGTGCCGCGCTGTCCGATGCGCGGCATCTACCTCGCAACCCACTTCAATAATTACTACGAGGCCGCTTCGCCCGAGGAACTCGAACGTTACGTCGAGGACCTGTCGTTGTGGGGTTTCAACCTGTTGATGCTCGCTTATCCTCACTGGCAGTATGCCGGCTACAATGATGCGGCGGCCCGCAAGATGACCGAGCATCTGCGCCGGATCATGAGGGTGGCCAAGCAGGTGGGGATGCGCGTGAGCGTCGGCGACGCCCTCAACGGCGGGTTTACCTCGACGCCCCAGGAGATGCGCTGCACCCCCGTCCCGGATCCGCTGGGCCGGCACGGCAACTTTGGCGTGAACCTCTGCCCCAGCAAGCCGGCGGCGAGGGCACAGTTGCTGAAGAACTGGGAACAGTTGCTGGACCAGTTCGCTGACCCCGGCTTGGATTGCGTCACCTACTGGCCGTACGACGAAGGCGGTTGTGGCTGTCCGGACTGCTGGCCGTGGGGTGCGCGGGGGTATCTGAGTCTGTCCCGTGCCGTGTCGGCGCTGGTGCGTCAGCAAAGCCCCCACGTCAATGTCATTCTCTCGACGTGGACCTTCGACACGCCCCCCGCCGGCGAGTGGGAAGCGCTGAGCGCGGCTCTCGAGCAGGACAAGAGCTGGGCGGATTACATTCAAGCCGACGCGCACGAGGACTTTCCGCGATTCCCGCTGGAGCGGGGCGTGCCCGGCGGTCTGCCGCTAATCAACTTTCCCGAGATCAGCATGTGGGGCCAGAACCCCTGGGGCGGCTACGGGGCCAACCCCCTGCCCGGTCGCCTCCAACGGCTCTGGGACCAAACCCAGCGCAAACTCTCTGGCGGAACCCCCTATTCGGAGGGCATCTACGAAGATATCAACAAGGCGATCTGCAGCCAGTTCTACTGGGACCCGGAACGCCCGGCGATCGAGACGGTTCGGGAGTATGCGGCCTTCGAGTATTCACCTGCGGTCGCCGATGACGTGGTGAAGGTGGTGGAGGTATTCGAGACGAACCATCGGCGAGAGCAAATCGGCCCGAGCGCTCAAGAGGCGTTCGAGCGCGTCAAGGGCATCGAGGCCAGGTTGGCGCCCCAGGCTCGGGAGGCGTGGCGGTGGCGGATTGTCTATCTGCGTGCGCTGATCGACTGTGAATTGCTCAGGACGCGGGGGAAGCTCGAAGGCGAGCCGCTGCAGGCGGCTTTTCGCGAGCTGACGGCGATCTACCACGCCGAACACGCTCACTCGATGCCCATTCGCCCGCCGCAAATTGGCGGTGCCGGCTCGAAGTGAGCGTTTGACCCGCCGAATCCGTCGGGGCCAACCGCCCCACCATCACGACGACGCTATCCAGTTGGGACAGAAGAAGCATCGGGCCGCGGGCAACACCGTCCGCAACAATTTCGCCCACAGCGCTCTTCCTGACGACGGCGCGAACCACATTCGATCGCTCTCGAGTCGCCCTGATTATCGGGAACAGAAGCTACCCGGTGACCTTTGCGACTCCCTCGCAGATGTCCACCGCCCTCGGCTCCATGGACCGAGGACGCATCGAGCGCCTCGATCTGACGGTCCACATTCCCATCGCCGACGTTGACAGGGACGGCCTGCCCGACGACTGGGAAACTGTGTACTGCGGCTGCGTGACCTGCTGCGACCCAGAGGCCGATGTAGACGGCGCCGGCCTGGCGATGTGGGAGGAGTATCACGCCGGCACCGACCCAAACGACCCGCAGTCTGCCTTCCGCTTCATCCGCTACGACGTCCACCTGGCTGGCGGTTTCCAGGTGGAATGGTCCAGCATGGCCGGCCGCGCCTACGTCCTCGAGCGTTCGGCCGCCCTGGCAAACGACTGGGTTGTCGTGCGCAGTGACGTCGCAGCCACCCCGCCCCAGAACCTGTACCACGACACCACAGCCACCGGAGCCGGCCCGTACTTCTACCGGCTCCGCCTGTCGCCCTGACCCACGCCTCCTATGCGCCGTTACTTGCTCGCAATCTGTGTCGCCGCAGGCGTGCTCACCGCCTTGCCGTTCATCACAACCACCAATACATCAACCTTCCAATGGACTCTCCGCGGTCAGCCAGTGCGCCGCCAAATCCACTGGCTTCGCGACTCGCTCAACCTGGTGGGTTTCGGCCTGCCAACCTCCGGCACGCCCCGCTTCGACACCTTCTTCGCCGGCGAACCTGCCCTGGGCGACTTCACCCTCTTCCGCCTCGACACCCAAGGCCGCTGGGTGCCGACCTCGGGGTCGGCCCTGATGCAACCGGGTGAGGCCTTCTGGATCCGCACTCGAGGCTTGCCCGCCTTTCAAGGCCCGATCCAGGTTCAATTGGACCGCCGGGTCGGCCTGGACTTCGGCCGCATCCTGACGGAGCAAAAGCTGCGTCTCTACAACGCCTCACCCAGCCCGCGCACCATTGCGGTCCGCCTGCTGCAGTCCCAGCCTCCACCCGTCGGGAGCGGCACGGCCCTGGCCGGCGATGTGCCGTTCGCCGTCAAGCTCATCGTGCACCTGGACGCCGCGGGTCAGGCTCGGCTGCTGCAGAAGGTGGTCCAGGTCTGGCTGCCGGGCACCTACCGCTGGGCTGACGACGGCTCGGGTCACCTCGTGGCTGACCAACCGGGCCGCTTCGTGCTGCTGACGGACGACAGCCTCGCGGCGCGCTGCACCGGCGCCGCCATGGAAGACAACCACATCTCCGTCCACCCGATGACCATAGCAGCCGGCGATGAATCTCGCAGGGCCGAGTTCCCGCCTTCGCCTACGTCGCTTTGGTGTACCGCTTGTGATCGAGCACGGGCATCGGCGGGTCAATTCCCGGCGGCAGAAGGGCGTGGCGTTTACGATTCGCAGGCCGGCGACGCTTTGAAATTCCGCGACGTTGAGCGTGGCGACTTCATGGTCCAAGGCCAGGAACCCGACCATGTTGAATTTGGCTCGCTCGTCCGCGGCCCCGATGAGAAGATGCACCTCGGGACCTGGGACGAATGGGCGACACCCAAATGTACACCCGCTCCGTCGCCTGCGGCCCCACCGGCAAGACGTACACGGGGATTGGCTACGGACGCGCGAATGTGGTGGCCTACGAGCCGAAGAGCGGCCTGATCTGGGGACTCACCGGCCACAGCGTTTTTGCGGTTGATCCGGACAGCGGGGAAGTGGCCGCCATGGCCGATGCGCCGGTTCCAATCCGTTGCGGTTTCGCTCTCCGAGACGACGCGGTCTATTTTGGGTCCGGCGCGCATCTGTGGCGATATCGCTTCCGCTGATTCACTTCGAGTATGAAAACACCTGCCTGTTTCTGTCTTGTTCTCGCCAATCTCTGGATGGGCATCGCGGCTTCCACAGCGGCCGACGGACCCACTCCGCCGGACGGCTGGCAGGGCGTCGCCGCCCGCGAGGAAATCCGGCCCGCGTTCGCCTTCGATCCATCCGGCGGCCCCGATGGCAAAGGCTGCCTCGTGATCACATCGGACGCGCGCGAGGGCCTGGATGGTCATTGGACCAAAACCCTCGCGATCCAGGGCGGTCGCCACTACCGCTTCGCCGCGCTGCGCCGCACGGAGAACGTGCCGACACCCCGCCGCAACGTGCTCGTGCGCATCCTCTGGCAGAACGACCAGGGGCGCCAGGTCCTCCACGACGATCCCGGGGCCCTCAGCTACCGCGACGGGCCCTTGCCCGTGGCCGAACCCGAGTATCCGACCGATAAAGGCCCGGACACCCCAGGGTGGACCGAAGTCTCGGACACCTACCTGGCGCCGCTGAAGGCAACCCGCGCAGTGATCGAACTGCATCTGCGCTGGGCCGCCGGCGCCCGGGTCGAGTGGAGCCGCATCTCCCTCGATGAAGTCCCTGCCCCGCAGCCCCGAATGGTCCGCCTCGCCACCGCCCATTTCCGCCCGTCCGGCCAGAAGACCGCCGCGGACAACTGCCGCCTGTTCGCCCCGTTGGTTGCGGAAGCCGCCCGCAAGAAGGCGGACCTGCTGGTGTTGCCCGAGACCATCACCATCTGCGGCAATGGCCTCAGCTTTGCGGACGCCGCCGAACCGATTCCCGGCCCCTCGACGGACTACTTCGCCGCCCTCGCCCGCGAGCACGATCTGCACCTGGTGGTGGGTTTGCTGGAACGCGATCGGCACTTGATCTTCAACGTGGCCGTGTTGATCGGCCCCGACGGACAGCTCCTGGGCAAGTACCGCAAGGTCGCCCTGCCGCGGACCGAGATCGAAGGGGGAGTCGCCCCCGGCCATGACTACCCGGTGTTCAACACCCGGTTCGGCAAGGTCGGAATGATGATCTGTTACGACGGTTTCTTCCCCGAGGTGGCGCGTCAACTCAGCATCAACGGAGCTGAAGTCATCGCCTTTCCCGTTTGGGGCTGCAATCCGCTGCTCGCCGCCGCGCGCGCTTGCGAGAACCATGTCTACATCGTCAGCAGCACCTATACGGACGCGGCGACCCGCTGGATGATCTCGGGCGTCTATGACCACGAAGGCCGCGTCCTCGCCCAAGCCAGGGAATGGGGCACCGTCGCCGTCGCGGAGGTGGACCTGAACCGGCGGCTGCATTGGTCGAGCCTGGGCGATTTCAAAGCCGAAATCCCTCGCCATCGCCCGGTCTGGAAGGGAGAGTGAGGTCATGGAGGACGAGCGCATGATGCACCCGCTGCGCCGTCCTTGAGAACGCCGCGCGCGTTGCCACAGCCGGGAAATCCGGATCGTCGTCCCGGGCTGGCCCCGATCGATCACAGGCTCGGGGCTCGACCTGATCCAGGCCTGTCCTCAAGTGAGACACCCCTTGGATCGCCGGCTCAACAACAGGACACCCGCCCGCAAAACCGCGGGATCGCGACCAAAGACCGGAGGTGACTGTTCGCGTGGCTTGAATTGAACCGCGAAATACGAAATACGCGAACCCGGCGCTGTCTGATTCACGTCCATTCGCGTCTATTCGCGGTTTGGGGGTTTGTCTGAGGCGCGCCTCGCGAGGCATGAGATTTCAGGGCTAGCGCGCATTTCACACCAACTTCTGAAGAACGCGGAGCCGCTGTCATCGAAAGGTGCACTGATGCGCGCTATACAGAGCGACATAAATGATGCAGCGCCGGGTCAGGGGACCCGGCCTACAAACCTGTAGGCCGCGTGCCCTCACGCGGCGGAACTTCTGACGCTGTGTATAGCAATCCTGGCACGCCAACTGCATACACGTCCCGGCACGAGGAGGTCGACACCAGGTCGGATGAGGCCAAGGTCGGATCGCTTGAATCGAACGCCAGGTCTCGGCCGACAGATGGAAGCCCTCCTCGCCAAGGAAAACACCAAACACGTATCCATAACAGTCAGGAGCACCATGAAGAAACTGTTCGTCTCATTCGTCGGCGGGGCTGTGGCGTTCACAGTCCACGCCCAAGTGTTGTTCACCTATGAATTCCCCGGGAGCGATCCGGGCGGAGATGCCACGGTCCCGGCGCCGGAACATCTGACTCTGAGCGCCTTCTCGCGGACCCAGGTCAACGCCGCGAGTCAAATCGATGCCTTCTCGAGCTCCCAATGGACACAGGGAGCGGAGCAGGATCCGAGTGAATTCGTCTCGTTCTCGTTTCGCCCGGACGTCGGATACGAGGTCGCGCTCACCTCGCTGAGTTGGGACACCTCGCGCAGCAGCACCGGCCCGCAGATGGGCAAGGTGGAACTCTGGCGCAACGGCGTGAACTTCGAAAGCTGCCAGGAGTTCGAAGTGACCACCACACTCGGCCATCGCGCCTTTGACTTCACGCCCACAACGGGATTGTCGAGCGATTCTTACGAGTTCCGCTTCTACGGCTGGAACGCGAGCGGCACGGGCAATCTCCGGCTCGATAACGTCGCCGTCGTCGGCGCCATCACCCCGATCCCCGAACCGTCGGCCTCCGGCCTGGTCCTCGCCGCCGGCCTCGTCGGAATGACCTGGCACCGCCTGCGCCGCACCCGCCGCACCGCGTTCATCCCGAGTGCCTAGCCGTGCCCGAACCGTGCCCGTCAGAGGCCCGGGCCTTGCCCGCCCACCCGGCGAGCCCAAGGTCCGGGCCTTCTGACTCAGCCGAATCGCCGGGCACTCTCACGCCAACTCTTAGTGAACTGTCCTTGCGCCGCGTAGGGGCACGCGGCCTACAACACCGATGTCTGCCCCTTGTTGGCCGGGTCCCCTGACCCGGCGTTCACCCTGGTGACCTTTTGATCCTGCTGCGCGAGGATTCGGGCACCTTCACTTTTCGCGCACTGAACGCTCGCTTTCCCAAAGGCGGCATCGGATCATCTGCCCATGCTAAACCTCAGAGATCCGAACCGCGATCGCCCCCAATCGAGTCCCGGACTCCGATCCTGCCGCGGACCAGCCCTCGTGACCCGCTCCCTTCTCCTCCTGTCCGCCCTTTGCGTGGTGTCCAGTCTCGCCGCCGTCAATTGGCCGGAATTGCGCGGCCCCCTCAGGAACGGGCATGCCCTCGACGCAAACCCGCCGCTGTCGTGGAGTGAAACCAACCACATCGTCTGGAAGACGGCCATCCACGATCTGGGCTGGTCTTCGCCGGTCGTCTGGGGAAAGCAGATCTGGCTCACGACGGCCACCACCAACGGGCGTGAGATGTACGCCGTGTGCGTGGATGCCGAGACCGGGCGCGTCGTGCTGGACGTCAAGGTCTTCGATACGCCCGAGCCGGAGTACATCTCCAGCATCAACAGCTACGCGTCGCCCACTTCGGCAATCGAAGCGGACAGGGTCTATGTCCATTACGGGACATATGGGACCGCATGCCTCGGCACGCAAAATGGCAAGGTCCTTTGGAGTCGTCGTGACTTGAATTGCGACCATCACGAAGGCCCGGGAGCATCGCTGATGCTCGATGGGGACCGCCTCTACGTTCCGGTGGATGGCCGCGATGTTCAATACGTGGTCGCCCTCGACAAGGCCACGGGTCGCACCGTGTGGAAAACAAACCGGTCGATCGATTACAGCCAGTTTACGAGCAATTGCCGAAAGGCCTTCTGCACACCCATCGTGATCGAGGCCGGCGGGCGCCGCCAGCTCTTCAGCCCGGGCGCCAAGGCCATGTTCGCCTACGATCCGGACACCGGCGCCGAACTCTGGAAGGCGCGGTACAATGGCTGGTCCATGGTCCCGCGCCCGCTCTTCGGTCACGGATTGCTCTACGTCATCACCGACTATGAACGCCCGGAACTCTGGGCCGTGCGGCCCGACGGAGAAGGCGACGTCACGGACACTCATGTCGCCTGGAAGGTGGTCAAAGACATGCCTTCCACAGCCTCGCTGCTGCTGATCGAGGACCTTCTCTACATGGTCAATGACCAGGGATTCGCCCTCTGCGTCGAGGCCAAGACCGGCACCGTCGTCTGGCGCGAACGCATCGGAGGGAAGCACTCCGCATCGCCCATCTACACCCCCGACCGCATCTACTTCTTCAACGAGAGAAACCGCGCGACCGTCATCGCGCCCGGACGCGAGTTCCGCGTGCTGGCGGAAAGCCAACTCGATGATCCTCTCATGGCGAGTCCCGCCGTCACCGGAGACGCCTTGATCCTCAGAAGCAGGACTCACCTGTACCGAATCCAATAGACGAAGTCCCGCCATGCGATTGGAATACCCCAGGCCCGGCCCGGCCCCCGCGCTGCACGCAGGTTCTCGAATTGCCCGCCTGATCGCCCTGGTCTGGGCGGGCGCCCTCGCTTCCGCCCTGTCGTCTCTGGGCGCAGTTCAGTTGGACCTGGCCCGGCTGGGCACGGCCACCCAGACCGGTGACCTGTCCGCTGCCAACGCGCCGGCCCGCGCGCTGGATGGAAACGCAAACACCTTCAGCGCGACTACCGAGATTCCGAATGCACATTGGGAGTGCGAACTCAGCCGGGACTACAGATTCACCCGCATCGAAATCATCGCCCCGTCCGACGCCTCCTATCGCGATGCCCTCGATGGCCTCGTGCTCCGGTTCCAGGATCTGCGCGATCGCACTGTCTTCGAGACGCTGGTCAACGATCCTGGCCCGGGTTCGACTTGGGCCGCAGACCTCCCCACCGGCCTGAGCGCGCGCATCCTCCGGATCGGCCTCGAAAACGGCCAGCCCAACGGAGTCGGCAAACACCAGGTCGCCCTGGCCGAGGTCCGGGCGTTCGGCGACCCCTCGACGGCGGCGGGCCCGATTGCGCTCAAAGCCATCGCCACAGCGCAACAATCGAGCGACTTCAGCTCGTCCTATCCGGCCAGCCTGGCCATCGACGGCGATCCGGCGACCTTCTCCCAGACCGCCGACCTCACAAACAGTTCTTGGATCCTCACGCTCGACCGCACCCGCCCGATCCACCGCATCGAGGTCGTCAACCGGCGCGACACCGCGGCAGCCCGACTCGCCGGATTGGCCCTGCGAATCCTCGACGATCAGTCCAATACAGTCGCCTCGGCGACCCTGACCAACCCGGGTCTGGGCGGGGTCTGGGGATTCGATTGCCCGGCGAACATGTCGGGCCGTCACGTGCGCGTCGGACTCGAAGATGGCGCCGCCAACGGCGCCGGCGACCGGATCGTGTCACTGGCCGAAGTGATCGTCCTGACCGCGCCGAACCTGGCCCTGGGACGGGACTGCTACATGGTCCGGTACCAGGACAACCTGCCGCCCGCGTCGAACGCGAACGACGGCAACTACGCCACCGCAATTGAGACGACCGACAAGTCCGTAGACGCCTATTGGGAGGTCGACCTCGGCCAGGCCCACGCGCTCGATTGCATTCGTGCCGTGGCTGCCCAGGGATTCGCCGCCCGGCTCAGCCACGCCACGGTCCGCCTGTTCGATGCCAACCATGATTCGGTGTTCTCCCAGCACCTGGCCGGCACCAACCCGACCTTCGACGTGGACGTTGCGGGGCCGATCACAGCGCGCTATGTCCGGGTCGGCTTCGAGAACAAGGAACGGTCGGACATCTCCGGCGGCATCGAGTGGTACTTGGGCCTGCGCGAAGTCCAGGTCTTCGGACGCCCCGCGGACCAGATCGGCCTGCTCGCCTTCAGTGCGTCCACCAACCGCATCGCATCGGGCGACTCCACCACGTTGACCTGGCAGGCCGAGGAGTTGCATCGGCTCGATCTCTACCCCGGCGGACAATCGGTTGGCGCCCTCACGGATAAGGGCGGCGCGGGCCAGATCACCGTCTCACCCGCGACCTCCATCGAGTATCTGTTGGTCGGCACCAACCGCAACGGCGCATCGGTGCGCGCGGTGAGCGTGATCGTCGATGACCACCTCCTCCCGGTGCGGATCAACGAGTTCATGGCCGACAACCACCTCTCGATCGAAGACGGGCGCGGGGAACCATCCGACTGGATCGAATTGTATAATCCCAACAACCAACCCTGCGACCTTGCCGGTTATGGACTCAGCGACGATCCCGCCACGCCCATGAAGTGGGTGTTCCCGTCCGTCTCGATCCCGGCCCACGGCTGCCTCCTTGTGTTTGCGTCCGGGCGCAGTGCGCCGTGGGACGAGGCCGGTGGACTGCACGCGAACTTCCAACTCGATGCCGAGGGCGAATCGGTGGTGCTGACCGCCCCGGACGGCGCATCGGTGGTCGATGGCATCTCCGCTTTTCCCCCGCAGCGCGAAGACCTGGCGTATGGAAGAACGCTCGACGGGCGGCTGACGTTTCTCGATCCCACGCCGGGCGGTCCCAACCTGGCCGCATCGTATGAAGGCTGGTTGCAGCCCCCGGCCTTCAGCCATGCCCGCGGTTTCCACACCAACGCCTTCGCACTCACGATCACGAACCCGAATCAAGGCGCCGATCTGTTCTACTCGATCGACGGGCGCGAGCCTGCCCTGCGCTACGGCGGGCCGCTGCCCGTCTCGACCAGCCTGAGCGTGCGCGCGACCGTGCGCCGACCCGGCTACAAATCGCCCCGCACCGTCACCCATTCGTACGTGCTCATCGATGCCGTCATGGCGTCCGCCTCCATGAACCAGAACATGGTCCGCGACGCCCGCTACACCGACCGGATCCGGCGCGGGCTGACGGATCTGCCCACGCTGATGATCGCCGTGCCGCAGATTCCCGACGACTACATCGAGCGCGAGGCCTCGGTCGAGCTGCTCTGGCCGGACCAGAAACCGCACGCCCAGGCGAACTGCGGCTTCTTCCGCTTCGGAGGCGCCTGGACCACTTTCAACAAGAAGAACTACCGGCTCAAGTTCCGAGGCGAGTACGGCGCGACCAAGCTGAGGGCGCCCCTGTTCCGCGGCATGGACCGCGGCTTCCTCGCCCGCGAAAGCTTCGACGAAATCGACCTGGTCGGCGGATCACACGACATGATCGATCGCGGCTTCTACATGGCGGGCCGCTTCACCGAGGACACCATGCTCGACATGGGAAGCCTCAACCCGCACGGACGTTTCGTGAACGTTTATCTCAACGGCAAGTACTGGGGCCAATACCACGCGCGCGAACGCCTCACCGACAGCTTCCTGGCCGATTACCTCGGCGGCAAACGCGAAGACTATGTCAACGTGCGCGGCAACGACAACGTCGGCGACAGCTTCATCCCAGGCACGCCCGATCCACGCAACCGCGCCCCCTGGGAAAACCTGCGGGCCAACCGCACCTCCTACGCCGCGTCGAAACCGTGCCTCGATGTGCCTCACCTCATCGATTTCATGCTGATGTGGTTCTACGGCGATTGCGAAACCGAGTACCGGGCCGCCGGCCCCATCGCCCCCGGCAGCGGATTCAAATTCTGGATCGGCGACGCGGACGGTTTCCTGCGGACCTCGGCCCTCAACTCGGATCGAACCTCCAACCCCGGCCCGGGCGGCCTGTTCGGCGCGCTGGTCTCCGAAAAGCACCCCGATTTCATGACCCTGCTGGCCGATCGGATCCAGCGCCACTTCTTCCTCGATGGCGCGTTGACCCCCGCGCGCAACCTGTCCCGCCTCGACGAGCGCATGCTCGAAATCACCAACAGCCTCGTCGCCGAATGCGCCCGCTGGGGCATCCGCACGCCCGAAAACTGGCAAAGCGCCGCCCAAACAATCCGCACCGGCCTCTTCCCCGGCCGCACCACCAATCTCTTCAACCTGCTGCGCAACCGCGGCCTCTATCCCTCGCTCAAAGCCCCCCAAATGAACCAATGGGGCGGCACCGTGACCAACGGTTTCACCGTCCTCTTCGCCGGAACCGGCGGCACCATCTACTACACCCTCGATGGATCGGATCCGCGCCTGCCCGGCGGCGCCGTGGCGCCGGGGGCGCTCGTCGCCGGCACCGGAGGCGAGGAGACGTTGATTGCGCCGGGCGCAGTGTGGCGGTACTGGGACAAGGGGGCGCCGCCGGCGACATGGAACACCCCCGCCTTCAACGACCAAGGCTGGAACACCGGGCGGTCCGAGCTGGGCTACGGCGACGGTGACGAAGCCACGGTGCTCGGGTTCGGCCCCGACCCAAACAACAAATACCCGACCTGTTACTTTCGTCACGCATTCACGGTGTCCGATCCCGCGGCCATCACCGAACTGGTTATCGAGCTGCTCCGCGACGATGGCGCGATCGTCTACCTCAACGGCAAGGAACTCTTCCGCGACAACTTGCCCGCGGGCCTTGTGCAGTACTCGGACTTCGCTTTGACGGCCGTGGGAGGCGCGAGCGAGTCGCAGTTCTACAACTTCCCATTGGCTCCGACCGGCCTGGTGGCGGGTACGAACCTCCTGGCCGTCGAGGTCCATCAGTCCGGTGCAAACAGCACCGACGTCAGCTTCAACCTGGCCCTGCGCGCGCGCTCGACAACCGCGGCAGCCGGCATCGTCATCGCTGATAACGCCTTGATCCGCGCCCGCGCGCTCAGCGGGACCACGTGGAGCGCCCTGGTCGAGGCCCGCTTCGATGTCGCCGAACCGCAACCGCTCGCTCCCGGCCAGATCGTCATCTCCGAGATCCATTACAACCCGGCCGGATCGCCCGACTGCGAGTTCATCGAACTCTCGAATATCAGCTCGAACCTCGTCGACCTCACCGGCGCCCGCCTGGCCGGTGGCGTCGACTTCCTGTTCCCCTCAGGGTTCCGCATCCCGCCCGGCGGCTTCGCCCTGGTGGTCGAAGACACAGCCGCCTTCGCTGCCCGCTATCAATCGCCCGATTCGTTTTGCTATCACCCCGACCTGGCAGTGGCCGGCGCATGGGCCGGACGACTCGACAACAACGGCGAAACCGTCGTCTTGCTGACGCCCAAGCTCGATGCCCTCTGCTCAGTCACGTACCGACCGGATGGCTCCTGGCCTCGCAGGGCGGACGGCCAGGGCAGCTCGATCGAACTGCGTGATCCGACATCCGTCCCCACAAACGCGCCGGCCCAGATGGACTACCTGGCCCAGGGACGTCATTGGCGCCCAAGCCCGCTTTACCACGGCTCCCCAGGGCGCCTTGACGCCTGGGTGTCACCGATCGTCATCAGTGAATCCTGGGCTGGTGGCGACAGGATCACCGACTGGATCGAACTCCATAACCCGGGCCCGGAGCCGTTCGATTTGCTCGGCCTGTATCTGAGCGACCAATACGACCAGCCGTTCCGGCACGCCTTCGAGCAGGAGCTCCATGTCCCGGCGGGCGGACGCCTCGTGCTGTCGGCAGCCCAGTTCGGATTCGGACTCAGCACCCGTGGATCCGACATCCTGCTCGTGAGCGCATCGGGGACGAACATCGTGCGGTTCATCGACACGGTCGATTTCCCGGCGGTCGACCGCGAGGAGACTTGTGGGCGTTACGAGCGTTCGGACGGGATGGTCGATTACACCGAACTGCGCGCCGCAACGCCAGGAGAAGCCAACGCACTGCCGCGGGTCGGCCCCGTCGTGTTCAGCGAGATCATGTACCACCCCAGCCCCGGCCTGGCCGAGTATGTCGAATTGGTCAACATCTCCGACGCAGCCGTTGACCTCTACGACCCGGCTGTTCCGACCAACGTGTGGGAGTTGACGGGAGCTGTCCGACTTGCATTTCCGCCGGGTCAGAGCCTGCCACCCTGCACACCGCTGATTGTCTGCAATACAAACGCCGCCGCGTTTCGAAGCCAATACGCCGTGAGCGACGAAGTCACGGTGCTCGGCCCCTGGACCGGCTTGCTCGACAATGCGGGTGAGAGCCTTCGACTCGTCCGGCCCGGACCCCCCGGAACCGATGGCACAGTGCCTTTCTATCGAGTGGACCGTGTCGAGTACGAGCCTCGAACGCCGTGGCCCCTCGTCCCAGACACCGGCGGCGCCAGCCTCGAACGGGTCACGCTCGAAGGATATGGCAATGATCCGGCAAATTGGATTACCTGCACCAGCGGAGGCACGCCGGGCCGGCTCCAGACCAATCGACCGCCTCTTCGCATCCGATGCGTGTTTGACCCCGCCCAGGGAATCCCCCGCTTCTTCATCGAGGGGTGTCCCGGCGCCACGTACGAGATCCAATACACGGACACGCTTGCCCCGAGTGTCTGGCGCCTCCTCAAGACAATCGAGGATGCGAAGCCCGACCCGATCGAGTTCCTTGACCCCGAGTTCCCGCTCCCGCATCACCGCTTCTACCGCGTCGTCGTCTGTCGCCCATAGCAGGCCGGGTCCCCTGACCCGGCGCGGTGCTGTAGGCCGGGTGCCCTCACCCGGCGCTGTGCTGTTGCCGATGTCCGACTCGCGCCGCGTGAGGCCACGCGGCTTACAACCGCTACATTCTCGGGTGCTGTAGGCCAGGTGCCCTCACCCGGCGGCGACGCCATACACCCAGAATGAGAACCGCTCGACTTTGCGCCTTGATGGGCGGCTTTCGCGGCGGGTGACTGTTCACGTGGCTCGAATGGAACCGCGAACAGCGGAGGCGATGATCGAAGCCTGCCTCTCTGTCGTTGGGTCTTGGCGTGAATCACTCTCCCCGTTCAGGGCTCATGAAGGATGTCGCGCAGCACCGACTCGCGTTGCTCGCGACTCATCCGCCCGTGCCACAGCGCCTGCCGGTCCTTCACGTCCTGCACCGACATGCACACCAGTTCCGCAGTGGCCCGGCGCCGTTCTTTGTCGTCACTGACCTGGGGCCAGGACACAGCGGAACCCACGCTTCATGGCCCAATGCTTCGGTGCTCCCCGGTCCGTCAACCCGACCCAGATGACCGGACGGTCGACCGGTTGGTAACCGGTGATTCGACCCTTGACTGCAACCCCTATTATCAATACCGGTCACGCTGGCAAAGCAGACACCACAGGTCAATCGAGAATCGCCTGATCATCCCCTGAGCTGTCAGGCGATCGCCAAAAACCACCACGAAGTCACGAAGTCCTCGAAGGCAGGAGTGAGACCGCCCCCTTCAACCTCCAGGTTCCCCGTCGCGCGCGAGTGAGCGGCCGCTTCACATGCGATGCTTCTCTCCTTCTTCGTGCCCTTCGTGTCCTTCGTGGTGAAAAGAAACACAGGCCAGGATGGGGCTACAATCCTCGACGACGAAGGCAAGCTAGTAGCGGCGGGCGCGATCGTGAATGTGGACGCCGGGAGCGAGGGCGGGGGACGACTGGCGGCAGCCAGAACCCTTAGTGGATATGGACTTGGCATAAAGATCTCAAGTGACGGCGAGATTCGTGGATTCAAATACGGCCACTCGGGCCCTGAAGAGGTGTTCCGGGTCGGATGATGGTCACATTCATGCCTCAGCGCATCTCCCAACAGCAGCTCGTGCCCGGGGTCGGTCCCGGAATTCAGGAATTCAGGAATATCCGGCAACGATTTCCGACAGGATTGACACGAGACACACGATTCCCAGGTCGGAGCAGTGCGCATACGACCAGAACGCGTCTCTACGTTGACCTGCGCCTGGTCGACTTCGTGCGGAAGGTTCGTTCGCGACAAAGGTTCGTTCGCGAGTTGATGTTCGTCGCACAGTCTGTTAGACGAAAACCACGTATGCCTATCCCTGATGCTCAATCCGTAACACGACCACGGATGGACGATCCTTTCATGCCCCTGATGTTCCGCTGGTCGCGGAGCGTGGCTGTCCTGGCTGGCTCTTTGGCGCTCCTACCCGGGCATGAGCTTGTCGCAGCCGAACCGCCCGCCGACGCCGATCCGCGCGCCGGACGCGGATTCATCGCCACTCCCGTGTCCTCGGACGTCGAGGACCAGCGGGTGCTCGGGCTCTTCGCCGGGCTGCGTGTGGCGGACGTGTCCGATGGCCTGGACGCCGTCGGGTTGCCGAACACCGGCTTGATGGACGCGGCCATTCGACCGCTCTGGCGTGACACCGAGCACTACCGCCACCGGTTCGTGGGCGTCGCTGTGACAGCTCGTTATGTCCCAACCCAACTCCCGCGGGTTGGCCCCTCGAAAACGGAGGACTACGATCGCTGGGTTTCGGCGTGGTACACGACACGGTCTCCCGAGCCGTTCGTGCCCCTGTTGCGGCCCGGGTCTGCCCTCGTGATCGAAGACGCTCCCCAGGCGGATGTGGGATCGATCGGCTCGAACAACATCATGAGTTGGAAACTGCGCGGGTGTGTGGGTGTGGTCACCAGCGCCACCGCGCGCGACACCGACGAGATTGTCACGGAGAAGATCCCCCTGTACTTCCGCCACCCGGGGCGTGGCATTCGACCCGGACGCAACGAGATCGAGTCCGTGAACCGTCCGGTTGTGGTCGGCGGAGTGACGGTGATCCCGGGCGATATCATCGTGGCCGATGGGGATGGCGTCGCGGTCGTGCCGCGCGCTCGTGCCGAGGAGGTCGCCCGTTACGCGCGCAAGATCCTCGAAGGCGACAAACAGGGCCGTCGGGAGCTCTACAAGAAACTCGAAATCCCAACAGACGATTCCGTGCAATGATCGAGGCTGCTTGGAGAATGGGATTCGGCCCAGACAAGACCCGGACAAACTCATCAAGGGGTCGGTCAAGGGGTCGGTCCCGGAATTCAGGAATATTCTCCATCGACTCTCCTCCGCCCCTCCGAAATCCGTCGTTGGCTGCTCAGACTGTGGACGATTGTACCGTGAAGAGACGAGGCCCGCGGTGTCTGGCCTTGGCGTCCTGGCGCGGGACCACGGCCTGTTTGGCGCGGCCGCGCACGCCTGCCGACGGTCGGGCGACAGCCCATCACGGCCCGCGCGGCAAGCCGTCCGCGCCGTAGAACGTCACCTCAACGTCGCGGGGACCAATGAGCGATCGGGTAACGTAGATCCACTGAATGTCCTTCGCCTGCCACTCGGCGCGTTGTTCGGGTGAAAGACCGGGGTCCAGGGCAGGCTCGAACA
>ERZ795054.2128-NODE-2128-length-17130-cov-5.425886_pt1 | contig 17130 bp, 10 predicted proteins | sample MGYA00375138_ERZ795054 | MGnify/ENA primary metagenome ERZ795054 (study PRJEB30183, sample SAMN05720215) | anaerobic digester metagenome | isolation source: active sludge of municipal wastewater-treating anaerobic digesters | place: USA | collected 2014-12-23 ... | reverse complement strand
ACCTGACCGTCCTGGAGCAGGATTACAAGATCCTGTCCGAGCATCTCCAGGACATCGTGGACGCGGACGAGCAGTCCCGGCTGGAAAAAGAGGACGAGTACACCCTGCTGATCGTCCGTCTGCCCGTCCATGACAGCCGCTACGAACCGACCTTCTTCACCGCCCCCGTGGGCATCGTCCTATTCCCGGACCGGGTGATCACCGTCTGCTGGGCGGATTCCGAGGTCCTGTCCGACATGGCGGACAACCGGGTGCGGGGGCTTTCCCTGGAAAACCGGAACGCCTTCGTCCTGCGGCTCCTGGGGCGGGCGGCCATCGTCTACCTCCGGCACCTGAAGGTCCTGAACCGGAGGACGGGCTCCATCGAGCGGGAGCTCCAGAAATCGGTGCGCAACACCGAGCTGGTCCAGCTGTTGACCATCGAGAAGTCCCTGGTCTACTTCACCACCAGCCTCAAGTCCAACGAGCTGGTCCTGGAAAAGCTCCTCAAGAGCCGGCTCATCCGGTTCCAGGAGGAGGAGACGGAACTCCTGGAGGACGTGGAGATCGACAACCGGCAGGCCATCACCATGGCCAACATCCACAGCGACATCCTGTCCGGGATGATGGACGCCTTCGCCTCGGTCATCTCCAACAACCTCAACATTGTGATGAAGCGTCTGACCGTGATCTCCCTGGTGCTCATGATCCCGACCTTCATCGTGAGCGCCTTCGGGATGAACGTCCCCCTGCCCTGGCACGACAGCGGGAACGCCCTCTGGTACATCGGGGGGCTCTGCGCGGTCTGCGCCCTGGGAGGGGCCATAGCCCTGACCCGGGACCGGAGGCCGGTACGCAGGTCCCGGGCGCCGGTGCCCGCCACCCTGGTGGCCCAGGCTTCCGGCCTGGGGCTCCCGCCCCGCGGGGCCGAGTAGGGCGGGGTGTCCGGACCGCGTCGCCGGTCTTGCCATTCCGGAGCACCGGCACTATCCTTCGCCGCATGCTCGAGGTGCTGTACCGGAACGACGACCTCCTCGTCCTGGACAAGCCCGCCGGCCTGGCCGTCCAGCCCGGGGCGGGCATCAAGACCAGCCTGGTGGAGGCCGTGGAGGCGCAGTTCGGGTTCCGGCCCTTCCTGATCCACCGGCTGGACCGGGACACCTCGGGCTGCATCGCCGTGGCCACGAGCTCCCGGGCGGCCTCCGAGTATTCCGCGATCCTTTCGGACAAGGCCCGCTGCGAGAAGGTCTACCGAGCCCTGGCCGCGGGGATTCCGGAAGGCCGGGCCGGGGTCATCCGGGACGAGATCCGGACTCCCTCGGGCCCCCGGCGGGCCGAGACCCGGTGGCGCCTCCTGGCCTCGGGCCGGGGATTCTCCCTGCTGGAACTGGAGCTGGGAACGGGCCGCATGCACCAGATCCGGATCCATCTGGCGGGCCTCGGGCATCCCATCCTGGGGGACGACCGGCACGGCGACTTTTCCCTCAACAAGCGTCTGGCCAAGGAATACGGCCTCAAACGCCTGCTTCTATACGCGGCCCGGCTGTCCCTGCGGACCGATCCCCCGATCCGGGTCGAGGCCCCGGCGCCTAGGCACTTCCGGTCCTTCGCCGAGGCCCTGGGGGCCGAGGAGATGGCGGCCGCCCTCGGGTCCGTCGACCGATCCCTCGATCCCGGCCCGGACGGAGGCGGCGCGTGACCGCGGCGGAGTCCCCGGACGCCCTCCCCCCCTGGACCTTCCGGCACGGTGCGAGCTGGCTGGCCGAAGGCGGCGTCGTCCTGCCCATCCCGGGCTTCCACGACGAATGGATACGGTCCCACCCGGACCTGGTGCCCGGGTGCTCCAACGTCTGCGACGTGGTGGTGCGGAAGCGGTGGGTGAGCGTCTCGGTCTTCTCCGAGGGCTACGTGGAGCTCCTGGTTCCGGGGCGGGGCGACGGGGAGAGCCTGGACCGGTGCCGGGAGTTCCTGGCCCGGGCGGCCGGCGCCTGGACCCACGCACTTCTCATGACGATGGACGAGGAGGGCTACATACGCCTTGTCCCCTCGGATACGGCCGGCCCGGAGGCCTTCCTGGAGAGGATCGGCACGGGGGCCGGATTCCGGCTCTGACGGCCGATCCCCCGGCATCCCCGAGCCGGCGGCCCGGCTTCCGTCTCGGGACTCCCGAGGCGAGGGAGCGGGCAGGCTTTTCGCCGTACGTGAAATATTTGCCCCAAATCTGGATTTCCTGACCGCCGTCTTGTACAATTTCCTCCGGGGCCGGCTCGCGGCAGATCGAGACAAGTTCAGCTTAGACAATCAAATAGGTCTGGCGGATATAATTAAAATATCAGATATAGGAAAATTGGCATATAAATTGCTATATGAGGAATCAATAGGAGGTTCCCATGCGAAAAACCAAGGCGATCCGATGGGTCCGGCGGGGCGTGCAGGTCTTTTTCTTCGCCCTCGTGGCCCTGATCTCGGTGAACCACACCCTGGCGGAGAGCGGCAAGGCGATTCCCTGGCTGGCCGGAGCCAGCCTTCACTCCATCTGCCCCTTCGGCGGCGTGGAGTCCATCTGGAGCGCCATAACCGGGGCTCCCCTGGTCAAGAAGGTCCACGAGTCGACCTTCGTGCTCCTGTGGATAGCCCTGGGCCTGTCCCTGATCGCGGGTCCCGTGGTCTGCGGCTGGGTCTGCCCCCTGGGGAGCCTCCAGGAATGGGTGGGCGCTCTGGGCCGGAAGCTCTTCCCGAAACGCTACAACAAATTCGTGCCCCCCCGTCTGGACAAGGTCCTGCGGTACCTGCGGTACGCGGTCCTGGCCATCGTCGTGTACGCCACCAGCCGGGCGGGCACCCTGGTCTTCGAGTCCTGGGATCCCTACTTCGCCCTGTTCAACTTCTGGTCCCCCGAGATCACCCTGTCCGCCCTTGCGGTCCTGGCCCTTGTCCTCGTCCTGGCCCTCTTCGTGGAGCGGCCCTTCTGCAAGTACGCCTGCCCCTTCGGCGCCGTACAGGGGGTCTTCAACCTCTTCCGGATCTTCGGGATCCGCAGAAACGCCCCCACCTGCATCAACTGCAAGGCCTGCGACAAGGCCTGCCCGATGAACATCGAGGTCTCCACGGCGGGCCGGGTGCGGGATCATCAGTGCATCACCTGCCTGGAGTGCACCAGCGAGGCCGCCTGCCCGGTGGCGGCCACCGTGGACCTGGCGGCCTTCGAGAAGCCCGCGGCCGCGGCGGCGAACTAAGGAGTCGGCCATGAAGATCAAGATCATCCCCCTGGCGGTCGTCACCCTGGCCGCCTTCACCTTCGGCATCGCCGGGGCCTCCGCTCTGGGATACTGGATCACGGAATCGAAGAAGGAGCCCGCCAAGGTGGCCTCCGGCGAGTTCGCCGGACAGGCGGATCCCGCGGACATCCGGGGCTCCTATTCCTTCGGGGACGTGGAGAAGGCTTTCGGAGTGCCCGCGGCCGTCCTGGCGGACGCCTTCGGATTCACGGACCGGCCCGCCGCGGAGGTCAAGGCCAAGGATCTGGAGACCCTCTACGCCGGCAAGACCGGGGCCCTGGAGGTCGGCACGGACGCGGTCCGCTTGTTCACGGCCGCCTGGATCGGCATGCCCTACGAGCCCGAGGCGGATACGGGGCTTCCCGCCCGGGCGGTGGAGCTCCTGGAAGGCAGGGCCCTGCACCCCGCGACCGCAGCCCTGGTCCGTTCCCGGATCGTGGGGGCGCTGCCTGCGATCGGGACCCTGAGCGCGGCGCCTTCCCAGCCCGCGTCTCCGACCGCGTCCGCCCCCGCTCCATCGACCCCCGCCGCCCCCGCTCCCGCGGCGGCGCCGGTTTCCGCGGCCCCGGCCGCGACGCCGTCGGCTCCGGGCTCCGGGACCGCCCCGGCCGCGACGGACACCCATATCGCCGAAGCCGCGGCGGCGCGGGAAGTGAAGGGCAGCACCACCTTCGGGGACCTGAGCACCTGGGGCCTCAGCCGGGCCCAGATCAAGGAAGCCCTGGGAGGCCGGGATCCCGGTGCCGCCACGGAAAAGGTGCGGGACTTCTGCATCGCCGCGGGGGTGGAGTTCTCCACGGTGAAGGCGAAGCTTCAGGAGATGGCGAGCGCCCTGCCGAAACCGTAGCCCGAAACCCGATACTATCCCTTGGACAATGGCCCTCCGGTTCCGGAAAATCCCGGAACGGAGGGCTTTTTCCGTGCCCGGCGACCCGCGACGACGAATCAGAAAAAAGACTTGCGTAATTTCAAAGAATGATCCTACACTATCCCTGATGATGAAATACGATTCCACAATATGGAACGATTCATCTCAAGGAGGCATCATGAAACGTTGTGTGGTGTTCGCCGCCCTTCTCGCGGTCATCCTGTGCGGTGCCGCGGCCCAGAAGACGGTGGAGCTGAAATTCGGCCACTACTCGGTCGAGACCCACCCGGCCCACCTGGCGGCCCAGATGTTCGCGGACGCCGTGTCTGCCCGGACGAACGGGGCCGTCAAGGTGACGATCTTCCCGAACAGCAAGCTCGGGAGCTCCCAGGAAATGGTGGAGCAGGCCGTCCTGGGGGCCATCGACCTGGTCATCCCGACGGAACCCGCCCTGGCCAAGTACTCGCCCAAGTTCAACCTCGTCGGCGGCCCCTTCGCGTTCAAGGACTACGCGGCGACGGACAGGTTCTTCGCCGGAGACTTCCTCAAGTGGGTGGGACCCGACCTGGAGAAGGCCGGGCTGCAGTACCTCGCCCGCTGGGAGTGGGGATTCCGCACCTACACGAATTCCAAGAAACCCATCGAGAAGCCCGAGGACATGCGGGGCATGAAGATCCGCACCCCCCCCGACTTCGTCAACCAGGAGACCGTCCGGGCCCTCGGCGGCATCGCCCAGACCATCGCCTTCGCGGAACTCCCCCTGGCCCTGAAGCAGGGAGTCGTGGACGGCCAGGAGAACCCCATCGGGGTCATCTACTCGGGGAAGATGTACGAGACCCAGAAGTACCTGTCGATCCTCAACTACACCTATGTCGCGACCCACCTCGTCATGAACCGGTCGAAGTTCCGGTCCCTCACCGCGGCCCAGCAGAAGGTCGTGCTGGAGGAGGCCAAGAAGGCGGGGGAGTTCATGATGAAATCCGTCCGCGAGCAGGAATCCGGCCAGATCGCGGAGATGAAGAAGCTCGGCATGGAGGTGAACTACCCGGACGTGGCCCCGTTCCAGGCCGCCACGGCTTCCGTCTGGGACAAGCTGAAGGCCCAGGCCGGCGAGGAAAACTACAAGAAATTCCAGGAACTCCTGGCCAAGAGCCGGTGATGCCCGGGGTCCCGGACATCGATCGGGGCCCGTGACCTTGTACCTCCCGGGGACGGCCTCCGTGCGGAGCCGCCCCCGGAACCCTGGAGCGTGCCATGCTAACCCTCGCGGTATTCGCCGTGCTCGTCTTCCTGATCCTCGTGAACCTCCCCATCTTCGTGGCCATCGGCTCGACGGCGGTCCTCTTTTTCGCGGGCCTCGGCCAGGGCAACTTCCTGGCCATGCTCCCCCAGCGGATGTACGCCGGAACCACGGGGTTCACCCTCCTGGCCATCCCCTTCTTCATCCTGGCGGGGAACCTCATGAACACCGGGGGGATCACGAACCGGATCTTCCGCTTCGCCCGGGCCCTGGTCGGGCATGTCCCCGGAGGCCTGGGACAGGTTTCCGTCATCTCGTCCATGATCTTTTCCGGCATGTCGGGCTCCGCGGTGGCGGACGCGGCGGGGCTGGGGCAGATCCAGCACAAGGCCATGGTCGACAACGGCTACCAGCCCGTCGTGTCGGCCTCCATCGTAGCGGCGGCCTCCACGATCGGCCCCGTGATTCCTCCCTCCATTCCCTTCGTGCTCTACGGGGCCCTAACCTCGGTGTCCGTCGCCCGCCTCTTCCTGGCGGGATTCGCGCCCGGCGTGATGATGGGCCTGGCCCTCATGGTCGTCATAGCGGTGATGGCCAAGCCCCGGGGCTTTCCGCGATCCGGCCGGGCTTCCTTCCGGGAGGTGGCCGTAAGCTTCCGGGACGCCTTCCTGCCCCTCCTGGCTCCGGTCATCATCATTGGCGGCATCCTCTCCGGCCTGTTCACCCCCACGGAAGCGTCCGTGGTGGTCTGCCTCTACGCCCTGTTCCTGGGTTTCCTGTACCGGGACCTCCGTGTACGGGACCTCCCCGAGATTTTGTGGACCTCCATCCGCCAGTCCGTGGGCCTGCTCCTCATCATGGCCGCGGCCAATTTCTTCGGCTGGTTCACGATCTTCCAGCAGATACCGGACAACATCATCTCGGCCCTGACCTCCCTGTCCGCGGGCGGCCCGGGGGTGATGGCCATGATCGTGCTTATCGTGCTGGTGCTGGGCTGTTTCATCGAGGGCAACGCGATCTTCCTCATCACGATACCGATCTTCCTGCCCGTGGCCCGCCAGTACGGCTTCGACCTCGTGAACCTCGGGGTGGTCATGACCCTCCTCATCATGATCGGGAACCTGACCCCGCCCCTGGGGATGTGCCTGTTCGCGGTATCCAGTTTCAGCAAGATAGGCATCGGGGATCTGGCACGGGAATCCTGGCCTTACATCCTGGGCATCCTGCTCATCACCCTCCTGATCGCCTACGTGCCGGAGATCGCCACGTTCCTTCCGAACCTCGTCATGGGTCCGGAGCTTGGAGGGATGCCATGAAATTCCTGGAACGCCTGGACGCGGCCGTGCTGGCCGCCCTGAAGCTCCTGACGATAGGATTGTTCTCCGCCCTGATGCTGATCCTGACCGCGAACGTCTTCGTCCGCTTCGTGCCGATCCTTTCCCTGCACTGGCTGGACGAGATCGTGGAACTGCTCTTCGCCGCCCTGGTCTTCTACGGCTCCGCGGCCCTGTGGATCCTGGAAGGCCACTTCCAGGCCGGGGAGTGGCTAGCCAAAAGCCTGAAGAGCCCCCGGATGAGGGCGGCCCTCCGGCTGGCCGTGGATCTGGGATCCCTGCTCTTCCTGGCCGTCTTCTTCCGGTATTCGTTTCAGCTGGTGCGCAGGTCCATGGAGGTCACCGCCGTCTTCCTGATCCCCAAGCGGGTCCTGTACTCCTGCATGCCCCTGTCCTCCGCGGTGATGCTCTTCTATTCCCTGAGGTTCGTCCTCCGGGATTTTCGGGAGCTCCGGACCCCGACGGATACGCGATAGAGGGGATCGACGAAGCCGCGTCATCAACCGGCGTTCCACGCCGGTGGACGGTTCGGGGCTGTCCATGGGCGCCCAGCGGCTTCGTCGCCGTGAGGACCGGGACGCTGCGCGACCCGCCGCAGGCTCGTGGGGGTCGACGAATCCGCGTCCTGGGACGCGAAGCATCCGTCCCTGGGCGTATTCGCGGATTCGTCGCCGTGAGGACCGGGCCGCAACGCGGCCCGGTCCTCACGCTATTTCCTCTTTATCACCATCAGGGTCAGGTCGTCGTACTGGTCGTCCTCCCGGATGCCCGCGTAGACGCGGTACTCCGGATGCTCCTTGTCGGGATTGTCCCGGCGCTTGTCCTTGAGGAGGATCCGGTACTGGTCGAAGTGCTTCTCCAGGAAGTCGTCGATCTTGGCGTCCACCAGGACCAGGTCCTTGTCGGTGGCCCGCGGATCGGGATACAGGCGGAATAGTTTCTCCGCGGAGATGAGGGCCAGGACCATCTCCTCCAGGGTGCCCTCGCAGGCGGAGTAGTCGAAGGTCATGACCTGGTCCGGAACGGGGTTCCCCTCCTTTTCGAGGCGATACCGGCCCCGGGAGAGGACGGCCTCGACGATGGCCTCGGCCCGCTCATTTCCGAAGGGATCCTCCAGCTTCTGGATCTGCTCCGTTCCGTCCTTCAGGGTGACGGTCCGTTCCAGGATCCGGAAATCCGGGCCGCGCTGGTACCACTTGGCCTCCTCGATGCCGTCCGTGTAGAGGAGGAGGATATCCCCTTTTTCCAGCTTGAGGGTCACCTGCCTATACGGGCTCTTCATCTCCACCAGGAAATTGGCGAAGGTCCCGCACGGGGGTGTATCCGGCAGATCGTGGACCGCGATTTTCCGGTTCCGGGCTTCGTAGATGCGCTGTGTCTTGTCCCCCGCGTGGCAGACCTGGGTGATCCCGGTCTTCCCGTCCAGGACACCCATGGTCAACGCGGCGAACCGTCCCTTGAAGCCCCGGCCCTCGACGAGGTCATTGATCTGGTAGCAGAGCTTGTCCAGTTCGATGCCCCGGTCCCGGGTCCAGCCCGTGAAGTGGTTCAGGAAGAGGGTTGCCACCTCCACGGAGATGATGGCCGCGGGTATGCCCTTTCCGGCGGCGTCGCACTTGATGAATGCATAGTATCGGTCGTCGAGCTTCATGAAGTTGAAGAAGTCGCCGGAGACGCCCTTGGCGCCCTCGTAGTACCCGAAGAAGGAGACGTCCGGGGTGTCCTCGCTCCCCGTCGACAGCTTGTCCCCCCGTTCGTTCTTGTGGAGGGGCAGGAACATCTTCTGGGTTTCCTTTCCCACCGTGAGGTCCTTGCTGGCCGCGGCGGCCTTCACGAGCCCCTCGGTCAGGGTGTTCACCGCGGAAGCCAGGCTCCCGATCTCGTCCGTCCGGGAGGCCTCCTCGATCCGCTCGCCCTTGAGATCCTCCTTGTCCTCGGTGTCCCGGATGCGCTCGATGGCCGCCACCAGCTTGCGGATGGGGCTGACGATGTACCAGGACAGGAGGGCCGCGCCCCCCACGCCCACGGCCAGGACCAGGAGGGCGATGGACCCGGTGATGCGCACCAGGTTGATGGTGGCGCTCCGGAGTTCCTGGTTGATCAGGTCCGTGGAGACCGCCAGGCGGACCATGCCCCGGTAGTAGATGCCGTCCTGGCCCTGCCGGAATACGATGGGCTTGTAGAAGACGTATTCCGTCGTGCCGGGATCCAGGGCCGCGGGGTCGTACGCGGGCTCGGATCCCATGATCTCGCGGGCGATGACTTGCAGGCGTTCGTTCAGGGTCCGCTCCAGGTCCCGGGTGGTGGCCGCGATCTGGGAGAGCTTGGTCTCGTTCTCCGGGGTGATCCGTATGGCCAGGGCCCGGGCTTCTTCCTGCAGTCGCGCCAGGGTCTCCGCGATCGCCCCGACCTCCTCGGCGGCCCGCTTGTCCACCGCCGCGGCGATCTCGGGGATGCGGGCGGAGATGGAATCGGTGAGCGCGCTGCGGCCCGGCCGCAGTTCCGGCCCGTCCAGCTTTGAGATCCCGTCCGGGTCGTTGGAGGCCCAGACGATGTCGGGATTGGTGGAGCGTTCCCGGTCGTCCCGGGTGCCGTACCCGGTGATGGTGACATACCGGGCTTCCGCCAGGGCCTGGACCTGCTGGGGCAGGAAGCCCAGCTCCAGGACGTTCTCCGCGGGCAGGTAGGTCCGGGCCCCCTGGGCCAGGCTCTCCAGGAGCACCTGGGCCTTCTGCTCGAGTCCTCGGGCCAGGTTCTGGCCCTGGGTCCTCACCTGGAATACCCCCAGGGGCACGGACACCATGGCCGTGACGAAGAGCACTAAAAGGCCGATCACGAAGGTGAACTTGAATCCAAGGTTGAGGCCCCGGGTCTTGAACCTCCGGACCTCCGTCTTTTTCCGGGCCGTGGGCATGGGCCCTCCTTCCAGCAGAGCCGCGACCTCCAGGCGCACGACCGAGCCGTCCCGGATGACGGCGGCGGCCTGCCTTAGGGTCGCAAGGATGCCGACGGCCCCGAAGGCCGCGGCCAGGACCGCGAAGAGGTCCCAGAAGGAAATCCGGTACCGGGCCGGGGGACGGAAGGTCCAGACCGGCTCATACCGCGCGGAGAAGTCTCCGAACTTGACCGTACCGGAGGCGTCGAAGGAAAGAGGGGTGCGGACCCAGTACCAGCCCCGGGCCGGATGGAGCAGGCCCACCCGGTAGTCCCCCGCCTCCACGTCCTGGGCGACCAGGCCTCCCAGGGACCGGTCGGACTCCACGGAGTAGGCCCCCGCGGACAGGTCGAAGACATAGTCGTACGGCGCGGCCCCGTCCCGGTCCAGGACCACCCGGGAGACGACCCCGTCCTCCCGGAACCCCCGGCCCAGGATGCGCAACGTCGCCGCGCCGAAATCGTCCCGGACCTGCAGGATGTCGGACACCAGGGTGAAGGGGATGAACTTGTCCGCCCTCAGGAAGGTCCGGACCGCGGGACCGATGTTCCCGACCTCGTCGATGGCCGCCACGGAGAAGATGTAGTACCCGTCGTCCACGTTCGGGAACCCCGCGGATGTTCCCGGGCCCCGGGAGGCGGGGGGCGGGATCAGGTCGCCCGCCCGGAAGGCGAGCTCCCGCTCGTAGTCCGTCGCGGGTTCGAAGGGGTAGGGAGCGGCCTGCGCCGTTCCGCCGGTCTGTGGGGCCGCGGCGGCCGTATCCGTCCCGGAGTCCCCGGACGCCGATTCCGCCGCGGGGACGGCCGCGGTCCCCGCGGGACGCCTCCGGACCGGAGGGCGGTCCAGGGGGCCGACGTACCGGAGGGTCCAGGTGTAGCCCGCCACGTCCGGGTCCTCGGGGGGATCCCAGAGCACGTTGAAGGTGTTGGACGAGAGGAAGCCGTCCGCCCCGGCCGCCGGCGGACGCAGGGTCGGCGGCCCCGGGGGCGTCGTGTCCCGGACGAACTCCACCCGGGCCGGCTCGGACCAGTTGCCCGCGTAGTCCACGGCCCGGATGGCGAACCACCAGGACCCGTCCCGGTCCGCCGTGAAGGATGCCCGGTTGACCGTCTCCAGGGCCATGAGCTCCCCGGAGGGCACGGCCTCGGGATCCCGGCTCCAGGAATAGGAGTACCCCGCGATGCCCGAGGAATCCTCCGGAGCCGTCCATCGGACCGAGGCCGAATCCCGGCGTGTGCGGCGGCCCGCCGCGAAGTCCGCGGCCGCCGCGGCGGGGGGCCGTACGGTCGTGTCCGGCGCGAGGATGGAGATCCGCGGGCCGCCGGAGGCGGGCTGGGACTGCCAGAAGACCCAGAGCCGGCCCTGGCGGTACACCGATCGGCCGAAGGTCGCCTCCCCCTGGGCCGCGCCGGAGACGTCCCTCTCCCGCCACAGGATGCCTTCCCGGAAGGACAGGTAGACCCGGTTCCGCCCCCGGCGATTGTCGAACCAGATCAACCCGGGCCTGCCCCCGGCGTCGATCAGGCGCGGTTCCCCGGCGGTGCCGGAGCCCAGGCTGATCCGCTCCGCCGTACCGGGGACGTAGGCTCCCGAGGCGTCCAGTTCAGCGAAGAAAGCCTGGGGGGATCCTCCCCGGGGGGTCCGCTCCCAGGCCATGTACAGCCTGCCGCCTATTGCGGCCAGGTGGGGGCGCTGGTTTTGGAAAGTGTCGGCGGCCGCCGATCCGGATTCGTTTCCGAAATTCGTCGCCTGGAGTGCGGGGCTCCAGGAGGCTCCCCCGTCGGTGGTCCGCTTGGAATAGATCTGGTAGGTGGGCCGGTCGCCCCCGGACAGGGCCTGGAAAACGACCACGTCCGCCCCCTGCACGGAGGCCGCGGAGGGGAGGAAGGAGAGGGGGAGGTTGTCCCCCCCGTTGACGAAGGGCCGGAACTCCGTCCAGGTCCGTCCGTCCTCCGTCCGGGCGTAGTAGATCGTGAGGGAATCCTCCCGGCCTCGGGCGGCGAAGAGGTACCAGCCTCCGCCGGACCGGGGAAAGATCCGGGGGGCGGAGATGGTCAGGTCCGAGGCCACCGTGGCCGTCACGGGGAACGAGAGGCCCCCGTCCCGGGAGACCAGGACCGTGGCCTCCCGGTCGCCGGAGAGCACGGCCACCGCCAGTTCCCCGGAAGGAGAGGAGGCCGCGGACAGCAGCACCGGCTCGTCCCCCCGGAAGGGATAGGGACCCGCGAAGCGCCGGTTCAAGGCTTCGGGCTTGCCGTCCCGGAGGAGGGCCAGGGAAAGGAAGGCCTCCCCGGAGCCGGATCCCGCGGCCTGGGATTCCTGCCAGACCACGGCGATGCCCCCGGGGACTTCGAACGCCGCGGGATACCGGGCCGACGGGTCCGACAGGAACCGGGGGTTCTCCCAGTAATAGTCCTGGGCAGCCGCCGTGGCCGGAACCAGGAAGGCGGCGGCCGCCAGGAGCAGGGCGGCCGCGAATCCGGAAGGACCACGTCTCGGCATGGGACTTCAGTATCCCCTCGCGACCAGGCGCGAGTCCAGGTCCGAAACCTTCTGTACCTTGCGGGCCTGGGGATAGGTCTCGTAGAGCCGGGTCAGGCGGATCCGGGCGTTCAGGAAATCGCCGGTCTGCAGGAAACCCACGGCTTCGTTGTACAGAGTCTCGCCCGCGCTGGGCAGGACCACCACCGCGGTCCCCCCGACGTAGGTCAGGATGCGGTCCTTGAGGGCACTGGCGGACTGGTTGTTGGGATCCAGTTCCAGGGCCCGGTTGAGCTGGGTCAGGGCGATGCTGAACTGGGATACGTTCCGGGCGTCCCAGATCCTCTGGGCGGCTGTGGTCAGGGTGCGGGCTTCCGCAAGGGCCCGGGGGTCCGGGGGCGGTAGACGCAGGCCGATCAGGATCTCCAGGCGCTCGATGAGGGCCGCAAGGCCGGTGTATTTCGGATCGATCGTCTGGAGATCCAGAAGGTCGCTGTAGACGGTCTCGAGGTCCTGTCGGGCGTCGATCTTGGACCGGGCCTGGGATACCAGCCGCGCGAATTCCCGGTTGAAGGCGTCCGGGTCGGACACCTGGTTGATGCGGAGTTCCAGGACCCGGGCTTCCTGGTTCAGGGGGAAGACGAGCTTGACCTGGGCGATCCGCTGCTTGGCGGTTTCGAAGGACTGGAGGGCGCTGACCCTGTCCCGACGCTCCAGGGCCGCCCGACCGTCCTCGTAATTCCTGCGGGCCAGGCTCAGAAGCTGGCTCATCTCGGGGTAGAGAGGCGCGGTCTGGGGGATGTCCCGGCCGGTCTTGACGGAGAGGGCGGTCTGCACGAGGCGCAGCCAGTTCTCCACCTCCGGTTCCGGCTCGTCCGTGTGGGTCACCCTCCAGCGGGCCCGGGCCTGGAGCAGGGCCTCCTCCGCCCGGGCGAAGTCCCCGGCGTTGTAGAGAGCCTTGCCCTCGGTGAGGAGGCGGCGGGTGTCCCGGACTACCCGTTCATTTTCCGCCTGCACGATCTGGGTCCCCAGGTTTTGGAGGTCCAGGTCGCTTTTCGCCCGCAGGGCGGGGTCGTCCTCGAAGGACAGGGAGGCCAGGTACCGTTCCCGAGCCCGCTCCAGTCGTTCCCGGGCGGTGTCGAAGTCCTCCCGGCCGTAGGCCGCCCGGGCTTCCGCCAGGCGGCGGTCCGCCTCCAGGCGGTTGCTCTGGGCCTGGCGCTGGCGGTCGCGGGCCGCCGCGGCCAGGGTCTGGCCCTCCGCGGAGAGCCGGGCCGCGGCGGCGTCCAGGGCCCGGGCCCGCTCGAGCTGGGCCGTGACCGCGGGGGCGGAGGAGAAGGAGGCGGGCTCCGCCGAGTACCGGGACAGGATGCCCGCGACGTCCCTCCGCAGGACCTGCAGGAGGCGCTCGGATTCCGCGATCACCTGGAGGCTCCGTGTGGGGTAGGCCAGGGGGGCGGTCCCCTGCGGGGCGCCCTCCGGGACCGCCCCTTCCGCGAGGCGCCGCGCGGCGGCGATGTCCGCGGTCCGGGACTTCAGGCGGTATTCCTGGACGTCCGTCTCGGCCTTGGCCGCCAGGGCCACGGTCCGGAGCTCGAAGGCCGCGGCGGCTTCCGAGGACCGGGTCAGCCGGTCCTCGAGGGCGGTCTGGACTTCCTGGGAACCCCGGGGGGCTCCCCCGGCACCGGAAAGCCGGGCCAGCTCGGCGCCCCGGGTCCGGGCCGCGGCGTCCAGGTCGGAGATGCCCTTCCGGAGCTCCGCAGTCCGGGTCCGCAAGCCCCGAAGGACCGTGAGCCCGTCCGCCAGGGCCGCCTCCGGGGATCCCGGCCCGGACGGGGCCGCGGCGAGGGCGGCGTCCAGGGCGGCCGTGAGTTCCCGCTCCCGGGCTTCCTGGGCGGCCAGCTCGGTCCGCAGGGCCGCCAGGGCCGCGGACGCCTGGGCGGTGTCCCGGAGATGCTGGAGCCGGAGGTAGTCGGAGCCCCGGACGGACACGATGGTCCGGCCGAAGGCGCTGGGGGGGTCCGTGACGTCCGTGGGGAGGAAGAGGCTCCACAGGCGTTGGAACCGGATGGCCCGATCCGCCAGGGGGGGTACGGAGCGGAAGCCCGAGTCGGAATCGGGGAACCGTCCCTCGGAGAAGGCGGCCTGGGCGTACGCGGCCTTCCGGGCCAGGGCGGCGTCCGCCGCGCCGGCTGCGGAGTCGAAGAGGGCGGCCCACTGGGCGGCCATGGAGCCTGCGACGCCTTCCAGGCGTTCCGCCTGGGGCCGTCCCAGGATGAAGCTGGCCGCGAAGGGCACGAAGAAGTCGTTCTCCAGGCCCGGGTCCTTCTCCTTGAACAGGAGGCTCAGGTTTTCCAGGAACCGTCCGGTGTCCAGGGTCTCGGCCCGTATCCCCGCCAAGCGGGTCAGGGCCGCCTCCGCGGCGGGCAGGGCTGCGTCGACGCGGGCGGGATCCCCGGAATCGAAGGCGCTACTCAGGGGCGGCAGGGCCGAGGCGAGCTCCGCCTGCAGCTCCGCGAAGCGTCCTATCTGCCGCTCCGCCTCCGCCACGGTCTCGAAGGCCCGGTCCACCCCGTCCTTCCCCGACTCCCCTCCCTCCGTGACCACCCCGAGAGCCACTTTCCCCCGGAAATCCTGGTCGAACTGTTGCCGGTAGAGGGTGAAGCCCCGGGTGTTGGTCCGGGCGGACTCCACGTAGAGCCCCCGGGCCGCCTGATCCGCGGCTTCCTGAAGGATTCCCAGCCGTTGCTGGTCCCAGAGCACCTTGATGGAGGTCCGTTCCGCGTACTGGATGAAGCTCTTTTCCGTCTCTCCCGGCTTGGGTATGAGGTCCCGGAGGCGCTGGATGAGCCGGGCGTGTTTCTCCGCGGCGGCCGGCTCGTCCACGAAGGCCGTGAGCAGTTCCTTGGCGGTCTTGTTGAAGTCCGACTGGACCGCCGCGATCCGGTTGAGCCGCCTCTGGGCCAGGTCCAAGCCCGCGGGGTTGGCCTGGATGTACTGCCTCAGGACGTCGATGGCGCGATTGTACTCCTGGGCCTTGATGAGTTCATCCGCCACGGCCAGGGGATTTTCCCGGGAGCCCAGGGCCGCCGCCCGGGGTGCCGCAAGGAGGAGTAGAATAGGGAGGAGCAGGGCTCCCAGGGCGATGCGGGACGGTTTGCGCCTCATCGGACGCGGGGGATCCTCCTTCCGTACGGACAATATACCTCGGCCCCGGCGGTTCCGCGTGAGTCGAGGGCGGTCGGGCCCCTTTCATTCTCGGCATGAAGGGACGGTCGATGTAGGCGCAAGGGAGCGCGTGGAAATGCCGATACGACTATAGTATACTTGATGGTACAGATGAAGCGTTTCCGGTCCTCGGCAGCCTCCCTTCTCCTCCTCCTGGTTCCCGCCCTCGCGGGGGCCCAGGGACTTCCGTCCGTCTACGATTCTATCGCCTCCCTCTTCGACATCGACCTGAACGCGGGGCTCACCCGGATGTTGATCACCCGCATCCCCATGGGGGGGCTGGCGGAGGGCATGGGCATGGCCTACACCGCCGTGGCCGCGGACTCCTCCTTCCTGGAGCTGAACCCCTCGGCCAGCTCGGTCCAGGACTTCACGGAGCTTTCCATCTACCACAACAACTGGATCGCGGATACCCGGATCGAGGGGGCCGTGTACACCCTCCGCTTCGGCCGCACCGGCTTCTCCCTGGGCGGCAAGTGGCTCTACCTACCCTTCACGGAGTACAACGACTACGGGGACCGCCTGGCCTCGGGGTACTACTCCGAAGCCCTCCTGATCGGCAACGCCTCGGTGCACCTCTTCCCGGGTTACTACTTCTACGGGCTGGCGGTCGGCGCCAACGTCAAGCTGGCCTACCAGTCCTTCCCGGACTTCGCCGACCAGAACGGGATCGTCCAGGCCGGCTCGGGGTTCTCCCAGTCCGCCTTGGCGGTCATGGCGGATTTCGGGGTTCTGACGAAATTCAACTTCCTCAAGTACTACGCCTCCCGGAAGAAGAACGTGTCCGTGGGACTGGCGCTGAAGAACGTCGGCCCCCCCGTCCAGGGGGATCCTCTGCCCACGACGGCCACGGTGGGCCTCGCGTACTCCCCCCTGCGGCCCATCACGATCTCTTCGGATTTTTCGCTTCCCATTAATCTCGTGGACCTTTCGAAGAGCGAGACCCCCTACTGGTCCCTGGGAACCCAGTTCGTCCTGACCGACTTCCTCTCCATGCAGGCGGGCCTGCAGATCAAGGGATCCAATCCACGGCTGACCGTGGGGACCGCGGTGGATTTCAATCCCCTGACCCTCTTCGTGAACTACACCCTGGACCTGACCACCCAGCTGACCTCCCTGAACCACCTTTCCATCCAGGCCCGGTTCCGGCTGGGGGACATGGGCCGGGCGGCCAAGTCCGCCAAGGTGGACGAGCTCTATACGGCGGGGCTGGAAGCCTACACCCGGGGCGATATCGAGCGGGCGATCGTCTTCTGGACCGAGGCCATCTCCCTGGATCCCTCCTTCGACCCCGCCCGGGACGCCCTACGGGCCGCCCGGGCCTCCCTGGACATCCGGGAGGGTATGAGGAACATCCTCCAGAGCACCAACTGAGATCCCGCCGGGTTTTCATGGTATAAAGGACGTGTCGCCCGTCGGGGCGGAGAAGTTCCCAACCGGAAAGGGTAGAGCCCTATGGCGTTTTCCATCGTCCTTCGCCTCGCGGCCGCGGCCGCGTCCCTGTACATGCTCCTCCTCATGGCCCGCATCATCCTGACCTGGTTCCCCTCGGCCGTGGAGGGCCGGCCCCTGCACCTACTGTCCTCCGTCACGGACCCCTACCTGGATCTCTTCCGGGGCATCCCCTGGCTTAGTACGGGGAGCATGGACTTCTCCCCCCTGGCCGCCCTGGCGGTGCTCTCGGTGCTGACCCAGATCCTTTCCACCGCGGCGGCCTACGGCCGGATCAGCCTGGGGATCGTCCTGGCCCTGGTCCTGAGGGCGGGGTGGTCGATCTTCGCCTTCTTCTT
>ERZ795054.2124-NODE-2124-length-17152-cov-5.944084_pt1 | contig 17152 bp, 12 predicted proteins | sample MGYA00375138_ERZ795054 | MGnify/ENA primary metagenome ERZ795054 (study PRJEB30183, sample SAMN05720215) | anaerobic digester metagenome | isolation source: active sludge of municipal wastewater-treating anaerobic digesters | place: USA | collected 2014-12-23 ... | reverse complement strand
AAGCCAGTTTAACGAAAGAATCCTGAATTGTGGTCGTTCTGTCGTCTGAAGGAGGCCCTTCCGTGTACGCTTTTAATTCTTCTTCTGACAGCATAGAAGCAGGGGAGGTATCAATATCACCCGCTTCTTCAGGAGAGATTGATTTTCCCATAAGATGTCCGGAGAAAAAGGAGAATATTTTTTCCCTGGAATCCTTATGATATGAATGACCTCCGGGAGTTTCAATATACTCAATATTAGCGGGAGCATTGTGTAACTGATAGATCCTTTGAAGGTCATTAAAGATCCTTTTAACCGATTCGATTTGGTTCAAACCATCACGGTCTGCCTGGCCTATCAGCAGGGGCCGTGGAGCAATCAGGGCTCCTATATCCTGAAAATCAATAAGGCCGGTGTTAATGGCCATCATACAGTCGCAGTGACCGTCAATGGTGCGTGTTGATATCTGTGCTTCCATTGTACTGGCCCCGCATACTGGTGCGACAGCTTTAACCCTCGGGTCAGCTGCGGCAAGGAACCAGCTTATTGCACCACCACCTGAAATTCCCGTGGCTCCCATATTCTGAATGTCTACTTCGGGTCTTTCAGAGAGCAGGTCGAGTCCCCGGATCGCATTCCAGACTTCCACTCCGGCAGGAGTATAGCCCCGGCTGTACCAGTTGAACCAGCCCCTGGCATAACATCCGTGATGCTGGCCGCGAACCTCCCCGTACTGGATGGTTTCCACGATAAGGCAAACAAATCCCAGTTTCGCGAATTTTGCCGGATGTGCCTGATAATGAACTTTCTGTGTTAATGAGTGGCCGCAGAGGTAGATTATTGCAGGAGCCTTTCCGTTTATATTATCAGGAATATAAAGATTGGCGGGTACATACAGACCGGGAAGTGATTCATAATAAAGCTTTTCTATTCTGTAACCGTCTCTCTGAATTGTTCCGGTAATTCTGACATTCAAAGGTGAACGTTCACCGCTCATAGGCATGTCCTGCATGCTGATCATTTCGATGAATTCAGCATATCTTTCCGGCCTCATCTCTTCCCACCCTTCAGCAGAAATAATTTCAGTACCAGAATTATCCGTTATATCCTTCGCAGCTTTTACGAGGTATTCACGGATATTATTTGATTGTATTTCTTTTGGTGCAACCGCATTCTTGTTCCCTGAACAGGAAAAACTCAGGATCATGGCACTGATTAATAAAACAGGTAAAAATTGTTTTTTCATTTTCCGGAGGTATTTATTTTATAACACGGTTATCTGGTCAAAAAAACAGATCGCTCCCCGTTTTGGCGCATTGCCCTTAGCCTGATTAACAAGAATCAGTTGAATTACAATTGATAAAGGTAATAATTTAGTTTAGAGGTTAGCATTATATAGAGAGATCTTTACATCCCGTGGCTATATAAGGTTCCCTTTTTTCGAGCCCATCAAAATCAGACGTTTTTCATTAATCATCCGACCGGTGGTACCAGGCAAAGACAAATAAGTTGTACATTTAAATCAGCAGAACATGTATTTTGGATTAACAAGAAACCAAATTCAATGAAAACAACCAGGAGACTCTTATTAATTATCTGCCTGATTTCCTTTACCGGCATTTCGTATTCCCAGCCTGAATATGAATTTAAGATCTTCCAGTTCCCTGCTGATAGGATTCCACGGATTGACGGAAATCCTGACGACTGGGACATTGTGCCTGACTCTTACTCAATCGGAAGCGACCAGCTAAAGGATGATGAGAAAAAACATGAACGGAATGATCCGGATAATCTCGACGTCAGAGTAAAAGTGGGATGGGTAAATGGAATGAATAAGCTGTATTTTCTTTATGAAGCATACGATGATTATTGGGATTTTTCGCGAACAGACCTTCATCATGATATTTTCGAGGTAGTTGTTGACGGAGATCAGTCGGGAGGTCCGTTAATCGAACAGTTTCATCCGAATCCCGATCTTAACAATTCATGGGATGCATATTTTAATTATCACGGGGTGCATGCTCAGAATTATCATATTTTTACTCCGGCCGAGAATCAGGACTGGTGCCTCGCATGGGGTAGTCAGCCCTGGATAAAAGAGCTTCCCTGGTCAAATGCTGCCTATTCATATGATTTCAGGCCCGGAGAATCAGGGAAACTCGTTCTGGAATTCTGGATCACACCTTTTGATTATGCGGGGCGCGAGGGACCTGTAAGGGCTATGGAATCAGTTCTTAAAGAGGGTAAGAAAATTGGTCTGTGCTGGGCAATAATTGATTTCGATGATGTAAATGCCAAAGGCAATAATGGTTTCTGGAACCTTTCCGATAAACATACTATGTACGGTAACGCTTCACAACTGCGAACTTTCATACTAATGCCTCCGGAGCCTGAATTTATTAAGAAAATTGATGCTAAGTGGTCTTTCAAAGTTGTTGACATGAACAGACGGCTCGTTGTTTTTCAGGATGAATCGGCAGGGAGAATTACATCGTGGAAATGGGATTTTGGTGACGGAACCACTTCTCCCGAACAGCATCCCGTTCATGCCTACAATAAAGCCGGACGTTACATAGTAACACTTTATATTGAAGGCCCGGACGGGAAATCACACCGTGCAAAAGTCTGGGATGTGGCAGTCAGATCTGAAACACTGGATTATGGAGTCAAATCAAATGAATAACGCTTATCAGATCCGTTGCCATGAAAAACAATTACTCCGGACCATGGGAGACAAAATTTATAGTAAAAACTTAAAGTTTAAGGTTTTGTGCCTTATCAATCTTTTTATCGGGAATATCGCCACAATTCATTGTTTTGAAATCGGTGACATTGTTGAGGATGAATGCAGGTACTCCTGTTGAATTTTGCACTCTGACATTAATGAATGAAGATCCTTTTACATCATCAAGGATGAACGGGGGACGCCGGTCTTCATTCTCCAGCCGGATCTCAATATCGGACATCTCGATATTCCTGACGTGCCTGATAAAGAAGGCGTAAGCAGGTATCTTGCCGAACTCCTGAGGATCGGGATAAGAATTCTCTTTCTCAGGAACAATTAGACCGGCCTGTTCTTCAGGTGCACCCCCTTTGGCCAGGATCATAATATTATTCATACGGATGTCCTCAATATCAAAACCCGGGATGCCGAGAATAAGTGATGCATAATCGGGATTTGCACCGTAGACAATCATATTGCTTATACTGACTCTTCTGAGTTTACCCACCGGAGTTCCTTCCGGCCCTCTCATCCTGGCTCCCAGCCTGAGGAAAAAAGGAGCACCCATAACATCCCGCATGGTTATATTTGATACGTTTATATCCTCAATAATTCCGCCATCAACAGTTTCGATTGCCAGTCCGCGGCAGAATTCAAAAGTGCAGTTTGAAATGGTGATATTCCTGAAGCCTCCGTTAGACTCTGTTCCGAATTTTATTCTTCCGGTCACCACCCCGCGATCAGGTACCTGGTCGTAATTTTTCCGTTGATATGTGCCATCAAGGAAGGTCCCTATGTCAAAGCCGCTTACAGAACAATTTGTAATGGTAACATCTTCAGTCATTCTCGGAAATCCCAGACCATATGAGCTCTTAAGCACAATTGCATCGTCAAAAGGTGAATTTACGCTGCAGTTTGATAATCTCACATGCCTGCAGCAGTCGATATCAAAACCATCGCGATTGGTATCCAATTTGACATTATCAATGGTCATATTATCAACACCGGTGGCGAGAAGGCAAAAATGTCCTCCTCTTAATATGGTAATATCTTTAAGTGTAACGTTGCGACATAATTTTAATGCTATTGCCTTATTCCCCAATCCCGGAGTCTCTCGTCCCGACCGTGTAAGGCCATTTCCGATTATACGGCCGTTGCCTGTAATTGCAATATTCTCAATATTCTCTCCCCATATCAGACTGTTGTGCCAATGACTGTGACCGAAATCCTGGTACATACTGAATGCATTTGGTTCAGGTGCATCATATCCGCCTTTACCGGCTGCAGGGTCAGCTCCGATCAGGAATGCCCCGTTATCAAGATGAAGGGTTATATTGCTTTTTAAATGAATTGAATAACTCAGGTAATTGCCAGCCGGAAACCAGACTGTTCCTCCTCCCTTTTCGGATGCTGCATCAATGGCTTTGTTTATTGCTTCGGTATCAATTGCGGCGCTGTCGCCTTTTGCACCAAAATCCTTTATGTTAAATACTGACTGGATATTTTGCCCTGCTATTTTTTCTTCTGCAAACGTCAGTACAATAAAAAGAAATAAAATGCCGGTAAGGTTTACTCTTTTCACAATTGATTTAATAATATTCATAAAAATTGATTTTTGTTATCGTTGCCGGACCCGATACTCCATTCGTAGCCTGACTTCCCTGATCGCTGCGTAAAGGGATCAGTATACCTGCCTGGTTACTTGCTGCGGCAGCAGATACGTCATAGCCTCCACGCATGATATCATCTCCATTGAGCCTGCGTGATCTTATCCACCGGCCGTTGATAAAAGCGCCTCGTTCAATAAGTTTGGTTGAAGCAATTCCTTTACCGGTTTTTGGTGAAACACGGAAGGAATAGCTGGAATTGGTTGCAAAATAATATTCTTCAGGAGAAGTATTGATAATTATCACGAAAGGAGCCTCCATGAATTTTAAAATTCCTGCATCAGGTGAATTTAAAACCCTGGATGCTGTATCCGGATTTGAATTCCCGGCAGCTCGCCTTGACTGGCTCATTACGAATTCGAATGAATAATCTCCCATTTCCACTCTTTCGGGTGGAGCCCCATTTCCAGGTGTGATAAGCCTTATTGCATCCTTTTTTCCCTGCGCTTCTGCTATTGCACCAGAGAGGCCTGCCATCAAGCCATATGACCGTGCAAAAGAGCTTACCTGATCAAGATTATCTACACCGAAAGGCGAATAGCAAAGCACGTTAAGTTCAGTGATGGCTTTCCAGCACAAATCTGCATCCATTCGGGTTTCGGGATTGAAGGCAGGATTGCCGTTACGGGCGAAAGTCTGAATGATCCCGGAATAATCCGGGAGGTATATATCTGGTGCAAGGATGTCAATTGCAGGTGCTCCGGCACGCCAGATATCATGCACCAGGGGTTCCGGACCGCCGCTGGGATAATCTCCTGGTCCGATATCGTTAGGCTGAACGATCCAGGTGTTGACAAACATCGGCAGGGGATATTCCTTCTTGCCCTGTGCGGCTATGTAACCAATGTAACCGGAGTAATTCCAGGCCATAAAAATCTCATCAGTATGGTTAAAAAGCTCGGCGTCCGCATCACGCAACTGCCGGTTAGGACTATTTGGCACAGGACGATCATTTGCCGGGCGATGAATATTTTTACCGAATACTTCTTCCCATGTACCGCTTGTTTTGTTGCCTGCTGCATTCCAGATCTTCTTCATTTCCGGGAGCAGGGCTTTGTTGTTCTTCTGAAGATAATCAGTCAGTTCTCCCGGAACCTGATCCTTGTATGCTTCGTTGGCTGCATCACAAAAGTCGCGGGTACTTCCCATTATACCGGGTTCGTTCTGCACTTGTACCGCTATAACTGTGTGGTGTTTTGAATCAATCTCGCGTATATGCCTCATGACGGCAGCAAAAGCTTTGGCATCAGCTTCATAGTTAGCTTTGCTGAATGTCGAAAGGATTTCGAGAGTATTTCCCTCACCATTTACCACACGCGGGAAACGCTCCTGGTTGGTTTTGACCCATCCGGGAATGAAGTGCGACAACCCGTTCTTCCAGCTGCCGAACCAGAGAATGATCAACCTGACATCGGCAGCCCTGGCCGCTTTGATCTGATAATCAATCATAGAGAAATCATAATTTCCTTCCTCCGGTTCAACCAGATCCCAGGAAACTGCAGTCAGGATCGTATTCAGGTTAGCCCGTGCCAGTCGCGCAATAGTCTTTTTCATTGTCACTGAATCAGAAGAAGCAGTATTGGATACTTCACCCGCAATACAGATGAAAGGCCTGCCGTCGACGATTAATTTCGTCATTCCGTCCCGTTTTTCAAGGTGAGGAATATCCGTTACAGGAGGGTCTTCCAGAAATCCGGCTGTCAGCAAGAATAACAACAACAACCCTGAAATGAGTTTTAATTTACACATAACTCTAAGTGTTTGTTTTCAAACATATCTGTTATCAGCTTTTTCATGGCAATTTCTTAAGTGTATTTTGTTTCTTTAGGAAAACCAATATAACTATTTTTCAGAATATTTTATCGTATTAACATTGTTTGGATCGCTCCGTCAGTCCAAACCTGGAGAGAATACAGCTTTTTCAGAAAGGATTTATCTCTATTAAAAAATGGTGCCTGTTCTGACACCCGTATTTCTATCCAACCGGTACAAATCCCTGGAATATTTTACAATTACTCTGCAACAGCCTAAACTGGTACAAACTACAGTGAAACCTGTAATATAGTGCAAAATCCTTAGCCTTTCAGCTCTTCCAGCAGTTTTAATGCAGCATCACGTAACGGCTTCTGCTTCTTTCGCCATATCAGGTATCCTGCAAATGCCGATATCAGCATTATCGGGATATAAAAAGCCTGAACGTACAGTATCCTGTTTAACAGTTCAATTGTCGTCCATTCGCTTATTTCGGAAAATACCAGAGCGGCATCTATAAGCAGGATTGACGGCAGCATAAATAAATACCGGCTGAAGGTCAGATCATAGCGCTTAGCCGCCTGGTTAAGCATGTCGAATGAAGATACCGTATAGTCGACCTTACGGAAATCAGAATGATATTTTCTGAAAAACACAGCGAACAATGCAAATGCGCCGACAAAACAAAGTCCTGAAATCCTCTCTGGCATGCCAAGAGAAGGGTCGGGATTGACAACAAAAAGTGCCGTATAGATGATTATCATAACAAGAAAAAGCCATTTGAAAAATTTCATTTCCCTGGAATTCCTGTTGTCTTCTTCTTTAAACCTGGTCATTAAGGCATTCATATCATTGAAATTATTTGAAGCAATTCTGTTTTTCAGAGTTTCTTTGCCTTCTCTTTTATTATCTGTATTCATACCGGCCTCCTTTCATTGTTTCACGTAATGTCTCCTTTATTCTGTGTATTTTAACCCTGACATTGGGCTCCGTAATGCCTATTATATCAGAAATCTCCCTGGTTGAAAATTCATCCAGAACAAGCCCCATGATCGCCTTGTCGATAATGCTTAACTGGTTCAGTTGCGTTTGCAGATCCTGCAGTTGTTCTTCCCTCACAAATGAATCATCTTCCTCTCCTGTAAGAGTGTTCCTGATTTCCGGGGAATCAATATCCACATTCATCTTCATCTGGTTGTAATTTTTACCTGCATACCTTAAAGCAATATTTATCGCTATCCTGTAAACCCAGGTGCCGATCTCAGACTTTCCCCGGAAAGAATCAAGACTTCTCCATATATTCATCAGGATCTCCTGATAGATATCCATCTGGTCATCTGGCGTCGGAGCATAATACCTGCATATGTGTACTATTTTTTCCTTGTTTCCGGAAATTATCTTCCGGAACTGTTCTTCTTTGTTCTCCATATGAATTGGTCCCTTTATTCATTTAGTACGACAGTGAACACTTTTGTTACAGAAATTTAGCTTTTTTTTAAGAAAAGCTTAATCCTTCCTGTTCAGAATGATAATAAACTTGTTCCTGGCCCCTTTCAGAAATGGTATGTCTATTGAGAAGATTAACAAATCAATAAAGGAGATAACTCGCTTCGCTGCCAGTGCCAGACATTCTGGATAAGAGGGGGAAGAAGCGGCGAAGACCGTTTCAGGAAGTTAACGGAACAGGTAAAATACAAATGGGAGAACTTTGAAGTATAAATCTATTTTCCAAATGTATGTAAATCGTTCTCAGACCTTCTTTCGAAGCGATCAAAGAAGGACGGATTTTTGCTTACCATAGAATCTGATATTAAATCTTTGAATTTCCCCTGAGGATACATTTGCTAGCTTTACTGTTTATTACATTGCAGACATAAACCATATTAATAGCAAATTAATGAAGAAAAATATAGCACTGGTATTATCCAGCGGAGGAGCACGAGGTTGTGCTCACATCGGGGCAATTAAAGTGTTAGATCGGAATGGATATAAAATAACTTCTGTAGCCGGCACTTCTATGGGTGCCCTGGTTGGAGGAATTTATGCCACGGGGCAACTTCAACAATTCGAAGAGTGGATTAGTTCCCTTGATATAAAGGAAGTATTGAGGTTGACCGATTTTTCAATTAGTAAAAAAGGACTGCTGAAAGGGAAAAAGATCATCGACAAAATAAAACAAATTGTACCCGAACGGAATATCGAAGATTTATCTGTACCATTTTGTGCTGTTGCAACCGACATTATTGAGGAAACTGAATTTGTTTTTACTGAAGGTAATTTATACGAAGCCATAAGAGCCTCCATCTCCATACCAACGGTTTTTCAACCTGTCAAGATTGGAAATCGGTATTTTGTTGATGGTGGTCTTACTAATCCGATACCTGTAAATCGGGTTAAGCGAAATAAAGATGATTTGCTGGTTGTGGTTAATGTAAGTTCTCCTGTCACTTATGAAAAGAAATCCATTGAAGCCGAAAAACTGTCTGACAACAAATACTCAGAACAGATAAAACTCATAAAAGAAAAACTCAACAATTTAATCCCGACGAAAAAAACTGAGGATATTGGGATTTTCAATCTCACAAACAACAGTATTGGCACCATGATGCGCAAGATATCAGATCTTACCCTGGAAAAACATAAACCAGATTTATTGATAAACATATCAAAGGAATCATTTGGCACTTATGACTTTTATAAAGCAAAAGAGATTATTAAAGAAGGCGAGAGGGCAACTCTTTGTGCTTTGAGAAGTAATTTATTCATTCAATGAATCATCAGAGAAGCCAGCGATCTTGACTACAACTTGTCAGATAATGCATTCCATTTTTCAGCTTCTGTTTTATTGGATTGTCATAATTTGAGAGTACGAACTATTGACGCCCACCGGATGAAAGGATATTTATACTAACGTTTCTCTGATAGTCCGACCAGAATTTCTTCTGTTTGTCATATTAGTTGGATTTTGATCCTGGAGTTTTCAATGGTTGTTTTTAAAGAATAGAAGAAATTATTGAGTTTAAAAAACATTTATATCTTTGCAAACCGAACGGTAGGTATTTTCTTGACTATGAAAGATACAAAGGATCTTATCCTCAAGACAGCTTATAACATGTTCTTGTATAATAACTACGAGGCTGTTACAATTAATAGCATAATAAAGGCTGCAGGCCTTACAAAGGGTGCTCTGTACCATTATTATATCAGCAAGGAAGAGCTTTTTAAAGCCGTTGTTGATAAATATATGATTGAGAACAGTACCGATATTTCAGTCGAGTTTTTGACACTTAAAGAATTCATTCAATACATGATTGATCTGAATAAAAGAAAGTTGACAAATCTTATTGTTGAAAATCCCAATCCACATCATGAAGTACCGTTGAACTACCTGTCTATTACATTGGCAGCCCTGCACTATTATCCGAATTTCATTAAAAAAGGGGTCGGGTTTTATCGAAACCAGGTTGGCCGATGGGAGAATAGTCTAAAGAAAGCAATTGATAATGGTGAAATACGTGATGACATAGACATTGAAGCCACTACGGCACTTTTTTTAAATATTGGTTCAGGTACCGGCTGGAATATGATCACGAGCGGTTCTCTGACTGGTACTCTTGACAATATAGAAAAGCAATACTGGGAACTTTATAAACACATCAAAAAATAAATTAAATTTTTTTATTTAAAAAGATACCGCGCGGTCGGTTTTTATTGAAATATTTACTATAGTATATTTATGAGAAGAAAAACATTAATTATTATTCTGGCTTTCAGCTGTGGATTGCTGTGCCATGAAGTATCCGGGCAAACTACACTGACCGGGCTGGTCAATTACTCCCTGCAACATAGCCGTGATATTAAAAAAGCTGAGCTTCAGCGCAGGGGAGCTGATTATTCGCGACAGGAAGCCATCGGTCATGGCCTGCCACAGGTGGAAGCATCAGCCTCCTACAGCAAAATGATGCTCCCCGAAGTAGAAATTCCTGCTGGGGCAAATAATCAAATACTGGGTATAGCAGATCTTTTGATAAACGAAAGCGCTACCGAAGAACAACGCGAGGAAGTAACAAACAGCATTTCAGGAATCCTTGATAAGTTAACCAACCTCGATGCACTTTATACTGCAAGTGCAGGCATCCAGGTGACCCAGCTGATTTACAGCAGGTCATACTGGATCGGAGTAAAAACAACAAAGAAAACACAGGAGTTGTATTCAATTCTTAAAACGAAAACTGAAGAGGATGTCATTGCAGATGTGGCGACCGGATATTACCAGGCAGGGTCGTTCATACTCCAGCTGGAGACAGTAGAAAAATCAATTGATAATCTTAAGGATATGCTCAGAATCGCTGAACTGGGCTATAAGAATGATTACGTAAAGGAAAGCAGTGTCGACAGGCTGCAGGTAACAATAACCAACCTTGAAGTTGCCAAAGAAACCCTGCAAAACGGGATAGATATCCAATTAAATTATCTGAAAGCCCTTGCAGGAATGCCGGGTGATACCCTGCTCATCATTGATGCCCGTACCCTGGCAGATGACTTTGTCAGCCAGGAAGAGTCTTTCAATATAGAAAATGTGCCATCCTACCAGCTGATGCTTAAGCAGGATGAAATTTACAACCAGCAGGTTAAGCTTTCCAGGGCAAAGTTCTATCCTTCACTGGTCGCATTCGGAAAGTTCAGTTACTCATCGTACAACTTTTCCTCAAAGATTGACAGAATGAACAACATGAACACGTTTGGGCTCAACCTGTCAGTTCCTTTATTCAGTTCAGGCGTCAATAACGCAAAATTAAAGCAGTCTCAATTGAAACAGGCGGAGCTCAGAGAAGACATCCTGAAAGCGAGTGACCTGTTGGCCGTAAATTATAACAATGCTTTTCTTGAGTATCAGACAGCCGGCAGAATGCTTGCTGCTCAAAGACAAAACAGGGAGCTGGCTTTGAAAGTTTACAACCAGACTTCTCTGCAGTATCAGGAAGGAATGGCTTCCATGGCTGATGTACTGAATGTTAACTCCGACTTCTTGCAGGCAGACAATTAACTTAATCAGCAAATCCTGAAGTGTAAAACAGCCAGGATTAAAATGCTGAAAGCCACCGGCAACCTGAAATCTTTAATACAATAATTCAAATTTTTTAAAAACAATCTGTATGAAAATCAAAAAATCAAGACTCATTGTACTTGTTGCAATTCTTATAACAGCGCTGCTCATTGTATTTAAGCTGGCAGGTAATAAAAGGCAACTTCAGGAAGATGTTGCTTTCGCCAAACGGACAGTTGAGAAAATCCCTGTGGCAGTGGATACGGTAAATATCGGAATTCTGTCAGAGAATATTGTAGCCACAGGCACACTGGAAGCTTCTGATGTGCTGACGCTGGTTTCAGAAACACAGGGAAAGATAATCGCCATATACAAGGAAAAGGGCGACAGGGTCTCGGCCGGAGATATAATTGCAAAAGTGGATGATGAGGTCATATCGGCCAGCGTATTGACTGCTGAAGCAAATTATGAACAGTTTGAAAAAGATGTCGAACGACTGACCCGCCTGTCAGATGAAAAAGCTGTTACCAGGCGTGACCTGGAACAAGCCATAATCGGGCTGAAAAAGGCCAAAGCAGACCTGATCAATGCCCGGAAGGCACTGGGTAACACAAGCATAAAAGCACCAATACCCGGATATATAAATAACGACTTTATTACAGTGGGCCAACTACTTGGCGGTGGTTCACCTGTTTGCGAAATTGTGAACAACAGCAGACTGAAACTCAATATTAAGGTTTCGGAACGGGAGGTATACAGAATTCAGACCGGAGAAAATGTCAATGTGCACTTAACTGTTTTCCCTGATAAGGAATTTAATGGCCGTATCACATCCATTGCAGAAAAGGCCGACGCAGCAATGAAATTTAACGCTGAAATAACCCTGGTTAACGACGGCAGCGCTCATCTGAAGAGCGGATTATATGCCGAGGCAGAACTTCCTGTAAAAAACACCGAGCAACTAATTATAAGCAAAGCCTGTATTGTGGGAAGCATGGAGAGTCCTGTTGTTTATGTAGTCCGGAACGGGAAAGCCGAAAAACGTAACCTTGTTGTCGGCCAAAGCAACGATAGCCATATTGAAGTGCTGAATGGTTTGTCAGCCGGAGAGCAGGTGATTGTCAGCGGGCAGCTCAACCTGAAAGATGGGGATGATATAAATGTAGTTAATTAACAACTGATAATCTGACAGATAGATGAAGATAACAGAGTTATCAATAAAACGTACGACCATACCGGTTGTAATCTTTACTTTGCTTGCACTTGGAGGAATATTTAGCTATACTCTTCTGAACAAAGAACTTGTTCCGAAAATTGAAATGCCGATAAATGGGGTCATGACAGTTTATCCCGGTGCGGCGCCGGCTGAGGTGGAAAGCTCGGTGACAGAAAAGGTGGAAGAAGCAGTATCAGCGCTGGAGGGTATCGATAAAATCAATTCATACTCGTTCGAAGGTGTTTCAGCCATTATGATAACTTATAAAGATGGCACTGACCCCGATTTGTCTTTACAGGAATGTGAACGAAGAGTGAATGCAATAAAAAGCAACCTGCCCGAGAATTGTAAGGATCCCCAGTTCCTGAAATTCGATATGAATATGCTTCCTGTAATGGAAATTGCAGTGAACTCAAATATTCCTGAAAAGGAATTCTACGATATAGTTGAAAAGGAATTCAAACCCAGGATCTCCCAGGTAAAGGGAATCGCCCAGGTAACTATAACGGGTGGCAATCAACGCGAAATAGAGGTCAAAGCGAATGCTCAGAAGCTGGAACAGTATGGCATTTCATTATTGCAGGTAAAACAAGCGATACAGGCTTCCAACGTTGACTTCCCCACCGGAAAGGTAAAAGACGACAACACGAAGACTATTGTAAGGCTCTCCGGAAAGTTTGATAATCTTGACGAGATCAGGGATCTGGTTGTCGGAGCCTCAAAGGATGGTACTGTAATTAAAGTGAGCGATGTTGCCACTGTTGTAGACGGCTCCAGGAAAGCCACCAGGCTTGCACGCATAAACGGTCAGCCGGCCATAGGATTAAGCATCCAGAAGCAAACCGATGGCAATGAAGTCGAAATCAGCCGTGATGTCAAGGCTTTGATAGCAGAATTTGAAAAAGATTATTCTAAAGAAAACCTCAGTTTCACTATTGCAAGTGATATGTCGGAATTTACAGAACAGGCCATAAGCGGAGTTATGTTCGACCTTATTTTCGCCATTGTTCTCGTGTCACTGACAATGCTGCTCTTTCTGCACACATTCCGCAACCTGATGTTTATATTTATTTCAATACCAACTTCAATCATTTCAACATTTACATTCTTCTGGTTGTTCGGTTTCTCACTTAACCTGATGACATTGCTTGCCCTATCAATTGTTGTAGGTGTTATCGTGGATGATGCGATTGTGGTACTCGAAAATATTTACCGCCACCTTGAAATGGGAAAAACCCGCTGGCAGGCATCAATCGATGCAATCAGGGAAATAGGAATTACGGTAGTATCCATTACTATTGTGCTCGTTGCAGTGTTCCTTCCGATTGGTTTCACATCGGGAATGGCAGGCCAGATGTTGCGTTCATTCTCACTTGTAGTAGTAATATCCATTCTTGTAAGTCTTCTGGTTTCATTTACACTTGTACCATTGCTTACATCCCGTTTTGGTAAACTTAAGACATTCGACAATTCAAAACTTCTTGATCGCTTCCTGTTAAAATTTGAACATCTGATAACCTGGCTGCGGCTAACTGTACTGTCAGGCATGAAACTGGCTTTGAATCATAAAAAAACAACCCTGGCAGCAGCGATCGCACTATTCATTGGCTCATTCTTCCTAATGGGAGGTGGTTTCATTCAAACCGAAATGATGGATGCGGGTGACCGGGGGGAATTTCTTATCGATATGGAGCTGGACCGCTCTGCCACCCTTGAACAAACCAGCAGTTACTGTCTGGAAGTCGAAAAGAAAATGCTGCTTTATCCCGAAATAAAAAGTGTTTATACAAAGGTAGGTGCCATGGGAGGCAGTATATCGATGACCGAGACGCCGTACTGTGCTGAATTCAGTGTGAAACTGGTACCCAAAAATGAGCGGACGCTGAGTTCCAAACTTTTCGGCCGGAAACTTAAGAATGAACTGGCTTCGACTTTTGTCGGTCCGTCGTTTACAGTAAAGGAAATCAGTATGGTGGGCAGCTCTACAACACCTGTAGAGATTTATGTCCGCAGCAATGACTTTGAAAAGGCCAAAGAATACAGCCAGGTAGTTGCAGGTGAATTAAGAAGCATTGAAGGTACCACTGATATACAATCATCAGTTGAAGCCGGCAACAGGGAAATGGTCGTTAAGTTTGACAGGGAAAAGCTGGCTAAGCTTGGGCTTACAATAGGTGAAGTTGGTGCACAAATGTACATCTCATTTGAAGGCAACCGGGAGCTTAAATACCGCGATGGAAACAATGAATACGATATTTATGTCGCACTGGATGAATTTGACAGGAAAAGCAAAGCCGATGTTGAGAATATATCATTTACAAATCGTGCAGGACAGCTTGTCAGGCTCTCACAGGTGGCCTATATAACAGAGGGGGAAAGTCCCTCGACACTGAACCGCTATAACAGGCTCCCGTCTGTCCGGATAACGGGTAACATGATCGGGAAAACAATTGGTACTGTCGGGCAGGAGATCAAGGAAAGGCTGGCCAAAACCGATATACCTGCCGGTGTTGATGTGGTATATGCAGGCAGCATGGAACAGCAAAGCAAATCTTTCTCCAGCATGGGTATAGCGCTTCTGGCTTCGATTATCTTCATGTACCTTGTAATGGTTGCCTTGTACGACAGTTATATTTATCCCCTTGTTGTCATGCTCTCACTGCCTCTGGCTATCGTCGGTGCGCTGTTGGCACTGGCACTTGCCGGTAGAAGCCTCAGCCTGTTTTCAATAATGGGAATCATAATGCTTATGGGGCTGGTGGCCAAGAATGCTATCCTGGTAGTTGACTTTGCCAATGGCATGCAGGAAAAGGGCAAAAAAGTAATTGAAGCAATTACCGAAGCTACGTCAGTCCGGTTCAGACCAATCCTTATGACTAACCTGGCTCTTATAGTAGGACTAATGCCAATTGCACTGGGAACAGGTGCAGGAGCTGAATGGAAAAATGGCCTGGGCTGGGTAATAATTGGAGGTTTGATCAGTTCCATGTTCCTTTCCCTCATCATTGTACCAGTCCTTTATGTTATCTTCGACAAATTGGTGAAAAGACATAAAAATCCCGATGTTCAAAAAGAGCTTGAAGTACAGGAAGTGCTCGAATTGCAGTAAATTGATAAATAGCTTGCTACATAAGCATTGTAACAAGTCGCTGGCCAGGGCAGATATATGAACATTGCATTATACGGACGAATCCTTTCGTCCGGATAATGCAATGCTCTGACCAGCAAAATTGTGTCAGTGATGAGAGCAGACGCATGTGCCGGAGGACCAGACCCACCCTGAATAATTTCTTAAAGATTGTACATTTGTATCTATGAAGTACATCTTCCTGATTGCTGTTTTTAACGCCCTGTTATTTATTGTCTTTTTGTTGCAGAAGAGACCCAGGTCGCTCCATGATAACATTTTAATTTGCTGGTTAACATATCTGGGATTCTTTATAGGAGTCTATGCTTTTTATTCGCACGACCTTTTTACCCATTATAAATTGCTATCCATCAGCCTGATCTCTCTGTTTATGCTGCACGGGCCATTTTTGTATTTATATATTCAAACACTTGTATCAAATCAACAACGGTCATCCAGTAAAGACCTTCTCCACTTACTCCCATTTATTTTTTTTAATTTATATATTCTCATCAGTTCATTTCAGCCTCTCGCATCAGAAAAGATAAACATCGAAAGACTTTCAGGGGAATTCCATCCACCTTTATTATTTCTGTTCTTTCTGATCCTTACCGCCGTTTCGGGGACAATTTATTTTATCCTGACAATCAGACTGTTCAATAAGCTTGCCATAAGGATCTTTAATAATTATTCCTATTCGGCCGACATTGACTTAAAATGGCTCAGATGGCTGGTCCTTGTTTTTGGAATAGTATGGACAATCCTGATATGTGTTACAGTAATCCATCATGTTTTCAATATGTTTTCGATGGTTTTCTGTACAGACGGATTATTTCTGTCATTATCTGCTTTTGTCATCCTGATTGGCTATCTGGGATTGAAACAGAAAGTAATTTTTCCCGCTGAGGATATGGGTGAATCCAGTGGAGGTGCGAAACCTTTAACAAAATATGCCGGTTCGAGGCTTACGGAATCTGAGGCGAAAGAATATACTGAAAGACTTTCAGACTATATGAAGTCATCAAAACCATATTTAAATCCTGAACTGACCCTTTCGCAATTAGCTGGTGACCTGGGAATTTCAAGCCATTTTCTTTCGCAGGTAATAAACGAAAAGTTCGGACTTAATTTTTTTGATTTCGTTAACGGATACCGTGTTGAAGAATTTAAAGAAAAAACCGCTGAGCCCAGATACAGAAATTTTTCATTATTAGGAATTGCACTGGAGTGTGGTTTTAACTCAAAGTCGGCATTCAACAGGATCTTTAAGCAAAAAACAGGACTTACTCCGTCTCAGTTTAAAAAAACCTTGTAATCAGCAGTTTATATTCTTTGCTGCTAAATTCAATCCGTCTCATTTTATAAACCGGGCCTTATTATTCAGGATTCATGAGTCCTGTCTTATAACTCTGGACGATTCTCCTTTTACCACATTGTAATTTTGAATCGAATTGATAACAGTTGGATTCTTAAATTAAATTTTATGATATGAAAACAAATGAAAAGAAAGTTGCAACAGACAACTTAAAAAGTGATCAGAAAAGAAGGGCTTCATTAAGGAGGCTTCTGGCACCTTCGTATATTCTCTTAATGTTGATTTTTTCAACAAATGTATCTTTTGCCCATTGCGATACAATGGATG
>ERZ795054.2123-NODE-2123-length-17154-cov-3.862857_pt1 | contig 17154 bp, 13 predicted proteins | sample MGYA00375138_ERZ795054 | MGnify/ENA primary metagenome ERZ795054 (study PRJEB30183, sample SAMN05720215) | anaerobic digester metagenome | isolation source: active sludge of municipal wastewater-treating anaerobic digesters | place: USA | collected 2014-12-23 ... | reverse complement strand
ACGCCTTTCAAAAGTTCCCCTACGGGCGACGCTGCGAAGTCCCAGTAGTGGGAGTGCTGCTCATTGGTCCTGCCGAAGGAGCTCAGGTATTTCCCCGCTTTCACCTGCAGTCCGAGCGGAAGGGAACGGGTTGTGAAATATGCTTCCTCCACCTCGAACGATTCCTCGCTCAGGTGGAACGTCGCGAACAGGTCGAAGTAGGGGTCCACCACGGAATACAGGGAGAGCTCGCCGTAATTGAAGTTGAAACCGTTCCGCGCGTTCGGCGCGGCGTGATGATGATCCTCTCCTTCATGCGAGTGGGCGTGGATGAGCCCCGGTACCTCGAGAGATTCATAACGCTCGACGCCGATGTCGCGCGTGGCGACCGAAAAGTCGGCGATAAGAGAGATGTCGGGTATGAATCTCCCCTGCGCGAACGGCTCGCTTATGGGTTCATTGTAGGCGTTCCTGCGTCGCTCGGCGCCCGTACCGGTATCGGAATCCTGCGCGACCGCATACCCGGATGCGTATAAAAATATGACCAGTAAAATGGCTTTTCTCATTATTTTCTCCTTTTCGTGGTTGTCGTTCCGCGGCCGTTGCCGCGAAACCTGATGTCACGCGCCGTACGGGCGCCTTCAGGAGAAATAGAAGGGTGGTGCGTTGGGATAACAGAATCCAAGGATTTCGAACAGGTTGACCGCTGGCGGGCGGTCGGTGCCGCGCCGAAAAAGGAGCGGCGGGAAAAACAACCGCTCCTGATCGTCGGGCACATCAGGGCTTGAGTTTTGAATGGAGAACTGGCAGATCGGGCAGTTGGAGTGGATTTTCCCGTCGTGATGATGGTGAAAGCCCTCGATGGAGATGGCGATTACGAACAAAAGCGCGAGAGTCGCGTGGATGGCCGTTCGTAGCCGTTTGATTATCCTGGAATTTGACATTCAACAGAAGCCATGAACCGTATGATACACGCCATGTGTTTCGAGCGTTCGTAATGGACTCCCTTCTGAAACCGCGTCGGCTTACTGGAAATCGATCAGTGAAGTACACGAGCAAGCGATCATACCGCGCCTCGATGTGATTTCGGCAAGCACTATTTTTCTGGAAGCAGCGCATCGATAACCGATCTGACACGGTCGATTATCGCCTGGTAATCGCCACGGCCGGGATAAATCGGCTCCGCGAAACGCAGCTCGATGTTGCCCGGGCGCGGGAGCAGCCTTCCGAACGGGAAGGATTCGTACGCCCCGCTGATGGCAAGCGGCACAACGGGAACATTGAGCTCCTTGCTGAGAATCGCGAATGTTTTCTTGAAAACCCCCAGACGTCCGTCACGGCTTCGCGTGCCTTCTGGAAAGATTACAACGTTTTTCCCGTTTTTAAGCGCGGCCGCCGTGGTGCTGAGCGCGGTCTTGAGGTCTTTTTCTATGTTGAGAATAATGATATTTCTCGACAGCATGCCGACGAGCCGGGTGATGAAGTGTTTGCTGTTGGCTATAAAGAATGTAGTTTTGAGCATTCTGCGAGGCATCACGAGCATAACCAGGAAGGCGTCGAGATAACTCTGGTGATTCGGGGTTATGATGAGCGGACTGTCGGGTATCATTTCCATGCCCTGGTGTTTCAGGCGGAACATTAAGCGCGCCACGGGCCGAAGAAGGCCGCGAATGATGGTCGGAGCGAGCATTTTAGGCTCGGGAAGACGCACCTGTTCTCCCTCGGCGAGAATCACCTCCCAGTTTACCAGCTCTTCGGAGGACAGTTTCGTTTTTCTCAGGCGGAGTATTTCCGCGAGTTTTCTGGGATTATGATTGGCCGCGAGGTCCATCTCGGAAAGCTTGAGCCCGAAAACGGTCTCGCAGTACGCGATGAGCTCGACCCGGTTAAGGGAGTCCAGGCCGAGATCCATCTCGAAGTGGTCTTCAGGGTGGACGGCTGAACCGGTGATGTCCCGGAGGAAGCGTTTAAGCAGCCGGTACTCCTCGAACTCCGGTTCGGGTACGGAGTTCGAGGAGCGAGGATCGGTGGTGAAGTAATCCTCGAGCAGGTGTCGCCTGAGTTTTCCGAGGCGGGTGCGCGGAAGGTCCCGATTGGTAAGGGCGATATTCAGTATACGCCTGTACGGCTGGACCGATGCGTTGTAGACGTCTATGGCCTTCCATTTAATCATTTCCTGGATGTTGCCCACGCCATTCTTCCGCGCGAGGCTCATGTTCGGATTGATCAGAGCGGTCAGCTGGCCGTTCCGCAGGGTTATGGCGGCATTGGCGACCAGGGGTGTGAGTGATTTAAGCCTGGTTTCGATCTCATCGGGATTGATGTTTTTCCCGCTGGCGAGTACTATCATTTCATCAACACGACCCGATATTGTGATAAAACCTTCCTCATCGATGGAACCCGCGTCGCCGGTAAAGAACCATCCGTCACGCAGTGCCCTGGTCGTGGCCGTCGGCTTTTTGTAATACCCCTTCATAACATTGCGGCCCCTCACCGCTATTTCTCCGTCGATAATCCTGACCTCGGTGTTGGGTACGGGCTGTCCGACGGAACCGGGTTTTATCCGATCGAAACGATTGAAGGAGACGAGCGGGGCCGTTTCAGTAAGGCCGTATCCCTCTATGAGCTTGAATCCCAGCGCCCGGAGATCCCGCTCGACCTCCGGACGCATCGGCGCGCCGCCGGTGAGATAGGCATGAATGGATCCGCCGAAGGCGTCCTGGACTTTCTTGAACAGGAGCCTGCTGAGGGAGAGGCTGCCGATTCCACGGGAAGTGATGAAGAGGACCCTGGCGACCGGATTCGATCGAATCTTCGCCATCAGAGAGGCATGGAAGGCCTCGTAGAGCCTTGGAACCCCGAGGAACATGGTGATCCTGTGTTTCTGGAGTGTTGCCAGAATATCATCGGGATTCAGGCTTCGGGAGAACACGATGGTTGCCCCCATGTAGAGCGGACAGGTCACGGTGCCCTGAAGCGGAAAAATGTGATGGAACGGCAGTATCGCGAGCATGCGGTCGTCGGCGGTGAGCATGCCGAGGCCGGTAATCGCTTCGATACTCGCAAGAAGGTTGTCGAATGTAAGCATCACCCCCTTGGCGTTTCCCGTGGTTCCGGAGGTATACAGAATCGCGGCGATCGCGTCAGGGTCCTCTATGCGGAGTTCCGAGAAGCGGACCGGTGCCGCCGGCCGTATTTCTTCGAAGATAAAAATGCGGGGCTTCCTGCGCAGGTTTTTAAGCGCCGACCGAAGCACGGTGAGACAGGCATGGCTGGTGAATACAACGGCGGGGGTGGAGTCCTCAAGAAGGGCGCGTACATCAACGGAAGGGGACATAAAATCGATCGGTACGCTGACGCCTCCGTTGGCCCATGCGGAATAGAAAGCATATATCCATTCGGGGCGGTTCTCGGAAAAGACGGCGACGCGGTCGCCTTTTCGTATCCTGTAAAGTCCTGCGTATATTCCGATCTGACGCAGCAGTTCGTTGTAACTTACGGTTGACTCGCCGGTTATCAATGCGGTTCTTTCGCTGCCTTTTACCATCATGGATATTCCGCCTCCGCTTTATTTCTCTTGCGCCGGATACAACTTTAAGGCCTTCGTCTTCAGAAATTAAACCATGCCCCCGCGATCCTGTCATTCACAGGAGGATATTCTGCCAAAACGGTAAATGGCTCCGCCGCAAAACACAAGAATTATTAACAGGGAGATTGGAGCACGTTTCCGGTTCGGACAGGCGAGGACAGGTATTTTGATTGATTTTAAAAAGGCGCTCGAATAGCGTACCCGCGTGGTCCGCGGTATTGACCAGCATGACATCGGGCGGTGATTGATGACCATCTCCAGTACTCATCTCGAAAGATATGCGGACGTGCTCATATGGGGCCTTTCAACAGGCAGGCGGAATCCGCTTCCCCGGTATGGGGAAGTTCTTGTAAATTACGACCTGGAGGCCCTTCCCCTGGCCGAGGCGCTTCACGGTTCGCTGGTCGAGAGAAGGTTGAATGTAGTAATGAGGGCCATGCCGACACCCCTCATGGAGAGGAATTATTTCAGGCATTCGGACCGAAGGCAGAGAAAACATATCGTTTCGGGAGAAAAAGTACTCTACGGAAATCTGGTCGGAAGCGTGTATCTGCACGCGCCTTCGTCCCTTACACATCTCCAGGGAGTCGACCCAAAGTCCATGAACGACGCCGCCGTAACAAGGAAAAAGATGAGGGAGATTCTCAACCGCCGGGAGGAGTCCGGGAAATTCGGATGGACGCTGTGCACGTACCCCACCCATGCGCTCGCGTCACAGGCCGGCCTGAGCCTGCGACAGTATACCGGCCAGGTGATAAAGGCATGCATGTTGAACGAAACGGACCCGGTCTCGCGATGGGAAGAGGTTTTTCGCTCCGCCGGCGAGGTGAAAAAATGGCTTAACTCGCTGAAAATCGGCGCTATCCGGGTCGAGAGCCCTTCGATGGACCTGTCAATCAATCTGGGTGAAAAACGCGTATTCATAGGAGTGAGCGGCAGGAACATCCCGTCGTTCGAGATTTTTACATCTCCGGACTGGCGGGGAGCTAAAGGCGAATACTACGCCGACCAGCCGTCTTTTCGAAATGGGAACTATGTCGAACGCGTGAGGCTTCGTTTTAATGGAGGAAAGGTGGTTCACGCGACGGCCGGCAAAGGGCAGGCCTTTCTGCGTGAAACCATCGCGATGGACGCCGGCGCCTCGAGGATAGGCGAGTTTTCACTCACGGACGTACGCTTTTCGAAGATAGACAGGTTTATGGCCGATACATTGTTCGATGAAAACTATGGAGGACGATACGGCAACTGCCACATCGCGCTGGGAAGCTCGTATACCAACGCGTATGCCGGTAATCCGGCCGCGCTCGACCCGCGCGCACGGAAATCACTCGGGTTCAACGATTCGGCCCTTCACTGGGACCTCGTGAATACGGAAAACAAACGTGTGAACGCCGTTTTGAGGAACGGAAAAACGATGTGCATTTACGAGAAGGGTAAGTTCCGCATATAGGTGACTGGCGCCGTAATGTGAATGGGATGGATGAACGGATAGAAATATTGAAAAACGCCGGGCTTTTCGCCAGGTTGAATGAAAGCGAGCTGGCCGTGCTTTCGGATAACAGCGAGCTCATAAGCGTTCACGCCGGTTCCGTGATATTCCGCGAATCGGAAACGGCCGACGCGCTGTATATCGTTCGATCGGGTGAGATCGCGATCAACAGGAACACGAACGGCGAGACGACGTGTATAGCGACTTTCATAGAGGGAGAGACGTTCGGTGAGTTCGACCTGTTCGAAAACAGCCCGCGTACGGCAACCGCCGTCGCGGAGAAGGATTCGAAGGTTCTTCGATTTCCGGCGAAAGGAACGAGTTTCAGGGAGCTACTCGAGCTTCACGGTGGAATGGCGGCCCGGATACTCCACAGGTTTCTCGCGACGGTGGCCGCGCGAATACGGTACACGAACAGCCTGATATCCGAAAAAACACACTGGGTGGAGGAACTGCGCAAGCAGATCCATTACGACAAGCTGACGGGACTCTACAACAGGTCCTACCTGGACGAGGAGGTCATCCCGGCCTTTACGAGGGGGGAGGGAGCGTTCGCCGTCATCGTGATCAAACCGGACAATTTTAAGGATATCAACGACAATTATGGACATGAGGCGGGCGATAGGATGCTGAAAATCCTCGCGCAGCTCTTTGTCGCGTCCATAGGCGCGAAAAACACCGGAATACGTTTCAGAGGCGATGAATTCCTCGCGATCCTGCCTGAGGCGAACGCAGAGGACGCCTCGAACATCGCGGACAGGTTGATGGAGGCGTACAGAGGGGCGGACGCCGCGGGAGTTACGGGTAACCCGGGCTTCAGGCTTACGGCGAGCGCGGGGATAGCGATGTGTCCCCGGCATTGCGCCTGCGCGGACGCGGTGAGAATCGCCTTCGAAAAGATGCTCGAGGCGCGAAATTCCGGCGGCGACTCCATCAAGACGACATGGGACTCCAACCGATAAAGGCGGATATACGATGAATTCGCTCTATGGCTTCCTAAAATCGGTCGATATATTTTCGCTGTTATCGGAAGGCGAGATCGACGAAATTCGCGCCCACCTGGAGGATATCAATGTGGACGCGGGCAGTGTGCTGTTCCGCCAGGGTGATGAAGGAAACGAGCTGTATATAGTAAGACTGGGCAGTGTCGCGACCTCCATCGACCTTCCCGACGGGAAGAGCAGGGAGATAGCGGTATTTAAAAGCGGAGATTTTTTCGGGGAGATGTCCATTTTCGAAAACGCACCGCGCTCCGCGACATGCACCGCACGGGAAAAAAGCGAGCTCCTGGTGCTGCATCAGAGATCGATTTTCAGGATAATAGAAAACCACCCCACGGCCGCGCAGAAAATTATGTACCGTATGCTCAACATCACCACTCAGAGGCTGAGGAATACGGGCGATTTCCTTTTCGACATGGTCCAGTGGGGTGACAAGGCGCGCAAACGTGCGATCACCGACGAAATGACGGGCGTCTACAACCGGCGCTTTCTCGATGATTCGTTGAACCAGTATGTGGATGAAGCGAGGAAAAACGGCGAACCGCTCGTACTGGTGATGGTGGATCTCGATTATTTCCGGCAGATCAACGAGCTATACGGGCACGAAACAGGGGACAGTGTCATACGAGACGTCGTGGGGGTCTTTAAAAACCATTTGAAAAATCCGAACATTATTGCGCGCTACGGCGGTGATGAATTCACGTTTCTGATCCCGGGGTTCGGACCGAAGGACGCTCTGGGCATATGCGATTCCATCCGGACCGATGTCGAAAAGCTGGAGACCCTTTCCCGATTCGACGGTGCGATAAAAAAGGTGACAACCAGCCAGGGGCTTGCCTGTTTCCCTGAAAGCGCCGGTGACGTGGATTCACTGAAGAAAAAAGCCGACAGCGCGCTGTACAGAGCAAAGGAAGAAGGTCGCAACCGCGTTGTGTGTGTCTGAGCCTGCCTGTAGATATTCTACATAAATAACGACCTGCCTCATCCCCCTCGCCGATGCACCGGATAACACGCGCCGAACCGCGTTTTCACCCGGCGGCCAAATATATGTTGACATTGAACGTGGTTTATATTATGAACGATATTCATTAAAATCATGTACTACTTTACTGTGCGGATCGGGTAGCATTCATTTCACGGGATGCCGCGCCAGAAGGGTACGCATATCGACGCGGAGTTCCCTTCATTTAATACCACGGGAGGTGTGAGCGATGTATGAGGATCTGAAAGGCAAGACCGCACTTATCACGGGGGCCGGGAAAAGGTCCGGAATGGGGTACGCGATAGCGAGAAAGATGGCCTCCTGCGGGGCGAATGTCATAGTCGCCGATCTCGGCCAACAGGATGAGGACAGCGCCGTCAGAACGGCACCCGCGGACGAGATGAAAGACATCTGCGCGGAGCTCGCCGCAAAGTTCAGGGTGAAAACGCTTCCTGTGACGGTCGATGTATGCGCCACGCACTCGGTCGGCGAGATGGTCGAGGCGGTTAAAAAGGTGTTCGACCATGTTGATATACTCTGCAACAACGCCGGGGCTGCCTTCGGTGTCCCCAACACCCTCGCCAATTACGATGAAACGCAGTGGCTCAAAACTATCGACGTCAATCTGAGCGGGACCTACAGGGTGACGAAGGCGGTGCTCCCGCTGATGATGGGAAAGCCCGGCGCGATCGTTAACACTGCGTCTCGTGCCGGAAAATTCCCTCCGCTTTTTAACGGGGCATACGCCTGTGCCAAGGCCGGGGTCATCATGTTCACCAAGGTGATGGCCAAGGAGATGGGCGGGCTCGGAATACGCGTTAACGCGATTTGCCCGGGCCAGGTCTACACCGATCTGCTGAAGTGGCAACTCGAACTGGAGTCTCAGTTCTTTGGCAACACCTTCGAGGAGCGTAAGGCCGAAATGGCCAGGGAGATCCCGCTGGGTTTTATCGGCGAAATAGAAGATGCTGCAAATCTTGTTACGTTTCTGGCCTCGGAGGAGTCACGGTATATCACCGGGCAGGCGGTTAACCTGTGCGGTGGCCAGCTCATGGAGCTGTAAATCCGCGTAATACAACGAGCGACCGATCACGATACGGGGTATCAACAACAGTTCACGGGGAGGAATGTATGTCGGGGAACAGTATAAGCGCCATTCCGCAGGTAAACCAGGTGGGAGTAGTGGTGCACGATGTGGAAAAAGCTGCGAAGTTCATGGAAGAGCAGTTCGGAATTAAATTTATCACCTTCGAGATGCCGGAAGCGAAGGCATTTCTTCGGGGCAGGGAGGTGAGTTTTGTCACCAAAATCGGCCTGGCCCGGGTTGGAAATATAGATCTGGAACTCATGCAGATAGTAAAAGGCGAACACATCGTAAAGGAATTCCTGGACAAGCATGGTCCGGGCATCCATCACCTCGGCATATATGTGGACGATCTCAATAAAGAAGTGAAGGAGTGGACCGACAGGGGAGGCTCGGTCGTCCAGAAGACGGCGCATCCCGATGGCATCGGAACCGCGTACCTCGACACGGAAAGTGAGCTCGGTTCCCTGTATATCGAGCTGGTCAAGCTCTAGCGTTCGCTGATCGTCCATTCCGTAAACTGAAAAAGGCGGAAATATAAAACTGAGTTTTCCGAGGCTCCTCGGAAACGCGGGTTCCAAACACGTCCCCGCCGGCGCCCGGTCGGGGATGGATCGAATTGTGTTTGACTCCATCGATACGGATAGTACCCTTATTCGCGTAATTTTGCCTTACCGTGTTAGGCTCGTGTCGGTGTCCAGCCGTGCACCGGTGTGGATTTCAGGACTCCTCTTGGGTCCTGTGGCCTGGCGGCGTAAGGGCGCCGGTTAGCGGTTGAATTATAGCGGAAATCACACCTTAAAGAAGACAGATATGAAACCTATCAGAGCTTCCGTCATTCTGGCCGTACTTGTTTTAATGTCCGCGCACTCGTTCGCTTATGCGGGTCGTGTCGACCTGACCCGGGAAACCATGTACGTACGTGAAGGTTTTTCCGCGGAATGGTTGCAGGCCCTCCCCGAGCGGGGAGCACCGGGCTGGCTCGAGATTGCCCCCGGGAAATCGGGTGAACGAGCGGTCCGCGTGAGAGAAATGACATTCGACGGAGGAGTCGAGCGTTCGTTCCTGTCGTTGAGACATTTTCCCGACAGGACATATACGTTTGTTACGAGGTTCACTATTGATCGCGCCGCCACAGAAAGCGGCCGTATTCACGGCATCCATCTGGCGAGTATAGGGGGGAACTGGGAGGTCTTTGTTAACGGTCGTGTCGTACACAGGGATCTGCACCTCACTCCGGAGGGGGCCATTCGCACATGGCGGGGTATGCGCGACGTTTTTTTTCCGCTCGATCCGAGGATTCTCCGCTCGGGCGAAAACATTCTCGGCTTCAGGATAATAGGCAACCCGACGTTCAGCGACACCGGGCTGTATCAGAGCAGTCCGTATTTTCTGGATGATTACGAAACGATCGTAGATTTTAATTCAGAAGCCATACCGCTCGCGTTCATCTTTCTCTATCTGTTCTTCGGTATTTACCATGTATTCCTGTACCTGAACAGGAAGAGCGAGCGATACAACCTGTGTTTCGGACTTTTCGCCATTATACTGTTCGTATATCTTTTCATGAGGACGCATACGGTATACGCGCTGATACACGATACGGGTGTCGTCTTCAGGATTGAGCTGGTAAGCCTTTTCATGCTCATTCCGCTCGCCGGTTGTTTTTTCGAGCTGATTATAAAGCGGTCGGTAAGCATCGTAACGAAAGTGTACGGTGCGTTCTGCGTACTGCTGATCCTGCTGGTTCCGTTTACGCCGTATCCATTCGCGCATGACGTTCTTCGCGTATGGCAGGCGACGGCGCTCATCCCGGTTTTATACTACGCTTTATTCACAATCGGATACAGTTTTGTCCGAAGGGTTCGCGCGAGACATCGTGAATCTATCCGGGCATCGAGTCCCCGGTCGTATCTGGCGGCTGTATGGCAAACCCTGGTGGGGTCCGTAACAGGGAACATCCTGCTGGGGATGATCGTGCTCTTCGCCACGACGGTTTTCGATATTATCGACGCGGTCTATCTGTCGCTCGATCTCGTCCTGACGCGGTACGGTTTTTTCTTTTTCGTCATCGGGAACGCCCTGATCCTCGCCAATCGGTTCATTTTCCTGCACCGAAGGATAGAAAACCTAAACGCCGACCTCGAAAAAAAGCTGTACGAGCTCGACGCGGCCAACAGGACTATCAGCGTGTCGGAGGAAAAATACCGTCTGCTCGTTGAAGGCACAAACGAAGGCATTTTTTCCCTGGGGGAGGACTGGTCATTCACAACCGCCAACAGGGCCTTCATGAAGCAGATAGGCATTCACGCGGATGATATCGGCACAATACGCTTTCAGGATATCGTTTACGAGGATCCGGAAGAGAAAAGCGTCATGATCCGCCTGGTGGAAAGAAAGCTCGATGAGTTCATGTCCACGCGAGTGCCGTTCAGCATGAAGATGAAATTGAAGTCCGCGTTCGCCGCGGAACCGCGGGAGTTCAATGTGCGGCTCGAGTTCATCACGATCGAGGGTAAAAATGAAATACTTGGCAGAGCGGCGAGTGTCGCCGAGGATTCACTGCTCGAGTATTTCATTTCCGAACGCCAGAATTTCTCCATCGGCAACTATCTCATTACCGCGGAGGAAATAAGCCACAGGCTGGTGCGGAACGTCGTGAAATACATTGACGCGCAGCAGGTCAACATGTTGAGGATAGGCCTGAGGGAGATGATAATAAACGCGATAGAGCACGGAAACCTTCACATCACCTTCGATGAAAAATCGATCGAGACCATGAGCGACAACTACATGGAATTCATCGCCTCCCGGCAGAAAGACCCGAATTACCAGGGACGAAAGGTGGGGATAGAATTCTCGCTAAACCCGGAAAGGGTCGCGTACAAGATCACCGACATGGGAGAAGGCTTCGACCATGTCCGGATGATGGAGGCGATTAAAAACAGGGTGAATTCGGAAATGCTTGCACATGGGCGAGGAATAACGATGGCGCTTAACGTTTTCGACCAGATAACGTACAACAGGCGAGGTAACCAGGTGCTTCTTATAAAGCGCTTCACATGACGGGTACGATGCGGGGTACCCGGCGGCAGCGGGTATTCACGGCGCGCTCTGGCGGGTGCGTTTTCTGGTGAATTCGAAGACCGCGCCGTTGAACGGCGGCCCGCTTGCGCTCGATATCGCGGTTATATAGGCCACGTTATCGAGCCGCCCGAATCCTATGCCGGTCACGTATGGAAGGGAAATCTTTATCACCTGTTGCAGTGTTCCGGTCCGTGAAAGCAGCAGTATCCTCGACGCGCCCGAATGGCAGACGAAAACGGTGCCCCCCGAATCGACGGCAAGAGCGTCGGGCCCCGCGTTGCGGTCCATCCCATGGGGGGGGGCGGTTACGTCCGGAAGGCGTACAAAAACGCCGCTCCACGATAACCTGCCGGGTCCTTCAACAGTATAGCGAACAACCCGGTTTTCAATCATTTCACTCACGAGCAGGCCGTTGCCGCCATCGATCACGGTAATGCCTCCGGTCGAACGCACACTGATGCCCGTTCTGATCGCGGTGCGCCTTCGGTCAAGATAATAAATCGAAGCGGACCCGTTTTTTCCACGCCACCGGGGATTGATTGATATAAAATAAAGCCCTCCCGCGGCATCCGGCGCCATATCGACGGGCATGCCGAACGGTTCGCCGTTTTGGTCGGAGGAAATCCTCGACACCACGGAGCCCGAGGCATCGAGCGTAACAAGTGAGCCGGAATCGCGACACGCTACCGCGAGTGCGCCGTTTAAGAGCGCCAGGGCGCGCGGTCCGCAACCGGCTTCTTTCCAGAATTCCGTGTTGCCGCGCCCGTCCCTGCAGACAACACGATCGTCGGCGTACTCGGTATAGTACAGAGCCCTGTCTTTCCAGACGGGGCCGTCGGGGTAATTGGAATTCGTATTCACTATGGCCGTCTGTATAAACGGGTTGTTGGCGGAACTGATGAAAAAGTCATATTGAAGCGCGATGATCGAAAGAATCCCCAGTACGCCGGAGAGCGCGAGTATCGTTTTAACGTGCATTGCGATTACTGTATCCGATGACCTGAAAGCTGGCTAAATCTCACTGTTACACGGCCATTCTATGCATTTCGGCGATATCGCGTCAACAGCAAATAAAATTCTTGAAGTTTCATGCGCAATTGTATAGTATATGCCGCGTTAAAGGAGTGGGCCCGATCGGTCGGGCGGAGGGCGCGAAACAGGGAGGTCTCGAAAATGAACATAGAAGTACTTATCCAGAACATCATAAATCTCTTCGTGGTCGCGATTATTATCGAGGCGGCGGTGATGGCGCTCTTCTCCATGTCCTCGCTAAGGGATATGGGTTCGAAAAGGCCGGTGGTGGCCACCAGGGACGGCATCATCATAATCGTGAGTTTCCTGCTGTGCTACAAGGTGGAAGTTCTCAGCGTTTTCAGGAAAACGGGAATGAACCTGCCGGCCATGATAGATGTGATTATAAGCGCGCTCGTGCTCGCGCGTATGACGAACTTTGTGAACAGCTTCATGTCGAGGATGAGAAGGGAGGATTGACGGCCTCCACTTTTCCGGCACGCGGCCGTAAACGGGTCGGATCCAGGCAGGACGTCTCAGGAAACCTGCCCGGCCCGCGGCTGTTCCTGCGCGATCTCCTGGTATTTCGCGAGGATGGCATTGGTTATCAGGTCGCGGGCGTCCTGGGTGATCGGGAAAAACAGGTCGATGAATTCGCCGTTTTTCCGCTTGTTGGAAGGCATGCCGATAAATATACCCTTATCACCCTGTACGATTCGGAGGTTCTTCACTACGAACTTGTCCAGAATGGTGATATTGGCGAATCCGAGCGTTTTGCCAAGGTTCTCTTTTGGGAACACTCTCACTTCGGTTATTATCTCTTCCATCTCGGCACCACCATTGATTAGAGTTTTTGTGTATGATGCATATCAGATGTAAGTGAACATGTCAAGATAATTATCCATATGCCTTCCGGTGGAATTCAGCAATAATACTACACTAAAATATGTAAGTGTATATACTTACGCCCGTGTAAGGGAAACCCTGACAGAACGCGCTTATGAAAACACATACGTTCCCCGGCGATTCCAGCGCTCCGCGTGAGGTGATAAAGCGAGAGATTGCGTACTGATGCCATCCGATAAATGGATTGTATTCCGTGCGAAGCGAATGCTATTCTGACGAACGGACGTGGAATACGTATATTATTCGTGGGCGAGCGCCCGACGCGAGGTGGCGATCATGAGTAAAGGAGCACGATCATTATCGAGTGAATATCCCGATTGCATGGCCACCATGGCCGTGCACGCCGGAGAGGACGCGGACCCCGTTACCGGCGCGCTCTCCCCGAATATCGCGATGTCGGCGGCGTTCAAACTGCCCGGCTTCGGAGGAAAACTGTTCGACGCTCTTACGATGGAGTCATACGATCCGCCGTTCGCCTACGGACGATGGTGCAATCCTACGGACAGGGCGCTCGAAAAAAAAGCCGCTGCGCTGGAAGGAGGTGAGGCGGCTATCGCGTTCTCCACGGGGATGGCCGCGGTGGCAGCCCTGCTGTTCACCTTTCTGAAAAGCGGGGACCATATCGTCGCGAGCGATGTATGTTACGCCGGAACACAGGAACTCATAGGCAGGCACCTGCCGCGCTTCGGCGTATCGGTAAGCCTGATAGACTCATCCCGTAACGATCAGATTTCCGGCGCGATCAGGGAAAACACGAGGATGATATATGTCGAGACCCCGGCAAACCCGATTCTTCGCCTGACTGATATCGCCGGCACCGCTGAGATCGCGAAAAAGGCGGGGATTCCGATGGCGGTTGACTCCACGTGGGCCGGTCCGTGCATACAGAGGCCGATAGATCTCGGCGCGAGGTTCGTGATTCACAGCGCGACGAAATATCTGAACGGTCATGGCGACGCTCTCGGCGGACTGATAATCGGAAATAAGAAGGACGTTCACCGGCTGCGAAGGGAAGCGCTTGTCCATCTGGGAGGCGCCCTGAGTCCGTTTAACGCGTGGCTGATCGCGCGGGGAATGGCCACACTGCCGCTGAGAATGAAACGACACTCGGAAACCGCTATGAAGCTGGCGACTTTCCTGGAATCGCATCCGTCGGTGGAGCGCGTGTATTATCCGGGTCTTCCGGGTCACCCCCAGTATTCGCTGGCAGAGCGCCAGATGACGCTTCCGGGAGGGATGATCGCCATGCGGCTTAAACGCGGTCTCGGCGCCGCGGTCGCGCTAGCCGAGAAAATAAGGGTCTTTACTTACGCCACGTCACTCGGACATCCACGGAGCCTGCTTTTCTACTATCCCACAGATATGTATGTGGACTCGGTCCCGTACCTTTCGGCCGTGCAGAAGACATCGATACGGGAGTGGATGGGGGACGGGCTGGTGCGAATGAGCGTGGGTCTTGAAGATTCCGCGGACCTCATGGAGGACCTTGACAGGGCGCTGAGAGGGCGAACATTCAAAAGCGTGGCCGCTCCGGCGGCGTACGCCATCCTGAAGCGGCTGGGCTCGAAAAAGTGATCAGTCGCGGAAATTGTAATGCTTTCGAACGGGCTCCTTTATGTCCCATGTGCACGAGAGGCCGCGGGGGAAGGTAACGAAATCGCCCTTCCCGAATTCGACCTTCTCGCCGTCTGGCGTCTCGACGGTAACTCGTCCCTCGAGAAGGAAACATTCCTCGGTGGAGTCGTAGCTCCAGTCGAAGCGAGAAACCTCCTTTTCCCATATGGGCCACGAGCGCACTCGTCTGCCGGTGATGACGTCCTCGTCGGGTTTTTCGATTGTTATCTTCATGATGATCTCCGTTTGATGTGTTCGTCCTCGTTCTTGCGGATGACAGTTTTATCGGTAGCGCGGCGTATTTCAACATTAAAAAGCGATTCCACCATAGACGTAACGGTTGAAGGGCCGTTCACACGCGACTGTCGTTGCCATCATCAGCTAACCGGAAAGTCCGGGAATAGGTATAAACTCGACAATAGGGGGATGATGAGTTCGCTTCACTACAGTGAAGCGCCCGTTGTGATGAGATTGTGGATTCCGGCAATAATTACATTGACATTTCGTCCGTGATTATGCATATTTAACTCTCGAGCATCTCCGCGAACGGCCCGGAGGAAAGGCATGGTGCCGAATAGCGCCGTGTTGCGGGTGTCGGCTAAAGCTTTCATCACGCCTGTCTGGTTCTCGAAACATCACTTGCCAGTGAGTAATTTCTGTTCGCTCCGGTGATGACCTTCGAAGCCGGGACGGCGCGTTCAAAGACCAAGAATAAGGAAGAGTGATATGAAAAAGTACATCGTTCCCGCCGTATGCATGATAATCGGGCTTTCCGGCTGTTTCGCCACGATGCCGCCTCCGGTCAAGGACACCCTGCTTATCGAAAAGACCGCGGAGGATGAAAAAAAACTGGCGAAGATCGAAGATGAGATAGTGGTCATCAACCAGGAGAACAACAAGATCAAGGATTCACTTAAGATAACGTCCCAGAAAGAGGTTATAAGCAGCAAGGAGATCACCAGCCTCGAGAAGGAAAAATCACTGCTCGAGGAGAAGAAGAAACTCTATGTTATTTCCAACGATACAAAGGCGCTCGCTGACGTCGAGAAGGCTATGGTGGACAACCAGCAGAAGATAAACCTTGAAAAAATAAACAGGGAGTATCTCCAGGCCCGCAGGGACTACGAGAAATCGGGTATTGAACTCAAAGAGGCCGAGCTCGCGGCAAAAATCGCCGAGCTCAATTTCGAGAAAGCCAAGATCGCCCGGGCGTATCAGGACAGGACAATGGGCGAGGCGCCCGTGGACCCGAAGACCGGGAAGAAGGACGACAAGGCACGTATCGACGTCTCGGAGTACGAAAAGTACCTCGAATCGAGAAAGGAAAAGGTGACGCAGAGCAGGCAGTATCACCTGAAGGTAACTGATACATTCAAGGCGGCCGAATCCAAGCTCAATGAGTCCGGATACGGAAAATAACCGGCTGCGGCCAGGGAGTGCAGAAAATGATTAAAAGAATACTGACCACAACATGTGTGTTTGCGGTCGCAATGGTCTTTATGGCCGGCGTCGCCCACGCCCAGCTGTTCAAGTGGACGAGCGATTACAAGAACCTCTATAATGAAAAGGTCGCTGTGGAGCTTGAACTGAAGAGCGTACAGCGCCAGTTCGCGAACGAGAAAACCAACCTGGAGACCACCATAAAGGACCTCGAACGTCAGATAGAGCGGCTGAATGGCGAGCTCGAGGCATGCAAAAAGCAGAGAGAGAAGGACAATAGTCTTTGCGAGTCCAGAGTGAAGGAGCTTCAGGGAACCATCGACGCACTGCAGAAGAAAGGCAGTGACCGGGAAAAGGACCTCGTCGAGGAAAGCAAAAAGATGCAGGCGCGCTACGAGGCTGAACTCGCGAAATTGCGCCAGGAGCTGCAGCAGGAAAGAGAGCGGCGGATAAAGGAACTCGATGAACTTCGGAAGTCGTACGAGGCGCGCATTGCGGACATGCGGGCCTCGATCTCGAACCTGAACGACGAGATGGCCGGGTTGAAGAAACTTACGAAGGCGCAGCAGGACGAGCTTGACAGAATGAAAATGCAGGCCGACGAGCTCGAAAAGCAGCTGGCCGATGAGATACGGAAGGGCGAGATACGGCTGAAGCGTTTCCACGACAAGCTTGTTATTAATATCGACGACCGCATATCATTCGATTCGGGTTCCGCGGAGCTCAAAAAGGAGATACTCCCGGCGCTCCAGAAAATCACCAAGATACTCGGGGATTTTCCGGAGTATAACATCGTGGTCGAAGGGCATACCGATAATGTGCCCATCAGGACCCGCCAGTTCAGGGACAACTGGCAGCTGTCCACGGAGAGGGCCCTCGCGGTGCTGAATTATGTGCTCAATCAGGACCGCAAGCTGAATCAGGCGCGGTTTTCCGCGGCGGGGTACGCGGAATTCAATCCAATAGTATCCA
>ERZ795054.2119-NODE-2119-length-17178-cov-7.140162_pt1 | contig 17178 bp, 18 predicted proteins | sample MGYA00375138_ERZ795054 | MGnify/ENA primary metagenome ERZ795054 (study PRJEB30183, sample SAMN05720215) | anaerobic digester metagenome | isolation source: active sludge of municipal wastewater-treating anaerobic digesters | place: USA | collected 2014-12-23 ... | reverse complement strand
TTTTAGGACGAAATATCTACTGAGATTATATTTTCAAATAGGCAGAGCCCTGCATTTAACCAGGTAAACGAGGGACCAATGGATATAGCAATAGTAATTGGGATAGCAAGCGGTTTAGTATTTATTCTCATGGCGATAATCGTTGCCGGAGGAAGCCTGCTCATGTTCTGGGACCCGCCCTCGGTCATGGTCACCTTCGGCGGCTGTATCTCCGCTCTGCTTGTGGCTTTTCCGCTCAATGAAGTTTTGAAATTCCCGACGTATTTCAAAGCTGCGCTTTTCCCGCAGCGTTTTGACCTGGGAGAACTGATCCTGACCATGGTTTCGTTCTCTGAAAAAGCCCGCCGCGAGGGCCTGCTCGCGCTCGAGGACGACCTTGACCAGCTCGACGACCAGTTCATGAAAAAGGGCCTTCAGCTCGTTGTCGACGGCACAGATCCCGAGCTCGTCAAGAACATCATGGAAAACGAGATCGACCAGATGGCAGCGCGTCATGACACGCACAAGGCTATTTTCGATGACGCAGCGGGTTTCGCCCCGGGTTTCGGAATGATCGGGACACTGATGGGCCTGGTGCTCATGCTCGTCAACCTGAACGACCGGTCATCAGTCGGCCCGTATCTCGCGGTCGCCATCATCACGACCTTTTACGGCGCCGTGGCGGCTTATCTTGTTTTTACTCCGCTGGGCCGCAAGCTCGACCAGCTCACCGGCAACGAGGTGCTCCAGAGGTCGCTCGTGCTCATGGGAGTTCTTTCGATACAGTCTGGCGACAACCCGCGCATCGTGAAAGACAAGCTTGTTTCGTTCCTGCAGCCGGGCGAGCGCGACGCCATAACCCAGGAGATCGGTGAATAGGCCGTGGCGAAAAGAAAAAAGAGCGAAATAAAGGGAGCGGCGCCATGGATGGTCACCATGGGCGACATGAACAACCTGCTCATGTGCTTCTTCATCGTCATGATGGGCGACATCACGGTGCAGACCCAGAACGATTTCTGGCTCACCATGACGTCCTTCAGGGGATCCATCGGCGCCCTTACCGGCGGACAGTCGCTTTCTCCGGGGAACCTGCCCCAGATGGGACACAACCTGATGGCCCTGCCGGCGAGCAAGCAGGCCCGGGCGCTGTCGCAGGCGCTCAAGAAAGCCGTCGAGGCGTTCAAGCCCGAAATCGAGTCCAAGTATGTGCGCGTCCAGGAGGACGAGCGCGGCCTTGTCATCACGCTGTCGGGCGACGTTTTCTTCGACCAGGGCTCGGCGCGTCTCAAGACCGAGATGAGGCCGGTGCTTGGCAAGATCGGCCGCATAATCAAGGACATCAAGAATTTCGTCCGCGTCGAGGGGCACACCGACAACGCACCGGTCAACCTGGTCAGGGCGAAGTACAATTATAAATCCAACTGGGAGCTCTCGTCCAGCCGCAGCCTCAACGTGCTGCATTACCTGGTCGAAGAGGAGGGCGTGAGCCCGAAGCAGATTTCATCCGCGGCATTCGGCGAATACCGTCCCCTGGACGACAACAGCGTCCCCGAAGGAAGGGCCTTCAACAGGCGTGTCGATATTGTGATCGTGAAAGACAGGTTCATCGAGAAATCGACCGTCAAGGACGTCAACAGGCCGCTTCCCGACGAAGAGTGGAGATAATCAGCCGCCGGTCTTGTCGGCGAGTTCCTCCATCAGCCTCTTGATATTCGCGTCGCAGTTTTTTACGTATTCATCCTTGAGCTGTGAAGAAGGAAGCTTGGCCAGGTCGGCCGAAAGATCCTCGTATGCCTTCAGGGACTGCTCCGGCCGGCCCATCTCGTAGTAAAAGCGGGCGAGCGCGAACCGCGCCATGTAATGCGTCGGCTTCAGGGCAACGGCCTGCTCCATCTGGGAAACCCCCTCGTCACGCCCGCCTTCACGGTGATAGAACAGGACCAGGGCCAGGCCGTACCGCGCGTCTATAAGATTTCCATCCATCTCGAGGGCCTTTCGGTAGGACGATTCGGCCTTCTCGAAATCCGCAGCGTCGGCCTTCTCGGCGCCGCGGTTGCCGTAGGCGACTCCCAGTGAATAATGCGCCACCGCCGAGATGTTGCCGTACTGTATGCTCTTGTAATATGAATCGATCGCCTCGCCCCACCGCCGTTTTTCGAGATATACCGAGCCGAGAACGGCGTACTGGGCCGCAAGGCGCTCGGATTTTTTGGCGTCGTCGAGGCGGGACTCCTGTATTTCGGCGATCCTCTCCTTCGTTTCGGTGATGCGTTTTTCTCCGGCGCCCTCGTAATCCCGCAGGGATCCTCCCCTGAATATTTTCACGTAACCGACAAACAGGAGAGATGCGACAGCCAGGACCAGAAAAATCTTGAGGCCCTTGCCGTAATCCTGCTTTTTCCTGAAGGTTTTGACAGCCTTTTTCTTCACTTTTTACGTTTATCCTTATCGGACTTTCCGGCCTTCGGCTTCGCCCCGGATTTCACTTTAGCTGCGCCTTTCGGCTTCGCCTTTGCCCTGGCCGCAGTTTTCGCCTTCTTTTCAGGCGCGGCCGGCTCCACGTCCATGGAGAGGATTCCTTCGGCTGGCAGCGGCGCGGCATCCCGGTCTTTTTTCATGTGGTAGAGATAGTCGATGATCGCGGGCAGGATGAATAGCGCCGTGGCAAGGCACAGGATGATGCCGATGAGCAGAATCAGGCCGAAATCCGATACGCCCTTGTGCCTGGCCGGTACGATGCTCATGAGGCCCACGATTATGGCGAGCGCCGCGAAAGCCAGACCGCGGCCCGTGGTCTTGGTCGCGGCGAACGCGGTAAGCGAGGTGTCCTCCCTCCAGCGGTGCATGATCCTCAGGCCGTACACGATTCCCAGGCCCAGGAGGAGCGGCAGGCCGCCGATGTTAGCGACATTGTAATCTATCTTGAAGATATACAGCACGAGCTGCAGCCACATCATCCCCAGCGCGAGGGGCACGAGGGCGAGTATGACGCCTGCGGGCCGCCTGAAATCGATGATCAGAAGCAGCAGGATGATCAGGAACGAATAGATCATGGCCTCGAAGATGGCGTCGGCGGCCTGACGTACGTACACCCTGTGGGTCACCGGAAAACCGGTGACTTCGGAGGTCACGCTCTTGAGCTCGCCGATAAACTTGTCCAGAAACTTGATGTCCCAGATCGATCCTGTCGGGGATACCATCGCCACATATGTGCCCTGCGCGCTCTTGAACCGGCTGATGATTTCCGTGGGGAATGATTTCTCGGTTATCCTGGCCGGGTTCACGCTTTCGCGGATGATCTGGGTCGCCTTTTCAAGGTTCGCGAAGACCTCCTTTTCGAACGCTTTTGTCCGTGCGAGCGCGCTCAACCTGCCGTCCGAAGCAAGCGCCTCCCGGATCGAATCGATGTTGACGAGCAGCTTGTCTATCTGCTCGGTCAGGTTCTTCTGGCCGCCGGAAAACGCCTTTTCCTGCGCCTCCTCGAAATACCCGGTCATTTTGTCGAGCACCGCAACGTACTGCTCGGCCGAGGTCGAGTTCTCGCCCAGCTCTATGCGGAAATTGCCGAGTATGGGACGTATCTTCTTGATTATCTTGAGCTTCTCATCCTGATGCGACGGGATGAGCTGGCTCAGCGAGTCGATCCTGCTCACGGTTGGAAGCTTCGAAACTTTCGCCACGACCTCTTCGAGACGGGCCGGGTTCCTGTCGGTAATCATGGCGAAGGATGTTTTAAAATCGCTGAAATCCTCCATCTTCTGCTGATATATGGTCGATTCGGTGTTGCGCGGCATCATCTTCAGCACATTGTAGTCCATCCTGAGCTGCGTGGTCGCGTAGACGCTGAATGCGGTCACGACGAAGCCGACGCCGATGATGACCAGATGGAACCTCTTGCGCTCCATTTTCTCGGTCGACGTGATGCTTTCGCGCAGGTGGTAATCACGAGCCTCGACCGGGATCAGCATGAGCAGCGAAGGCATCATCACGAACGTCGTGATCATGACCACGAGCAGCCCGATGCCGGCGCAGAGCCCGAGCTCGGAATATCCGGCGAACCTCGACATCGAGAGCGCGAAAAACGCGAAGCAGGTGGTGAGCCCGCCCGAAATGATCGAACGGCTTGTCAGAACGACCGACTTGTAAATTGCATCATTCGATTTCAGGCCGTTGCCCAGCTCCTCCTCGGTGCGCTGCAGAAGGTAGATGCCGAAATCGATCCCGATGCCGAAAAGCACCGCAAGGAACGATGAGCTTATCAGGTTAAGCCTGCCTATGAGTATGGTGATAAGGCCCAGGGCGATGATGATGCCCGAGACCGTCGGTATCACCGCGATAACGGTCTTCTTGATCGACCTGAATCCGATAAGAAGCACTGCAGAAACGATGATCACCGATAAAATGCCGGCGCTTCCGACATCCTCGTAAATGACCTCCGTCTGGGTGTGGACATACGCGGGCATTCCGGTAAACGCGACTTTTATGTTGTCCTTCAGCCCGGGAGTCGCCGCGAGCACGCGGTCGCATGCGGCGCGCATATCGGCGATGAACGGCTTCAGGTAGGTAATTTCATCGTCGTAATTTTTCGGCTGCACGAGAATGAAAAGCATCTTGAAGTCGCGGGAGAAAAGATATCCGCCGCCCTGGAGCGTGGCGAGCTGGGCGAATTCACCGGTCGCGAGCTTTTCGGCAAGCTTGAGCTTGATCTGTTTCGGGTTTTCGATCCACTGGTTCCATTCTTCAAACACCGCGTTCAACGCCCCGAGAATCTTCGCCGCGGCATCGACCGATACGCCCGAATTCGGCTCCTTCATGGTGACGGTGATCAGGTTGAGCAGGCTCTGCAGCCCGTTGATGTCCTGGATTCTGTCAAGCCACGCCCGGTTTTTCTTCATGAGTTCGAGGCCGTGTTCGAGGTCCTTGACCGGTATGTACAGCGGGGCCCCTTTGAGCAGAACGCTCGTGTCGATCTTATGAAAGACCGAGGTGACCCATTTATCCTGTTTTTTAAGCTCGGCCGCGAACTCGTCGGCGTGGGCCTTCAGAATTTCGCTGTCGCCCTCCAGCACGATTATGAGGTTGTCCGACGCGCCGAATTCCTTGTTGAATTTCAGGTAGCGGGCCTGTTCGGGATGGTCTTTGGGGATGAGGTTCTGCTGCGAAGAGGAGATAACGAGCCTCGGGATAAAGGCCCCGAGCGCCACTGTGGCGATCGCCATCGCAATCAGGATCGCTTTGCCGCGTTTTATCGACTGGTTAAAAATAAAATCGAGTATTTTTCTTTGCATCTCTTTCTCTGCTGGACACCTGTGTTGGATTTGAGCGACCGGCACACGCCGTAATTCATGCATCATATCCCGGTCCCGGGAATAATTCAAGAATTATATTCGAGTTCCGCCGCAGATGTTACAAATAAAAAAATCGGAGGGTCGTTGCAAGCATTTTTTGTATACAAAAAAAACACCGGTGTTCACCCGGCTCCATTTCAGCGCTGCCCCTCTTTTTCGGTTTCGAGGGTGAATTTTGTAATGCCGTTCGTTTTGGCCGAATCGATCACTTTTATGATACGGTCAATGGGAACGTCCCTGTCGGGGCGGATAACGAGAACGGTCTCGCCGGTCTTGTCCCTGATGGCCTTCAATGCCGGCCCGAGCGCATCGAGTGAAACAGGGTTGTTTGCGGCATAGATCATGCCGTCAGCAGTCACCGTCACCACCAGCATAGACGGAGAAGCCTCTTCGCTGGTCTTCGAACCCGGGAGCTTGATCTTGACGCCCGACATGATGACGAACTGCGAGGTGAGCAGGAAAAAAATGAGAAGGAGCATGGTAATGTCGGTCAGCGAGGAGTGGCTGAAAGCTGTAAGAGGCTGGCTCGATCTCTTGAACTTCATTCGCCCACCCCGGCCTAAAGGCCCTCTCCGTCACCGAGGATCCTGGCCCCGACCATGTCTCGCTCTTCGAGAAAATCGACAACGTCGGTCGATACGACTTCCATTTCGGAAACGAGCCTGCCGATCATCGAAAGGGATATGTTGTAGAACGTCAGCGCGATGATGCCGACGATGAGGCCGAAAACGGTCGTTATCAATGCCTCCCAGATGCCGCCGGCAAGGTCCGCGGGACTCACCGATCCCTGCTTCTTCTGCACGACCATGAACGCGGAAACCATGCCGGTAACGGTACCGAGGAACCCGAGCATCGGCGCTATGCCAGCAATGGTCGCGAGCGCCGGGAGCCCCCGCTCCAGCTTGCGGACCTCCCGGTTGCCGGCGTCCTCGATCGCATCCCTTACCCTCGCCGGGCCGTGCGGGCTCTTTTTCAGGCCCCTGATGATGATTTCGGATGCCGGCGACTTTTCGAACCTGCACAATCTCACTATGGAGTCGATATCGTTCCTGATAATCGCATCCCTGATCTTTTCTGAAAAACCGACCGTGTTAACCTTGAAATTCCTGAAGGCCACTGCGCGCTCTATGATGATTGCCAGCGTGACAATCGAGCAGAGCAAGATCGGCCACATGACAATCCCGCCCGACAAAAACATTTCAAAGAAGCTCATTCTTATTATCCTTTCAACTTCTGATGTTCCTGTAAGCTATTTGTTTCACCATAAAAAATCAATTACTTTTTGGCGCGATCGGTTTCACACGGATGCGCGCCATCAGCGACGCCTGCATCGTCAGTGATGCTTCTCCCCGATAATGAGAAAAATGGAAAAAGACCTCGTTCCCCCGCCTGCAACGGGCCGCGTCACCTCCGCAGCAGTCAGGGCCCTGACATTACCAAATCCGGTCTGCCTGAAAAGCTCGCGCATCCTGTCCCTCTCGAAACCGAAATAAAACACCCCGGTATTGTCCGCGTGAAACAGGCCCTCGTCCGGGTCGAGGTCCGCGACGCACAGCGTACCGCCCGGATGCAGCGCTTCATGCAGCCTGCGCAAAAGGGCCTCCGTGTCCCTGACATGATGAAAAGTCATGCTCGACACCGCAACATGATAGCGTCCGGGCACAGGCTCGCCGCTGTCGGCGTCATAGAAAGCTGTTTTTATGTTCCGGAGCCCGGCAGCGGCGATTTTGCGGTCAAGCGCCTCGAGCATCCCGCGTGAAGAATCGATCCCGGTGACCGTACGTGCGAGAGGCAGCAGCGCGAGGGTCACGAGCCCGGTGCCGCAGCCGAAATCGAGCGCGTCCATGTCTTTTCTGATCTCAATCGACGAAGTCATGGCGGTGGATATTTCCCGGGCGAGCTTAACCCGTGAAGGATTCCCGTCCCACGTAGCGGCGTGTGCGTCAAAATCTCTTTTATCATGCATGGTGAAATCCTGCCGTTTTCTTGATGATGGCTGAACCAGAATGATCCGATATACCGGCCGCCGTCAACACATATGAATGAAAACCGGCCCTTTAGTTATTGACATTTCGGGAATCCCCTTTTATCCTTATCGGATTTACATTTTCACCCAGGAGGTCCAGTCATGAAACGATCAGCGTTTATTTCCCGACAAGCATCTTCGCTCACAGTCATTATGCTCGTCCTGGCCTTTACCCTGTCAGCAACCGGCATTTACGCAAGCGATCTTTCCGACGCCGAAACCCTGCGCGACAAATGCGACAGGGAAATAGCCGAGCTCCAGGTGCCGGCCAAAAATTTCGGCGATCAGGCCGACCTCGGCAGGCTGGATGAAGGCGCAGGACTCATCAAGCTGGGAAAGGTGAAACTGCTGCAGTCGAAATACCTCGAGGCCTCCGCCTCGTTCAACAAGTACCTCGCGCTCCAGCAGGGCCTGTATAAGAGCCTCGCGGAAAAATACATGGCGCGCACCGAAAAAATGGCCGACGACATCGCGGTCGAGCTGGTCGACAGCAAAGACCCGAAGGTGGCCGAATATCTCAAACTGGCGAACCAGAACCTGAAGGACGCAAAAGGCGAGATGCTTGTAGAAAGATACAAGAACGCGATCAGGCTCTGCAGGGTTTCGAAAAACTACAGCCTCGCGGCCTTCAAAGCGGCCGGCAAACCGGTTCCAGAAGAATACAGAAAAGACTCAACGGACAACGAGAACAGGATCGCGCAGTAATAATGATAGACACAGCCTCTCTCGTCAGCGATTGCATCGACTACACCGCGGCGCTCACCAGACGATTCAGGTCACGCCTGACGGGATCCCGGCAGTGCGCCGAATGCGCCGCGGTTCTCCATGAAAGGATGCAGTCATTCTGCGACGGCGCCCGGATACAGCGATTCACACTTCACCCTGGATCTTTTTATTCGTACACGAAAATCATCCCGCCGTTCTATGCGCTGGGGCTGTTCATGCTTTTCTTTCCCGGGCCATGGATGATCGTGCCCGCGCTCGGCATTCTGGCGGGAACCGCCATGATGGCATGCATTTTCGGATTCTACCTGCATGTTTTCGACAGGTTCTTCCCTTCAAAAACCGGCCTGAACGTGATCGGGACCATCGAGCCGTCGAATGAACCCAGGCAGCAGATCATACTTTCAGGCCATCACGACAGCGCGCCGGTGACGAGGCTCATGGGCCCGAAGCTGCTGCCCTACCTCGCGATCACCATCACGGTGCCGTATTTATATTTTATCTTCGAGGCGGGGCTTCTGCTGTATCTCTCCCTGACTGCTTCAGCCGCGGCGCCCCTGTGGTCGATCATCGCGGCAGCCAGCGGCCTTCCCATAACGGGCCTGTATTTCATGGGGGTCGACACATCGCGGGGCACCCCGGGCGCGGGCGACAACATGATAGCTTCGGCAATGGTAGTCCTGCTCGGCGAAAGAATCGCGCGAACAAGAAGAAAGGCGCCGTCTTCTCTCAGGCACACGCGGATAATCATCGCGAGTTTCGACGGCGAAGAGGCCGGGCTCCGGGGCGCGGCCGCTTATTTCGGCGCGCAGGCCGACGGGCTCCGCCGCATCCCGGCGTACCACCTGAACATCGACAGCATTTACAACCTTGCGGAGCTGCAGGTGCTCGAAAGCGACATCAACGGCTCGCAAAAGCTTTCGCGGGAGATGGCGGACGACATCGTGCGCATCGCCTCGGGGCTGGGGATTCGGGTCAGGCCCTTCCGCATGGTGTTCGGGGGCGGCGGGACCGATGCCGCAGAGAGCGCGCGCGCCGGGTTACGGTCAACGACCATCATCGGGCTGCCGACTACGGTCGTGCGCCGCAACATGGTCTATCACACGGCGGCCGACACCGCGGACCATATCGAACCTGAAGCGGTCGAGGCCTGCCTGAAAATAATCGCAGGTTATATCGAGGAAAAAGAGGCTGCGGTAAGACAGGTTCAGGCCTCTAATGCCGGTCGTCCCTGACGAACGTGAAGGTAAAATAATCGTCGGTCCTGATGATTAGCTTCTTTTTGCCCGCAGAAAATCCAAGAGCGATCTTCTCATCGTCCTTATTCAGCGTAAGGAGAATTTTGTCCCCTTTTACCTCGAAGGACCCCTTGAGCTGCATGTTCTGCAGCGAGTCAGCCCAGATAAACCTTTTGTCGGGATACAGGTCCAGGGTGATCGCCCCCTCCTTGTATTCCGCAAGCGCGTTCTTGAAAAACGGGCTGGGATTCTTCACCGAAACGCTCTTCCATGATCCGGGCAGCCTGTCGGCTCCGTAATCGCAGCCTGTGTTCGCCGCCAGAATGATCAGAAGCAGCGCCCTTGCCGTAAAAGACATGATGTTCATCATCCGGTCTCTCCTTTACACAGTCCATGACGGGACCTGACCGAGAACGGTCTCTCCCTGGATCAATAGATCACCATTACTCCCCTTGCGATAAGTTCATCAATGATTTTTTTGTCCCTTACGGGATTATTTACGATGTTCAGGTATTCCAGGGACCCGAGCCCGAGAAGCGGCGATATGTCCTCGACACGGTTGAAGGATATGTCCAGCTCCCTGAGCCCGGAAAGGCCCCTGAGTCCGGAAATGTCCTCTATCCGGTTTTCCGAAATAAACAGCGAATCGAGGTTTGCCAGCCGCCCGAGCGCGCCGATTTTCATTATGTTGTTCCCCGACAGGTTCAGGGCCGAAACATGGATGCAGTATTCCACGCCCGCGAGATCGTCGATGTCGCAGCCCGACAGGTCCAGCTCGCCGTCGAGATTCATCAGGTCCTCGGCGGTCAGGCGGTAATCGAGGTTTCCGACAAAATGGTGAGTGACCGCATCGATGAAAGAATATTCGCCGTCGATTCCGGCCTCAACCTCGTCTGCGCCGACATCTTCCTCTTCCGGGTATTCTCCGCCCGAGTCATAATCATCATCGCCGGCCGTCTCCTCATCGTATCCGAAATCGTCTTCGCCGTAACCGTATTCGTCCTCTTCGAAGACATGGTCATAGTCACGGGCCGGGGTTTCGGCCGCTGACCGCAGTTCCCTGAATGAATTCGAGAGATACAGCTCCTTCATGCGCCTCAGCGCGCCGGCATCGGCATTCCTGTAATGCTCCTCGATATCCCTGATGATTTTATTGATCTTGTCGGGGTGAAAGACCTGGATGATCCTCCCGAACAGCCTGCCTGCGTCCTCGTGCGACGTGTCCAGGCCGATGGACCGCGCCAGCCTTTTCAGGTACGCATGGTCTTTATTCCTGTAGCCGTCAATGACCGCGATGCTTATTTCTTTCAGGCGGGAAGCAGTAAGGCTGCGAAGCAATTCGCTGTAAAGTTCATCGAGCATCAGGTTGTCCTCATTTATTAAAGAAGGAGATTCCGCGGCGGCCTTAATGACGGCGCATTATGCGGATTTTGATCTGATCATCCGAAGGTCTCGTCGATCATTTCCTCGACGAGGCTCCACAGTGCGGGCGCGGCTCCCTCGATGACATCCCGATTGAGTCTCTTGACCTGCGACATTTCGATCCCGTGCTCGCGCCACGCCCTGCCCTTCGTGGCGTAGTTGAGGATGATCGCCGAAAACCGGTCCATGGCCCTCGCGTACCGCGCGTCGGGGGTCTCGCCCTTTTCGAATTCACGCCAGAGCGCCTCGTATTCCCCGGCCTGACCCGGAGGCAGCAGCCCGAATATCCGGGCCGCGGCCTTTTCCTCCTTTTCGGCCTGTTTGAGGCGCGCGGTCTCGTCGTACATGATGACATCTCCGGCGTCGATCTCGACGATGTCGTGGATGAGCGCCATTTTCATCACCCTGTTCACGTCGATTTCGTCCGCAGCATGCTCCGCTAAAATCGCGGCGATGACCGCGAAATACCACGAGTGCTCTGCGTCGTTCTCGAAGCGGGATCCGTCGGTGAGGTAGGACTTGCGCAGTATTTTTTTGAGCTTGTCGATCTCGACGATGAATTCGACCTGTTTCCGCAGCCTGTTCATTCCCCGCCGGTCCTCCCGTATTCATCGAGTTTCCCTGATACGAGCTCGACGATCTCGCCGTCGAGGTCCGCGGATGAGAGCCTGAAACGCTCCATGACATCCGACAGCGGGAAGGCCCCGTCCGGCTGAAGCACGGGTGCGCCCAGGGTATGGTACTCGTCGAAGCCGGTGCTGATCCTGTCGTGGCTGAAGCCCCGGTTGATGTGCCAGGTCAGGGCGTGCTCCTTGCCGAAACGGTCATAGCAGAGCTGGAACCCGACTATCTTCTTTTTCTGGTCATACCAGACGATCAGGTCGAAGAAGTCGTCCTCGAACCAGCGCCTGAAACGGGTCCTGTCTTTCTGCTGGATATTGGCGAGCTCCCTGAGCATAAGCCGCGATTCCTCCACGAGCGTCGGTCATGTTACTTGTATCATCCCGCATTGGCATTGTCAATAGACTTGCCGAAGAAAACGTCACCTGAATGGCGCAACTATTCGTGCAGCTCCGCCAGCACCGACATTACTTCGCTTCTGGATACGGCGTGGACCAGGCGCGACCTCACGTGGGACGCGTTCTTCATGCCGTGGATATATGCGGTCAGGTGTTTGCGCATGAGCACGACGCCGTAGCTGCCGTAGAACTGTTCCATAAGCTCGCAGTGCCCGGATATCTGCGATATAATCTCACCTATCGAGGGCTCCTTTCCCGAAAAAATCCACGGATTGCCCAGGGCCCCGCGCCCGATCATGACGGCGGCGCATCCGGACTCTTTCATCCGCGCATGCGCCTCCCCGAAAGAGCGTATGTCCCCGTTGCCGGCGACCGGGATCCCCGCCATGGCGTTGATCTCGGCGATTGCGTTCCAGTCCGCCATGCCGCCGTATTTCTGCTCCCTGGTCCTGCCGTGCACGAAAATCGCCGACGCGCCGCCCTCCCTCACTGCTGCGACCGTTTCGGCGTAATTCATCGAGCCCGAGTCCCAGCCCAGCCTGATCTTGGCAGTGACCGGCAGCGACGTGCCCGCCCTGACGCTGCGGACGATGGCGTAAACCAGCTCCGGCGTACGCAGCAGCGCGGCCCCGGACCCGGTGTTGCACACCTTTCGGGCCGGGCATCCCAGGTTGATGTCGATGAATTCCGGCCCGTATCGCCCTGCGGACGCGGCGGCATCGCCCATCACCGCGGGATCGTTGCCGAAAAGCTGTATGCCCAGGGGCCGCTCCGAATCGTCAAAGCGCAGCAGCTCCAGCGTCTTTTTGCCCCGCCTGACGAGCCCCACGGCGCTGACCAGCTCGGTCACGACCAGGCCCGCGCCGTGCGCCCGGGCGACCCTCCTGAAGGGTGAATCGGTGTAGCCCGCGATAGGCGCGAGAAACAGGGGGGATTCGATTTTTATTCCGCCGAAATCCATCGGATTCAAAGAAGGCATTCGATATGAGGGTTGTGTCAAGATATTTATCGCTTTGCGGGCTGGCGCAGGAATGAAAAATCATGCCTACAGGTCGAATTCCCTCGTCGCAGCGAAACTCACCCGCGGTTCGAGGGTCGTGCTGCCCGCGAGGTATTCCACGGGCGAGTATCCCGAAGAGTTGCTGATCCACAACGAAAAGGTGTGACGGTATCCCGCGTATTTGAATCCGACATTGTAGTTCATGTACTTGAAGGCGAAGCCGTAAAAATTCATCGCGACCTCGGCGCACACCGAGAACCGGTCGACGAAGTAGACTTCCACGAACGATCCCAGGCCGAGCGAAAAATCGTAGGAGCTTTCGATTTCGTAGAAGTTCGTGTTCCAGGCGAACAGGGGGACAAGGCCGATGCTCATCCTGTTCTTGAAGAAATGCCTCTGCATGATCAGCCCGGTGAAAAACGACGGCTGATCGCTGTCGGGAATGAGTTTCTCGGTGTCGACCTTGTATCCGCCCCCGGCCATGATAGAAACGGAAAGAGCCCCGTTCTGGTCAGTGTCGTCGCGAAGGGGGGTATATTTCAGGCTGTACACCAGGTCATTGTTCTTGAAGGAAAATCCGATGTCGATGTCGAGCGAATCGATGATCCCGTACCCTGCCGATATATTGACGTTGGTGTAATGCTTGACCGGGTCGAAATACCGGTGGCCTACGTCGAACAGAAGGATTCTCTTGCCGTATGTTTCGGCCGTCGGCAGATGAAAGATATAGGGAACCGCGCCGCGGGAATATGCGGCCGTCGAGAGCGCCGAGAAGATGATCATGCTGCTCAATATTTTTCTCATCGTCTCCATCCTTAAAAATCAGTCTGCCTGTGGCACAGAAAACACGACGGCGTGTTTGTAAACATATTCCTCGCTTTGTGAACATGGGGCTCTGAAAGAACGACGGCCCTCATCTTTTCGCTCTTCATGTTTTCGACCGGCAGGGGAGCCAGGTCGTGGCACCCGCCGCAGATCTTCTTAGTGTTTTTGTTGCCCTCGAGCTTTTCTCCGTGGCAGTGGGCGCACTCCTCGCCGAAGGAATATTCCGACGCCTTCTTGTTGGTGACTGCGCAGCCCTGAAACGGTATAAAGGCAAACAACATTGCGATCGTCACCGATATGCCTATCGCGCCTTTAACCATATCGACTCTCAATCATCGCATCCCGCATGCGTGGGAGTGTGCTCATGGCAGACGGTGCATCTGCGGGCGGGGAACGCCCCGGTCGTGCCGCCCTCGAGACTGACTCCGTGACAGTCGGTCGTCTTGCACGTCTCTATAGTCGCGCACACGTCTGAATGATGACGGGCCCCGTCCATCGATCGGGTATGCGCCCCGGATATCTCGCAGTTGCCGCCGTCGGCGGTCGGAATGCCGTGACAGGAGTTGCATCCCGGGCTCTTCATGTATCCATTGCTTCCGGTGAGGGCCGCGGTGTGGCAGTAGTCGGAACCGCACATCACGACAAAATCGGTCGAGGTGCACAGGTCGCGCCAGTGCTTGACGCCGAAAATTTTCTTTGAATGCAGGGTCCTGACGTTCCAGTAATCGCCGTGGCACGAATAGCACGAGGGACCGCCGGTGTTCCCTCCCCTGATGTCCGAGCCGTGACAGTTTGGCTCGGAGCAATAACCCGATGGGTCGAGATAATGGCTGCCGTGGCAGATATCGCTGACGTTTCTGTCGTGAACTCCGGTACACAGCGCGTCAGGAGTCGGCTCCGACATGGGATTGCATCCGGCAATCACTCCGAAAAAGAATATGGTAACGGTCCGTACGAATTTATCCATTTTTAAATCCCCGACCATCATACTCCACATCATGGCGGTTGTCAATATCCGGCGATCAGGCATGCTGCCTCGTATTTCCCGCTTCCAGGGCCGCATGCAATGTCCGGATTCGATTTTTTTTACGCTGCACGACATCGGCGCTCAAAATTTTTTACCAATTCGCTCGCCCCGATCGTATTATTCATATCACCGATTGGGAGGTATCCCATGCTTGCCAAGGCCGTGTCAGCCGGACTCACGGGCATCGAAGCCCAGATAGTCGAGATCGAGGTCGATATCATCAGGGGGCTCCCGGGCTTCGCGATAGTCGGCCTCCCGGATTCGACCATACGGGAGTCGCGAGAGCGCATACGCTCCGCGGTGGAGAATTCAGGATTCGAGTTCCCGCCGCAGAACTTCGTGGTCAACCTCGCGCCTGCGGGCTTCAAAAAGGAAGGTGCGGCCTTCGACCTTCCGGTTGCGGTGTCGATACTCACGGCCACAGGCCAGTTTTCAGGCCCCGCAGGCGCGCTGCCGATCATCGGCGAACTGTCCCTCGACGGGTCGGTGAAACCGGTAAGAGGCGCGATCTCGATGGCGATCGCCCTGTACCGGAACGGCTTCAGAAAGATCATCATGCCGCGCGAGAACCGGGACGAGGCTGCCGCCATCGAGGGCGTGAGCGTGTACCCGGTCGCGAGCATAAAGGAATGCCTCGCGGCCATCGAAGGCGGAATCGACGCGTACCGGCCGCGCAGGGCCGGCTCCTCGCGGGAGGAAACCGGGCCCGACTACGACGACGTCAGGGGCCAGGAAAGCGCCAAGCGCGGCATCGAGATAGCGGCCGCCGGGCATCACAACATCCTGCTTTACGGGCCTCCCGGCTCGGGCAAGACGATGCTCGCCCGCAGAATAACGTCGATCCTGCCGCCGCTTTCCCAGGAAGAAGCGATTGAAACGACCATGATCCATTCGGCCGGCGGCAGGCTCGGTCCCGGCCAGGGCCTGGTCACGGCGCCGCCGTTCAGGGCCCCGCACCACACGTCATCCGACGTTTCCCTCGTCGGGGGCGGCAAGTTCCCTTCCGTGGGAGAGATATCGATGGCGCACAACGGCGTACTGTTCATGGACGAATTCGTGGAGTTCAACTCCAGGGTGATCCAGGCCCTCAGGCAGCCCCTCGAGGACCGGGAGATCACCGTGGCCCGGGCCTCGGGCACGCAGGTTTTCCCGGCGGATTTCATGCTCGTCGCGGCCAGCAACCCGTGCAGGTGCGGATACCTCTTCGACGATGAAATACCGTGCACCTGCCTGCCCCACACGATCAGGAGCTACTTCAAGAAGATATCGGGCCCCATACTCGACAGGATAGACATAGAAATCCCGGTGGCCAGGGTGCCGTACCGCGACCTCATGGCCGACAGCGAATCCGGATCATCCGCCAAAATGCGGTCAAGGATCGCAGGGGCGAGAACAATCCAGATGGAGCGATTCGCCGGCAGCGCGACACGATATAATTCCCGCATGACCCAGCACGAGATCAAGCGATTCTGCCGGCTCGACCGCAGGGGAGAAACGATACTTGAATCCGCAATATCGAAAATGAGCCTCACTGCCCGGTCGTTTTTCAAGATACTCAGGGTCAGCAGGACCATCGCCGACCTCGAAGCAAGCGGCTCAATCGAGCCGAAGCACCTGCTCGAAGCTCTCTCATATAAAAATCTGCAGAGAAACTACGAAATCTGAACCGTATTATCGTTGATTTCCCCGGAGGTCATGATAATCTGGACGAAAATCACAAACCACAACACACCGAGGAAGAGCCATGAAAATCACCGTATTGAACGGGAGCCCCAAGGGCGACCTCAGCGTCACCATGCAGTATGTCAATTATATCATGAAAAAATTCCCGTCGCACCGGTACGAGACCATAAACATATCCCCGCCGATAATGAAGATCGAATCCGACAGAAAGAGGTTTGACGAAATCATAAGCAAGGTGCGCGCCTCCGACGCAGTCATATGGGCGACCCCGGTGTATTACCTGCTCGTTCCGTCCCAGTACAAGCGCTTCATAGAGCTCGTTTTCGAGAGAAAGGCGCAGGGCGCCTTCAAGGGCAAATACGCCGCGGTCATCGTCACGTCGATCCACTTCTTCGACCACACCTCGCGCAACTACCTTCACGCGATATGCGACGACCTGAACATGAACTACGTCGGCGCGTTCAACCCCGACATGTTCGACCTGATGAGCGGCAGGAACAGGAAGAAACTCGAGACCTTCGGCGCCGCGTTGTTCTCCGCCGTCGAAACCGGGGCCCGCGCGCCGCGGACCTATCCCCCCATCGTTTACAAATCGAAGCAGTACAAACCCGGCCCGGTGAAAAAGCCGCTCGATCCCGGCGGCAACATCGTCGCGGTCATAACTGACTGTTCGGACCCGAATAGCAATATCGGGAGGATGATCGAACGTTTTTCGCGGGCGATGTCGGGCATGGTGAAGATAATCAATATTACCGGCATGGGGGCCAAAGCGGGATGCAGCGGCTGCTGCAGGTGCGGCCTCGACAACATCTGCATACACAATGACAATTTCGCCGAAGCCTACGATTCGCAGGTCAAGACTGCCGACATCATTATATTCGCGGGAAC
>ERZ795054.2118-NODE-2118-length-17189-cov-4.207307_pt1 | contig 17189 bp, 15 predicted proteins | sample MGYA00375138_ERZ795054 | MGnify/ENA primary metagenome ERZ795054 (study PRJEB30183, sample SAMN05720215) | anaerobic digester metagenome | isolation source: active sludge of municipal wastewater-treating anaerobic digesters | place: USA | collected 2014-12-23 ... | reverse complement strand
GCATTGCGCACACCAACCGCATCGGCTCGCTGCTGGTGCTGCACAACCTGCGAGCACACATCGTCATCGGCGGGCGCGACTGGGAGGCTTGGTGGGAGCGCCACAGCGCGCAGGTGCCGCCGCTGCTGCGCACGGAGATCGAGCGCGAGAGCGCACGGCTCAAGCTGGTCAAGGAGCAGATCAAGGTCCTGGAGGCTGCGCGACGCCGGGAGATCGAGGACGGCAAGCAGCCGCTGGTGGCGCAACTGGTCCGGCTACGTGCCATCGGAACCAAGGGCGCCTGGGTGCTGGTCAGCGAAATCTTCGGCTGGCGCAAGTTCGCGAATCGGCGCGAGCTGGCCGGCTGCGTCGGATTGGTGCCCACGCCTTATGCCAGCGGTGACAGCGAGATCGAGCAAGGCATCAGCAAGGCGGGCAACAGGCGGGTGCGATCGTTGCTGGTCGAGCAGTCCTGGAGTTGGCTCAAGCTGCAGCCAGGCAGTGCCTTGACCCAGTGGTTCAACCGACGCTTTGCGGGCGGGGGTAAACGCATGCGGCGCGTGGGCATCGTGGCACTGGCGCGGCGCTTGGTGATCGCGCTATGGCGCTACCTCAAGCACGGCGAGATCCCAGCGGGCGCTGTGCTCAAGCCAGCCGCTGCCTGAAGGCCAACAGCCGCGTATCGCATCAGGGCCTGACCAGCAACGCATGATCATGATCAAAGGTCGTCGCGCCCGAAACGGCTGCGGGTCACCGCAACGTGACCGTTACCAAAGATGGGGCGCGCCGGTAACAGGGGTTTGCCAGCGCACTTTGCGCGTATGTTGCATGTGGTGCCGGATGCCTGCATCCGACACGGATAGAAGTTCGTTCGAGCACTGGCTCGAACGCTCGCCACGCCCCGACCTCGGATCCACTGACCGCTTCGGTCACCTCGCGCAGCAAACTGTACGGACTTGGCCACGCGCACCGCCATGAAGGGCTTGACAGACGAGTCCCCATAGAAGAAGCAGCCATTCGGGGCCGCTGTTCCGGTCAACGCCGCAGGACGATTCAAGTGCCCTATCCGTCAGTGGATCTTTGATTGCAATGAATGCATCTGGAAGCCCGCCCGCGAACGCCTTGCGCAACAGTCGTGCCGTTGACAAAACACGCTCGCCAGCCAGAGACACGCTTCCTCCAGACGCAATTCCCATCCTCGGCAAGCGATCAAGCGACGCATCCGCTTGGCGTTTCGTCGATGTGCTCACGCCCGTCCAATGAGCCGAATGGTCGCTACCATGCACGTAAGCATCAGTAACGGGGGTGTAGTGCTTTTTCTGTTCGACACTGGCCGGATGGCCTACAAATTCGGCAAATTGAACCGCCCCGCTTTTTGAGGAGGCTCCTTCGATTGAGAATGGAGCCATGATGAGGAAGTCCCCGAAGTTTTCCCCCGAGGTGATCGAGCGCGCAGTGCGCATGGTGTTCGATGCCAAGGACCAGTACCCGTCGCAGTGGGCGGCGATCGAGTCGATCGCCAACAAGATCGGCTGCTCCGGCGAGACGTTGCGCAAGTGGGTGCGCCAGGGCGAGCGCGACAGCGGCGCGCGGCCTGGCCCGACGAGCGTCGAGCAGCAGCGCATCAAGGAGCTCGAGCGCGAAGTGCGCGAGCTGCGCAAGACCAACGAGATCTTGAAGTTGGCAAGCGCCTATTTCGCCCAGGCGGAGTTCGACCGCCAGCTCAGGAAGTGAACGCCTTCATCGACGAGCACCGCGCTCGTTGCGGGGTCGAGCCGATCTGCAGTGCGCTGCAGGTCGCCCCGTCGGCGTACCGGCTACATGCGGCGCGCCAGCGCGACCCGACGCTGCTGAGCGCACGCGCCCGGCGTGATGCGGACCTGCTGCCGCAGGTGCAGCGTGTGTACGAGGAGAACCTGCGCGTCTATGGCGCCGACAAGGTGTGGCGGCAGCTTCGGCGCGAGGGCACGGCCGTGGCGCGCTGCACGGTGGAGCGGCTGATGCGCCTGTGCGCGCTGCAAGGAGTGCGCCGCGGCAAGACGGTGCGCACCACCGTGCCGGATGCCAAGGCGGTGTGCCCGCTGGATCGGGTGAACCGGCAGTTCAAAGCCGATCGGCCCAACCAGCTGTGGGTGGCGGATTTCACCTACGTCTCGACCTGGCAGGGCTTCATCTACGTGGCCTTCGTCATCGACGTCTTCGCGCGGCGCATCGTCGGCTGGCGCGTCAGCTCTTCCATGCACACCGACTTCGTGCTCGACGCGTTGGAGCAGGCGCTGTACGCGCGGCGTGCCGAGCGTGAAGGCGAGCTGGTGCACCACTCGGACAGGGGTTCGCAATACGTCAGCATCCGCTACAGCGAGCGACTGGCCGAAGCCGGCATCGAGCCCTCGGTGGGCAGCACCGGCGACAGCTACGACAACGCGCTGGCCGAGACCATCAACGGGCTGTACAAGGCCGAGATGATCCACCGCCGCGGGCCGTGGAAGACGCGCGAGGCGGTCGAGTTGGCCACCCTTGAGTGGGTCTCGTGGTTCAACCACCATCGCTTGCTGCAGCCCATCGGCTACATCCCGCCGGCCGAAGCCGAGGCAAACTACTGGCGCCAGCAAGCTCAGGCCTCGACCTCAACCAAGCCTGCCAATTCGGCGGCGTTGCAGGAGGGTTGAACCATGAGTACATGGCCCAACCGGGGGGCCTCCGGCGGCCCCTGCGGGGGGCTGGAAGAAGAGAAGACCGAACAGCCAAAACAGTCAGATCACGCCAGTCTGACTCAAGCCAACAAGCCTCCTCGAAACCCGGTGCGGTTCAAATGGCGTGGTGCGGTCTATCTGGTGGCGACCGCCGTGCCGATGGCTCTTGCCAATCTCATCACCACGGTATTGAGCGTTCTGCCGGGCCGACCTCAGCCACCGGCGGCCGTCCAGTGGATCGAAGGAGGTTTCTACGCCCTCGCGCTGCTCCTCTGGAGCTACTGCTGCTACCGGCTCTACCGGGACCACGTCTACCACGACTACTACCTCGCGGCCGACCGCCACCAGCGAGAAGGCTGGTAGGCGCGGCCTGGGGCATGGTCCTTCACGGCCCAAGGTGGTCGACCCTACCCTGCGAGGAGATCGCTCCGCACCATTCGAGCGTGTGTAGCAAGAGGGGCTGGCCTGCGCAATTCCGAGCGGGGCACGCCGACGGGCGCGGCACTACGCTCGAACTGCTGCCCCGAGACAACTCAAGAATATCGACTAAGAGGGGACGTCAGGCATGCATATCGAGAGCGTCACGATCACCGGGTTCCGGTGTTTCGGCCCTCACCCGGCAACCATCCCGCTCAACGCCGGCCTCACCGCCATCGTCGGCGCCAACGCTTCAGGGAAGACCGCGGTGCTGCAGGCGCTCATGCGGCTGTTCGGGGTGACGCGGGCGCAGCGCACGATCGTTCCCTCCGACTTCCACGTGGCCCCCGGCGAGACCGAGCGCCCTGCCGCACGCGAGCTGACCATCGATGTCCGTCTCAGTCTGCCGGAGCTCGTGGCAGGCACGGCGACCGCGTCCACCGTCGCACCCGTGTTCCGCCACGTGCGTGTGGAACGTCCCGGCGGCACGCCGCTGTGCCGCCTACGCCTGCGGGCGCGGTGGGATGCTGACGGTACGGCCGAAGGCACGGTCAGCCAGGACCTGAACTGGGTCAACACGGCCGACGAAGTCGTCCGTGACGATCAGCTCGCGCCCGTGGCACCAGGCGACCGGGGCCTGATCCAGCTGTTCTACACACCGGCTAGCCGGGATGCCGCCGCGCAGATCCGGGCCACGACGGGCGCCCTGGCTGCACGTCTGCTCCGCGCCATCGAGTGGTCAGCGGACACACAAGCCACGGTTCAGGCGGCCACCGAGCAGCTGATGACGGCGTTCGGCGGCGAGAAGGCCATCCAGGCCATCAGCCAGTCGCTGTCCCAGCGCTGGGGAAAGCTGCACGACGGGGACATCGATTGTGAGCCCGAGCTCAGCCTGACGAGCCGGCGCTTCGAAGAGGTCGTCGCGCGCATCGGCGTGATGTTCAAGCGGGGCCCGACCGGTACCGACCGGGGACTCGAGGCGCTGAGCGACGGCCAGCAATCCCTCTTCTACTTCGCGCTCGCGGCCGCGGTCTTCGATGTGGAGCGTGCCACGGTGGCCGGGCACATCGCGGGGTTTCGGGCCGAGGAGCTCAGCGTGCCCGCGCTCACGCTGTTCGCGGTGGAGGAACCCGAGAACCACCTTGCGCCCTACTACCTCTCGCGCATCCTGCAGCAGTTCGGCACCCTCGTGACAACCGGTGCCGGCCAGGCCTTGGTGTCCAGCCATTCGCCCTCAGTGCTAGGGCGCGTCCCGCCCGACGACGTTCGCTATTGCCGCCGCGATGCGGCCAGCGGCGTCTCTACCGTCCTGCCCATCCCGATGCCCAGCGGCGACGCCGAGGCCATCAAGTTCGTACGCAACGCCTTCCTCGCGTTTCCTGAGTTGTATTTCGCGCGCTTCGTACTGCTGGTCGAGGGGGATTCGGAGCGCATCGTGCTGCCGCGCCTCGCCGAGGCGCTGGAGCTCCTGGTCGATCCCTCCTTCGTCGCGATCGTGCCGCTGGGCGGACGCCACGTGAACCACTTCTGGCGCCTGCTCCATGGCCTGGGCATCCCCTACGCCACGCTGCTCGACCTCGACCTGGGGCGCGACGGCGGCGGCTATGGACGTGTCAAGAACGCCCTGCAGCAGCTGCTGGCACTGGGCACACCGCGAGAGAAGATTCTGACGCTCTCGGATGGGACCCTCCTGAGCGACAAGAGGCTTGCCGGGATGGGGGCCTGGGACCAGGCCAACCTCCAGGGCTGGCTGGACTACCTGGAAAGCTCGTCCTCCGTGTTCTTCTCCGCGCCGTTGGATCTCGACCTGGCGATGCTGGCCGCCTTCCCGGCGGCGTACGCGGCCACGATCGAAGGCACCGGGCCGCGCATGACCAACGAGGCGGCCGCAGAGGTCGTGCTTGGGACGGCCGGTTCCGGCCTGGCCAGCTATGCCGGTAGCTTCCAACCTTACCGCGAACACCTGGCCGCGTACCGGTACCACTTCCTCACGCACAGCAAGCCCGCCACCCATCTGCGCGCATTGGCGCACCTAGATCTGCCCGCATTGAAGGCCGGCATGCCCCCGGTGCTGCAGCGGGTGCTGCAGCACATCGAGCTCCAGCTCTCAGGGCTGTTCTGACCATGTCCTTGCCGCCGCGCCGTGTGTCGCCCGCTGACTGGCAGCCGGTCGGCGTGGACAGCCTGGAGCCGAACGCGCTGACCGTGGTGCGCTCGACCAAGCACCGCTCGGTGCTGGCGGGCCCCGGAGCCGGCAAGACGGAACTCCTCGCGCAGCGCGCCGCCTTCCTTCTGCAAACGGGCGCCTCTCCCGCGCCGCAGCGCATCCTGGCGATCAGTTTCAAGCGCGACGCCGCGCGCAACCTCGCGCGGCGCGTGCGCCAGCGTTGCCACCCTGACCATGCCGGCCGCTTCGATTCCCTGACCTTCGACGCATTCGCCAAGGGCCTGGTGGATCGGTTCGGGCAGGCACTGCCCGATCGCTGGCGACCCACGGCGGACTACGGCATCCTGTTTCCCAAGCGCGTCCATTGGGTCGACTTCCTGCTGCGCGCCGGCCGCGCCGGGGACAACCCGTTCGGGCAGGCCGCCGTGCAAGGTCTTTCGGTCAACCACTTCGAACGCCGCCACGTGCTCGCCGAGCGCCTGCCGGAGGCCGGCTGGCCGCCGGCGAATGCGGGCCAGTGGGCCGGGCAGCGGTTCTGGGACGAGGAGTTGCGCGGCAGCGCGCGCAGCTACCTCACGTTTCCCATGCTCGGCCGGCTGGCCGAACTGCTGGTGCGCGTCAACACGCCCGTGCGCAATGCCCTGGCGCTGACCTACTCGCACGTGTTCATGGACGAATTCCAGGACACGACGCAGGTCCAGTTCGACCTCGTGCAGGCGATCTTCCTGGGCACACCGGCGATCCTGACGGCCGTGGGCGACAACAAACAGCAGATCATGCGCTTCGCCCTCGCGATGGACAACCCGTTCGCGGTGTTCGAGCAGACCTTTGGCGCAGAGCGCATCCCTCTGCTCAGCAACTACCGCTCCTCGCCCGAGCTCGTGCGCATCCAGCACGTGCTGGCGCAGGCGCTCGACGTGAGCGCCGCGCACCCGGAGTCCCGGGCACCTGCCAGGATTGCCGACGCCTGCTGCGCCATCTGGGACTTCTCCACCGGGGACGCCGAGGCGCGCGCCCTGGCCAGGTTCGTCGGGTCACAGATGCGCGAGCACGACCTGCAGCCCAACGACTTCGTGTTGCTGGTTCGCCAGAAGGCCGAGGACTATGCCCGGATCCTGGCGCCGGTCTTTGCGGCCGCAGGCATCCCGTTGCGCAACGAAGCTGCCTATGTCGGCGCGCAGATGCTGCAGGAGCTGCTGACCGAGCCGCTCTCGGACATGGTACTTGTGATCCTGCGCCTGACCTGCGCTGCCGGTGGCGGTGCCGGTGCGACCTGGAACGAAGCGCAGCACTTGCTCGCCGACCTGCGCGGCATCGGGCTCACCGATGATCGTGCGCGCCGCACGCTGGCGCGAGACCTGGACGTCTTCGCGCGCCGACTCGGCCAGCAGCACCCGAAGCCATCCGATACCGAGGCGGAGGCGCGCATCTTGGTCCAGGCGGTGATCGCCTTTCTGGGCCGCGACGCCCTGGTCGCCGCCCACCCGCCCTATGCACAGGGCGACTGGCTCGGCGAGGTCGAAAATAGCCTGTCCCTGCACCTGTTGGCCAGCTCCGCCCAAGCGCCCGACTGGCCCGCGGCGCTGGAGGCCTATGAAGGCACGAAGGCGGTACCGCTCATGACCTTGCACAAGAGCAAGGGGCTGGAATACCACACCGTGATCTTCATCGGGCTGGACGACTCAGCATGGTGGAGCTACCCACAGGACATCGCCGAGGCGACAGCCGGATTCTTCGTGGCGTTCACGCGCGCCAAGCAGCGGGTGATCTTCACCTATTCGCCCAGCCGCGGCTCGCGCAGGAGCATCGCGCCGCTCTACGCGTTGCTGGCGTCCGCCGGCGTGCAAACCCTTGCCGTCGCCTAGCCCTCAGGAGGTCCATGCCCATGAGTCCGCCCAGCCTCTCCACCTTCGGCGCCGCCGGCTCGATGGTGGGCTACCTCTACCAGGTCCGGATCGCGCTGCTTTGGGCCATCCGCCGCAGCCGCGTCAGCGACTTCACCGTCAGGATCGAGACGCTGGATGACGTGAGCTTCGAGGTCGGCGGCCAACCAGATGCCGTGCTGCAGACCAAGCACTCGCTCAACGCGGCGGCCAACCTGACCGACCTGAGCCCCGAGGTGTGGAAGACCTTGCGGATCTGGCTCGTCGGGCTGACCAGCGGCGAGATCCCGCCCGAGACGGCACGCTTTCTGATCGCCACGGCCAACGCCCCCGCCGGCAGCGCCTGCGCCGCGCTGGGCATCGAGGGGACGGGGCGGGATGTGGTCGAAGCGGCCAAGCGGCTCAAGCACGCCGCCACCAGTTCGACCAACAGCGAACTCAAGGACGCCTTCGAAGCCTACCTGTCATTGGACGAGCCCGAGCGGGAAGCAATGCTGGCACGCGTCTATGTCGTGCCGTCCCAGCCCGATGCGGCTGCCATCGAAGCGCAGCTGCAGTCCGAGCTCTACCATGTCTCCCTGCACCATCAGGCACTGTCGGTGCAGATGCTGGAAGGCTGGTGGTGCAAGCGCGTGCTCCACGAGCTGGTCCAGCCTGACGACGGCATCCCGCGCGCGGAGATCGATGCCCAGATCACGGACATTCAGGGGTCGCTGAAGCCCGATTCGCTGCCGATCGACGGCGAACTCGACGCGCTGATGGTGGCGTTGGACCAGTTGCCGGAATTCGCCAACCGCCCCTTCTACAAGCAGGTAGAGCTGGTCGGCGGCAGCCAGCTGCGCATCCGCAACGCGATCGTCAGCTACCTGCAGGCCTTTCGGCAACGCTCGGCCTGGACCCGCGACGACCTGCTCTTCGACGCCGACCTGCAGAAGTACGACCAGCGCCTGCATACCGAGTGGGAACTGCAGTACGCGCAGGCCTGCGACGAACTCGGCGCCGACGCCTCGGAGGTGGCCATGACCCGGGCGGGACGTGCCATTCTGAAATGGGCCGAGGACGCGCATGTGCCGATCCGCTCGGGTGTCAACGTCCCCTGGGTGTGCCGTGGTTCATTGCACATGCTGGCCGAGGACCTGCGCCTGGGCTGGCACCCTGACTTCAAGGCGCGGCTGCAGTCCATCGTTGGCGGGCCGGGTGGAGAAAGCGCGGCATGACGGCCTGGCAAGAACGGACCATCGAGCAGCGCAACCTGCTCAACCCGGCCTTCTGCTCGATCGCCGTGTGGCACCTCGCGCGCGGCTACCGCACCGAAGCCAAGGCGCTCGGCACCGACGTGGCGGGCCTTCCGCTCGCGCTGACCTTTGTGGGCTCCAGCCTGGTTTTGCGCGGGCACACGCGTGACCAGTTGCCGCGCACGATCGCCACCTCGCTGGCCACCTGGGTGAACGACCACCCGTTGGAGCGCTCGGCGGTTGCCAAGGGCGTGGTCGTGCTGCGGGAGACAGTACGCGAAGCTCTCCTGTTCGGGGCGCAGCACGGGCTGCTGTCGCTGGACGGTCGTCGGCTCGAGGCTGGCAATGCCTCCTCGAAGAAGATCAACGCCTACCTCCGCGCGTCGAGCGACGAGGTGAGGGACTGCATGCGGCAGGCGACGTTCGTCGGCCGCTGGCTGTGCAGAGCGGGTGCGCCCCCGACCGTATTGGCGCTGTTGGGAGTGCGAGCATGATCCAAATTCGCGCCGTGGTGATCTACAGCCACGACGGACGCCACCGCGTAGTGCCCTTCGAGCCGGGCCGCGTCAACATCATCTCGGGAGACTCGCGCACCGGCAAGTCGGCCATCCTGGGCATCATCGACTACTGTTTCGGCGCCAAAGAGATCGATGTGCCGGAGGGCAGGGTGCGGCGCAACGTGGCCTGGTTTGGCCTGCTGCTGGAAACCGGGCGCGGCCAAGCTTTCGTGGCGCGTCAGTTGCCCGCCGGCGACGGCAAGTCCAGCGAGGCGGTCTACGTGCAGACCGACAGCGAGGTGCCGATCCCCTCGGCTGGCACGCTGCGCCAGACCACCAACCGCGACGGACTGCGCGCGCTGCTGGCCTCCTGGGTCGGCATGTCCGAGTACCTGCACGAGCCGCCGCCGGGCCAGACCCGGGACCCGCTGGCTGCTTCTATCAGTCACGCAATCACCTTCTGCTTCCAGTCGCAGACCGAGATCGCGCAGCGCAAGCACCTGTTTCACGGCTCGAGCGATCGTTTCGTGGCCCAAGCCATCAAGGACACCCTGCCCTACTTCCTAGGCGCCGTCACCGACGACTACGTCGCGCAGCAACAGGAGCTCAAGCGCGTGCGAAGCGAGATCCGGCAGATCGAGCGCAGGCTCGCGGAGGCCGCGGCGATCCGCGGGGAAGGTGTAGGCCGTGCCGACACGCTGCTGACCGAGGCGAAAGCCGTCGGCCTCACCACGCTCGACGACAGCACACCTTGGCAGGAGAAGATCGTGGCCCTGCGCACGATCCAGAACACGCCGGTGCCCTCAGCCGCTGCGGAAGGCGGCGAGGACGTTGAGTTCCACCGGCTCTCCGACGTGCGCAGCGAGCTCGTGCGCGAGCAGCGCACGCTCCAGTCGACGCTGGAGCGTGCCCGCAACTTCGAAGGCAGCTCCAAGGGCTACGCCGCCGAGGCGCGCGAGCACGCGGCCCGGCTCCAGGCCGTGACGGTTTTCGAGCACGATGCGCCCGGACACGCCTGTCCGCTGTGCTTGCAGGACCTGCCTGAAGCCTCGCAGGTACCATCGATCGGCGATCTGCGGGCGGCGCAGGACTACATCGGCGAGCGCAGCGGCGCGATGGACTCCGCAACACCGCGCATCGCGACGGCTATCCAGGACGTCGAAACCAAGCTCGCCGACGTGCGTCGCCGTCTTGACGACAACCGGACCCTGCTCACGGCCGTCAAGCGTGGCAACCAGCGGCTGCAGCTGGCCACTGACACCGAGGCGCGTCGCGCTATGGTCCTGGGACGCATCAGCCTGTACATGGAGAACATTCCGCAGATGCCGGACGTCAGCGAGCAGCAGGCGCGTTTGGCTGTGTTGCGGGAGCAGGAGACCCAGCTCGACGAAGCGGTCAGCACCGACACCATCCAGGCGAAGCTGGAATCCTGTCTCTCCAACGTCAACAAGCACCTGTCCGACTATGCCCAGCAGATCGACCTGGAGTACTCCGATTCGCCGCTGCGCCTCGACCCACGCAACCTGACCATCGTGGCCGACACGCCCGAGCGGCCGGTTCCCATGCGCGAGATCGGCAGCGGCGAGAACCACGTGGGCTATCACATCGTCGCGCATCTGGCCTTGCACACCTGGTTCGCCAGCCGCGGCCGCCCGGTGCCTTCCTTCCTGCTGCTGGACCAGCTTTCCCAAGCTCATTTTTCGCCCGACACCGTACCGAGCAATGGCGTGACGCAGGAGAAGATCGACGCGGATCGCCGGGCCGTCAAGCGCCTCTTCGGCCTGATCTTCGACGTCGTCGAGAGCCTGAAAGGCAAGTTCCAGGTGCTCATTACCGACCACCCGGACTTCAGCGACGACGCCCGGTTCCAAGCGGCGCTGCGCGAGCGCTGGCGCGATGGACTGAAGCTCGTGCCCGAGGACTGGCCGCGCGCGGCCTGAGTGCTACTGGCTGGCGCCAGGGTCGCGCCGGCGGCCGCGCGACGAGCACCGCAGCCTCATAGGCGTAGGCTACGGCTCAAGCACGCCCACAGGGGACGGCCGTCCTTGGTGGTCTGTACGGCCGCATTGAGGTCCAGGAAGTAGCGTTCATGTGGACGAGTCTGCTGGCCAAGCACCTGACGCGCGTGGCGCTGCAGGTGCCGGTCGGCGAGCTCGAACTGGAAGCCGGCATCGTGCGCCGCCGCGCAACTCTGCTGACAGAGAGCTTGGCTTCGGCCAGCACTGGCACGGCCGAAAAACCACCGTCCAGCCATCGTGTCGACCGCCGCCCTCTATCGCGGCGCCATTCGATAGCGCTCGTTGAGGCTTCGGATTTCGTCGCGCACCTGCGGTCGCTCAAGCAGATCGCGCTGAAAGATCTGCAGCGCCGGGTCTGACGGCTTCACATTGAGGTCGTTCATGCGACCCAGGATAAGTCGTGCATCGCGATTGTCGACATCCAGCTCGAGCGCGCGATTGACTTGCCGCAGCGCAGCCGCGACCGAATTGCCGGCAGCGAGCGAGGTCACCGCGCGCAGCGTGAACACCCCGGGATCGTAGGGCGTGGTCTGTTGCGCCTGCTCAAGCGCGCGTTCGACCTCGCGTGACGTCTCCTGTCGGTTCAACTTGCGCTCCGCCGACGCTGCCATGACGCGGCTCGCGGCCAGCATCTGGTAGGCAGACGACAGGCTGGGCGGATCGGCACGCACACCGTCGGCAAGGGTGTACTGCTCGAACTCCCGCGCAGCATCATCGTAGCGGCCGCGCTGGTAGCGATAGAGTCCAGCGACGAAGTGCACCACCGGCAGCGAGTAGCGCGTGAAGACCTCCCGCGCCGGCACCCAGCCGCGCCGATCGCCCGCCTCGATCTGGTACCACATGCCATTCTTGTCGAGGTAGCGGCTAGCGAGCACCGTCATACGCGTGCCGGCAGGCAGCAAGCCGCCTGCCGTCGCCACCGGCTCCGTCAGCACAGGCCCCGCACCGGCACTTGCGCGCAGCACGACGGACTGGCGCGCCTGCAACTGCGGCGGCGGCACGCGCACCTGCCGACTGTCGATCCAGCCCTCGCGGCCGTCCGGCAGCCGCACCTGGAACCAGGAGCCCTGCATGTCCATCGCCTGCAGTGCCGACTCGGCTGCCAGCGTCGCGCGCACCGCGCCACCGCCGGAGCGCTCGCGCACGCTTGCGCCGTCGACCTGGGTGGTCAGCGCCCGCTCGAAGAGCGCGGCGCGCGTGGTCTCCACGCGCGGAAAGTTGAAGTTGGTACGCGACAGGCGAGCGGCAAAGCCGGTGTCCTTCTGCGGCTCGCCGGGCAGTCCATACTTCAGGCGCAGTGCCAACTCCTCGCGCGGCATCTCGCCCACCAACGAGAGGTAAGTGTCGAGCAACAGTCTGTCGTCATCCTTGGCGATCGCACCCCAGATGGCCATGCGCGCCTTCTGCGACTGCGCGATACGCAACGCGGCGTCGTGATAGTCGCGCGCAAGCAGGTCGGTCAGACGCTCCTTGCCAGGCGGATACGCGAGGATCACGCCGGCACCGGCCTGATCGCTGATTGCCGACAGGATTTCCCGCCACAGCAGGAAACCGACTTCCTTGCCGATGCCCAGCTCATCGGGATCGAGGAACTCGGCCACCACCGCCTTCACCGGCACATGCGCGAGCACTTCCTTGGGCAGCGGCTTACCCGGCTCAAACGACGGCATGGCCTCGCCTGCAGCGGCCGCGGCGGCGGCCACGCACAACAGCAGGCCAAGCGCGAAGCGCAGCGGCGTCATGGTCCCACCTCTTGCGTCACGCGGTCGATCACCTCCTTCAGACGCGCGGCGCCGAGTTCGTCTGCTGGGCCGACACTGCTGCGTTCGGAGACGAGGTAGGCACGCACGCGCCGCAGTTCATTCACGCGCGCGGCGCCGCTGAGCGCCTCGGTCGCCTTCAAATCACGCGCCGCCAGCGCCAGGACCGTGGCGCGACCCCAGGAGCGGCTGAAGCGCTGGTCAAGCGCCGACAGGCCGATCTTGCTCGCCGGCACGGTGTCGATGATGTTGAGCACCGGCGGGCTGAACAGGTTGGGTCGCGGGATGATCACGAAGCTTGACGACAGTTCCAGCGACTGCCCGCTGATGTCGCCCAGGCCCATGCCGCTGACTACACCCAGCGCGTTGACGAACTCGCCGATCGCCTGCAGGCGCGCGATGTCGTTGTCAGCATCCACCGGCAATGGGGTGATCGACACCTCTGCCCGGCCGACCGTGCTTTGCACGTGCGTCACGATCAGGCGCTGCAGTTGCACGCGCAGACGCTGGTTGGCGTCCGCCGCCGGCACACCGCTTCCGGCCGCAGGCAGCGCATAGGGCACGAACATCAACGGCCCGGTGCCGGACGTCGTGATCAGCGGCCGCAGCTTGGCTTCATCCTGCGCCGAGATTGCGCTGGGACCGGAGTTCGCCAGCAGGATGACCTGCAGCGGACGGCCGACCGCGTTCCGATCGAGCCGGCGCACCTCGTCCCGAAAACCTGCCTTGCCAAAAGTCACGGCGTAATCGCGCGCGCTGCCCGCGGGTGCAAGCGGAATGGAAAACCGGCCCTGGGCGTCGGTGCGCGTATTGCCGAAACCGCGGCCATTTGCCTCGGCCGCGACCACCGCGTCCTCAAGCGGCTTGCCTGCGGCGCCGACCGTACCGGTCAGGGTCTGCGCAACGAGGTGGGGCAACAACACCGCCCACAGAAGCGCCGCCACAGGCAGGCGTTTGGCGCGAAGATGACGCTTCAGCCCGGCACGCATGTGTAGTCCGTATGGAGGCGGGTTCCCGCTCGCAATTGTGCGCGCGCCAGCGCGGACTCTTGCGGCTTGCAGTCGCTCGCTGTCACCAGCAGCTTGCGCGCGCGGCCATCGACCAGTGGGTTGTAGTGAAGCACATAGACACCGTTCTGCGTGTCGGGCCGGCCCTCGCCGAACGAGATGACCTGACCCCGAAAATCCAGCAACGCGAGCTCGACGCTGTGCAGCCGGTCGGCGTTGAGCGTGCCGCGCACGGCGCCCGGCGTCGTGCCGTTCTCCACCAGCCCGATCACCACGCCAACAGCGACGAGCGCCAGCACCACAGCGCTAATGAGCGGCGCTCGATCGGCCTTCTTGCGGGCGCGCAGCTTCTTGATCGTCGGCACCAGCAACGCCACCACCAGCGCCAGCAGAAACAGTTGCAGTGCGAGCGGCGCAAGGTCGACGCCGACCTTGCTGAGCAAGGCGGCGATCTGATCCAGCAGCTCGGCCGGGAGCTTGAGAAGCGCGCCGGCACCGTCGGACGAAGGTTCCGCCATGAACTCCTCGCATCGATCCTATGCGTCGATATTAGTCCCCCGCCACCCAAGCGCTGACGGCCTACTGGACGCGGGTCGGAAACAGTGCCTTCAGCTTGGTTTGGAAGAGGTCCGCGAAAAGGTCGAAGCCGCTGCGCGAAGGATGCAGTTCGTTGTGCCACGAACTGAGTTGTGGCCGCAGCGTGCCCTGGCCGTTGATGAAGGTTACGTTGTTCACACCGGGCGCGGTGGCCAGCGATGTCAGCATCTGCGCGAACTGCTGCAGCATCGCGGTGACGACCGGTTGCGCCGCGGCCAAGCTCGGGAAGCCGCGCAGATCGAACGTGGGCTTGAGCCACGGCCCGAGGTGGCAGATGCCGTGTCCGCTGGGGATCGCGAAGTCGTAGCCCTGGAAGACGAGGTGCGTGGTCGGGCTCAAGCGGTCGCGCAGCGCGATCAAGTCCTCGTAGCCAGCGCGCACGAGGCCCAGCGCGGTCGCGAAGCGCGCCGGGTGCAGGTGCGCCGCCGCGGGAATGGTAGCGTCGAAGTCTTTGACCCACAAAGCCATCGGGTTGTCGACGATGTCGTTGCCGCCGCCCGAGAACAGCAGCACGTCCCACGGCCCTCCTGCGGGGCAGCCGCTGTTCAGCACGTCGGACAGCCGGATGCGCTCTTCCACGCCGAGCATGTAGCGCACCTCGTCGCCTGCCTTGGCCAGGTTGAGGATCGGCACGCCCAGCCGGTCCTCGAGTCGCGGGATGATGCCGCCGCCGAAAAACGGTACCGGGTAGTCGAACCACGAGTCACCCTCGGCGACGATCTGCAGGGGCACGAATCCGCCGCCGTCGCCTTTTGCCACCGGGCCGCCGCGCCGGGCCTTCGCTGGGACCTTCGCGGGCGCCTTCGACGGCGATCGCCGCGCCCCGCGCTGCTTCATGATCGTCATCGTCGCCTTGTACTCACGCACGCGTCGCGCGATCTCCTTGCGCTGCTCCGCCCTCAGCTTCTTGCGCTCGATCCCCACCGCCGCCGGCGACGCCGGCGGAGCGACGGCCTTGCGCACGGCACGTGCCGCCGCCTTGGGCTGCTTGGCCATCGCAATGGCCTTGGCCTCCGCCAGCGTGACCGGGCCGGCCGCCGGCGCGGCCTTCGCCACCTTGGCAGTCTTGCTCGGCGCCTTGGCCACGGCCTGCTTCGCGCTGCCGGGGGCCGCCTTGCGAGGGGTCTTGCCTGAGCTTGCCATGTTCGGTCTCCTTACATATCTCGTTTCGTACAAACTTCAGCGGGCAGGCCGGGGTGGTGGACTGTCTGCCGATCCTGTTGGCTGGCCGCGGTGCAGCTTGCGTCTCCTTCGAGTGAGCAGCTCGCACACAAGCTCAAGGCGTACCGCGGCTGCCTCGTTCTGCGTCATCCCGAATGGTTGATTGATCTCATTTCGCATCCGTAAGGCTGGGAGCCGGAGAACACCATGAGCCAACCGATCTTTGTGGGCGTCGATGTGGCCAAGGACACCGTCGAGGTGGCCTGCTCGGATGCCTCGACGCACTCGTTCACCAACAACGAGGCGGGGCATGCCAAGCTGCTGCGCTGGCTGGCACGCAAGGCGGTGGCTCTGCTTGTGCTGGAGGCCACGGGTGGCTACGAGCAGGCCGGCGCGTTGGCGTTGGCCGCCGCGGGCAGGCCGGTGTCGGTGCTCAACCCGCGCCAGGCGCGCGACTTTGCGCGTGCCATGGGCAAGCTGGCCAAGACCGACCGCATCGACGCGCACGTGCTGGCCGAATTCGCTGCTGTCCTGCATGCCCAGGGCCATCAGCCTCGGGCGCTCGCCAGCAACGAGCAGCGAGAGCTCTCGGCACTGGTGGCGCGTCGCCGCCAGTTGGTGGCCATGCTCGTGTCCGAACGCCAGCGCCTGGCCGTCACCCATGCGCGGGCCAAGCCCAGCATCGAGGCGGTGATTGACCTGCTGCTCAAGCAGGTGGCCGACATCGACGACGATCTGCAGCGCACCCTCAAGGAGCACCACGCCGATCTGTCGACCTTGCTGCAATCGGTCAAGGGAGTGGGCCCGACCACCGCCAGCACGCTCATCGCCGAGTTGCCTGAGCTGGGCCTGCTCACGCGCAAGCAGATCACCAGCCTGGTGGGCCTGGCCCCTCTGAACCGCGACAGCGGCACCCTGCGAGGCCAGCGACACATCTTTGGAGGTCGCTCCAGTGTTCGCCGCGTGCTCTACGTCGCCGCGCTGGTGGCCACACGCTTCAATCCGGCCATCAAGGTCTGCTACCAGCGACTCCTCGCCGCCGGCAAGCCCAAGAAGGTCGCCCTCGTGGCCTGCATGCGCAAGCTGCTCATCACCCTCAATGCCATCGCCCGCACCAAGACCCCTTGGCAAGCGGACTTCGGGTTGCCTTGACATTTCAGGATTCACGATGGTTGCTTGTGGTGCTACGGCACCACCTCGATGTGCTCCACCAGCAGCAGGTTGCCCACAACGAAGCCGTCGCAGCGCACCCGTTTGCCCACGTAGCGGTCGAGCGCCGTGTCGCCGTAGGTGGGGCCGTCCTTGCGCCGCAGGACGAGGCGGTCCTTGTCCGTCCTGAGCCAGGTGGCCTCGCGCTCACTCTTGCTGCCGACGCCGAACCGTCCACTTTCGACTGCACCGGTCATTCCATTCACGCGCCGCGGACGATCGCCGCCTTGCATCACTTCTCCTTGTAGATGCGGTAGCCGACGATGCGCCCGCCGGACTCCTTGGCTACGGCGACCACGCTGTGCTGCTGCCCGTTGCGGCCAGGACGATAGACGGCGACGTAGTAGCGAGACGCCACGACAGCCGCCTTGCCAGCCTTGCCCTTCGCGCCCGGCGGCACCTTGACGTCGTAGCTCGTGAAGTCCTTCCTGGCCTTGTCGATGCCGGCTTCGCGCGCGATGTTGGCCAGAGCCTTGGCGACGGTGGGCGAGCGGCGCGCGCCCTTGGCCTTGCGAGACGCCGTGGGCTTTGTGGCCTGGAGGAAAGCGCCCGCCATGCGAAGCTTG
>ERZ795054.2116-NODE-2116-length-17212-cov-4.171475_pt1 | contig 17212 bp, 15 predicted proteins | sample MGYA00375138_ERZ795054 | MGnify/ENA primary metagenome ERZ795054 (study PRJEB30183, sample SAMN05720215) | anaerobic digester metagenome | isolation source: active sludge of municipal wastewater-treating anaerobic digesters | place: USA | collected 2014-12-23 ... | reverse complement strand
TAATCCATCAGGCGATTCTTAAAGCTGACATTCCGGAGTCATGGCTCATATCTCCAGATAGAGGCGTATGCTGTAGATGGTCCCCAGCACCAGGATCACTGATAGGGTCAGTGCCAGGATCTGGAATAACAGTAGCTCGTTCATCTTATCCTATCCAGCTTAGGGGCCATCTCATCCATCTTTCTCCGTCCGCCTCTCAGGGGATGTTGGCGCTCTCCTTCCTGACGGGTGGCAGAGAGTACCTGGGCTGATTTCACCCCGGTGATGATGGCCAGCAGCCTGACTTTCCCGGCCAGTTCAGGCCGGATTCTGGCTCCCCAGATGACATTGGCCTTGGGATCCAGCTCCTGGGTCAGAGCACCGGCTATCGCTGCCGCCTCCTTCATGGTCATATCCGGGCCTCCGGTCAGATGGAGCAGGCACGCTCCAGCGCCGCGATAGTCCACATCCAGGAGGGGATTTTTCAGAGCCGCCCGCACGATCTTCTCCGGGCTGCTCTTCATGGAGGCCTCTCCCACGAAAATGAAGGAGGCACCCCCCGATCTCATGATGGTGCTAAGGTCAGCATAGTCCAGGTTTATCAGAGAGGGCACAGTTATGGTCTCGCATATCCCGGATACGATATCAGCCATGATCCGGTCCACAAAGGAGAAGGCATCCTCCAGCGGCAGGTGAGGCGCGCATCGCAGAAGGCGGTTGTTGTCCATGACGATGGCAGTATCGGCATAGCTTCTGAGAAGCTCCAGGCCCTCCTCGGCGGCAAAGACCCGAGCCTTCTCCAGATGGAAAGGAGTGGTGACAAGGGCAACCACAATTGCGCCCCTCTCCCGGGCCAGGCGGGCTACCACCGGAGCCGATCCCGTGCCTGTGCCCCCTCCCAGGCCAGCCAGAACGAATACCAGATCCGCCCCCCTTAAGATGTCCTCCAACTCCGGTGCGGCCTGCTCTGCTGCTCTGCGGCCCAGATCCGGGTCTCCCCCCGCGCCCATGCCCCGGGTAAGATTCCGGCCGATGAGAATCTTCTCCTCCGCCCGGGCTGCATCGAGCTGCTGGTGGTCTGTATTTATGGCCAGGGTCCTAGCTCCGGAAAGGCCGGAGATCGCCAGGCGGCTCACGGCATTGTTGCCCGCCCCGCCGCAGCCAATCACCAGTATATTGGGCAGGCCGAAACCCTCTTCGTAATCTGAAAGATAACTCGATTCAAGTACTTTTGTCTGCAACTGCTCTTCCCCCTCATTGCTGGCTTAGCTTTATAGTGATATATGTTAATAATTATTGCGCATTGGCAGATTTAAGAAAGGCAGCTATGGGGCAGTCTCTGTGACGGCAATACCATCACTCCGGGGAGGAGAGGATCTGGCGGACTATATCGCCCAAAATTATAGCGGCCGGGTGGTGGAGGTGGGGGCGGGCCATGTCGCCCATGTGGCCCTGCTCTTGGCGTCGCGGGGCCTGCAGGTGATACCAACCGACAGAGAGGAGCGGCTTCTGGCCGGCCTGAAGGTAGAGAAGGACGACATATTCTCGCCCCGCCTGGAGTTGTACCGGGGAGCCGAGCTGATTTACTCCATCCGCCCCCCTCTGGAGATGCAGTTGGCCATGGGAGATTTGGCGGTAAAGGTCGGAGCGGATGTGCTGGTCCGGCCGCTGATGGACGAGGTGGCCGTGCTGCCAGGATTCTATCGCCGGCTGGTCAATTGGAGAGAAGCGAGCTTTTTCCTTTTTATCAGAGATCCCTCTCATGACCGGGATAGCTCTAGCCGGAGCAGAAATCCCTCTAATTCAAGAAGAAGAGGCCTGCATCTGAAGAAATATTGAGGCGATCCCAATATGATCAGATCGCCCCATAACCGTATCTCTACCAGTACCACCAGTAAGGGCTATAGTATGGATACCAATAGGAGCGATAGGCATAGGGATAGTACCAGCTGTAGCCCGGATAATGGTAATAGTAGTATCGATAGGGATGATAGGTCTTGCCTTGATAGCTGTAATAATTAAAAGGATCGTACCACCAGCTCCGGACCCTGGGCTGATAATAGGATCCATAGCTATAGGAGCTCAGAGATGGTGGATCTCCTCCAACCCAAGGCTCGCCGATTCCCCGCTCAAACATCCTCTCTGCCGCTGCCTCTCCCGGCTTCATCTCTACGCCGTTTACTGCATCCAATGCTCCGGCACACCCCACCAGGGATAATATGAGGATGGCCGATATAGTTTTCCAGTTCATTCCCCCATCTCCTGTTTGCACTGTCCTGTTTCATCTTTTTAAGGGATTGATATGTTTTCCCTTATCATCATTCTGCATTCAAGCATAAGATATTTTCTGATCCCGCTGCCCCAGTGCTAGCCTCGCCTCTTCTCTCTAAGCCCATCTGCCTCCCTCCTGGCCCTATCCAGCTGCACTTTTGCCTCTTCTATCTTCTTCTCTGCCTCGGCCCCGGGATCGCCTGACATCTCTTCATCTTCAGGGTTGGTCTGTTGTGGCCTCTCAAAATCGGCCTCCAGGGTCATCCAGTAGTAAGCATATCCCAGGTCGGAATAGATGCAGCTGTAGTTCATATCCATGCTCACCATGAACAGACCATCCGGGCGGCCCGGAGTGGTTCCCCAGCTGTTGAGCATTATCCAGTAGCGGTTATTGGGATCTCGGTCATTGTACCCCACGCAGAGAACAGCATGGCCGCCGCCGTTATTGAAGTTATATGCCGCTGTGCAATCTGCCGGCTGCCAGATGGCGCACTCCGGCTGATAGCCCCAGAAGTTGAAGAATTCGGTCCAGGCGGTCTGATTGGGAAGGAAGAATCCAAACCATATCCCTTTTCCCTGGCCCAGCACATTCTTGATGTTGGATATGGCTTGCTCTTTTTCCAATCCCCAGGTGGGAATGCTTACCGTCCGCACCGAGTCCAGGGTGTAATGAGGGTGGAGCGAAATCGATCCGGAGGGCACATTGGTCTCGGTCCCGCAGCTCTTGAAGCGGTCCTGCCAGGACCCATTTTCATTGGACCAGGGCACAATGGTCTTGCTGCGGTTATAGAATCGGGTCAGATCCTCCAGCCAGCCGCCGCAGCAAGACCAGTTGCTTCCGCCGCCGCCGTTGTAATTGGAGTTGACATATTGCACCGATAAGCGATCCCGGATTCCCAATTGAGAGTGGAGGGCTATCTCCAGTATACCCGTTCCAGCCCAGGACCAGCAGTTGCCGCAGGTTCCCTGGTCGCGATCCGATGGGGTGTAATTCATAGTGCCGAGCAGGGTCATATGCTCCCCTTGGCCAGAGCCCGGCTTGTACTTGACCTCCGGACTGAGATATGCAAGGGGAGCGGTCTCGAACATCTCTACCCACTTGCTGGTATCATTTAATGTGGGACGCAGTATGGTATAGGCTCGAGGAGGAGCTTCTCCATAAAAAGCAGAAATTTCTGCGGCAGTCAGCGGTGAGCAGCTATGAGAATCGTCAGCAAGCATCGAGGGCATAACTGCAATCAGCATTACGATCAGATATGATGGCCCACGTCCTATCCCTTCTAGCTCTGCCATCTCCATCTCCCATATAATTAAAGCAATTAATATTGATATTCAGTATAGGACTTAAGGATTTTGGTCTTATTAAAATATATCTTTAATTGATATATACTAAATAATATACTATCCAAGGAGTTCTCTATTTGCTTTGTTTGAAAGGCTATTTTCAGATATTGACGCCTGGGTCGGGCCCAATGCCAAGCTATTTGTTATACAAGTCTGATCCCGAAGGCTGGGATGGCAGGAGTTTTGCGAAGAGGATCTATCGCCCAATTTCAGGCTCGCAATTATGAAGAAACGGCGATTAGAAGGGCTTAAGAGCTTGAACCGGACAATGCTGGACTAAAAAAGGCCAAACTGATTTAGACATCCTTGACCGTTTGAGATGCTTGGCCAAGTCACAGTCGTCGAAGAGAAAGCAGTCAGAGATGGAGACTTCTGGACATCTTCCGGGATATGGGCAGGCTGCATCCAACACAAAGTTTTTTAGGTTTCAGCGCCATTTAAAATAAAGGTTGATAAGATGGCTTATCCTGGAAAAAAGCTCGTGCTGGGTATGCTCTTGATTGCCCTGGCCTTATACATGGTGTCCCAGGTCGGCATTGCCAGCTGCTGCAGCGAAGGGAGCGATCCTCAGGCCGTCAGCCCGGCCAAGCCCACTAGCGCCGTCAAGGTGATAAGCATGAGCCAGGATGAAAGCCTGAACTACAGCCTGACATCAGCTCTTCATGACATCATCTTCAAGCCAGAAGAGGGATATGTGGTTGATGGAAAAAGGATTGAGCCCCATGATGTAATCCGTGCCAAGTTGAGGCAGCCTTTTGATATCATCCTGGATTCAAATCCGACCACGGGATATACCTGGACGGTGGATTTCGATGACCGATTTGTAAATGGCGGTGCCGAATTAAATGGCACATTAAACACAATCCGTCCCGCGCTTATCGGTGCAGGGGGACAGCAGATCTTCAGCTTCACCCCAATCGAGCCGGGCCAGACCATGATATCGGCGATCTACAAGCGGCCCTGGGAAGAGACCGCAGCTGAGGAGAGAATCTTTCTCATAATAATCCAGGATCTTGATAGAGCATAGGTCGATGCATCCCACTGTAAGCCATATTTCACAGCACAGCTCCCGCAGCCATGCCCTCCATGGATTAGAGAGCGTTTTTGCTGGACAGCCCATTTTGGCCGATCCACCGTCATTTCCCAGGAGAAGAAGGCATTTTCCATCCAGCATTCTCCATAGCCCCGGCTCCACGATCCCTTCAAGAAATGACCGAGAGCTCATTGCTCCTAAAAAAAGATGGGATTAGATGCTCTCGTTCTTGCTTGCCGTTATCGTCCCCATCTGCAGGACGGAGCCGGCCAGAAACACTACATATGTTCCTTTATACGGAAGGCGGGTGATATCGATTGATATGGCATAAAGCTCAGAGGCGCTCTCCGGTACAACCTCCAGATTCAGGCTGCTTCCGGAAACCGATCCGCTGGCAAAGGCCTCCAGAGAGTGTGTGCTGTTGAACACGGTTCCTTTGCCGAATGCGGCAGAGCCTGATTGAATCAGCTCCAACTCGACTGATCTTCCATCGGAGAGGCTGAGCTGCCAGATTCCAGATATGATCTCCACCGGGACATTGCCGGCGTATCGGGGCATATCCATGGAGATCAGCATCTCTCTGACGGCCGGATCAGCGCTGGTGGCAGTAAAAGAGGCATTTGTAGCCGGCTTGGGCGCATCGATGGATGTGAGCATCTCTTTGACAGCTGGATCAGCGCTGGTGGCGGTAAAAGAGACATTTGCAGCTGATCTCGGCATATCGATGGATGTGAGCATCTCTTTGATGGCCGGGTCCATGCCCACGTAATGCGGATTGCTTTGCGATCCTGCTATGGAAAAGAGGCAGGAGAATACAAGTAACAGAATATATATGGACTTCATTTCAATCCATAAATGCTGTGATTTTATGGCATAAATGATCTTCGGAGGGATGCCTCCCCCAGCCGCAGCCAATTTTTTCCGGCCTGCCAAATGTTATATCCTATCAATGCAGATCCTGTCCTGTGATATTATGACATTGCAAAGAGCTATCATTTACCTATCTGCGGTTGTCTTGTGCTTGACAATCGGCATCACCTGGGGACAGGACTGGCTGGAGGGCGGATATGTGGGATCGTATCATGGCGATATAGGAAAATATTTCACCGATCCCATCTTCTACTCCAGCCCCATAGTAGGCCAGACCTATCAATCCAAGGCCGGCTATTATCCTGGCCCATATGGAGTATTTCCCTACTATGGCACACTGCCCTACTATTCCGACTTCAGGCTGAACTCTCTAGGAAAAATGACCTGGGAGCCGTTTAAGAAGAACTGGTCTGAGACCATGCAGTATGCTCAAACCAGATCTTCATTCAGAGCTTATCCCATATCAATGTCTACATACCCCTTGGTTCAGTTTCCTGCTCCAGCTTCCGCCACTAATCAGCCGGCTGCACCATCCGGAGGCGATTCCACAGCAACAATAGTCTCCCAGGGCATGCGCGGCTATCAGGTTTTCCTGGACGGCATATACATTGGAACAGAGGGGACGGGCGGAGATCCGCTGGATGGAAGGTACAGCTTCAATGTGGCCGGAGGCCAGAATCATGAGGTCAGGGTCTACGATGGTCAGTTCAACTATCCCAAGACCATGTTCTTCGAGAGGGGAGGCAGCAAGATAATCAATGTCGAGCCGGGAACTGCGGTCTACATCTAGATCGCTTCATCCTTTTTATTGGCTCATGGCCGATTAGATCCGCCACCGTATAATTTTATATTAATATCCTTTTTAATTTTTCAAACAGAGCGGCAAGGGCTAAAACATATAAATACAGGGAGCGGAAAGTAGCAGGGCAGGCACCGAAGATCAATATCATGGAGCGGCTGTGGTCCAGCGGTTATGACATGGGCTTCCCAAGCCCGTAACCCGGGTTCGAATCCCGGCAGCCGCACGTTTTTCTTTTATGACATGCAGATTAGAGGAGCAAGAACCTACCATGAATGGATCGGCCTGAGAGGGTAAATGCTCATGATAGACAAATTCCTCTGGCTTTCATTTTTTCGATTAAACAATCGACATCTTTATTTCGGGCCTACTATATCAGGCAGATGTTGACAGCTTCATCGTGGCTCGGATATCGGCAAAACCCCCCTGCTCTACTGCTGCCGGAAGGGCTTTCAGCCGAGGGCGGGCCTTGTCCATTGCCATCGAATCCGGTAGAGATTCCCAGTTGTAAAGGCTTGCAGGTGCAGCAATATGTCAGGTCGTTTTGACAAGAAATTGATATTGATGTCTATTCTACTATCTGCCGCCCTCAGCGGCTGCCTATCCCCGGACGGGCCACCTGCGGTCTTTTCCCGTAACGACTCCGGCTCCACAGGAGAGCAGATCAGGGTGGCAGCCACCATTGCCCCTCTGGCCGACCTGGTCCGGGCGGTGGGCGGGGATCGGGTAGAGGTCACAGTTGTGGTCCCCCCCGGCGCCGAGCCCCATTCCTTTGAGCCCACTCCATCGCTGATGGTAAGGCTTTCCCAGGCGGATATTTATGTCATGAACGGGGCGGGCCTGGAGTTCTGGATGGACAATCTCTTGGCAGCCAACCGGGAGCTAAAGATGGTGGACTCCTCCCGAGGCGTGGAATTGCTTCATGAGGATGGAGAGGAGAGCAATCCCCACATCTGGCTCTCCCTGCGAAATTCTGCCATCCAGGTGGAAAACATCTGCGCAGGCCTCTCCGATCTCGACCCGGACCACCAGGATTACTATGTCCAGAACAGAGACGATTACCTCGAAAAGCTCCATGAACTGGATAAGGAGCTCGAGAGCCTCTTTGCCTCAACTAAAGGCCGCATCTTTGTGGTTCAACATCCTGCCTGGAGCTACTTCGCCCGTGACTACGGCCTGGAACAGATTCCCCTCCTGGTGGAGGAGAAGGAGCCGGGACCCCGGTACCTGAGCCGGGTGATTGACCTGGCGAATAAGAACAACATCACCACCGTGTTCGTTGAGCCCCAGTTCAATCCCAAGGCGGCCGAGGTCATAGCTCAGGAGATGTCCGCCCGGCTGATCATACTGGATCCCCTGGCTCCTGACTATTTGGAGAACATGAGATACGCGGGAAGGCAGATAGCCCAGAGCATGCAGAGCGCGGGCCAGGGATGATCGTCAGATGGCGGAGATTAAAGAGAGAATACTTTCCATAAGAGATCTCTGGGTCAGCCAGGGAGGACATGTGGTGCTGGAGAGCATAAATCTGGAGCTCTTTGCCGGCGACTTCCTGGGGATCATTGGACCGAACGGGGGCGGCAAGTCCACCCTGCTCAAGGCGATGCTGGGCCTGATCAAGCCCGACCGGGGAGAGATCTCCCTCTTCGGCCTGCCCCCGGCCAGAGCCAGGAGCAGGGTAGGATATGTGCCCCAGAAGACTGTATTTGACCGCAGCTTTCCTGCAAAGGTTCAGGATGTTGTGCTCATGGGAAGGTATAGCCGGGTCGGACTGCTACACCGCTACGGAAAAGAGGATCGCAAATATTCTCTAAGGGCACTGGAGGCGGTGGGAATGGCGGACCGGGCGGAGAGGGAGATAGGAGCATTATCGGGAGGAGAGCAACAGAGGGTCTTCGTCGCCCGCTCCCTGGTCTCCGATCCGGATCTGCTTCTCCTGGATGAGCCCACGGCGGGGATAGACTCCGCCCAGCAGACGGATTTCTATGAGCTGCTCAGCCATCTAAATAGCGATCTGGGCAAGGCCATAGTCATGGTCTCACATGATCTTACAGCCATCTCCACCTATGTGAGCAAGATCGCCTGCCTCAACCAGCGGCTCTATTACCACGGCTCCAAGGAGCTATCCAATGAGGACATTGAGAAGGCTTACGGCTGCCCGGTGGAGATGATAGCCCACGGCACACCGCACCGAGTTCTGAGGAAGCATGATTGACCTGAACTTTTTATCTTACGAGTTCATGAGAAACGCCCTGCTGGCCGGCCTTGCCGCGGCTGTTCTCTGCGGCATAATCGGAATATATGTAATCCTGAATAGAATTGTATTCATCAGTGACGGAATAGCCCATGCTGCCTTCGGGGGCATTGGCCTCGGCTACTTCCTGGGCTATGATCCTCTGGCCTTCGGCATAGGATCGGCGGTCCTGACCGCCATTGGCATCGGCCTTACCACCTCCAGAGCCAAGGTATCCGAGGACACGGCCATTGGCGTATTCATGGCCACGGGTATGGCTCTGGGAATAATGCTTCTCACGCTTTCCCGGGGATATGCCCGCGACCTTTTCGGCTACCTCTTCGGAAATATACTGGCTGTGACCATGAACGATGTGCTGCTCATCCTGTCATTGACCGCAATAATCCTGGCCCTGGTCTTCCTTCTCTACAAGGAGCTTCTGCTCTTGAGCTTTGATCCGGTCTATGCTCAGGCCATTGGCCTTCCCGTCTCCAGCCTGCGCCTCCTGCTTCTGGCCATGGTGGCCTTCAGCGTAGTGGTGCTGATCAAGGTGGTGGGGATAATCATGGTCATTGCCCTGCTCACCATTCCCGGAGCCATAAGCAGGAGGTATTTGAAGGGCCTGCCCTCCATCATGGCCGGATCCATCATCCTGGGAGCCCTCTTTGTGATCATCGGGCTTTTGATATCTTATGACCTGGATGTGCCCTCCGGAGCGGCAATAATCCTGACCGCTGCCGTTGCCTTTTTCCTCTCCACATTGATATCCCGATAAAAAAATGCGGTCTTGGCTATGTAAGTTATTTCGTCGCCCATCCATTTTCCTCGACCTTTGCCAGCACCTCTTCCAGATCATCCAGCTTTACAGGCTTGCTGATATAATCATCCATTCCCGCATCAAGACACTTCTCTCGATCACCTTTAAGTGCATATGCAGTAATAGCGATTATCTTCGGTTGATCTCCAGAAGCCCGCAGCTTTCGAATCGCTCTGGCAGTCTCAAAACCGTCCATTTCCGGCATCTGAACATCCATGAGAATTATGTCGTAAGGCTGGTGTTCTAGGCAACTGAGAACCTCTTTCCCGTTGGCTGCCAAATCAGCATGGTAGCCGAGCTTATTCAGCATCTTTTGCAGTACCATTTGGTTGACGGCATTGTCTTCGGCAAGCAGTATCCGAACTTGTTTCCGGTCCTCCAGCCGGATACGCTTTAAATCAGTCCCCGGGCTCATATGACCGGCATGGGCGACTGGGGCAGAATCAGCCAGTATTGTGAAGTGAAAGGTTGAACCCTTTCCTAGCTGGCTCTCGGCCCAAATGCGTCCTCCCATCAATTCAACCAGCTTCTTGCTTATGGCCAGACCAAGCCTAGTGCCTCCATACCGCCGGGTAGTCGATGAGTCCACCTGGGTGAAAGGCTGGAATAGACGCTGCATCTTGGATTCCGGAATTCCAATGCCGGTGTCTTTGATGGTAAAGTGAATTCTATGACGGATGCCACTTAGCTTCTCGCCATTGACCAAAAGAGATATCGCCCCTTTATCCGTAAATTTAACTGCATTGCTGAGCAGATTAGCCAGGATTTGTTGAAGCCGGTCAGGATCGCTCAAGATCCCCTGCGGTGTTTTTATGTCAATTCTATAGGTCAAGTCCAGTCTCTTCTTAGAAGCTATTGTGCGGACAAGATTCAGCGAATCCTCGATGCATTTTTCCAGTTCAAATGGCCTGGATTCCAAATCCAGCTTTCCGCTATCGACCTTGGAAAAATCAAGGATATCATTTATGATAGATAACAGCGAGTCCCCACTGCATCTAATTGTCTCTAAGTTATTGCGCTGTTCCGGATTAAGCTCGGTTTCGAGGATGAGATCGGCCAAACCGATTATGGCATTCATGGGAGTTCGGATCTCATGGCTCATATTGGCAAGGAAATCTGATTTTGCCCTGGCGGCAGACTCAGCGATCTCCTTGGCTTTTCTAAGTTCATCCTCAGTATGCTTTCTGGAGATAGCCTCTCCGATAGAGGCAGCAGCGGCCATAAGAATGGATACCTCTACTCCAGCCCAGTTGCGTTCTGAATGGCAGTCGTCAAAAGCAATGAATCCCCAGAACTCACCATTTATTATGATCGGGAAACGCATTATTGACTTGATGTTCTTAATCTCCAATGCCTCTCTCTCAGAGTCGGGGAACTCCCGCGCCAATCCCTTGATCGGACGACCTTGGGACAGGAGATCATAAATCCGAGAGAACTTCGGATAGTATGGGACATCCTGCAGGTCTTTATCTCCTTTTAGAGAGAGCGCAATATCTCGGGCCCAGGAATAATGCAGACTGCCAAGAAGCGCTCCACTTTCGGAATTGCGGTTCTTGAAGATATTGACGCGATCTACCCCAGTAGCTCCGCCCAGCAGTTCCAGAGTCTGGTTTATGGCACGATTCAAATTCGATTCGGTGAGGAGAATGTTTGTGGCAATGGAAAGCGCACTGAGCATGATATCCTTTTTATGAAGTTCATCCTCCACTCGTATGCGCTCGGTTATATCCACGCTGACTCCAACCAAACCTGTCATCTTTGAATCTGTATCATTAAAGATGCTAAAGTTATAGAATGCTTGAAAAATGGTTCCATCTTTGCGCTTGACCGGGAATTCTCCAGCGAAATGTCCCTCATTCTTTATGGCATTCATCACATCCATCATGACAGCATGTTTATTATTTGGGACTATTGTCTCCGAGATATTCTTCCCCACAACCTCCTCCGCCTTCCATTGATACATCCTTTCGGCGAACTTATTCCAGTAAATTATATATCCATGCAAATCAGTAGCAATGATCCCATTATTAACCTGATCAAGCAGAGAGGCCTGGAAGAGCAATTTCTCTTCGGCCAATTTGCGTTCGGTCACATCGCTAAGGAAATTCAGTGTAGCCGGTTTGCCTTCCCATGTAATAAGAACGCCTGAGACTTCCATCCATTTAACCTGTCCATTCTTATGAATGGCTCTGCAGATATATGATTGAGGCAAATCCTCTCCCCGAAGCCTGCGCTGATGGTTCTTAATAACCACCTCTTTATCATCAGGATATATGAACTCTAAAAATGGTCTGGATATAAATTCATCTTCTTGATAGCCGGAAATCCTGATAAATTGGGGATTGAAGAACCTTACCATTCCATCCTGAAGGACAACTATAGCCTCAATTGCATTCTCAAACAGGAGACGATATTTTGCATCTGAGGGCTTTAATGCCTCTTCTGCCCAACTGCTATTGATATTGTTTTTTCCTGTGCTATTGCCAAAAGTAGGCCTGCATATTGAATCACTTCTCCAATCTGCTTCACCATCTCCTGTCATCGAGAACACCAAAGAATGCCCTTATTGATAACATGACTCCTTCAACTTAAATAGCTCACTGCCGACTCCAAAAGAGGACTATACCTACTGGAGCAATGCCCGCATATAATAGCGACAAAGAAGCAGTAGCAGAGAAGCTCAGGCAAGTAGTTGAAGATCCGGAAAAGACGAGAGAATTAGCTGCGTATCTGAAGCAGAAGTGGTATTATAAATCGGCAGATACAATTGGTAGGTTCAGCCAGGACATCTGAAATCATAGGGCGCTGCCAAAAGAGCACTGGAAGATGATCAGGACGACCAACTGGCTGGAATAAACAAAGAACTCAAGAGAACAAGCCGAGTCGTGGGAGCCTTTTCCAATGATGCATCGCTTCTGAGCCTTGGCGGAGCCATATTCATGGATCTCAACGAGGAATAGCTGACCGGTAGAATGTATTTATCTATGGATGAGGAGTAAATGAGTCTGGAAACGGGGCGGGATATTTTACAGAAAAGATGGCATGCAACCTTCTCAAGCCATAGAGCCAAATAGTTTGAAAGAAGAGTGTCTGAAGCTTGCGGGGATTGATTTCCATACCCGGTCAACCAGAAAATCAAATAAGGAACTTTGGGGTGCTGCAATGCTCTATCGAAGGATGAAAAAGCTGCCAATCGACCTGTCTATTCTCGGATTCGGATGCATGCGCTTGCCTGTCAAGAGAGATGGAAATATCGATGAAGAACAGGCAACGGCGATGATCAGATATGCCATTGATCATGGCGTGAACTACGTTGATACCGCCTATCCCTATCACAATGGGGAAAGCGAACCCTTTGTTGGCCGTGCTTTGCAGAATGGATACAGAGAGAAGGTCTATCTCGCCACAAAGCTTCCTTCCTGGCTCATCACATCCCGTGCCGATATGGATCATTATTTGGATGAGCAGCTAAAGAGGCTGCAGACAGATCATATTGATTTCTACTTGGTACATGGCCTCATGAAGCCTTTCTGGGAAAACCTGAAGGCATTGAATGTCACCGGCTTTCTGGAGGATGCCATAGACGATGGCAGGATAAAATATGCCGGCTTCTCATTTCACGATGAGCTCTCTTTGTTTAAGGAGATTGTAGATGGCTACGATTGGACATTCTGCCAGATCCAGTACAACTTCATGGATGAACAATACCAGGCGGGAACAGAAGGACTCAGATATGCCGCAGACCGGGGACTTGGAATTGTGGTCATGGAGCCGTTGCGTGGGGGCATGCTCACCAAGGATATTCCCTCCATAAACCGCATCTGGGATAGGGCTTCTGTCCATAGAAGCCCCATAGAATGGGCATTAAGGTGGGTTTGGAATCATCCCGAAGCAACTGTGGTGCTATCCGGCATGTCAGACTATAAGCAGGTCAGAGAGAATCTGGTCTATGCGGAAAATGCTCTTCCAAATTCGCTGTCTTCAGAGGATCTGGCCCTATTTGGGGAGGCCGAAGCCGAATACAAGAGGCGGATCCAAATACCCTGCACAGGTTGCCGATACTGCATGCCATGTCCATCCAATGTCAGCATTCCTGAGTGCTTTGAGTTTTATAACCAGGGATGTATGTTCGATGCCCCGGAGGTTGCCAAGTTCAACTACGCCTGGGTTGGAGCATTCGGAAGCCCTGGATTTGCATCCCAATGCCAGGAATGCGGAGAATGTGAGGAAAAGTGTCCACAGGGCATATCCATCCCAGAACAGTTGAAGAAAGTGGCTGCCTACTTCGGGAAATGATAGCACTTAGACAAAATGCGAGCTGTCCTGAAAGTTGATCTGGACGCTCTTCTTTTTCATCTGTAAAAGTCCGAGAACATCATGGATTCCCGTCCAAGACGAAATCAATATGAAAAAAGGATTATGCGGGGGACGGGAACCCCCCACGGTGTTACTGGTAATCGGGGGTTATCATATGATGAAGATCAAAATATCCATATGTGCTAGGGCCATAACGATATCCAGGATCGTTGAGCCACCAGTTAGGATATCCTTTTGGACAGTCTGGCCATTGCTTGAATTTTTGATCATAAAGCATGTGTAGTTCACCATCAAATAGTTAGCCAATCTGCGCCAGTCATAGGACAACTAAAGGCTGCGTGCCATATTTTCTGTAAAATTTCAGGCCTTGCGCTGAGACTTCCTTGACGCCCATCCTTACGCTCTCGAAGCTACGACCCATAACTACTCAACCAGGAAGAATGTAGCTGGCCAGAGGCCTTCCCTGGCCTCCTCGCGGGGATTCCGTTCCTCAAGCCGTTTCAGCATCATCTCATCCACATCTACAGGCAGGACATGAAAGATCTCCGAAAGGATCTGCTTGGTAGCTTCCAGGCCCTCAGAAATTCAGTCGTTGGAAATCGATCAACTCAACCAAGGTAGACTACCCAAGAATGGATGACGACTAAAAAGTATTTATCCATGAACACGGATTTGCTAATGGGACAAAAGGGCTAGCCAAATTACAGAAGATTCGGCATAGTACTTTGGAGATTGTATGGGGATATTCGATATTTTTAATAGAGAAAGAAAGAGGGAGAGGACATTAGATATTTTAAGCAATTTAGGGAAAAAGCAAAAAAAATTGGACTCTGAGGATATACGTAGGATAAATGAAGCAATGGATTGGGAGTATAAAGAAGCATTGGAAATTCTTTCGTATAACAAGGGATGCGAACTGAATAAATCAGGGCATTTTGAAAATGCCATAGAATTTTTCGATAAGGCAATTAGTTTAAACCCTAAGAAAATTGGGGCTTGGAATAACAAAGGAAATGCTCTAAATAGCTTAAAAAGATTTGATGAAGCCGTAGAATGTTTTAACAAAGCCATAGAAATTGATAAAAAAATAATTGAAGCATGGAACGGAAAGGGGATATCATTAAGAAACCTACATAGATACCAAGAAGCAGTTGATTGCTTCAATGAAGCATTGCGAATAGACCCAAAATATGTGAGAGGATTGAATAATTTCGGCAATACTTTTTTCGATATGGGGAAATTTGATGATGCATTGAAGTGTTATGAAAGGGCTTTATCAATTGATCCCAAATATGAGAAAGCAAAAGCAGGTAAAATTCTCTGCTTGAAGAGAATGAATGATATTGATCGTGCCATGGATTTCTTTGATAAATTACAAAAAGCCAATCCAAAAGACTCCGCTTTATCTAATGACAAAGGATGTTTTTTCCTAGACGTATATAATATAGCAGGCGCTTTAAAAGAGTTTAATAATGCATTAGAGATAGATCCCAATAGTGTTCATAGTCTAACTAATAAGGGCATAGCATTATCACTTCTACACAGATACGATGAGGCGATTGAATGCTTAAATAAGGCATTAAGCATTGATCCAAATTGTGCGAACGCCATTGAAGTAAAAGATCTGTGCCTAAAAAGTATGGAAAGCGCAGAACATCTAAGTGACGAGGCTATACGTTCCCTTGCAAAGCCAATAGATCAAAAACGTTTAGATTTCTAGATTTATTATATTAATAGCTATATAAATAATTGGGAGAGAAAATGGAATTAAAGGAATTAATAGAATATAGTTCATTTGAGCTTTCAAAAAGTGAGGAACAATTTTGGAGAAATCGAGATAAGCCTATTATCTCGATATTAGACTTTTATCCTGAATTAAGATCGAAATTAGATAATCAATCATATACAAGGATAATATCCCGAGGGAATGTGGCTGCACAAATTCCTTTTTTTGACAGAATTATTATGCCCATTGGATCATGTGGTGATTCAAAAGAGTTATTTAAGTGGTATTATGGAATTTCAATAGATCAGACATTAGAATTAATTAAAGAAGAAAAAATAATACCTATTCTAAAGTTCACCCCAGATTATTATGAGAATGCCAATTTCTTGGATCCTATTTTGGAAAAAAAACCCCCTTGTGAAGCGATCAGAAACAGCTTCATTGATTATTATGCTTATAGTAAACAAGATTATGTAAAATATAAAGGAGAATTAACATCCCTTGCTCTGGGATTTAAAGAGGAATTTTTAAATGAATCTATAGACTTATTAAGAAAGGGCTCAAAATCCGAACTAGATAAAATGTTTTGGATGATTATCAATTTGCATATTTTCCGTGATAATCCGATAAAATCTTATAATGTTCCCGCTATATTTTCCTCTGCATACTCACAGCTTAAGGCAGCAGGATACGATAATTTGGTAAAGGGTTTATTAGAGTATCCTCATCTTAGCGATACATTTGCAGGTGTCTGTGCATATTCTTCTATTCTTTATTCTAGTCCAAGAGAGAGCTTAGGGGGCATACAATCGTGGTCTCCACAGGAAGTCGTAATATCAAAATATTTAAGCTCAAAAGGTATTAGAAGTTTTGAGAATGAAGTTGGGAAGAAATTAATAGAATTTAAACTACACGATTTCATATTTATTAGTATAGATGAGATTATTAAAGGCAGTAAGACAAAAGAATCATTTAGGGCAAGAGAAACATTAAAAGTCTTAAACAGAGCGATTGAAACTGAAAAAGAAGAAGATTTAGTCGATTTATCCAAAGATGTTCAGAAGAGTTGGGAAAATGTTTCTAATACAATTCGATCTGCACTTGATTTTAGATCAAAGTTAAAGCTTAAGATAAAGAAAAATGTTATTCCACTTACATTAGGTATTTGCGGAGGAGTAGCGGCAAGCCATCTTGGATTACATGGAATAATAGGCCACATTGGGGGGGAGATTACTGGACATATTGCTGGTGAACTGATTAAACCTTCAAGTAGTCTAGAGGTAAAATTATTGGAATTAAACCATTTAGTAGTTGTCCCGGGGGGCTTAGATATACAACAAAGAATGGCCACTTCGTTTTATTTCAAAGGTAAAAAATAGATGGTTTTTGAAAGGGAAAGACACCTACCCAGTAACTCGATCAAATCCACGTTCCCATATAAAATCCTATAATCCATAGCTTTGGGAGGAATCAGCTATTCTCCCACCATCGGCTTCTTCTTGACCTCGTAACCCGCCTCAATTACAGATTTGATCATGTCCTCGATGCTCATACTAACGGAGGGCTCTTGCCCCTCAAGCTCGATCTTAACTTTCTTTTTCGCCCCTTCATCCTGATACGGCTCCCTATTCGTCCTCCAGATACCGTCGATAACGCTTCACAGCGGGCTTAAGGTCTTCCTTCTGCGTCTAACTCTTTAAGTTCACATCCACCCCTTTTTGGACATCTTGCATCGTCCTTGAAGCGGCACTGTAAAAGAATCCTGTCACCCGCAGCAAAAATCTGTGGGAGTCAGTACGCTAAAATCGATATCAATAGTGCGG
>ERZ795054.2115-NODE-2115-length-17213-cov-17.633582_pt1 | contig 17213 bp, 18 predicted proteins | sample MGYA00375138_ERZ795054 | MGnify/ENA primary metagenome ERZ795054 (study PRJEB30183, sample SAMN05720215) | anaerobic digester metagenome | isolation source: active sludge of municipal wastewater-treating anaerobic digesters | place: USA | collected 2014-12-23 ... | reverse complement strand
CTGCCGCATCGCCCGCGTCAGCCCTTCGAGCGTGAGCGGGAACATGCGGCCGGGCATGAGTTGCTGCATCAGGCTCACCGACTGGCGGTACTGCCACAGGCCCTCGGACTCGGGGTTGATCCACACGTGCCGCGGGAAGTGCTGCGTCAGGCGCTGCACCCACACCGCGCCGGCCTCGGGGTTGTGGTGCTCCACGCTGCCGCCGGGCTGCAGGATCTCGTAGGGGCTCATGGTGGCGTCGCCCACGAAGATCAGCTTGTAGTCCGGGTTGTAGCGGCGCAGCAGGTCCCAGGTCTCGATGCGCTCGGCCAGGCGGCGGCGGTTGTTCTTCCACACGCGCTCGTAGGGGCAGTTGTGGAAGTAGTAGAACTCCAGGTGCTTGAACTCGCTCTTGGCGGCCGAGAACAATTCCTCCACGCGGGCGATGTGCTCGTCCATGGTGCCGCCCACGTCCAGCAGCATCAGCACCTTCACCGCGTTGTGGCGCTCGGGCACGAGCTTGAGGTCGAGCCAGCCGGCGTTGCGCGCGGTGGATGCAATCGTGTCGTCAAGGTCAAGCTCGAGCTCGGCGCCCTCGCGCGCAAAGCGGCGCAGGCGGCGCAGCGCCACCTTGATGTTGCGGGTGCCGATCTCCACCTGGTCGTCGTAGTCGCGGTAGGCGCGCGCCTCCCAGACCTTGACGGCGCTCTTGCCGCCCTTGCTGGGGCCGCCCACGCGGATGCCCTCGGGGTGTGCGCCGCCGTGGCCGAAGGGGCTGGTGCCGCCCGAGCCGATCCACTTGCTGCCGCCGTGGTGCGCGGCGTCCTGCTCCTCGAGGCGCTTGCGGAACTCGTCCATCAGCTTGTCCCAGCCCAGCTTCTCGAGCCGGGCGAGTTCCTCGGCGCTGAAGGCGCGCTCCAGGGTGTCGCGAAACCACTCCTCGGGCAGTTCCTTGAACAGCACCTCGGTGGACGGCAGGCCCTTGAAGTACTCGGCAAAGGCGCGGTCGAACTTGTCGAAGCGGGTCTCGTCCTTCACCAGGCTCATGCGCGCCAGGAAGTAGAACTCTTCCAGCGAGGGCCCGATCACGCCGCGCTTGAGTGCCTCGAGCAGGCCCAGGTACTCCTTCACCGACACCGGCAGGCGGTGCTCGCGCAGGTGGTAGAAGAAGTCGATCAGCATGGCGCGCGGTGGCGGGGCAGGGCGCTCAGTCCTGCTCGTGGCGGGCCAGGCGCAGCTCGAGCAGCTTGCGCGCCGCGGGCCACTCGGTGGCGAGCAGGCTGTACATCACGGTGTCGCGCACGCTGCCGTCGCGCCGCAGCTGGTGGTGGCGCAGCACGCCGTCGCGGTGCGCGCCCAGGGCCTCGATGGCGCGCTGCGACTGGAAGTTGAGCCCGTCGGTGCGCCAGCCCACCACGGCGCAATCCAGGGTGTGGAAGGCGTGGGCCAGCAACAGCAGCTTGCAGGCCTTGTTCACCGCGCTGCGCTGCCAGCGGCGCGCCACCCAGGTGTAGCCGATCTCGACGCGGCTCACGGCGGGCGCGATGTCGTGAAAGCGTGTGCTGCCCACCACCGTGCCGCTAGCCAGTTCGCGGATCGCCCAGGGCAGCATGTGGCCGGCCGCCTGGCCCGCCAGCGCGCCACTGATGTAGGCGTGCACCTGCTCGGGCTCGGGCACCGAGGTGTAGAACAGGTTCCAGAGCTCGCCGTCGCTGGCCGCGGCCACCAGGCCGTCGTGGTGCTCGCGCGTCAGGGGCTCGAGGCGCACGCCCCAGCCTTCGAGCGTCACGGGGGTGGGCGGGTTCATGGGGCGCGGCCTAGCGGTTGTGGCGCGCCATCATCACCAGGCGCTCGAACAGGTGCAGGTCCTGCTCGTTCTTGAGCAGCGCGCCGGCCAGCGGCGGCACGAAGAGCTTGTCGTCGGCCGAGCGCAGGGCCTCGGGCGGGATGTCCTCGGCCACCAGCAGCTTGAGCCAGTCGAGCAGCTCGGAGGTGGTGGGCTTCTTCTTGAGCCCGGGCAGCTCGCGGATCGCGAAGAAACTCGCCAGCGCGTTGGCCAGCAGCTCCTTGCGCAGGCCGGGGTAGTGGACCTCGACGATCGCCTGCATCGTCTCTTTGTCGGGGAAGCGGATGTAGTGGAAGAAGCAGCGGCGCAGGAAGGCGTCGGGCAGCTCCTTCTCGTTGTTGCTGGTAATCACCACCAGCGGCCGCTGCCGCGCGCGCACGGTCTGGCGGGTCTCGTAGACGTGGAACTCCATGCGGTCGAGCTCGCGCAGCAGGTCGTTGGGGAACTCGATGTCGGCCTTGTCGATCTCGTCGATCAGCAGCACGCAGGGCTGCTCGGCCTCGAACGCCTCCCACAGCACGCCCTTGACGATGTAGTGGGCGATGTCGGCCACGCGCGGGTCGCCGAGCTGCGAGTCGCGCAGGCGGCTCACGGCGTCGTACTCGTACAGGCCCTGCTGGGCCTTGGTGGTCGACTTCACGTGCCAGGCCAGCAGCGGCATGTCGAGCGCGGCGGCCACTTCCTCGGCCAGCATGGTCTTGCCGGTGCCGGGCTCGCCCTTGACCAGCAGCGGCCGTTGCAGGGTGAGCGCGGCGTTGACCGCGAGCTTGAGGTCGTCGGTGGCGACGTAACTGGCGGAGCCGGCAAAGCGCTGCATGGGGGTCCTCGAGGAGTGCCGCGCGAGTATACGAGCGGCTTTTTTGCCACTGCCGGGCTTGTCGCCGGTCAAGCGGCGGGCAGGAAGGCTCGGGGAAAGCTAGAATCCGGCGCTGTTTTGCGGCCGGCCGACGTCCACACAGGGCAGGGGCCGCGCGACTGACGAATCCACCCGCAAGGATCACCCACGATGAAGCTTCACCTTCTTAGCCTGGCCGTCCTGGCCGCGGCGGCGCTTCCCGCCGCAGCGCAGACGCCGGCCGCGCCCGCAGCGACTTCGGCCACGCCCAACATTTCGGCGTGCACGGGCTGCCACCTGATTCCCGGCTACCGCGCCGCCTTTCCGCAGGTCTATCACGTGCCCAAGATCGGCGGGCAGGAAGAGAAGTACCTCGAGAACGCGCTGCAGGCCTACAAGAAGGGCGAGCGCAACAACGCCACCATGCACGGCATCGCCCGCGACATGAGCGACGCCGAGATCAAGGCCCTGGCGGCCTACTTTGCCAAGCTGGGCAAGTGAAGGGGCCCCGGACATGAAGCACATCCTCGTCATCACCGCGCTCGCCGCCGCCTGCGCCCCCGCCCTGGCGGCCGACCTGGCCAAGGGCAAGCAGCTCGCCGACACCCAGTGCGCCGCCTGCCACGGCCCCGAGGGCAACAAGCCCATCGACCCGAGCTACCCGCGCCTGGCCGGCCAGTACGCCGACTACCTGGCCAAGGTCCTGGTCGACTACCAGAAGGGCCTGCGCAAGAACGCCATCATGGGCGGCATCGCCAAGCCGCTGACCCGGGCCGACATCGAAAACGTGTCGGCCTACTACGCCAGCGTGCCCGGCGTGCTGGGCGACAGGAAGGCCAAGTAAGTCGCGCGTCGACCCAAGCAAGCGGAGCCTGCGGGCTCCGTTTTTCTTGGGGCGCGCTGCAGTCCGCGGCCGGCGGCAGCGGGTAGCGCGCGCAAGCCGGGGCGCCGCGATCAGCTGCGCCGCGGATGGGTCGCGCTGTCAGTCGCGCGTGGCCCTGGCGAGGATGGCGTCCACGTAGCGCCCGTGCATCTCTTCCACGCTCACCGGCGTGCCCGCCCGCTGCGCGGTCCACATCACCTCGCCCAGCACTTCCATGACCTCGTGCAGCGCGCCGTGCTCGTCGCCGCGCCGGGCGGCCAGGCGCGCCACCGCGGCGCGGATGCCGGGGGGCTGGTCCACCTGCAATTGCTCGGCGATGGCCAGGTGCATGGCCAGGTGCAGGAAGGGGTTGCTGCGGCCTTCTTCGACCGAGTAGTCGCGCGCCAGGGCGGCCTCGAGGTCGGCCAGATCGTCGTCGTACTCGGGATGCGCCGCCACGAGGTCGGCAGCCAGCGCCTCGAGCGGCGTGAGCACCGCGCCCGCCCCCTGCTTGCGCCGCACCTCGCAAAAGAAGCGCCGCACTTCGTCGCGCGAGGGATTGAAGATCATGGCTCGGGAGTCTTGGGCTTGTAGTCGCACAGATCCGGCACGGGGCAACGCCAGCATTCGGGCTTGCGCGCCTTGCACACGTAGCGGCCGTGCAGGATCAACCAATGGTGGGCGTGCTGCAGGAACTCGGGCGGCGTGACGCGCAGCAGTCGCTGCTCGACTTCGTCCACGTTCTTGCCGGGAGCCAGGCCAGTGCGGTTGGCCACGCGGAAGATGTGCGTGTCCACCGCGATGGTGGGCTGGCCGAAGGCGATGTTGAGCACCACGTTGGCCGTCTTGCGGCCCACGCCCGGCAGCGCTTCGAGCGCCTCGCGGCTGGCGGGCACCTCGCCGCCGTGCTCGTCGCGCAGGATCTCGGCCAGGCGCGCCACGTTCTTCGCCTTGGTGCGGAACAGCCCGATGGTCTGGATGAAGGGCTCCAGCCCCGCCGCGCCCAGCGCCGCGATCGCCGCCGGCGTGCTGGCCGCCTTGTAGAGCTTGCGCGTGGCCAGATTCACGCTCTTGTCGGTGGCCTGGGCCGAGAGCACCACCGCGACCAGCAGCTCGAAGGGCGTGCGGTACTCGAGTTCGCTGCGCGGCTCGGGGTCGAGTTCGCGCAGCCGCGCGTAGAAGGCGTGGCGCTTGGCAGCGTTCATGGGGACTCCGGCGCCGCGGTGCGGCGGGCTCGGGCACGGGCGATGGCGGCCTCGACCACCGCCTTCTTGCGCGCGATGCCCGCGGCGGTGAGCTCGTCGCGCGATTCGATCTCGGCGAGCTTGGCCACGGCCTTGGCCTCGAGCCGCGCCTCGTGCCGGCTGCGCTCGCGCACCAGACGCTCGGCGCGCTTCTGATGGCGGCTGCGGGCGAGCGCGGCGTCGGCCTCGGTCCACTCGCGCCCGGCCTGCACCAGCCGGATGCAGTCCATCGGGCAGGGCGGCACGCACAGCTCGCAGCCGGTGCACAGCTCCGGCAGCACGGTGTGCATGCGCCGCGCCGCGCCCACGATCGCGTCGGTGGGGCAGGGGGCGATGCACAGGGTGCAGCCGATGCACAGGGACTCGTCGATCACCGCCACCAGCAGCGGGCCGGGCCGGCCGCGGGTCGCGTCGAGCGGCAGCAGGGGCTGGCCCGTGACGCGGGCGAGCTTGCGCAGGCCCGGCTCGCCGCCCGGCGGGCAGCGGTTGATCGCCGCCTCGCCCGAGGCAATGGCCTCGGCATAGGGGCGGCAGCCCTGGTAGCCGCACTTCGTGCACTGGGTCTGCGGCAGGACGGCGTCGATGCGGTCGGCGAGGCTTGCTGCGGAACTCATGCGGAGGGCGCGGCGGGCCGGGCGGGGCCCGCCGGCGGAGTCAGGCGTTGGCGCGGATGAACTCGCCGATCTGCGGCGCGATGGACTCGCGCCAGCGGCGGCCGCTGAAGATGCCGTAGTGGCCCGCGCCCTTGGCGGTGAGGTGCCTTTGCTTGGCCGCGGGGAGCTTGGCGCACAGGTCGTGGGCGGCCTGGGTCTGGCCCGAGCCCGAGATGTCGTCGAGCTCGCCCTCGATGGTGAACAGGGCGGTGTCGCGGATGTCCTCGGGGGCCACGCGTTCGCCCCGCACGTACCAGATGCCGCGCGGCAGGCGGTGCTCCTGGAAGACGATGCGGATGGTGTCGAGGTAGTACTCGGCCGGCAGGTCGAGCACGGCGTTGTATTCGTCGTAGAACTTGCGGTGCGATTCGGCGTCCTCGCGGTCGCCCTTGACCAGGTCGAGGTAGTAGTCCCAGTGCGAGTTGAGGTGCCGGTCGGGGTTCATGGCCACGAAACCGGCGTGCTGCATGAAGCCGGGGTACACGCGCCTCAGGTAGCCCGGATAGCTGCTGGGCACCTTGAAGATCACGTTGCCCTCGAACCATTCAAAGGGCTTGCGGTGCGCCAGGGCGTTGACCTCGGTGGGGCTTTTGCGGGTGTCGATCGGCCCGCCCATCATGGTCATGCTGCGCGGCCGCTTGGGGTCCTTGCGCGTGGACATGAGCGACACCGCCGCCAGCACCGGCACCGTGGGCTGGCACACCGAGATGAGATGCACGTCCGGGCCGAGCTGCTGCACGAACTCGATCACGTAGTCGACGTAGTCGTCGAGGTGAAAGGCGCCTTCGGCCAGGGGCACGATGCGCGCGTCGATCCAGTCGGTGATCCAGACCTCGTGGTTGGGCAGCAGGGCGCGCACCGTGTCGCGCAGCAAGGTGGCGTGGTGCCCCGAGAGTGGGGCCACGATCAGCACCTTGGGGTCGGCGGGCCGCTTGGCCAGTTCGCGCGGCCACTCGCGCTTGAAGTGCACCAGCTTGCAGAAGGGCTTGGCGGCCGCGACTTCCTCGGTGATCGCGACCTCGACGCCGTCCACGGTGGTGGTCGGCAGGTCCCAGATGGGCTTGTCGTAGGACTTGCCCAGGCGGTGCAGCAGCTCGTAGCCGGCGGCCACGCGGCGCGACATGGGCGTGTAGGACAGGGGGCTGTAGGGGCTGGAGAACAGCTCCGAGGTGGCCTGCGCCCACACCGAGAGCGGGTTCATGAAGCGGCGCTGCAGTTCGTGCAGGTGATAGAGCAATTTGTTCAACCCCTGGGCCAAGTGCCCGCTGCGCTGCAATAAGCGCAGCCATTATGGGGCCGGGGTGGGTGCCTGCCAATGCCGGCGCAGGGGGCTGGCCCGGCAGGCGCCATGGACGGGGCTGGCGTGGGCAAGCGCGGCGGGCCGCTGCCTACCAGTAGTTCTCGACCACCAGATTGCCCGGATTGCCCCGCCGGGGCGACTTGAAGCCGCGCTGGGCCAGGGTGGCCCGCGTGCCCTTGACCATGTCGGGGTTGCCGCAAAGCATTACCCGCGAGGCCGCCGGGTCGAGCGCGAGGCCGGCGGCCGCCTCGAGTGCGCCCGAGACAATCGCCTCGGGGATGCGCGTGGACAGGCGGCCGGGCAGCGGATCGCGCGTGACCACGGGAACGTAGGTCAGGCGGCGGCCGGCGGCCCCGCCCAGCAGGGGATCGCGCCCGATCGCGGCGATCTGGTCCTGATAGGCCAGTTCGTGGGCGTGGCGCACCGAGTGCACCAGCACGGCCTGGGGCCACTGCGCCCAGGTGGCCGGATCGCGCAGGATGGACAGGTAGGGCGACAGCCCCGTGCCGGTGGCCAGCAGCCACAGGTGCTGCCCGCCGGGAAAGTGATCGACGGTCAGGAAGCCATGCGCCTGGCGCTCGACCCAGACCGTGGCGCCCAGGGGGCGGGCGGCGAGTTGCTCGGAGAAGGCGCCGCCGGGGATGACGATCAGGTAGAACTCGAGAAAGTCGTCGGCCGGTGCCGAGACCATCGAGTAGGCCCGCGAGACGGCGCCCAGTCCGTCCTCGGCGCGCAGGCTCAGGCGCGCGAACTGACCCGGGGTGAACCGGTAGGCAGGGTCACGGCTGAGGCGAAAGGACAGCAGGCCCGGCGCCCAGTGATGCACCCAGGTCAGGGTTTGAGCAGTGGCGGGATCCTGCGACATGGCGGCGGCAAGCGGAGGGCGGGGCCACGGGCGCGAGTCAGGCCCGCTCAGGCGCCCGTGCCGCGCGGACTCAGCGCTCGAGCAGGTGCTTCTTGATGCGCACGTCCTTCCACTCGTCGGCGTCGTCCGGGTGGGGCTTCATGCGGGTGATCGAGGGCCAGAGCTTGGTCAGTTCGGCATTGATCTTGGTGAACTCGCGCTGATCGGCGGGCACATCCTCTTCGGCGTAGATCGCGTTGACCGGGCACTCGGGGACGCACACGGCGCAGTCGATGCACTCGTCGGGGTCGATCACCAGGAAGTTGGGGCCCTCGCGGAAGCAATCGACCGGACAGACGTCGACGCAGTCCGTGTACTTGCACTTGATGCAGGGCTCGGTGACGACGTACGTCATCCTCAGTCTCCGTGGTCGCGGCCCGGCGCTTGGCCGGACGGGGTTGGGCGAAGCCGCTATTCTAAGCGACCCCCTCGCTGCGACCGGCAGTGCCCCTGTTGCCTACCCCCTTTTCGCCATGACCAACCGACGCCGCCAACTGATCGCCGCCGCGCTCGCCGCGCCCCTTGCCTTGCAGGTTCGGGCGCAGGGCGCCGGCCCCATCCGCATCGGCGAGATCAACAGCTACTCGACCATCCCGCAGTTCACCGTGCCCTACCGGATGGGCTGGCAACTGGCGGTGGAGGAGGTCAACGCCGCGGGCGGGCTGCTGGGCCGCAAGGTGGAGGTGATCTCGCGCGACGACGCCGGCAAGCCCGAGGACGCGGTGCGCCTGGCGGCGGAACTTGTCAGCGGCGAGAAGGTGAGCCTGCTCACCGGCACCTTCCTCTCGAACGTGGGCCTGGCGGTGTCTGACTACGCCGCGCGCAACAAAGTGCTGTTCGTCGCCGCCGAGCCGCTCACCGACGCGCTGGTGTGGGAAAAGGGCAATCGCTACACCTTCCGCCTGCGCCCCAGCACCTACATGCAGGCGGCGATGCTGGTCGAAGAGGCGGCCAAGCTGCCCGCCAAGCGCTGGGCCATCATCGCCCCCAACTACGAGTACGGCCAGTCGGCCGTGGCCAACTTCAAGGCGCTGCTCAAGGCGCGCCGCCCGGACGTGGAGTTCGTGGCCGAGCAGTGGCCGGCGCTGGGCAAGCTCGAGGCCGGCGCCACGGTGCAGGCCATCGTGGCCGCGCGTCCCGACGCGATCTTCAACGTCACCTTCGGTGCCGACCTCGCCCGCCTGGTGCGCGAGGGCAATACGCGCGGGCTGTTTCCTCGCGTGCCGGTGGTGAGCATGCTCTCGGGCGAGCCCGAATACCTCGACGTGCTCAAGGACGAGACGCCCAGGGGCTGGATCGTGACCGGCTACCCCTGGGACCAGATCGCCACGCCCGAGCACGCGCGCTTCTTCAACGCCTACTACAAGCGCTACAAGGAGAACCCGAAGCTGGGTTCCGTGGTGGGCTACGCGACCTTCACCGCGATCTTCGACGCGGTACGCAAGGCCAAGTCGGTCGACACCGACAAGCTCATCGTCGCGTTGCGCGGCCTGAACTTCGCCACGCCCTTCGGGCCGGCGCAGTTCCGCGCGCTCGACCATCAGTCCACGATGGGCGCCTACGTGGGCAAGCTCGACGTGCGCGGCGGCAAGGGCACGATGGTCGATTGGCGCTACGCCGACGGCAAGGACTATCTGCCCACCGACGAGGTGGTCAAGGCGCGCCGGCCGGCCGACGCCCGGCGCTAGGTTCCTTCCCGCTCGCAGCGCGAGGCGCATCGTGGACCTCGTCCTGTCGCAGCTGCTCACCGGGCTGGCGCACGCCAGCACGCTGTTCCTGGTGGCCTCGGGGCTGACGCTGATCTTCGGCGTCACCCGCGTGGTCAACTTCGCGCACGGCTCGCTCTACATGCTGGGCGCGTATCTGGGCTACACGCTCGCCACCCGCGCGCCCGAGGGACCACTGGGCTACTTTGGCGCGTTGCTGCTGGCGGCCCTGGCCGTGGGCCTGATCGGCGTGGTGGTCGAGGTGCTGGTTCTGCGCCGCATCTACGCCGCGCCCGAGATCTTCCAGTTGCTGGCCACCTACGGCGTGGTGCTCGTGGTGCAGGACCTGGCGCTCGCGATCTGGGGCCCCGAGGAACTCTTCGCGCCGCGCGCGCCGGGCTTCACCGGGGCCGTGGAGCTCTTCGGCGCCTTCGTGCCCACCTACACGCTGCTGATGCTCGCCGTCGGGCCGGCGGTGGCGCTGGCGCTGTGGTGGCTGCTCGGGCGCACGCGCTTTGGCGTCATGGTGCGCGCCTGCACTCAGGATCGCGAGATGGCCGGCGCCATGGGCATCGACGAACCGCGCGTGTTCAGCGCGGTGTTCGCGCTGGGCGCGGCGCTCGCGGGGCTGGCGGGGGCGCTCGCCATCCCGCGCGAGACGGTGAACCTGCAGATGGATCTGGCTATCGTGGTCGAGGCCTTCGTGGTCGTAGTGGTGGGCGGGCTGGGCTCGGTGGCCGGCGCCTTCTGGGCCGCGCTGGCGATCGGCGTGCTGCACGCCTTCGGCACCTGGTGGCTGCCGCAGTCCACCCTGGTGCTGGTGTTCGTGGTGATGGGCGTGGTGCTGGTGCTGCGGCCCTATGGCCTGCTGGGCCGTGCCGGCGTGATCGAGCAGGACGGCGCGCGCGCCCGCACGCTGCCTTACGCGCCCGCGAATCGCGCGCAGACCTGGGCGTGGGCCGCGGCGCTGGTCGCGGCGGCGGCGGTCCCGGCGCTGGCGGGCGACTACGCGCTCGTGCTGGCCACCGACTTCGCCCTCGCGGCGCTGCTGGCCGCCAGCCTGCACTTGTTCATGAGCCACGGCGGCATCACCTCTTTCGGCCACGCCGCCTTCTTCGGCGCCGGGGCCTACGCCGCGGCGCTCGCCTTCAAGCACCTGGGCGCGGGCTTCTGGGCGGGGCTGGTGATCGCGCCCGTGGCCGCGGGCGCGTTGGCCGCGGCCGCCGGACTGCTGGTGCTGCGCGCGCACGGCGTGTACGCGGCCATGCTCACGCTCGCGCTGGCGCAGATCCTGTGGTCGGCGGCGGTGCAATGGGTGCCGGTCACTGGCGGCGACAACGGCATCCTCGGCCTGTGGCCGCCGATCGCCGGCAAGCTCGGCTACTACTGGCTCACGCTCGCGCTGGTGGCGACGAGCCTGTGGCTGATGCGGCGCATGGCCTTGTCGCCCACTGGCTACGCCCTGCGCGCGATGCGCGACGCGCCGCAGCGCGCGCTGGCGCTGGGGGTGCCGGGGCGGCGCCTGCAGTGGGCGGCCTTCGCGCTGGGGGGTCTGTTCGCGGGCCTGGCGGGCGTGCTGGCCGCGTATCACAAGGGATCGGTGTTCCCGACGACGCTGGGCATACCGGTGTCGGTCGACGCACTGCTCATGGTGCTGGTGGGCGGACTCGAGGCGCTCGCCGGGCCGGTGGTGGGCGCGCTGGCCTACCAGACCGCGCTCACCCAACTCGTGAGCTTCACGCCGTTTTGGCGCGGCGCGTTGGGGGTGGCGATCATCGTTCTGGTGATCTTCTTTCCGCAGGGGCTGGCGGGCTGGTGGGTCGCGCGTCGGAGGGCCGCATGAGCCTCGAGGTGCGCGCACTGGCCAAGGCCTGGGGCGGGGTGAGGGCCGTCGACGGCGTGAGCTTCGACCTGCCCGCCGGCACGATCGCCGCGCTGATCGGTCCCAACGGCGCCGGCAAGAGCACGCTGTTCGGCCTGATCGCCGGGCAGATCGCGGCCGACACCGGCAGCGTGCGCTTCGATGATCAGGACCTGCTCGGCCTGCCGGTGGCCGGGCGCGTGGCGCGCGGCCTGGGGCGCAGCTTCCAGGTGGCGCGCATCTTCGACTCGATGACCGTGCTGCAGAACGCGCAGGTGGCGCTGGCCGCGGCGCACGGCGAGGTCTGGCGCCCGCTTGCACGGCTTGCCAGCGCGCGGGCGGACGAAGCGCGCGCCCTGCTCGCGCAGGCGGGGCTGGAGTCCGCGGCCGCGCGGCCCGCCGCGGAGCTCGCCTATGGCGACCTCAAGCGCCTGGACTTCGCGCTGGCGCTTGCCACGCGGCCGCGCCTGCTGCTGATGGACGAGCCCACTGCCGGCATGGCGCCGGGCGAGCGTCGTGCCCTGATGAGCCAGGTGGTGGCCGAGGCGCGCGGGCGCGGCATGAGCGTGCTGTTCACCGAGCACAGCATGGACGTGGTCTTCGGTCACGCCGAGCGGGTGCTGGTCCTGTCGCGCGGACGGCTGATCGCCGACGGCGCGCCCGAGGCGGTGCGCGCCGACGCCGCCGTGCGCCAGGCCTACCTCGGGAGCGCGGCATGAGCGCGCTGCTGGCGCTCACGGGCGTGTCGGCCTGGTACGGCGAGGCGCGCGTGCTCTTCGACGTGAGCCTGCAGGTCGCGGCAGGCGAGGTGGTGGCGGTGCTCGGGCGCAATGGCGCGGGCAAGAGCTCCACGCTCAAGAGTGTGATGGGCCTGATGCCGCGCGTGGCGGGCGGCGTCCACTTTGATGGCGCCGATCTGACCGGCTGGCCGCCGTTTCGCCGTGCGCGCGCGGGCCTGGCCTACGTGCCCGAGGAACGGCGCATCTTCACCGAGCTCACGGTGGCCGAGAACCTGCGTATCGCAGCGCGGCCCGGCGCCTTCGACGAGGCCGCGCTGCTCGAACTCTTTCCCAACCTGCGCGAGATGCTCGCGCGCCCCGCGGCGCAGATGAGCGGGGGCGAGCAGCAGATGCTCGCCGTGGCGCGCGCGCTGGCCGCCAATCCGCGCCTCGTGCTGCTCGACGAGCCCTCGGAGGGCATCGCGCCGCTGGTGGTGGGGCGGCTGCGCGAGGCGGTGCTGGCCATGAAGGCGCGCGGCGTGGCCATCCTGCTGGCCGAGCAGAACCTCGGCTTCGTGGCCGCGTGCGCCGACCGCGCGGTGCTGATCGAGCAGGGCCACCTGGGGGTGACGGTCGAGCCCGGGGAGCTCGCCGCGCCCGGCCCGGCCCTGCGCAGCGCGCTGGGGCTGTAGAGGGCGGCCGGCCCTACAATCGCCGCAGCCCGAGGCTCCCATGATCATCCAGTCCCTGCTCGACACCGACCTCTACAAGTTCACGATGATGCAGGTGGTGCTGCATCAGTTTCCCGGGGCGCAGGTCGAGTACCGCTTCAAGTGTCGCAATCCGGGCGTGGACCTGCGGCCCTACGTCGACGAGATCACCGACGAGGTGCGCCAGCTGTGCACGCTGCGCTTCACGGAAGCCGAGCTCGGCTACCTGCGCAGCCTGCGCTTCATCAAGAGCGACTTCGTCGACTTCCTGGGACTGTTCCAGCTCAACCGCAAGTACATCTCGATCACGCCCAGCGCCAGGGACAACGGCGAGATCGACATCGTCATCCGTGGGCCCTGGCTGCACACCATCCTGTTCGAGATCCCCGTGCTGGCGATCGTCAACGAGGTCTACTTTCGCCGCACGCAACTCGCGCCTCCGGTGGAGGAGGGGCGGCGCCGGCTCGAGCAGAAGATGGCGCTGATCACCGGCGTGGGCGAGCTCGCCGACCTGCACATTGCCGACTACGGCACGCGCCGGCGCTACTCGCGCGTGTGGCAGGACGAGGTGCTCACCACCCTGGCGCGCGACTTTCGCGCCAACTTGGCGGGCACGAGCAACGTGATGTTCGCGCGCAGCCACGGGCTCACCCCCCTGGGCACCATGGCCCACGAGTACCTGCAGGCCTGCCAGGCGCTGGGGCCGCGGCTGCGCGACTCGCAGACCTTCGGCTTCGAGATGTGGGCCAAGGAGTATCGCGGTGACCTGGGCATCGCGCTGTCCGACGTCTACGGCATGGACGCGTTCCTGCGCGACTTCGACCTTTACTTCTGCAAGCTGTTCGACGGTGCCCGCCACGACTCGGGCGACCCGCTGATCTGGGGCGAACGCCTGATCGCCCACTACGAGAAGAACCGCATCGACCCGCGCACCAAGACGCTGGTGTTCTCGGACTCGCTCACCTTCCCCAGGGTGATCGAGCTCTACCGCCGCTTCGCCGGGCGCATCCGTCTGGCCTTCGGGGTGGGCACCAATCTGACCAACGACCTCGGACACACGCCGCTGCAGATCGTGATCAAGATGGTGCGGGCCAACGGGCAGCCGGTGGCCAAGCTCTCGGACTCGCCCGAGAAGAACATGTGCGAGGACCAGGCCTACCTGGCCTACCTGCGCCAGGTGTTCGAGATCGAGCCCTAGCCGGCCTGTGGCTAGAATCGACCGCACCATGCTGCCCGTCTCCCGCCGCGCCGAGGCCCTCGGCACCGAGAACGCCTTCGTCGTGCTGGCCGAGGTCAACCGCCTCCAGCGCGAGGGGCGCGACATCGTGTCCTTTTGCATCGGCCAGCCGGACTTCCCGACGCCGCGCCACGTGCAGGACGGCGCGATCGAGGCGATCCGTGCGGGCCGTCACGGCTACACGCCCTCGGCGGGTATCGACGAACTGCGCGCCGCCGCTGCAACGAGCCTGGGTGCGGCTCGCGGCATCGCCATCGCCCCCGAGGACGTGGTGGTGGGCGCGGGCGCCAAGCCCTTCATCGGCTATGCGATCGCCAGCCTGACCGACCACGGCGCGGGCGACGAGGTGATCTATCCGGTGCCCGGCTTTCCGATCTACGAGTCGCAGATCCGCGCCCTGGGCGCGGTGCCCGTGGCGCTGCCGCTGCGCGCCGCGCGCGGTTTTGCCTTCGACCCGGCCGAGCTCGAGCGCCTGATCACGCCGCGCACGCGCCTGCTGATCCTCAACACGCCGCACAACCCCACCGGAGGCCTGCTCGACGCCGCCGCGCTCGAGGCCATCGCCGAGGTGCTGCGCCGCCATCCGCAGGTGTGGATCTACGCCGACGAGATCTATTCGCGCCTGACCTACGACGGCGAGTTCCGATCGATCGCTGCGCTGCCCGGCATGCAGGAGCGCACCATCATTTCGGATGGCGCGTCCAAGACCTACGCCATGACCGGCTGGCGCATCGGCTACACCGCCAACCGCCAGCTCGCGCCCGTGTTCACGCGCTGGATCACCAACACCGAGAGCTGCGCCAGCCAGCCCAGCCAGTGGGCGGCGCTCGCCGCGCTCACCGGGCCGCAGGACGAGGCCGCCGCCATGCGCGAGCGCTTTCGCGCGCGGCGCGACCTGATCGTGGGCCTGCTCAATCAGGTGCCGGGCTTTGCCTGCGCCACGCCGGGCGGCGCGTTCTACGCCTGGCCTGACGTCACCGAGGCCTGCGCCATGGTCGGCGCGGCCGACTCGGAGGTGCTGCGCCGTCGCCTGCTCACCGAGGCCGGGGTGGCGGTCCTGGCCGACATTCACTTCGGTGCCCGCGTGGCGGGCGAGGGCCAGCACATCCGCTTTTCCTACGCCACCAACGAAGCCGCCATCGAGGCGGGCGTGGCGCGCATCGCTGACTTCATGCGCCGTGCGGCGCGAGGGGCCTGAGCATGGATACGAGCGACACCCGCGCGCGGCTGCTGGCGCGCATCCGCGCGAGCCAGAGCCGGCCCGCCAGTGCCGCGCCCGCCGAGCGCGTGCAGGCCGAGGCCTACATGGCGGCGCACGCCGCCGGGCCGCGCCCCGCCGCCCGCGGCAGCGCGCTGGAGCGCTTCAAGGCGATGTCGATCCGCATGGCCAGCACCGTGGCCGAGGTGCCGCGCATCGCCGACGCGCCGGCCGAGGCGGCCCGCTACCTGGCGGCGCAGGGCCTGGGCACGCGCGGGGTGGTCTGGCCCGCGCTGGCGGCTCTGGACTGGGCGGGCGCGGGCCTGGCGCTGGAGGCGCGCGCCCCGCGCTTCGACGAGCGGGAGGGCAGCGACGCGCTCGGCGTGACCGGCGCCTACTGCGCCCTGGCCGAGACCGGCACGCTGGTGCTGCTCTCCGGCCCCGAGACGCCGGCGTCCACGCACCTGCTGCCCGAGACGCACATCGCGGTGGTGGCGGCCTCGCGCATCCTGGACGGCATGGAAGACGCCTTTGCGCTGATGCGTGCCGAGGGCCGGGCGCTGCCGCGTGCGGTGAACATGGTGTCGGGGCCCTCGCGCACCGGCGACATCGAGCAGACCATCGTGCTCGGCGCCCACGGGCCCTACCGGGTGCACATCATCATCGCGCTCGAGGATTGATCGAACGCCGTGCGCGAGCGCGCGACCGCGCGGCCGTGAGGCACCGGGACTAGACCAGCACAAGGGCCGCAAGCGACGGCCAAGCAGGGGGAGACGATGCGGCAAGTGGTGGCGGGCTGTTTGGCCCTGGGACTCATGTCGGTGTGCGCGGCGGCGCAAGCGGCGGGCTTTGCGGGGCCGACCGTGGCGGGTATCCCGGTGGAGTTCCTGCTGTTTGCGGCGACGCTGGCCGGGGTCGCGCTGTTCCACCACCACACCATGCCGATCGCGGTGGCCGGCGCGGCGGTGATCTCGCTCTACAAGATCCTGGTCTCGCCGTTTCGCGAGGGCGCCGGCTTTGCGGGCTTCCTGACCCACGCGAGCCACGAGTGGGTGGTGCTCTCGAACCTGTTCCTGCTGCTGATGGGCTTCGCCCTGCTGGCCAAGATCTTCGAGGAGAGCGAAGTCCCCGCCGTGCTGCCGCGCTACCTGCCCGACGACTGGAAGGGCGGCTTCGTGCTGCTGCTGCTGGTGTTCGTGCTCTCGAGCTTCCTCGACAACATCGCCGCCGCGATGATCGGCGGGGCGATCGCGCACACCGTGTTCAAGGGCCGGGTGCACATCGGCTACCTCGCGGGCATCGTGGCGGCCTCGAACGCGGGTGGCGCGGGCAGCGTGGTCGGCGACACCACGACCACCATGATGTGGATCTCGGGCATCTCGCCGCTCGAGGTGGTGGAGGCCTACATCGCGGCGGCCGTGGCGGTCATGATCTTCGGCGTGGTCGCGGCCCGCCAGCAGCATGCCTACCAGCCAATCCAGAAGGACGAGACTCCGGGCGTGCACATCGACTGGGTCCGCGTGGGAATCGTGCTGTTCATCCTCACGCTGGCGATCGCCACCAACGTGCTGGTCAACACCCGTTTTGCCGAGTCCTCTGACCTGTTCCCCTTCCTGGGCGCCGCGGTGTGGGTGGCGATCCTGGGCGGCAGCCTGATCCGCAAGATGGACTGGGGGCTGCTGCCGGGCGCCCTCAAGGGCACGGTCTTCCTGCTGTCGCTGGTGCTCGCGGCATCGATGATGCCGGTGGACCAGTTGCCCCGCGCTTCGTGGCAGTCGGCCCTCGGGCTGGGCTTCGTCTCGGCGGTGTTCGACAACATCCCGCTCACCGAACTGGCGATCAAGCAGGGGGGATACGACTGGGGCTTCCTGGCCTATGCGGTGGGATTCGGGGGATCGATGATCTGGTTCGGCTCCTCGGCGGGGGTGGCGCTGTCGAACCTGTTCCCCGAGGCGCGCTCGGTGGGGCAGTGGCTGCGCCACGGCTGGCACGTGGCGCTGGCCTACGTGATCGGGTTTCTCGTGATGCTCGCGCTGATTGGCTTCCACCCGGGGTCGACGCCGCGCGGGTCGGACGCGGCACCCGCCGCCGCACCCGCCGTGGCTCCGGCCCACTGAGGCGCGCATGGCTCATACCCTGGCCGTCACGCGGCGCGTCTT
>ERZ795054.2112-NODE-2112-length-17218-cov-5.343879_pt1 | contig 17218 bp, 17 predicted proteins | sample MGYA00375138_ERZ795054 | MGnify/ENA primary metagenome ERZ795054 (study PRJEB30183, sample SAMN05720215) | anaerobic digester metagenome | isolation source: active sludge of municipal wastewater-treating anaerobic digesters | place: USA | collected 2014-12-23 ... | reverse complement strand
ACATAAAAATCAACCACCCCGGCCGCAATCAGACTTTACAATACTCTGATAAACAAAGTACTGCGGCCACCCCTCCTTCAAAAGGAGGAGAAAATGCAAAGCTATTACACCATAGGCCACTCTTAGGTTGACTGTTATGCTCCCGGCCTCCCGCTTACGCAGGACAGGCTCTCCAGGAAGGGGAGCAGAAGAGCCCTGCGCCTTCACTAATCACCGCAATCTGCGGGAAAAGATAACTTCAATTTAAAAAATTACTATCTTAGATTTTTAACCGGAGAATCAAACAATTATAATACTATGGGACTATTTAACAAGATCCGCGGGGAATTCATCGACATCATCGAATGGCTCGATCCTACCCAGAACACAATGGTACACCGTTTCGAGAGGTACCAGAATGAAATCAAGAATGGCGCAAAACTGACAGTCAGGGAATCGCAGGTTGCAGTATTTATAAATGAAGGCCAGCTTGCTGATGTCTTCAAGCCCGGACTCTATGAGCTTACAACAGAAAACCTTCCGATCCTCACAACACTGAAGGGATGGAAATATGGATTTAACAGCCCCTTTCTTGCAGAGGTTTATTTTGTCAACACAAAACAGTTCACCGATCTCCTCTGGGGTACGCCAAATCCTGTTATGCTCAGGGATCCTGAATTTGGCCCTATCCGTATCAGGGCAAACGGCAACTACACAATGAAGATCTCTGATCCGGGGCTCTTCATAAAGACTATTGCCGGTACTGACGGTAATTTTACAACCGAAAGCATAACAAACCAGCTGAGGAATGTTGCTGTTACACGCTTCACAGATGCGATAGGCGAGAGCAAAATACCCGTTCTTGACATGGCTTCAAATTTCGATGAGATATCAAAATTCCTCGAAAACAAGATGAAGCCCGAGTTCCTTGAATACGGAATAGATCTTCTTAAGTTTCTTGTGGCCAGCATTACCCTTCCCGAGAATGTTGAGGCAGCCCTTGACAAGCGTTCAAGCATGGGTATAATAGGCGATATGAATAAATTCCAGCAGTTCCAGATAGGTCAGTCTATGGAAGCCGCTGCAAATAATCCTGCAGGCGGTGGCGCTGCTGCCGGCATGGGTATGGGCATGGGTTTCGGGATGGCAAATGCAATGATGGGTCAGATGGGACAGATGGGGCAGCAGCAACAGCAGCCACAGGCAGGACCTCCTCCTGTTCCCGGCGCTGTGAGCTACTTCATTGCAGTTAACGGACAGCAGTCAGGACCTTTCGACCTGAACACACTCAAACAAATGGCTTCACAGGGACAGATAAACAATGATACACTTGTCTGGAAGCAGGGTATGGCACAATGGTCTGCTGCAGGTCAGCAACCTGACCTGTCAGGTATCTTTGGCGCTGTTCCTCCTCCTCTGCCACCAAAATAAAAGAAATATCAGCAAATTAATCCGCTTAGCCCATGAGCCAGGAAGGTCAGGTATCTGATACAATTCAGAAGGAATCAATATGTAAAAGCTGCTCCGGCAAACTGCAGTTTGCTCCGGGCACGAATAAACTAAAATGCCCGTATTGCGGTGCAGAGAATGAGATAGAAAGCTCTCCGGAGATCTTCGAGGAACTTGATTTCGAGAAGTTTGTAAAGGAATTTGAAGAGAAGGAGACAACCGAGGAGGTTGCCACAATAAAATGCCAGGGTTGTGGCGCACAGACAACATTCAATCCGAATGTTGTATCCGATTCATGCCCCTGCTGCGGATCTCCTCTTGTTGTGAAGGATGCCACAACTTCACATCTTATTAAGCCTAAGGCTCTTCTTCCATTCGGGATTAACCAGGACAAAGCCCTTGCAGAATTCAGGAACTGGATAAGCAAATTATGGTTTGCCCCGAATAAGCTGAAGCGATATGCCAGGCAGGAAGGAAAGCTTGCAGGCTTGTACATCCCTTACTGGACTTATGATTCCGACACGGCAACCGACTACACCGGTGAAAGGGGAGATAATTACCAGACCACAGAAACCTATGTGACAACTGAAAACGGGAAACCGACGACAAAAACAAGGACAGTGACAAAGACAAGGTGGAGCAGCGTCAGCGGTCATGTAGACAAGCTTTTTGACGATGTGCTTGTTGTTGCAAGTAAATCGCTTCCGAAGGAATATGTAGAGAAGCTTGAACCCTGGGATCTCGTAAATCTTGTCTCATTCAGCAACAGTTATCTCACCGGATTTAAAACAGAAAGCTACCAGGTCGACCTCAGGGAGGGGCTTGATGATGCCAAGTCGAAGATGAACACTGCAATTAATGCAGCAATCTGCAGGGATATTGGTGGTGATCATCAGAGGGTACATTCAATGAACACGACATGGAAGAACATCACCTTCAAGCACATACTGATGCCTATATGGATAAGCGCTTACTCTTTCAATAATAAAACATACCGGTTCCTCATTAATGGAAGAACCGGTGAAGTTCAGGGGGAAAGGCCTTACAGCTGGATCAAGATAACGCTTGCAGTACTTGCCGCAGCAGCTGTTATACTGCTGATTGTTATCCTGGCCAATAAGCAGGGCTAATTGAAAGTGAAAGCCAGACCTATCTCATAAGGATATAATTCCGGACCCTTGCCTTTTTCAAACATAGGTGTGAAGTAGGTTGTGCCGAAGATCTGCAGATTCTCATAACCAACTCTTGCCGTTGCTCCCCAGCGGAGTACGTTAAGGCTGTAGTCATCCTTAATTTTTGACTTCTGCTTTTCGCCATCATCATACACAACTTTGGTTTTTGATGCAATTTTTGCAGCACCTATCACACCGGCGCTGAAGTTCAGAGTTTTGCGGTGACTGCCATTTACAGGGAGTTGTAGTTCAAGCAATACAGGTATTGTGGCATAAGCTGTTGTGAACTTGCTTTTTGTATAGAGTATTCCTGGCTCGGGATAAAGGGGTCCTATGACTCCATCAGCATACTTGGCAATGCTGTTGTTTCCATCGAAACGGTAATGGTTATAGCTCAGCCCGACTGTAGTCACAATTCCAAAATGCCTTGTAATTCCCATGTTTATATTGGGAAAATAGAAGTTCCACGCATTTGATTTGGTAGTATTGAGGTCGAAGTAATTGTCCTCCGGGGCCAGCGATGTTGTCCAGTAATCGGTAAGAAATCCGTTCATGCCAAATTCCACACCGCCCAGATGTCCCCTGAAACGGTCATTTTTCCTGTGGCGGATCTCTTTTTCCTCATTATTCCTGTCTTTTTTGTAAACAGTTAAACCGTCATTGTCCTCCACAACCCGGTATTCCTTTTTACCTACAGAGATTTTTGTTTCATCGCCGCTTTCCTTAACAGAAAACACCTTGTCGCCAAGCTCTACGCTGAGTGTATCGTCTAAAGCCTGTTTTTCATTGTTCTCTAGGTTCTCAAGCCTTTCACCTTTATCCTCATTCTGACTTATTGCCGGAAGGAATGCCAGAGAGGATATAACTATTGATGATAATAATCTTTTCATGTCTTATTCTGTTTTTGTATTAATTCAGCAGTAAGACGGCAGGCTTGTATGAAAAGTTACAGGAGTCTGAAATTAATCTCTTACACACCTGATACTGAAGCCATTCTTTTTCTGGCGCTGAGTTACTGATGCAAGAGCGTCGAGGTAGGAGAGTCCCAGGAAATAGCATGAGGAAGTATCTGCTTCTGTTGAGGTCCAGAAGGCAGTGAAATATGAAAGTGAGCTGTATGTACCTTCGAAATATCTCAGACCTGCAGGAAGTGCTGTGAAGCCTGAGCTGTTGTCAGCGCCTGTATTCGGGTAATGCCATTGTGCAAGGCCTTCTGTTTTGAGCTTTCCACCGGCGGTAAGGGAATCGCCAAGGGCGCTTATCAGCTGTTTTATTTCAGCGGCAGAGGGTACGTGCCAGCCAAGGGGACAGATCCTGTCATCTGTTGCAGCATAACCGTTATAAAGGGCACCGTAGGGATCCCTGAATAATGAAGAATCATTGTTGTACCACGAAAAAGCCGGCTCACGCGACTTTAGCCAGTCCTGGTTTTTACTTATAAGTCTTATCTCCGTTCCGTCGCTGAAACGCGTTGTTTTAAGGTTCTCAGCCATCCACAGCTTGTCGCCTAACTCAACTGTCAGGTATATATTTCCGTCAATATCAGTGACAACAGAGGGAGAGCTGTCCTTTTCACAGCTCAAAAGGGCAGGCAGAAAAAGGAGCAGAAATATTTTACAATATCGGCTGCCGGAACGCATATATAAATTAACAGGAATACATACTATTTATTGTATTCAAGAACCTGCCCGTCGGCAAGAAGCTTTTCCCTTATCTCTTCATATTTCAGGTCATGAATATCTTTCCTGCTGTTCAGGGACAGAGCAGCGACTGTTCCTGCACTTTGCCCGAGGATCATGAACACAGGCTCCATCCTTATCGATCCGTATGCTATATGTGAGCTAGACACACACACGGAGACAAGAAGGTTCTTACAATCATCCCTTTTCGGGAGGATTGATCCCAGGTCGATCATGTATGGTTTGGGTGTGGGGTGTTCAACATCCCCTTCATTTTCAACAAAGCCTTCAGGTGTAATATATCTCTGGGTATTGTGAGAATCAAGATTATATGAGCCCATACCTATTGAATGAAGTACCTCTCTTTTGCTGAGAACATCATTTTCAGTCATTATATACTCACCGGTCATCCTCCTGGCCTCCCTGACATAAATATTGTATGGCCAGAAATTATTGTCGGCAAATTCATCTCCTGAATAACCCCAGCGGGACATCTCATTTCTTACTTCTTCGGGCACGCGCGGGTCATTTGCAATGAACCAGAGCAAACCCTGCTGGTATGTGATATGTTCTTTAATAATTTCTTTCCTGCGCTCATAAGTGGCATCGGGATAGTCATAATTCATGCCGATATTGTCGAAGCTGAACGGACCATGGTTGTTGACATCAAGCTTGCGGTTGGGAATGGCATCGAATTTATTGAAAGTCCCTCTCCATCCGGCATCGTAGATCCTTACAAGAAGCTCATACTGAGTTGAGTCATAACCTTCGGGTTTATAGAATTTTACGCGGTTATCGGGATGATCGGTCAGGCAGGTCCTGTAGCAGTAGGCCTGCAATCTTTTATCAGCATCGCCCCTGTTTCCGGGAGGGACTGATGAAATCCTTGGAAGGAGTCCGCTTTCCGGTTTTCCGGGAACCTTGTACGGGCTTATTTTCAGATTGTCAAAATCGTGGTGTTTGATTGGGAAATCGCCTACCTGCACGCCATTCCATTCTTCGCCGTACTGTGCGGAGCCTTCCCTGCCTGTTGTATAGCTCACTCCTGCAGCAGCCATCAGGTCGCCTTCATAAGTGGCATCAATGAAGATCTTTCCCCTGAAAATATTTCCATCGAGGGTCTTTATTGATACAATCTTCCCGTCTTCCTTGACAACTCCATTCTCCCTGTCGAGCCAGGTATTGCGGTAGACAAGAAGCTTATTATCGGCTATCATCTTTTCAAAAGCCTCTTCTGCAACATGGGGCTCGAACAGCCACATGGTCCGGAATTCACCATCAATGGCAGGCGTTCCCTGTCCCTTGTTCCCGAATTCCGACTGTTTCTGCCATTTCCATGATTCCGGATTCATATAATTTTCATAAAGAAGGTGATAGAACTCCCTTGCAAGGCCTCCGATAACCTCCTTATTTCCTGTATCGGTATATCCGAGTCCCGATGAGGAGAGGCCTCCGATATGGATGTCAGGTGAGACTATAATAACCGATCTGCCCATCCTTTTCACCTGGACAGCAGTTGTAACAGCAGAGGAAGTACCACCGTAAACTATTACATCCGCTTCATAGGGATTCTCTTTTTTGTTGCAGGAAGTCATGATTATTAAGCCTCCCAGGGCTAAAGCCAGTAGTCTGATTCTCATTGCTGAATTTTTATAAGGATACCAAAGATAAGTAACCTTCAGTTAATTAGCCAATGATTTTTGAAAAAGGGTCTTACTTTTTAAGTGGAAGGGGGAAAAATGAACTTGTTCTTTCTATATATTCCCTGTATTGAGGTTTCTGCTCCTTAAGTGATTTTTCAAGCAGAGCAACTCCCGAGACCTTTATAATAAGAAGGGTCATGAGAACTGAACCCAGCACCGGGATCCAGTTGCCTGATCCAAGGCAGAACAGGCCATAAGCCCACCATACTGCCGAGTCGCCAAAATAATTCGGATGACGGGTATATTTCCAGAACCCCCTGTCGAGTACTTTTCCCGGGTTTGAAGAATCAGCCCTGAACCTTGAGAGCTGATAATCTCCTCCTGCTTCAAAGACAAAACCGGTGAGCCAGACAATAATTGCAGCATAATCTAAAATGCCCATTGTCCGCTGTTCAGTGTAATACAGGGCTCCAAGTATTGTTACCGAGATCAGCCACATTAGTATGCCCTGCAGCAGGAAAGTCTGGAAGAAGCTTATCCACCAGTAGCGTTTTTCGCCATATTTCTTTCTGAAGTTCCTGTAACGGAAATCCTCCCCTTTGCCGGAATTCCTCCAGGCCAGGTAAAATGAAAGCCGCAGGCCCCAGATTGTAACAAATGTTACAATTATTGATCTTTTCAGATCGGGTTCCCCGATACGGTAAAAGTAAAATAATGAGGTGAGTACAAAGCCCATTCCCCAGAATATATCTACTATGCTGACATTCTTTATAATGATGCTGACAATCCAGAGGACTGACATCATGGCTAAAATTATCAGCAGTGACTGGATGTATATCTGGGAAAAACTCATTGTTATTTTATTGTATCATGTATGCAACGGCAGCAGCTCCAACTCCTACATTTGCGCCGATAACCGGTGAAATATTTACAACAGAGACCGGTTTCAGGGAAGTCAGTTCCTCCATCCTTTCGCTATACCAGTCGGCAGCCTGCTGGTTGTTTGCATGGAGGACGACATAGTTCCAGATCTTTGTTTCCTTCACCTGTTTCCTGACGTATGAGATCACCTTGTCCATTGTTGCCCTCTGGTTCAGAGTCTTGTCGAAGACAATTGCCTTGCCTGTTTCATCTATCGAAACAATGGGATTTACATTCAGTATTCTGGCTATCAGGCCTTTTGTATATGAGAGTCTTCCTCCTTTAATAAGGTAACTGAGGTCCTTAACGCTTACGAGCACTTTCGACTTTTCTATCCATTCTTCAGTAAGTCTCACAACTTCGTCATGATTTTTTCCCTCTTCTATTGCCGTGGCAGCCCTGAGTACAACAAGTCCGAGCGCTCCTGAGAGGCTCCGGGAATTAAGTACAGAAACAGGTTTGCCAAACTCAGCGCTGATAGCTTTTGCCGCTTTGAGGCTGCTACCGTAAGTTCCGCTCAGCTTGTCACTCAGATGAATTGCAATAACTGAATCGTAATGCGATGCAAGGTGAGAGTAAAGGTTCGTGAAGGCTTTTTCATTAACCTGTGATGATTTCGGATAAAATTCCGATTCGCCGAGCATCGAGTAAAACTGCTGCGGATGAATAGTGACCTTATCGAGATAATGATTGTCACCGAAACTTATGTTTATGGGCAGCATATTGATCTGGTAATTGTCAATAAGCTCCTTTGACAGGTCGCATGTTGAATCGGTTACGAGAGCAATATTCCATTTACGGTTATATACAACATCGCTCTGGCGTATCATGTCATCAGCCTTTTGAAAAGCAATTGTCCCGGTGTCCCTGAGTTCCATAAAGAGGTCAGCAGGATTGTTAGTATGTACATGAAGCCGCTTCATCCTGTTCGATCCTGCAACAACTATGGAATCACCATACCTGTTCAGGATGTCAAGTATATACCTGTTATCCGTCCGGCATTCCTTTATAAGGGCTTCGGTGCAGAACCTGTATGTGACATTCTGCGGAATTATCTCTTCAATCTTCTCAAAAAGAGCTGTTTCTGCCCTTGCCTGTATGAGTTCCTTTATGTTCCTGTGAGTTATGAACTCAATTATACCTTCAATGAAAAGAACAAAGCCCCTGGCTCCGGCATCAACAACATTGGCTTTTGAGAGAACAGCCAGTTTATATTTGGTTTCAATGAGTGACCTGTTAAGTATTTCAACCGAATCGAGGAACATCTGGTTGAAATCAGTTATCCTGTAACGGTTTTCATAGATATAATCTGCCCAGTCCCTTATTACTGTAAGCATTGTACCTTCAACAGGATTTGAGATAGCCTCGTAAATATAACGGATTGAATTTTTGATGCTTTCAGCAAACTGCGCAATGTTGATTGTAACGAAATTCCCGGTTTCCATGCTCATGCCGTACAGGAACTGAGCGAAGATGATCCCTGAATTTCCGCGGGCATTTATAAGTGAGGTCTCCGCTATTCTGTCGGCAGTAATCTTATATGAACGGTCGGGCCGGAGGGAGTCAATAACTGCCCTGATTGTTGAAGCAAGGTTTGTACCGGTATCTCCGTCGTTTACAGGGAAAACATTTATTTTATTGAGTTCAACCTGATGTTCAATAACCTTTCTTGCACCAGCTATGAAAGTGTAATAAAGCCGTCTGCCATCCATCTCCAGTATAGGAACCGGTGTACTATCTGCCATCCTGCTTCTGTTTTAATTTTGCAAAGGTAACAAAAACCGGGGTTTTATTGTTCATTTACCGGTAAACAGGATCAGGGCTGCTTGTCACTACCTGATACCCTCACTGTAAGTTTTTATTGCTCTTTCCCTTGCAAATGCATGCTCAACAACAGGAGGAACGTAACCCGGTTTCTGTGATTCAGGCGCCCATCTGCGGGTATATATAAATTTGGGATCGAACTTTTCCTGCTGGGTGTAGGGGTTGAACACCCTGAAATAAGGCGCTGCATCACAACCGGTCCCTGCTGCCCATTGCCAGTTCCCGTTATTTGAAGATAACTCGTAATCGAGCAGTCTGGAGGCAAAATATGCTTCTCCCCACTGCCAGTCAATAAGCAGGTGTTTGCACAGGAAGCTTGCAGTTATCATCCTTACCCTGTTATGCATGTAACCTGTCTGCTTGAGTTGTCTCATGCCTGCATCTACAATCGGATAACCTGTTTCTCCCCGGCACCAGAGATCAAACTCCTTTTCGTTGTTTCTCCATCTGATATTGTCATACTTTGGGCGGAAGCTCTCTGTGACAACATTGGGGTAATTAAACAGGATCTGCATGAAGAATTCCCTCCAGATAAGCTCGGAAAGAAAGACCTGATTACTGCTGACTGCAGTCCTGACAAGTTCCCGGATGCTGATGGTGCCGAATCTCAGATGTGGCGATAAATAGCTTGTCCTGTCTTCAGCCGGAAGATCCCTGAATTTATGATAGTCTTCAATAGCAGAAAGATCGAATGGCCTGACTTTTACCATACTGCGCCTGAATCCGTGTTTTTCAATTGGGGGAAATGCAAATGAAGCCTTTAGAAAGTTCTGTGAAGCTGTTCTCAGAGGTGAAAGAGCATCAGAAGATTCTGTACTGAACACCTGCATCCAGCGATTCCTGTAAGGAGTAAAAACAGTATATGGAGTTCCGTCGCCTTTTACAATTTCCTTTTCTTCGAAAATTACCTGGTCCTTGAATTTTTTAAATGTTATATTATTCTGGTTTAAAAGCTTTTCAATATTGTTATCTCTTGTAATTGCATAGGGTTCATAGTCCTTGTTTATAAATACGGAGTTGATGTCATATTCAGCTGTGAGTTTTTTCCAGACCTTCTCGGGATTGCCCCTGAGAACAAGAATGGAACTTTCATATTTTCCAAGTTCATTATTAAGCGCCGACAAAGAGTCGTATATGAAACTGATCCTTGGATCATCCACTGGCAGCTCGCCGGTAATATTATCATCAAAAATAAATACGGGGAGAACGGGCAATCCTTCAGCAAGTGCATTGTTCAGGGCGGTATTGTCATTTAAGCGGAGGTCTCTGCGGAACCAGAAAATGTTGACTTTCATTATGCAATTTAAGTTATCCCAGTTTCTCAATTCTTTCAGTAACCAGTTTCGAGCTTATTATAACCATCGGAAGTCCTGTTCCCGGTATTGTTGAAGCTCCCACATAAAAGACATTTTTGAACTGCTCGTCAAAATTCTTAGGCCTGAAGCCACCTATCTGCAGCATTTTATGCGATAGTCCCAGTCCGCTTCCCCTGTGGAGGTTAAACTGGTCCTGCCAGTCCTGTGGAGTATATACTGTTCTGCTTACGATCTCAGGCTGTATATTTTTCCCTATTCTGCCGGAGAAATCATCAATAATGCTGTCAACAATCACATCCCTGTCGTCCCAGTTTTTCTTGAAACGCAGATCAGGTGCCGGGCATACGAAGAAAAGACTTTCGCAGCCCTCTGGTGCACAGTCGGGATTTGAGCTTGACAGAACATTTACATAATAATAAGGTTTCTCCATTATCTCCGGATGCCTGAATACCTTGTCGGCATATTCCCTGTAGTTAGTTCCCAGGTAATAATTATGATGATGGACCCCGTGCAATTTTGTTTTAAGACCCAGGTATATTGTGAGAGGACCCATTGTCCATTCCTTTTTATCGAGAACCTCATCAGAGTATTCCTTCCTGCCGAAAACTTTTCCTCTGAAAACGGCTGCATCACTGTTAATTACAGTAATATCTGCCTTCCACTGTTTCCCGTTTTTATCGATCAGGTAGTTGAGCTTATTCCCATCAGAACTGAAGCCGTTTATCTCGGTGTCATAAATGATCTCAACATTTTCTTTTTTGAGCTCGCCTTCAAGGCCCTCAATTATTTTATACATGCCGCCTTCAACATTAAAATAGCCGTCATGCCGGAATTCAGTGTATGAAAGAAGTGTGTATACTCCTGATGTATCGAAGGGGGTGCGCCCCAGGAAGAAAGCAACAAGGGAGATAATCTGGCGCGCCTCTTCAGAACTGTGGTAATGTGCAACCTGCTGCCAGAAATTTCTGAACATAACTGGAAGATGCACAGGGTTGACCTTCATCAGTGTAAGGATATATTGAAGTATTGTATCATAATTGCTTTTGATAACAATATCAACAGTATCATGAAACAGGCGACCGCTTTTATTCAGATACCTCTCCATGTTTTTCTCAAATTCAGGATCAGAATCCGAAAACTGGGCACCAAGTTTTTTCAGATCCCTGTAAAGGAAGTACGTCACCGGACTATTACGGAAATTAACAGTGTAAAGAGGATCAAGGGAATAATATCTGAACGGGAGCTGAATATTGCAGTCCTTTGCAAATTCAGTAAATTCATAAGACATGCTGAAGAAACTGGGACCTGTATCGAAGGTGAAGCCGTCCTTTTTAAGCTGGCCAAGTCTGCCTCCGGCCTGCCTGTTCTTTTCAATAAGAGTAACCTTATATCCCTTTTTCGATAACCTGAGGGCTGTTGCCATCCCTCCAAGTCCCGCTCCGACAACAAGAACACTTTTCTGCATATATTATTTTTTAAATTTTTTAATAAGCTGAGGGTAAAGTTCATCCCTGACATAAGTAAAGCCTGGCTCAAGCCGTAATATCTCCTCATAGGCTGATTTTGCCGAGTTGTAATCGTCAAGCGCTGTATGGGCCTGGGCAATAAGAGTCAGGAGACTCAGATAGTTCCAGTTGCCCTTTGTATCTGAAGCATTTCTTTCAAGTAATTTCCGGGCTTTCAAAAAGTACTCCAGAGCCAGCTTTTTAGATCCTCCGAAGGCTGCAGGCATGTAGAATTCGGCATTACCATACTGAACCCAGGCAAGGTAATTCTCTTTGTCAAGCTCAAGCGCTTTTTTTGCATGATCGAGGCTCTTTGGCCCATTAACCGGAGCCGAGAATTTGCTGAAAGAAATCCTGAAACCGTAAAATGCCGACTTATATGCCTGTATTACTGAAGGTTCAAATCTCTTTTTTTCAAGCAAATCAATATTTTTATTTGCAAGAGCAAAGTACTTTTTTGCCTCCTCTTCCCTGTCCGAGCCAAGGCAATAACCTATATAACCGTATTCGTAATTAACAAGCTCAAGCGTCTGCGCATCAGTTCTGTTACTGATTGATTCCATCTTGTCTATCACGCTTTTCCACCTCTCCATCCTGTTATTGACATAGGCATAATAGACCTCTGCCTTATAATCAATGGCAATAAGCTTTGCGCTGAGGAGCAGCAAAACAAGAATCAGTGTATTTTTCTTCCTTTCCATTCAAATGATCTGAAATATCTGTTTAAAAATGCCTTATAAATGAACAATCCGAGAGTAAGCTGCAAAGGTAGAAGGTAAATCAGGTTTTTAAAAACTGACTGCCGTGAAGCAAGTGATACAAGTATGCGTATTGTAAGTCCTGCTGATAAGTATACTATCGTAAAAGGTGCTGGCATATAATACATTATTACAAGGAAGCCAAAGCTTGTCACAAGCCAGAATAAAAGCGCCAGTATGAAGGAGTTCCCAAAAAATGAGAAAACATTTTTCGAGAATCCGTTTACTGCGTCTGAAAAACCTTTGTACATACGGCACCTGATCCTCTCATCACCAAGGAGGCATTCCACCCTTATGTCATTCCTTTTGAAGAAGCGGGCAGTCTCTATGTCTTCAACTTTTTCAGCTTTCATCTTTTCATGTGGCCTCATCTTCCTGTAAACCTCAGCATCGAAAAACATAAACTGTCCGTTTGCAGCAGCAAGTGAAGGGTAGGAAGATTTTCCGACAAGGGAAAGTGGTAAAAGGGAGAGAAGGATGAAATTCATATTTGGGACTGTCATTGCTTCCCCTGCAGATAAAATCTCCTGTTCCGGGAAGACAGAAATGAGTCCCGGCTTCTTCCTTTCTGCCAGACTTATTGTGTCAGCAATCAGTCTGCCTGATATTCTTACATCGGCATCAAGAAACAGAAGATATTCTCCTGAGGCCCTTTCTGCAAGAGAATGACATGCGTAATTTTTGCCATACCAGCCTTCCGGAAGAGAACCTGAATTTACCAGGTTGAACCTGTTGTCAGATTTTGTATATTCTGTTACAATTTGTTCAGTGTTGTCATCTGACTGATCGTTGAAGATGATAACCTCTATGTTTTTGTAAGACTGTATTTTAAGATCATTTAGTATCTTACTGATATTTGCTTCTTCATTTCTTGCAGGAATAAGTACCGATACCAGTTTATTATAATCTTTGTCTGAACGGGGAAGATGATTGTCAGCAATGTAGTTTGCCAGGACGACAATCAGCCTGATAAGGGTAAAGGAAAATATCAGTGCTGCTGTTATTATCATTGCAGGTCATTTTTTGAAAAATCTGACAGGACATCTGAATAGAAATCCCGGTAAGTTTTTTCAATTTCAGGTTCTTTTCCCTCCGTCATTTCAAACTCCCTGATATTCATGAAAAGTGTTGGTCGGGGATTTGAATAGTATTCAATTATGTTGACAAGGAATACTATCTGCACAGGTTCATTTATTTTCTGAAGAATATGCTGCAGGCCTTTCTGAAAAGTAACCTGTGAACACCTCATCGGTTCTATTTCGCCCTGGGGGAAAATGAGGACAAGGTTTCTTTTTTCTTTCAGAAGCTTAACTGTGTATTCAAGACTTTCAATTATGCTTTTTGAGCCTTTTTTTACTGAATATCCCCCAGTTTTGTTGAAGAAACTGTATTTTTTAAGATTTTCCTCCTGCATCATAAACCAGAACTTTCTTCTGAAAAGCTTCATATTAAGATACATTGCCCAGAAGCCGTCCCACCAGCTGAAATGATTTGATATCAGAAGTAAAGGCAGTCCTTTGTCACTTACCTCACCCCTGATTTTTACCTCATTGAAATGCCTGTGTATCTTCCACACAGTGTAGAGTTTAAAAAAGGGATATATCACCGGGTGGTGAGATGCTTTAAGTATCATCTGTAAAGCCTTATAATTATGCTAAGTATAATGAAAAAAACAGCCTGGACAAAGAATAAAAAAGGTGCAATTCTGTTTGTGAACTTAATGCCGGCAGACTTCAGTCCTGTATGAATTGAAGCGGCAATTATGAACCATGCAATATAATTTCTCAAAGGAGGCATTCCGCCGGAAAAGCTCCACATATCAAGACTGCCGGCTATATTTTCCAAAATGAAATCATAGAGTACCATAAGCGAGGAAGCAGTGAATATCTGAATTACCCGCTTTGAAGAGATCTGCCCGGCTATGCAGGAACTTGTATAGATCATAAACAACCAGTTGAATCCGATAAGAAGGGGAGTTTCAAGCAGCCTGATGCCAAGTCCGCTGCCGTAGGTATATTCCCCGAAGATCAATCCGGTGGCTACTCCTGTAGCTTCGATGAGCCAGGTTATTACTATTATTGAAATAAAGGAAAAAACTGTTTTCCTGTCAAATGATGCTTCATGGAATATTAAAAGTACAGAAAGACTTAAAATGATTGCCAGTGGGGTAAGCCCTGTAAACAATTCTCTTGTCAGTGGAAGAGAAAATCCGGCAATACCCACACTGAAAAATATGAGCAGCGCTGATTTAACCCATCGCGGATGAGCTGTAAGTTTTTCCCTGATACTGCCAGATGCTGCACTCATACTTTACCTCCTGATATTTTGTTTCCAGACAGGTTCATCAGCAACAGGCTTGTGAGTATCATTGAGAAACCATACACTGTGTCTTCAACAGGAACTGTAAGCAATCGCAAACCAAGAATCCCGGAAGCGTTATACCATACAACCTCTCCTTCAATAAAGCTGCCGGTAAGGATTCCGTTCACCACGAAAAAGGGAATCAGGATTATAAGAAAAGACAGATAAAAGCTGCTGAGCAGACTGCTGTTGATGAAATATGCGATTGCCAGCAGAATAGCCATATATGCAGAATAGAAGGAGGTATAAATCCTGTCTTTGTTTGCAAGAGATAAGAGGAGCAGCAGAGAAATGAGCAGGCAGGTAAGAACCGCTGTGCTCTTCCTTCCAATTTTTTTTCCGGGAAAATATGCAAGGAAGACATAATGTATGAAGATACTGCTGAATGGGATTATAAGGAAAAAGAGATATTCCTCAAGTGGCAAATGTGCTATAATAATTCCGCTATGATATTCAGGATTGAATCCCCAGACGCCAAGCCTAGTAAACCAGATGTCGACGGCGATAAAAAACGCTGCTGAAATTACTATGGCAGGAAAGAGGTATTTCCATAATCTGAAGTAGGCTACTTTTTTGTCGAAGCTTAATGCAAGCGGGACAGACAGAGTGAGCAGCTCAATAGTCAGATAAAGAGACATATACCTGTTATTTGAAGTATTTTCCCGAGAATATGAGAAGTCCGAAATTGTCGAAATCGTCAGCTGTTTTTGGCCTGTGATGAGCATCGTGTGCTCTCTTTACTGCAAGCAGGTACCTGTTCGTTGTGTTTTTAAAGAGAGGGAGTCTGTGATGGTAAACAACATCGTGCAGCATGAAGTAGGTGAAGCCATAAAGTGTAATGCCGGCGCCGATTGCCACAGGAGAATCACTTCCGGTCATAAGCCCTGTAATTATCAGGATAATAGCCGGAATAGCATAAATAAGGAAGAAGATATCATTCTTTTCAAGGCGCCCTTTTTTCTGTTGAGTCACATTAACATGATGGTCGCGGTGAAAGCTCCACATAAACCCGTGCATGACGTACTTATGGTTTGACCATGCTACAAATTCCATGAAAAGGAAGGATATTATAAACAGTATAAAGTTCAGGATCATTTGCTTATGCTTTTTTCTATCTGTCTGTTAACTCTCTGATATATCATTTTGAACCAGTAGGTGTATTTATCAGGGAACTCGCTGATTTCTTTTTCAATCTCCTGATACTTCATTCTTTTCCATTCTTCAACTTCAGCGGTATTTATGACCGGATCATCATCGGTCATTCCGAAAAAAACATGGTCCAGCTCATGTTCAGTAAGTTCATTATCAAGCTTTTCTTTGTAAATGAAGGAAAAGAGCCAGGTAACACTGCAGGCCATTCCCATTTCCTCTTTAAGCCTTCTCTTTGCGGCATCAAATACTGACTCTCCGGGATGGGGATGTGTGCAGCAGGCATTAGTCCACAGCCCGTTTGAGTGATACTTGTCAAAAGCCCTTCTCTGGAGAAGCCATTCTCCCTGTTTGTTTATGATGAAGACTGATACGGCCCTGTGCAGGAGAGCTTTTTCATGTGCTTCCAGCTTACCGCTGATTCCTGTCTGGATATCATTTTCATCAACAAGAATTACCTTTTCTTCTTCCATATAGATTTTAGAACAAATTTAGTTTATTAACAATTTTTGCTTTCAGCAGGATAAGCAATTTTACAGTATCACTTACCCTTATTCTTTTATCAATCAGTAGTTTTGCAGGTGTTCTTTTAATCTTTTCAAGCAGGCTCCTGTAATAAAAATATGCTATAAGTACTCCAAGCCTTCCGTTATCAGGTAATTTTCTGATTCCCGGAAGTGCTGCATCGAAATCAGCAGAGATCTCATTTGTTAATTCTTCTTTCAGTGACTCAGTGAATTCATTTATTACAGTTGAAGGAAAATATTTACGCTCGAGATTGTGCATGTCAGTCTTAAGGTCCCTTAGGAAATTAACCTTCTGAAATGCTGCTCCCAGCTTCCTTGCCGGCTCCTTTAATTCCTGATATAAGACGTCGTTGCCTCTGACAAATACCCTCAGGCACATCAGGCCCACAACTTCTGCCGACCCGTAGATGTATTCATCAGTTTCTTCCTGTGTCAGGTGGTTCTTTTTATGGAGGTCGGTTCTCATGCTTTTAATGAAAGCCTGAACAAGATCATCTTCAATGTTATATTTTACGATTGTATGCTGAAAAGCATTCAATGCCGGATTAAGGCTGATATTGAATTTCAGGGCCTCGTAGTAGTCACGCTCGAAATTTTTCAGCAGGTTTTCCTTGTCAAAATCATGAAAAGTATCGACAATCTCATCAGCAAGCCGTGCAAATCCATAAATGCTGTAAACTGCTTCACGGATCTCCGGCTCAAGAAAACTTACTGCAGATGAAAATGAGGTACTGTACCTCCTTGTTATAATTTTGCCGACATCGAAAGAAACCTCTCTATACAACTCATTCATAGTCAATTACCAGATTAAATTTTAACAATTAAATCCAGGTTTTGTTCGGAGTGTTCTTAATTAATTATCAGCAGATCAGATATCAGGGGTAAGCTTTTTAAAATTAATAACTACATAAAGTTATCTAAATTTTCTGCATTAT
>ERZ795054.2111-NODE-2111-length-17224-cov-6.223717_pt1 | contig 17224 bp, 17 predicted proteins | sample MGYA00375138_ERZ795054 | MGnify/ENA primary metagenome ERZ795054 (study PRJEB30183, sample SAMN05720215) | anaerobic digester metagenome | isolation source: active sludge of municipal wastewater-treating anaerobic digesters | place: USA | collected 2014-12-23 ... | reverse complement strand
TTTTTACAAAAGATGGTGTGAAACGGCCCATTGTGATCCCCGAATGGGATCCTGTGCCTGTTTTTATCATCAAAAACAACCTGAAATCGGCCGGAATATCCCGGGAAGACTATTTCTCGCTTCTCGATGATGTCTGATTTCTTCCGGGTAGCGGTTCACCCATGTGATCATGGATTCTTTTGCCATTGAAGATTATCCTAGGGCAATCCTTTTGATATCTGCATTTCCCCTACATGCATATCGCCATGATCCGGCTCATCAGGAAGAAGCCCTTGCTCCGGATCGTACTGTCAGTTCACGATGAGACCGTGATCCGTTTACGTAATCCGGTTCCGGCGCTTCAGTTTCTGGTACCGGCCAGGGGACTGCCAGAGGAGTACTTCATTGCGTCGCAGACCCTGCCGTCATCGTGGCACTGCCGGAACGGATTTGCAGAGCAGCCCAAAACAGCCGCGATCGAGCGGTATATCCATTGGTATCGTATGCACCATTGAGAGTCTGCACAGCCCTCACCGGTCCCCGGCACTAATCAGTCCCTCATCCACCACGGCCGGCACCAGCGGGGGCAACTCCCCCCACCGTACTGTGACATCCCCCATGATCGCAAAGATCCCGTCAACCTCCGAAGGATCCACCCGTTCAAGAACGGAATGATCTGAAGGCCGGATCTGGTTACAGACCGACGTTGCCCACGCATCGGACAACGCCACGTTGCGGGAGAAGATGGTGACGGCATCGGCAATACCAAACGAGACGGAGGGGCCGACCGTTGCCGATGATGTGCAGATCCCCAGGATCTTTTCCTGTGGGGGGACGACAAATGCGACCCGGTCCGAGAGCGCTGCACCGCCGGCATGCACCCCAACCCGGACCGGACGGTCGGCAAAAAGGGCAATATCCCCGCCATTGTCGATCACCCCGAACACGGCACCGGCATCCGACATCGCCTCAATCCCCGCCCAGGCAATGGTCCCGGCAACGGCTGCCATCGGGCCGACGCCGGCCTTCCGGGCTGCATCCGCCATGCGGGTGATGACCCGTTCGTCTGAATCCGGCTCGTACGGGTCAAACGTAGCTGCAAAAAAAGGGTCGCGGGCGATATACGCCTCCAGCACCTGCCGGGCTGCCATCATGCCGGCTTTTGCTGCCGCGATATGCACTGGATCGTCCGCAAGGATCGTTGCGAAGGTTTCCCGGAAATGGAACGGCTCCCGGATCATAGCGGCAGGGTGAGCGCCCGGTGCGGGCAGGCCCCGATGCACTTGCCGCAGAGGATGCACTTCTCCTCCTCGAGCCGGAGTTTCCATTCGGCATCGAAGGAAAAGACCTCGCGGGGGCAGATGCTGATGCAGGCGCCGCAGTCCACGCACTCGGTCTCGTCATAGCTGATGCCATGGTCCAGGATCCGCACGTGGGCCCCGAGCGTGGTCATCTTGTCGCTGACCAGCCGGCACTGGTCGTCCGGGACCTCGATGAGGGCTTCCCCTTCGGAAGAATCGATCAACGCACGTTCCACGTTGATCAGTACGCCGGTATCGCGGACCGCCTGGGCAATGATCGGCTTCCTGCCCCGGCCGCGGGAGAACGTGACCAGCAGTTTCATTTCAGCCACCTCCCGCCCACCAGCTTGCCAAGGTTCATCGCCGTAAGGATCCCGGCAACGTGCGATCCCTTATCAATCACCGGCAGGGCACTGATGTTGTTCTTCTCCAGTTTCTGGATGGCGATATCAACAGACTCGTCCGGCGTTGTCGTGACCACTTTCTTCTTCATGATATCCCGGACAAGATGCGCCTTGCCGGGGTTTGCAACCGCCTTGGAGATATCGAACGTGGTGACGATCCCGACCAGCACCTTCTCGCTGTTGATGACCGGCAGGTGGTTGGTCTCGCCTTTCAGGAGTTTCTTGGCCGCCGTGGTGATCTCCTCGTCCTCGCCGATGCTCGTCACTTTCCGGTCCATGATCTCCAGCACCCGGGGGCTTTTTTTGCTCTGGTACATGGGTTTTGCCTGTTTTTTGGGATCGATTGGGCGGGTCGGCAGGGAGAGCGTCATCTTCCCGTTCTCCACCCACCGCTTCAGCTCGCCCGCAACCTGCCGGGCCCTGCGGAAGCTCGAAAGCGATGAGGTCCGGACTTCCTCGCCGTTCAGTTCAACACTCCCGCTGCGCAGTTCCGCGTACGAGACCCTGCGCAGGGCAGGGCGGTTCCTGCTCGGTATCCCGTAATCCATGATCTCGACGCTGATGTCCTCGTCCCGGACCGCGGTTGCCCGCACGACATCGAGATCGAGCACCGGCAGGGGGATGCCAAGCCCGACGTACATCGTGACCCCGTAGCCGGACATGGTCGCTGCCCGCAGGTAGTCCTGTGACATCTGCTTTAAGTCGCCCGTCACCATCAGCGTGCCGAATCCCCCGGCGGGGGAGTGCTGGGTTCCCTCCCCGATAACGATACCGGGTGCTCCGCAGAGGAATATCGGGGCACCGCTGCCGATCAGCCGGAATCCCGGGTCATTGGAGATCGGGTTAAGGAGCCCGGACCCGGAGTAGGAGATATTGCCGGAGTTCGGCAGGAGCGTTCCCATGTACGTGTTCAGGACCCGGTCGGTGGAATTTGTCGCGGCATTGTAGCGCTGGTACGCATTGCGCGGGTTGCACATGATCGCCTGGTTGAGGTTTTCCAGGGCAAGTTCCGTGGTAAGAGTCCGCCGCGGGTAGCAGTCGGTGCCATGGGAACTGGCCCGCAGTTCCACGGTCTTTCCAGCCACGAGGTCCTCGATGACATGCGCCCCGCCATACTCTGCTTCAAGGGTATCGGACTGCTGGGTAGCGCCGATGAACGTGTCAACGGCGGCAAGGCCGCCGTACGCCTCGACATTGTTCAGCCAGATCCGTTCCATGCGGATGGGCGGCTCGGCATGGCCGAAGTTCAGGAACGCACCGGACGAACACATGGCGCCGAAGGTCCCGGTCGTGACAACATCAACCTCTTGTAATGCTCCTTCCTCGCCCAGATCGGCAACGATGACAGGCATCTCCTCGGCAGTAACGACCCGTGCCGACCCGTCACGGATACGTTCATTGATCTGCCCGATGGTCTTGTGCATACCGGATATTCCGTTTTCCGAATATTTAAGATAATTGTTATTACCTTTAGTAATAAATGCGATTTTAACCACCGGCATCCATGATCCTGTATGCATGTGCGTGCCTTCATAGAGGAGATGGAGCGGCTCGCCCCTCCCCACCTTGCCGAGGATTTCGATGCCGGAAGGATTGGCCTCATTGTGGAAGGGAAGAACACGATAGCCTCGGTCTCCTGTGCGCTGGATGCAACGCCGCGTGTGGTGAAACGTGCGGTTGCAGCACACGCCGATATGCTTCTTGTCCACCATACCCCGCTCTGGACACCGCTGACCTCCCTCACCGGCCCGACCGCAGCCCTCATGCGCGACATCCTCGGGTCCGGCCTGAACATCTATGTCATGCACACCAACTTCGATCACGCGGAGAGCGGCGTGAACGATGCCCTTGCAGAACTCCTCTCGCTTGCACATACCGAACCCATGACGCTGGGGCTGGTGGGCGACTGCCCGCTTTCCTTTCAAGAGATCGCGGGACGGCTTGACTGCCCGCTCCGGGTCTGGGGCAGGATCCGGCACCTGGATCGGCTGGCAGTAGTCGGAGGGAGCGGGTTTGATCCGGCGCTCATGGCCGAAGCAAAAGAACTGAAAGCCGACGCCTTTCTCTCCAGCGAACTGAAACATTCCGTGTACCGTGCCGCACCGCTCCCCTGCATCGAGGCAACCCACTATGCGCTCGAGGCCCCGGCCATGAAGCGGCTCGCCGCCCGGAGAGGCTGGCAGTTTATCGAAGACCGCCCGGTCCTGCATCCCGTACCATGACCGGCATCTGGCAGCGGCTCCGAAAGCAGCATGAACTGGATGCAGAGGCACGCGAAGAGATTACCACGGCATTCGGCCGGAAGGGAGCCTCCGCCCTTGACGCTATCGATACCGGTCGGGTGAAAAAGTACCTGGACTTCTTTGTTGTCGAGGGCCGGACCGCGTCCTATATCGTGGAAGACGACTTCTGCACCTGCGGGGATTTCCTGTACCGGGGCCGGGACTGCTGGCACCTGCTCGCGGTGCGGATCGCACGGGAGACCGGCCATTTTGAGACCGTGGACCGCTGGTACCAGGAAACACTGAAAAACGACCACCGGTAAACCGTCTGCGGGTCATGGATACCATGGGTATAATTTTTGGGGAAAGCATCAACGTAGACCTTAACCTCTCACGGTTCCAATCGTCCATCCCTCCTTGCACCACCCCTGCCCCCATCATGGGCGTGGGCGGAAATGTAGGAAGGCTGTCTTTTTCTCGTACGGAAATTAAAAAAAAAACCTTCCTGGGTGATTATCGCAATGCGGGGACTGCCCCCGTGGCGGGGGCAGAGCGTGAGCGAAAGCCCCCGGCTGAGTCTATGCGATGATTTCTCCAGGAGCGCTCGAAATTCTGAAGGTATGAACATGGTACTGCGACAGAACCCGCACGGGGGATGCCCTGGCAGCGGGGGTGGAGCACCCGTTAGCGTGGGAAGTTCTGCAGGGTTTCTGCAGAGCACCATATTCAGAAGAGATGCAACGATGGCATCCCGGCCAGCCGCAGGATGGGAACGGGACCCGACAAACCAGCCCTGCGCTGCAGTTAAAGGAGAAAAGATGACAGGAAAAGGATTATTTCCGGGTAGCGTCCCAGACTCCTTCCCATTTCCCGGTTCCCGACCCATATCTCCAGTTGCCACTGAATGAATTCCCGTCAGCAGCCAGGGTGAAGACGACATCCCCCGCATCGTTTGGTGGACCATAGGAGGGTGCCTCGGACCATGTCCCGGTCAGGGTATTTCCCGAGACCGTTCCCTGGATCTTTCCATTGTCATGGGGGTACGTACCGGTAACCTGGTCGCCATTCTGGGTAAACACCATAACACCCCAGTCAGAATCCCATGAACCAGACCAGGGTGTCGGCGCAGTGGTGGTGACGGTTGTCGCTGTTTTTGCAGGCGCCCCGGTTCCCGGGACGGTACACCCGGCAACAAACACAGCCATCATAATTGCGACAACCAGCAGCACTACCCCGTATCGTGAAGCTGTATACGGGGATACCAGAAACCTCATGCAGGATTTATTCATATTTTTCGTACATGCCGACAACTCATATATGCGTTGTGATGTGGGATTGAGAAAGATGGCAGGGGGGATGAACGGAAATTCCCCGGATACATCCAGGGATTTTAAAAAAAAGGAACCAGCTGTCAATCCCATACCGCTTCATGAGGGTCCGCAGGGGGAATCGGAAAGTCTGTTCAGAGGCTAAAAAGAAGATCGGGGTTGAGTTGTACCGTGCGGGGTGAACGAAAAACCCTCCTCACGTTTACCACATCATGCTCCCTTTGTCCACACAACAAACTTATGAGCGTTCGTACTAAACTGTACTGACGATTGTGATTCTCCATGCTTGAAGAGGAATACCAGCTCGATTATTTTAAAACGCAGGGATTTACCCGCAGGATTTGTAAAAGCTGCGGGTCGGCATTCTGGACCCGGGACGCTTCAAGGGAGATCTGCGGGGACGCTCCCTGCGAGCCCTATAATTTCATAGGAAATCCGGTCTTCAGGCCCCACAGCCTGGACTCCATGCGCGAAGCCTATCTCTCCTTTTTTGAGAAGAACGGCCACACGCGGGTGGAGCGGTACCCGGTGGTTGCACGCTGGCGGGATGACATATACCTGACCATCGCTTCGATTGCTGACTTCCAGCCGTACGTGACCAGCGGCATTGTGCCCCCGCCGGCAAACCCGCTGACCATCTCGCAGCCCTGCATCCGGCTCAATGACCTCGATTCCGTGGGCAGGTCCGGGCGGCACCTCACCATGTTCGAGATGATGGCACACCATGCCTTCAACACCCCCGCCGAGGAGATCTACTGGAAGGACCGGACGGTCGAACTCTGCGATCAGTTCATCGCTTCCATCGGCGGGGATATGAACCGGGTTACCTACAAGGAGAACCCGTGGATGGGCGGCGGCAATGCCGGGCCAAGCGTCGAGGTCCTGATCGGGGGCCTCGAGGTTGCAACCCTTGTCTTCATGAGCCTTGGCAGGCAGAAAGCCGAGGGCCCGGCGTACGAGCTGAAGGGCGATATGTATTACCCGATGAAACTCCGGATCGTGGACACCGGCTACGGGCTCGAACGGCTGGTCTGGGCATCGAAAGGCTCGCCCACCATCTACGATGCGGTCTTCCCGGAGATGGTGAGCCGGGTGATGGGTGCTGCCGGCCTCTCCCACATGCTGGACAACAAGGAATACACCAAGCTCCTCGCCCTGAACGCAAAGTTCGCCGGCCTCATGGACATCTCGGGGACAAACCTCTTCAACCTGCGCAAGAAAGTTGCCGCGGCAATCGATGTATCCCCCGAGAAACTGGACAGGATGATCACCCCCATCGAGAGGGTGTACGCAATCGTCGACCACACCCGCTGCCTCGCTTACATGCTCGGCGACTGTATCGTCCCCTCCAATGTGCGGGAGGGTTACCTTGCCCGGCTCGTGATCCGCCGGACCCTCCGGATGATGAACGAGCTGAACATCAAAGAGCCCCTTGCGGACCTGATCGAACAGCAGACTGCCATCATCGGTTCCGGAAAATTCGAGCAGGATAGTGCGGTCGTCCGGGAGATCGTTGAGCGGGAGACCGAGAAATATGCATCAACGCTCGAACGGGGTACCCGCATCGTCCAGAAGGTTGCAAAGACCTACAAGGCAAAGAGCCAGCGGGTCCCGCTTTCCGAGATCATGGTCCTGTATGATTCCCACGGCATCCAGCCCGAGATGATCCGGGAGATTGCAGCAAAGGAAGGAGCGGTTGTTGACCTGCCGGACAACTTCTATTCCATGGTCGCCGACATGCATTCCGAGTCAAAAAGGGACGCAGAGGAAGACCATACCGCGAAATACATCGATCGGCTGCGGGCCCTTCCCCCGACAAAGAAACTCTACTATGACCAGCCGTCCGACACCGAATTCGAGGCAGTAGTCCTGGATTTCGTTGACGGGTACACGGTCATGGACCAGACACTCTTTTACCCGGAGGGCGGCGGCCAGCCTGCCGACACCGGGACGCTCATTGGTTCCGAAAGCATGGCACAGGTTGACGGGGTCGTCAAGGTCGGCGAGGTGATCCTCCACCATATCGCCGGCGGGGTCTTCCGGCGCGGGGAGCGGATCAAGGGAATTGTGGACGAGGAGCGGCGCCGGTCGCTGATGCGCCACCACACCGCCACGCATGTCCTCCTCCATGCGACAAAAGAAGTGCTCGGCGCCCACATCCACCAGGCCGGGGCCCAGAAAGGCAGCGAGAGCTCGCGGGTCGATATCCGGCACTTCAAGCATATCACCCCCGACGAGCTTCACCGGATAGAGGTCGTGGCAAACCGAATGGTCATGGCAAGCCAGCCGGTCGAGATAGAGGTCGAGGACCGGACCAGGGCCGAGCAGAAGTACGGGTTCTCGCTGTACCAGGGTGGTGTGCCCCCGGGCAGGGATATCCGGATCGTGAAGGTTGCCGGGGATATCGAGGCCTGCGCCGGTACCCACTGCCAGAGCACCGGTGAAGTCGGGATGATCAAGATCATCCGCGTGGAACATATCCAGGACGGGATCGAGCGGATCGAGTTTGCCGCCGGCATTGCAGCAATCTATTACATGCAGCGCCTGGAAGGGATTGTGACTGCCTCTGCTGCAGTCCTGTCCGTGCAGGAGGACAACCTGCCGGCAACGGTCACCCGCTTCTTTAACGAGTGGAAGGACCAGAAGAAGGAGATCGAAAAGATGAGCCAGAAGCTTGTCGATCTCGAGATGCAGACCCTGGTAGCAGAGACGGTGTGTGGTATTCCTGTTGTTGTCAAACATATTGCTCTCCCGCCAAAAGAACTCGCCCTGCTGGCTGCTTCCGTCTCCGAAAAAGGCGGGATCGCCCTGCTGGCCGGATCCGGCGAGTCTGTCCGGGTCGTGCTCGCCTCCGGGGACAGCCGGGTGAATGCCGGGGAGATCATCGGCCAGGTCTGCAGCATACTGGGCGGCAAGGGCGGGGGAAAACCCGGCATGGCACAGGGCGGCGGGCCGGATGCGGCGCAGCTGGCCCTTGCCCTGAACGTCGGGCGCGAGCGGATCGTTGCCGCACTGAAGGGATAAAACAAATATGGCAGACAATGTCGTGTTTCTCGAACCGGGCGATGAGCGGGCCCAGAAGATCGCAAAGGCGATGGGGAGCCAGACCGCAAGCGATATCCTGCAGATCCTTGGCGACGGCCCACGGAGCCTGACGGATATCACCGAAAGGCTGAACATCCCCATGAATACGGCAAAGTACCATATCGAGAACCTGCTCGATGCCGGCCTCATCGCGGTAGCGCAGACCAGATACAGCATCAAGGGGCGCGAGGTCAAGATTTACACGTTAACGAACCAGCTGCTGGTGGTTGCGCCACGCCAGTCCAATGTCCGTTCGCTCCTGTTGAAATATGCGTCCCTGTTCGGGATTGTAGCACTAAGTTCGCTCCTGATCCCGGCCTTTTCTTCCCTGTTCGGGCCGGGAAGTATGATCCGGGGCAGTGCAAACACGGTGAATGTTGCCCCGGAGATAACCCTCCGCCAGGAAGGCGGTACCCTGGCCAAGGCAGTTGCCGAAGGTGTAGCAGGGAACGGTACGAACACCCCGGACGTCATGCTTGCGGGGACAAAGGGGATGGCGGATACCTGGGCAGCGAATCTTTCACCATCACTCTTACCCTCCCCTGCACCCTCCATGGTACCGATCCCGCCAACCATCCCGCCGGGTTCCCTGGGGAGCGGCGCCGGGGCTGTGCTCCCGTGGCCGGACCCGGCCCTTGCATTCTTCCTGGGGGGGGTGCTGGTCATCTTCATCCTCGCGTGCTACGAGGCATGGACCTGGAAGCGCCAGTACCAGTAACATTTTTCTGCTCAAGGGAACTGGTCCTTTCTTTGACAGGGTCCCTTCGTTGCGCCATCCCTGCCCCGTCATGAGCTCATGGCGCGTGGCGATACTCTCTCATTCCCTGTTCAGGAAAATCCGGCACGGTATCTTACCGGTATTACGGAACTATCCTCCGGGGGGTGCTCCGGTGGCCGGGGCAAAGCCCCCGGCAGCGTTGAGATTTTTTAGCTCTGGAGAAATTCTCGTCTTATGGTTTCAATAACCCTCTGTGGTAATTATGAGAGTGACCCCCTCTCCCCCCGAGGGGGAGGCAGTCCGGGGGGGCAGGCCCCCTTGCCCTCCCCTTATACGGCCATGCCCCACGGGGCGAGCCCCGACGAGGCGGCGAGCACCCGTCCCTCTCTCGCTCATCAATATAATTTCTCATAGAGGATTTCTCCAAAGCCGAAAAATCAACACCAGAAAAGACAGGTACTGCTGTCTCATCGAAACCAGGCTCCACAGCGGCGGAGCGATACCCAAAAAAAAAGCGTCCTGACAGAAAAAATGAAGGGTATTGTCACATTTTGGCGACTAATTTCTTGATTTGATGGATGCCCCCCTTGCGCCAGCCCTGCCCCCGTTGGGGGCGGGGGCGCCTGCGATTCTTCTGTATTACCTTGTTGCCGGATCCTGGTAATACAACATCATCGCAATCGGGGCGCCGTAGCGGCGGGGCGAAGCCCCTGGAGCGTCAATTTTTTATCCATTTTCAGGAACACTTTTTTGATCTGAAATTTGGAACAATACTCTGGCTGTATTTTTATCTCGTAAATTCCTTAAAGAGTTGGTAGTTAAAATGGCACTATACCCAAAATGCATTCTCCAGGGTGAACGATATTATCACTTTTTCATTGCTGCTGTTGCAAGGAGCCCGGCCACTAAAACAGCCCCGAATATCACCAGCGGTGAGAGCGGTGATTGTGTCGTGGTCGGCAGGGGTGTCGGGAGTGTTGTCGGGGGCCGGGTCGTGGTGGGCGGGACAGTTGTTGCAATCGTTGTCGGTGAAGTTGTCGGGGGTGCTGCTACCTCAAACTTCTTGATGCCAATGTATCCCTTGCGATCGCTGAAGGAGACTTCGTAGGTACCCGGGCTGGTGACGGCGATTTTTTTCGTAAAGACACCGGAGCCGTACTGGATATTGGTCTTCGTGCCGATCCACTCCGGGCCGAAGATCCTGCCTTCAGGCCCGCGGACCTCGATCTGGACCCCCTCGTTTTCCAGTTTATCCACCGAGCCCTCGATCCTGAGCGCCTCCTCAAGGGCCTGGCTACCGGGTGACGTGATCGTAATCTCGCCGGATCGGTCAAGGAGCTGGACGATCTTGTAGGTCACGGAATCCCACCGGAGCGACTCCTCCCCCCCGGTTGTCTTCAGTTGCATCTCTACCTTGTACGTTCCCCCTGGGAGCCCCTCGGTCTCAAACAGCCGGTACTGGGTGTTCTTGTCCGCCTGGATGGTCACGGACTGCCGGCTTAACTCGGTCGAGGTGTACTGGGAGCGGTACAGCACGAGGTCAAAGGTATAGCCGGCAGGGATAAGATCGCTTTCAATCGAGCATTTCAGCGGGAGACCTGCCTGGATGGACGCGGGACAGTCAAGATATAATCCACCGGCAGAGGCAGTACCCACGATACCCGCGATACATATCGCAATCAGCAGGATCTGTTTCATGACAACAGCATCGAATGGCTGAAAATAATAGGTTTCTGATCGACCGTGCTGGGCGGATTATACGGTTTTCTCAGGACACATCGGGCAGGTTGGAAAAAAAGGATCATGCATACCACTATGTTCCACATAAAAAATGCAGCCCCCTTGTTGCGTCACTACGACCCCCAGGGGGGGGACGGAGTGCAATAAAAAAACGATTTTTTGCTTTGGAGAGATCATCTGCCCTTTGCTCAGGGGAACATCAGAGGGTGCCCCATCTCCTGAAAAACGGGGAGGCATCCTGCGGGGGCAAGCCCCCCTGACCCCCGATCCAGACAACATTTTTCGCACGATTCCCGGACACCTTCGTGTTCCACGGGGCGAGCCATGGCGAGGCGGTGAGCACCCGGGGTCCCATCGTAATTCCCGTGGAAATTTGTTTTTTTTTTAGCTTTTCCCTGATCAGATTTTTTTAAAAACCAAATCCGGGCTCAGGGGAAATGTTGTTTTCTCTCCATGATCGAACCCCTTTTTTCCATCCCTGCCCCCCTAGGGGGCTCGTGGCCAATTACGACAGGATTGTCCGCTTCTCTTAAGGTATAGGGTAAAAAAATGGTTACGTGATCATCGCAATGCAGGGAGCGGCCACAGCGGCGTGGTCAGATCGTGGGAAAAAGCCCCCTCAAGGGTCTGCCGGTGATTTCTCCGAAAGCGAACCATTGGGATTTCATGCAGGCAGTACGCGACAATCCCAAAGGCTGCATCCCATCCATGAGCTATTACCCTCGGGGGCGCCAGAGGTTTGTGGAGGTCTTCTCACGGTGCATAGGGTATGAAAAAGATCATACCATGCCAATGAAATTTTTCAGCAGGCGGAGGCCCGCTGCCCCGCTCTTTTCCGGGTGGAACTGGACGCCGAACGTCAGGTCATGGCAGACTGAGGATGCGAACGGGCAGATGTACTGGGTTGTCGAGAGCGTGAACTCCGGCAGGGTATCAACGTAATACGAGTGGACAAAGTACAGGTACTCGTCAGGCCCGAACCCGGCAAAGAGCGGATTTTCGGGTTTCTCAAGAGCCAGGGAGTTCCAGCCCATGTGGGGGACTTTCTGGCCGGAACCGCGGGGGAAACGTCTGACGCAGCCGGGAATGAGGCCGAGCCCCTGGTGGATCCCGTGCTCCTCGCTCGTCTCCATAAGCATCTGCATGCCAAGGCAGATCCCGAGGAGCGGGACCTCCCGTGCTGCCCGGATAACGATCTCCTGCAGGGGCCCGAGCTGGTCCATACCCTCGTGGAATGCCCCGACGCCCGGCAGCACGAGCCCGTCAGCAGATGCGATCTCGGCGGCATTGCTGGTAATGAAGGCATTCGCTCCTGCCTTCTCAAGCCCCCGATTCACGCTCCGGAGGTTTCCCAGACCGTAATCAATAATGGCTATCTTCTTCATCGTTTCCTCCCTCCACTAACCGCCATCTTCCTTCCGTTACCCATTCTGCAGGAAACCCGTGGGTCTTCCGGTACTCTTCGAGCCGGTCCTGCCAGCCTTTCCAGAGAAGGGGATAATCCGCCTCGATCCGGTGGATCAATGCCATATCACTGGACGGGCACATGAAACATCCGATCCGGTCCAGGTGCCGTTCATAGAGTGTATTATAGGGCGCCTTCTCCCGCATCAGGTACAGCCATACATGGAGGGCAGTCCAGTTGTGGATGGGTGCTGCCGAGAGCTGGGTCCGCACGTTCCTGTTCCGCCAGACCCGTTCGCTCCGGGCGCGGGCAGCCGACTCATAGCGCCGCTGGCCGATGAACGAGAGGCACTCCCCCCAGTTCTCCCGGATCAGGTCGCCGACCGGGCTCAGCTTGCAGACCCTGCAGCACCACCGGGCGTTCACGGCCGGCGGTCCCTGCTCCTCAAAGGTCTTCCAGAATGTGGTGTTCCCGTCCGTCCGGATCACCTCGAGACCGTACCGCCGGGACGTTACGGCGATGTTCTCGTAGGTCTCGGGAAACTCAAGGCCGGTATCGGCAAAGAGCATCGGCACCTTCCCGATCGCCTTTATCACGACGAGCAGGGTCGCAAGGCTGTCCTTTCCCCCGGAGTAGGAGATATTGCGGGCAAGGTGCGGATTCCTGTCCGCTACCTCCTGCACGAACAGGACCGATGATCCTTCTGCCCGCTCGAGCACGTCCGCGTTCGCCTTCACGGCATCGTCCCAGCTGGCCCTGCCGGGGATGACCTGCGATGCAATGTTCCGCCGGGTCCGGACAACCGACCCCTTCTCCATTGCCCGGGCGGTGGCAGCGTCAGCCTTCGCCCGCCCGACACCGATACAGGAGCCGTTCCGGGTGAGGATAAAGACCTCGTCTCCTGCCTGGACGCTGTCGTCGATGGAGAGCATGCCGGGCCGGAGCACGGACATGCCCTGGTCGCGGATGAACGGTACGGCATCGTCGCTGATAACGACCCATCGTTTTTTCGGCGAGAAGAGCCGGCAGGCCTCCGGCCGCGGGACCGGCTCCCACCGCCGCTTTTCCGGTATATAACGGATGATCCCGGCAATGCCGCCCCCCACCACGATCTCTTCCATCCGGTCCTTGTCCGGTACCTTGTTCAGGAGCGCAAGCTGCCCTTCCGGGATGAGCGGGGCACCGAAATGCTCATGGTAGGTATGGTTGATGAGGGAGATATCGGCAGGAAAGGCCGGCCGTGCATCGCCGGGCGGCGTGACCGGCACCGGCCGGGTCGCGGCACCGCAGGAACAGTGCTCCGCAAGCACCGGTGTATGACACGTGTCGCACCAGCGCAGCAGGATCTTCCCCAGATAAGACGGACGCATCTGTCGTACCATTCGCGCTGGAGAGATAAAAATGAGCAGCAGGCGCGGGTCCTTTGGCTGGACCTGCCCGGCGGTTTCCTGTCCCGGCAGCCCCGCTTCAGGAGAAGGGACATCGATAAATACGATTCTTTCACAAAGGTACTATACCTATGATTGATACCTGGCTTGTTTCCGCACTGGTCCTGGGAGTCCTTGCCCTGGGTGTTGTTCTCCGGAGCGCCCTTGCCAGGTTTCCTGAAGACCGGCTTGTTGCGGGTACGGTGGCAGTCGCCCTTGTTTCGATGACGGCTCTCACCATCAGCATTGCATACGGGACCCTTGTGATCCTCGATCTGGTCATCATCATTTCCCTGATCGGTTTTGCCCTTATGATCCGGGCAGCAAAGCAGGTAGGAGCTGACCGGACATGAGTTCGCTTCCCGCTGACCTGGGGATCTGGGCACTGCTCTTTATCGGGACCGTGTTCTGCGGGATCGGCCTGATGGGACTGCTGATCTTTCCCGACACGAAGAGCCGGATGTTTACGGCATTCCGGGCAACTGTCATCGGTTGTTGTGCGGTTATGCTTGCGGCCCTTATCTATGGATTTTCATTGCTCCTGACCACCGGCGGGGACCAGTATACGGCCCTGATCCTCCGTACGCTGGTCCTTGGTGCGGTGCTGGCAGCAGGAACCGGGGTGATGTCCCGGCTCATACAAGAAAGGATACGGCAGGACAACCCGAATCCCACCTGCCTGCCACCAGCAGGGTCCGGTTCTGACACAAAAGAGGAGCAATAGCTTTTTTTCCCCGTCCTCTAAAAAAAAGCACATGGGCAGACCGGCAATGTACCCGAATCGGGAAAATCGGAAAAACAACGGTAGGGGAATGAAACCTCCCTGCCACCGGGCATGTTTGAGAATTTGAAACGGGAATTTAAGACCGTTACCGGGAACCATGCAGGACAGGGGCAGAAGTCACCGGGGGGACAGGGAAGATCAGCCCCAACGATTACCAGGCCGGAATCAACAGACTTCTGATGAATAAAAAAAAATGGGTAGACTACCAGTTTAGCACCTGACAATCGCAAGCAATCATCCGCCTCCCAAGCGCCAGTCCTGCCCCCATGGGGGGCTCATGGCGCATGCGATACCGCTGAATTACCCAAATCCCGGTACAGGTAATACAGCACTATCGCAACCGGAGCGCCATAGCGGAGGGGGCGAAGCCCCGGGAGCGTCAGTGTATTCCGGTCCCAAACATTTTCACTTTTTTGCCTTCCATTTTGGACACGCAATTTTTGCCATTTTTCATTCCGTAAATATGTGTTCGATTTTTGTCTTGAAATAGCATATAACCCAAAAAATAATGCACTGTTCATGGGGAATCATAAGAAAAGGCTCTGAGGCCCCCATGGACTTTACCTGGCCGCTGTTGCATCCCCCAATCGTGATACCAACAGGGTACCTGCACCCTGATTTGGATCATCTCCATATGCCCTTTCCCCTTCCGGAAATTGGTTGCGCAGGAGAGAGCATCATTTCCCGCGAAAAAATGGCTTATCTGAGCAGAGCACATATGTACCAAAAACCCCCGGTTCCTTTGCAGCCATCATATGGCAGCCTGTGGATCAGGGGGTTGGATTCGGAGATGGTGCTCTCTTCTCTTCCGGTGCCTGAAGAGGCGGGCAGAGAAAAATCCCTTGCAGAATAGTACCATGGGACGCCGGAGTACCGCACGGCAGGATCTTTTGGCCGGCAGGATCCACCACGGGACAGACGACGGGGTCATGAACCCTCTTCGTTTAAACAGCACGCCTTTTCTTTCATCCAGGTTTGGAAAGGTTCGGGAGCGGTACTCTGCACATTTCCGGCCGGAATTTTTTTTGTGCGGGCACCCCTGCAGAAAACAAGGTTTTCTCCCCCCGGTATATGCGCTCTTCCCGCTGAAAAAAAATGCAATTTTGCGAAATATAAATCGTTCAAATGTATTGATTCAATGCAATCCGGGCATTTTATGAACAATTGCGCATTTCATGCCGGAACGCTTTGTTTATGCTTTCTTGCTCAGAAGCAGTCAGTTTTCGGGCAAAAAAATGGTGGTTTGGTATGATTCTATGCCTTAAAATCCCGTTGCGACCAAAATATTTATTAATTCGCAGATTGAGAAAAAATATAACCCTTTCCGGTAGGAGGTGGAAAACACATGGCAGCAGCAAAGAAAGCAGCGGCAAAGAAGCCGGAAGCAAAGAAGGCGGCTAAGAAGAAGGCAGCCCCGAAGAAGAAATAATATTCTTCGACCCATAACTTTACACTTTTTTGGCGGATTTTTTTTTGGGAAAATTCTGTACCGCTCTGTGCATCACCGGTTTTTCAGATCCTAACGCAAGGTCCCATCACGGATATCCATGCCGGCAAAGCCTGCCGGATAGCTGCTTCCCGTCCAACTGGGCCCCGTGCCAGAGGGGGACAAGCGGGGGCAAGACTGGGGGGGAACGAATGGTCCCCTCCGGCACTCCCGGTGCATGAAGGGAAGGTGATGGGACTCAGCAGGGGATGACCCGGGATATGGCGGCTGTACTTCGTTGGGATCACCATGAGGGTGTTATACCGGCCGGGGCAATCCCCTTGCGAAGGTCAGTACTATGTCAAGGGTTATGAGAGAAGGGATTTTGCGAGATCAATGCAGGTGGAAAAAACGAGGATCCGCCCGGGCAGCGGCAACTGCGGGAAGAGCACTTGCCTCCTTGTCCTTGATCTCGAGCATGATGTCCATGTCAACGGGTTGCGAGATCCGGAGAAACTTTAAGAAATCTTCAAGATCTATGTGCTCTGCATGCCCTCCGGTTCGCTTCCCGGGATGCTGGGAGCTGTAATCCACCATCATTGTTCCGTCAGGACCTTTCCAGGTTTTCCGGATACGGGGAAGGATATTTCGGATATCTTCACCATTGCTGACACAGGTATGGTGGAAGACATCGAAGAGGACCGGGATACCGGTCTGTTCATGGACCTGCAGGCAGTCTGCCGCCGTGAACCTCCGGTCATCGTTCTCCACAACCAGGCGACGGTGTATCGCAGGATCGAGGCGGTCGTATGCCCGGACAAAACGGTCGAGACTTTCCGGAGCGTTTCCGTAAACACCACCAATGTGGAGCTGGATTTTTGCGGAACTATCGAGCCCCATCAGGTCCAGGAGGTCGGCATGGTACCTGATCTCAGCGATGCTCCGCTCGACAACCCCGGGATTTGGGGCATTGAGAATGATGAACTGGTCCGGGTGCATCGAGATACGGATGCCGTTTTTTCTGATGAAATTCCCGATCTCAGCCAGGTCATCGCGGAAATGCTCCTGCCAGGGAACCGTGCAGACCGCGTGGGATGCGAACGGGACCAGATCGGACGTGACCCGGAAGAAGAGGATCTCATGGTCGTGGTTCCATGCAAGCACATTTTTAAGACAGGAGATATTGCTGCTGACCGTTGAGAGGAGACGTTCTTTGGACCAGGAGGAAAGGCGAAATGTCCGGTTGCCGCTGCATCCGATGGACCGGTTGATACAGGGGTATCCGATTCGCATCAGGTTTCTCCAGGTATCATCCAGCCGGTCAGTCCCCTTTTTCTCTTAAAAAAGAGCGTTTTTTTTTTTAAAGTTACGGGTTCAGGAAATAGATCGCACCATTCAGGGCAGAC
>ERZ795054.2109-NODE-2109-length-17226-cov-18.120377_pt1 | contig 17226 bp, 14 predicted proteins | sample MGYA00375138_ERZ795054 | MGnify/ENA primary metagenome ERZ795054 (study PRJEB30183, sample SAMN05720215) | anaerobic digester metagenome | isolation source: active sludge of municipal wastewater-treating anaerobic digesters | place: USA | collected 2014-12-23 ... | reverse complement strand
GCCTTCGTGCCACTCAAGAAGCGCCGCTGACGCCGTGACCGATTCCCTCGACGACTTCCGACTGCGGCGCGCCCTGCGTTCCGATCTGCCGCGCCTGCTGGAGCTGCTCGCCCAAGGCTCGACCGATCCCTCGCGCGAACGCGAAACGGCGCCCGGCGCCTACACGCAGGCCTTCGACACCATCGACCGCGATCCCAACCAGGTGCTGCTCGTCGGCGAACTCGAGGGCGAACCCGTGGCCATGGCGCAGGTCACCTTCATTCCGGGGCTCACGCGCGGCGGCGCCTGGCGCGCTCAGGTCGAGGCGGTGCGGGTGGACGAGCGCCTGCGCGGCCGCGGCCTGGGCACGCGGCTGATGCAGGAGGCCATCGCCCTGGCCAACAAGCGCGGCTGCCGACTCGTGCAGCTCACCAGCGACAAGTCGCGAGCCGACGCCCACCGCTTCTACGAGCGCCTGGGCTTTGCCCGCTCGCACGACGGATTCAAGTTCATCTGCGCCTAGGGCGCAGCCCACTCAAGACCGGCCGCATCGCGCGCCACGCAACCGGAGGCCCCATGGCACACAACCTGTTCAACACCCTGCAAGAGTTCAAGTTCGGCGACAAGAAGGGCAAGTTCTACAGCCTGCCTGCGCTCGAAAAGGCCGGCGTCGGCCCCGTGAGCCGGCTTCCGGTGTCGATCCGCATCGTGCTCGAGTCGGTGCTGCGCAACTGCGACGGCAAGAAGGTCGCCGAGGCCAACGTGCGCGAGCTCGCCAACTGGAAGGCCGCCGCCGATCGCACCGCCGAGATCCCCTTCGTCGTGTCGCGCGTGGTGCTGCAGGACTTCACCGGCGTGCCGCTGCTGGCCGACCTGGCGGCGATGCGCACCGTGGCCAAGGACATGGGCCGCAAGCCCAAGACCATCGAGCCGCTGGTGCCGGTGGATCTGGTGGTCGACCACTCGGTGATGATCGACCACTACGGCACCAAGGACTCCCTCGATCTCAACATGAAGCTCGAGTTTCAGCGCAACCGCGAGCGCTACGAGTTCATGAAGTGGGGCATGCAGGCCTTCGACACCTTCGGCGTCGTGCCTCCGGGCTTCGGCATCGTCCACCAGGTCAACCTCGAGTACCTGGCGCGCGGCGTGCACAAGAAGGCCGGCATCTACTACCCCGACACCCTGGTCGGCACCGACAGCCACACCACCATGATCAACGGCATCGGGGTGGTTGGCTGGGGCGTGGGCGGGATCGAGGCCGAGGCCGCGATGCTCGGCCAGCCCGTGTACTTCCTGACCCCCGACGTGGTGGGCGTGAACCTCACCGGCCGCCTGCGCGAAGGCGTCACGGCCACCGACCTGGTGCTCACCATCACCGAGATGCTGCGCAAGGAAAAGGTGGTCGGCAAGTTCGTCGAGTTCTTCGGCACGGGCACCGCCAGCCTCGCCCTGCCCGACCGCGCCACCATCGCCAACATGGCGCCCGAGTACGGCGCGACCATGGGCTTCTTCCCGGTCGACGACAAGACCATCGAGTACTTCCAGGGCACCGGCCGCACCAAGGACGAGATCACCGCCTTCGAGGCCTACTTCAAGGCCCAAGGGCTGTTCGGCGTGCCCAAGCTCGGCGACATCGAGTACAGCAAGATCGTCGAGCTCGACCTCGGCACCGTGGCGCCCTCGCTGGCTGGCCCCAAGCGCCCGCAGGACCGCATCGAGATCGGCCACGTCGCCAAGTCCTTCACGCAGCTGTACTCGAAGCCGGTGGCCGACAACGGCTTCAACCAGCCGGCCGACAAGCTCGGCAAGACCTTCGTCACCGAGACCGGAACGCCGATCCGCAACGGCGACGTGCTGATCGCCGCGATCACCAGCTGCACCAACACCAGCAACCCGGGCGTGTTGCTCGCCGCCGGCTTGGTGGCCAAGAAGGCGGTGGAGCGCGGCCTGACGGTCCGGCCGCACGTCAAGACCTCGCTCGCGCCGGGATCGCGCATCGTCACCGAGTACCTGGAGAAGACCGGCCTGCTGCCCTACCTGGGCAAGCTCGGCTTCTCGGTCGCTGCCTATGGCTGCACGACCTGCATCGGCAACGCGGGCGACCTCGCCGCCGACATCAACAAGGTGATCCAGGAGAACGACCTGGTGTGCGCCGCGGTGCTCTCGGGCAACCGCAACTTCGAAGCGCGCATCCACCCCAACCTCAAGGCCAACTTCCTCGCCAGCCCGCCGCTGGTGGTGGCCTACGCGATTGCCGGTAACGTCACCGTGGACCTGATGACCCAGCCGATCGGCAAGGACAAGCAGGGTCGCGAGGTCTACCTGGGCGACGTGTGGCCGACCAGCGCCGAGATCTACTCGCTGATGAAGGCCGCGATGGATCCCAAGGTCTTCAAGGCCAACTACGCGCAGGTCAAGAAGAACCCGGGCAAGCTGTGGGAGCGCATCGAGGGCGTCGAGGGCCAGATCTACAACTGGCCCACGTCGACCTACATTGCCGAGCCGCCCTTCTTCCAGGACTTCAGCATGCAGCCCAAGGCGGCGGCGGCCGGAGTGCAGGGCGCGCGCGCCCTGGGCGTGTTCGGGGACTCGATCACCACCGACCACATCAGCCCCGCCGGCTCGATCAAGGACACCTCGCCGGCCGGCAAGTGGCTGATCGCCAATGGCGTGACCAAGGCCGACTTCAACAGCTACGGCGCGCGCCGCGGCAACCATGAAGTCATGATGCGCGGCACCTTCGCCAACGTGCGCATCAAGAACCTCATGCTGCCGCCCCAGGCGGACGGCTCGCGCATCGAGGGCGGCGTGACGCTGCACCAGCCCTCGGCCGAGCAGATGTCGATCTACGACGCCGCGATGCGCTACGTCGCGGAGGGCACGCCCACCATGATCTTCGCGGGCGAGGAGTACGGCACCGGTTCGTCGCGCGACTGGGCGGCCAAGGGCACCCAGCTGCTGGGCGTCAAGGCCGTGGTGGCGCGCAGCTTCGAGCGCATCCACCGTTCCAACCTGGTGGGCATGGGCGTGCTGCCGCTGCAGTTCCTCGACGACGACAGCGTCCAGACCCTGGGCATCCGGGGCGACGAGCTGTTCGACATTGAGGACATCGACCCCGCAGCGATCCGCCCGCAGCAGGAGGCCACCCTGGTGATCACGCGCGCCAACGGACAGGTCGTGCGCACCAGCGTCAAGCTGCGCATCGACACACCCATCGAGGTGGACTACTACCTCAACGGCGGCATCCTGCCCTTCGTGCTGCGTCAGCTGCTCGCGGCCTGATCCCCGCTCAGGGCCTCCGGCGCCGCGTCCGTTATGCTCGGACGCGGCGCCTTTTCTTTGGTCTTTCGCTCGGTCCCTCCCCCGATCATGCAACCGCACCCCGACAACGCCGACCTGCCCTCCGGCGTGGCCAATCGCACCTTGCCCGGCGGCTTCTGGGCCGAGGCCTGGCCCCTGATCGCCGCGGCGGCGATCGCCATGCTGCTCTTGCGCAGCTGCATGGGCGTCACGCCCGCCGCCCCGCCTCCGGCCGGCTTCGACGCCGAGATCGCCGCCTCCCGCGCCAACGAGCGGGCAGACGCGGCCCTCGCCTCGCTTGGGCCTGGCGCCCCGCCGACCGCCGTTCTTGCCGCGGTCAACCTCGTGGTCGTGCACTTCGCGCAGGGCAGCGCCGAGATCCCGGCCTCGGCCGAGCCGATGCTCGAGCGCTCGGGCGCATTGCTTCTCGCCCTGCGCGGGGCACCGCGCGTGCAGATTGCCGGCCACACCGACAACAGCGGAGCGCCCGACGCCAACCTGCGTCTGGGCCGCGCCAGAGCCGAGGCCGTGCGCGCCTTCCTTCTCGAGCGCGGCTTTCCTGCGCAGCGCCTGAGCGTCGTGAGCTACGGTGAGACTCGCCCGGTCGCGGACAACCGCACCGACGAGGGCCGCTTCCGCAACCGGCGCATCGAGTTCGCTCTGCTGCCCTGAGCATGCGCGACCCCCGCGAGCCCAGTTCGGCCCGCAACGTGCTGGGTGGCACGCTGGCCGCGTGCTGCCTCGATCCGGCCACCGGATTCTTCCGCGACGGCTACTGCCACACCGGCCCCAGCGATGCCGGATCGCACACCGTGTGCGCACAGATGACCGAGGCCTTCCTCGCCTACTCGCTGGCCCGCGGCAACGACCTCGTCACGCCCCGCCCCGAGTTCGCGTTTCCCGGGCTCGCGCCGGGCGATCGCTGGTGCGTGTGCGCCGCACGGTGGCGTGAAGCCCTGGGCGCCGGGGTCGCGCCGCCGGTGGTGCTCGCCGCCACGCACGAGCGCGCCCTCGAGATCGTCACCCTCGAAGACCTCAAGCGCCACGCGCTCGACCTGCATTGATCGCACCCCTGTTTCCGCCGCGCGTCGTGATCGACACCAACGTGCTGCTCGACTTCTGGGTGTTTGACGATCCCCGCGCGCGGCAACTGCGCGAGGCGCTCGAATCCGGGCGCATCCAGGGGCTGCGCGACGGCGCCACGGTCGACGAGCTGGCCGAGGTGCTGTCGCGCCCGCGCTTCGGCCTCGAGGCAGTGCGTCAGATGGCGCTGCTGCGCGAATGGGATCGCCTGGCAGTCGCCGAGCCCGCCGCCGCCGGCGCCTCGCCGCTGCGTTGCGCCGACCCTCTGGACCAGAAGTTTCTCGACCTGGCGGCCGCAGCACGCGCCGACTGGCTGGTGAGCAAGGACAAGGCTCTGCTCAAGCTCGCGCGCAAGGCGCGCCTGCTGGGCCTGGCGATTCTGCTGCCCGAAGCCGCCGGCGCACTGGTGGCTCCTTGACATGTGCGCACCCAAGGGGCGCTACCTGGGCCACGCCGTTTGGCTGGAGCACCCGGGCGCCGCGCTGGACGATCTGCCCGCCGGCCGGGTGCACGGCGCGGCAGTGCTCGACTGCCGCGCGCCCTGAGCACGCCCGCCCGCACACCCGGCGAGCGGGCATCGCCGGGGGCGGCACGCGGGTCTAGTCGAACAGCGCGGTATCGACGAACTCGGCCTGCACCAGCGACCAGAAGTCGTTGGCCAGGCCGCGCAGCACGTACTCGTACGGCAGCCAGCCGTAGCCCGCCGCGCCCCACCCGGTGCCCCAGGAGTTGCGGATCAACAGCGCGCCCTTGGTGGTGCCGATCTTCTTGGCGTCGTCGTAGCCCACGGTCATCACCGCGTGGCCGCCCTCCACCTTGTCACCGGCCTTGGGGAAGGGAATCTCGCCCTTGCCGTCGCCCGAGGCAGGGATCGAGCTGTAAACGGTGAAGCCGAACATCGAGGGCAGGCCCGCAGCGAGGTAGGTCTTCACGTTGGCCAGCACCGTCGCCGGCGCGGTGCCCGAGGGGTCGAGGCGGTAGTACTTGATCGCGTCGTAATTGGCTCCCAAGGCGTACAGGAAGGCGCCGGGCTCCTCCTCGTACTTGCTCATCACGTAGGGCCAGTACTGCTCGGGCGGCACCCCGGTCATCACCAGGGCCTTCATCGTGGTGCGCAGGTAGGCGCCGGTGTCGCCCTTCCACCCCAGCAGGTTGCGCGTGACCTTGTAGAGAAACAGGCGGGACGCGTCGATGTGCCTGCCAAACGCGCGGCGCTGGTAATACTCGAGCAGGCCCACGCCGGCGTGCGCCGTGCACGAGCCCAGGCTCTTCTGGTCCTCGATGGGCGAGCACCAGGCGCGCAGGTCCACCGAGGCCGGGGCCGCCTTGACCGCGGCCTTGAGCTTCTTGGACTTCTTCAGGATGGCCTCGACCTTGTCGCTGTCGGGGCTCAGATCGCGGATGTCGGGCAGATCCCGCAGGTAGCCCAGTCCCTTGACGTCGCTCTCGTCTGCCATGGCGCACTCCCTCGGTCGGTGCAGCGGCGCCGCAGGCTGCGACGCCTGCACGCATCGTGGTCGCCGCACCCGGTCCGCGCAAGGCGCGGCCTACCCGGCGCGACCGCACGCCGTGCGCCGCGGTCAGGCGATGCTGCAGGCCTCGTCGAAGCTCAGACGCGGCGAACGCGCGAACAGGCCCGCCGGGTCGCCCCAGCCCAGGTTGCACACGAAGTTCGCGCGCACCCGACCGTCCGGAAAGAACTCGGCGTCGAGCCGGCCCGCATCGAAGCCCGACATCGGGCCGCAATCCAGCCCCAGGGCGCGCGCCGCCAGCATCAGGTAGGCGCCCTGCAGGCTCGAGTTGCGAAAGGCCGTGGCCTCGATCAGCGCGGGCTTGCCCTCGAACCAGGCGCGCGCGTCGGCGTGCGGAAAGAGTTGCGGCAGTCTCTCGTGGAAGTGCAGGTCCATGCCCACGATCGCGGTCACCGGCGCGGTCCGGGTCTTGTCCTGGTTGCCCGGGCTCATGCAGGGCAGCAGCCGCGCCTTGGCCTGCGGCGACTTCACGAAGACGATGCGCGCGGGCTCGCAGTTGGCGCTGGTCGGTCCCCACTGCACCAGTTCCCAGAGCTCGCGCAGCAGCGCATCGGGTACCTCCCGAGCCTGCCAGGCGTTGTGCGTGCGCGCGGTGCGAAAGAGTTGGTCCAGGGCGGTGGCGTCGAGGGGCTTCATGCGCTGCGGTCACAGTCATGCGGGTCGGGGCGGCCGAGTGTAATCTTCGCGACCCTGCTGCCGCACTCCCGCCATGACTGCCCCGCTGCGCGTTCCTTCGAGCAAGCTTCCCGAGGTCGGGACGACCATCTTCAGCCGCATGTCGCTGCTCGCGGCGCAGCACGGCGCGATCAACCTCGGCCAGGGCTACCCGGACTTCGACTGCGCCCCCGAGTTGCAGCGCTACCTGTCGGAAGCGATGGCCGCGGGCAACAACCAGTACGCCCCCATGCCTGGTCTGCCCGCGTTGCGCGCAGCGATGGTGGCCAAGAATTTCGCCACCCAGGGCTTTGCTCACGATCCCGACACCGAAGTCACGATCACTGCGGGGGCAACGCAGGCGATCGCCAGCGCCCTCATGGCCCTGGTGGGGCCGGGCGACGAGGTGATCGTGCTCGAGCCCAGCTACGACAGCTACGCCCCCGCCATCGCCCTGGCCGGAGGCCGCGCGGTGGGCGTGCCGCTCGATGCGGCCGCGCACTACGCCCCCGACTGGGAGCAGGTGCGCGCCGCGGTCACGCCGCGCACGCGGGCACTGATGCTCAACTTTCCGCACAACCCCACGGGGCGCTGCCTGCGCGAGCACGACCTGCGCGCGCTGGAGACCCTGGTGGACGACACCGGCATCCTGCTGTTGTCCGACGAGGTCTACGAACACATCGTGTTCGACGGCCGGGCGCACGTCTCGGTGATGCGCTCGCCACGGCTGGCGCGGGCGGCGGTGGTGATCTCGAGCTTCGGCAAGACGCTGCACGCCACGGGCTGGAAGATCGGCACGGTGTGCGCCCCCGCCGCGCTCACCGCCGAGTTCCGCAAGGTGCACCAGTTCACCGTCTTCGCGGTGAACACGCCCGGGCAGCACGCGGTGGCGCGCATGCTGGCCGAGCACCCGCAGGCCTGGCGCGACCTGCCCGCGTTCTACCAGGCCAAGCGCGACCGCTTCGTGGCGGGACTGGGCCGCACGCCGCTGCGCGCCCTGCCCTGCGAGGGCACCTACTTCGTTCTGGTCGACTACTCGGCGATCTCGGACGAGCCCGAGGAGGCGTTCGCGCGCCGCCTCACCACCGAGATCGGCGTCGCGGCCATTCCGGTCGCGGGCTTCTATCGCGAACCCCGCGAAGCTCGCACCGTGCGCCTGTGCTTCGCCAAGCGCGACGACACGCTCGACGAAGCCTTGCGTCGGCTGGAGCGTCTGCGCGCTTCCTGAACTGCATGCCGGCCGGCGCAGCTTGCAGCGGGCGCTTGCCGGTCGCGATCTGCGGCGCGCGCCTCAGCCCTCGTCGGGCGCGTCGGGCGGCAGCAGCTTCGTGCTTTGCTCGGCAGGCAAGGCCTCGACGGTCTTGAGCGCGCGCGTCATCGCCCGCGTGCGCACCTCGGCGCTTTCGATCGTGTTGCTCGCCGTGGCAAGCTGGCTCCGGAGCTTGGCGAGCACCTCGCCAAACTTGCCGAACTCGCTCTTGACCGCCCCCAGGACCTGCCAGACCTCGGCCGAGCGCTTCTCGATGGCCAGGGTGCGGAACCCCATCTGCAGGCTGTTGAGCATGGCGGCGAGCGTGGTGGGGCCGGCCGGCACCACGCGCAGCTCCCGCTGCAGCGATTCGACCAGCCCCGGACGCCGCAGCACCTCGGCGTACAGGCCCTCGGAAGGCAGGAACAGAAACGCGAACTCGGTGGTGTGGGGCGGCTCGACGTACTTGTCGCGGATGGTGCGCGCCTCCTTGCGCACGCGGGCCTCGAGCGCACGCGCCGCCTCTTCCATCGCGACCAGGTCGGCGCGCTCCTGCGCGGCGAGCAGGCGCTCGTAGTCCTCGATCGGGAACTTGGCGTCGATCGGCAGCCACAGCGGCGCGCCGTCCCCGCCTGAGCCTCCCGGCAACTTCACGGCGAACTCCACCCGTTCGTTCGAGCCCGGGCGCGTGACGACGTTGCGCTCGAACTGATCGGGCGTGAGCATCTGCTCGAGCAGCGCGCCGAGCTGCACCTCTCCGAAGCCGCCGCGCGTCTTCACATTGGTCAACACGCGCTTGAGGTCGCCCACGCCGGCGGCCAGGCCGCGCATCTCACCCAGGCCCCGGTGCACCTCCTCGAGCCGCTCGCTCACCTGGCGGAAGCTCTCGCCCAGGCGTGCTTCGAGCGTGCTCTGCAGCTTCTCTTCCACCGTGGCGCGCATCTGCTCGAGCTTGGCCTCGTTGCCCGCCTGCAGGCTGGCCAGCTGGGTGTTGAGGTTGCTGCGGATCTCGGCGAGGTTGAGCTGCAGGCTGCGCGCGAGCTCGGCCAACTGGGCCTGCTGCTGAGCGGCGAAGTTCGCCAGCGCGCGTGCCGACTCCTCGCGATTGGCGCGCGCGCCCTCGTCCATCTGCTCGGAGGCGCGCGCCACCTGGGTGCCGAACTGCCCGAGCTGGCCGGTCTGCAGCTGCGCCAGGCCGGTGAGCTGGGAAAGCAGCGCACCCTGGACCTCCTGCAGCCGCGCGCCGGTCTCGATGCGTGCCTGGCTGGCGTGGGCATCGAGCGCCGCGCGCAGCTCCCGCTCGAGGCGCTCGTTGGCGTGGCCCAGCTCGTCGAGCCGCCCGGCGAGCGCCGCGCTGCCGTCGCGGCGCAACAGCAAGACGAACGTCAACACCAGCAGAAGCAGCAGCAGGCCGAGCGCGATGCCGACCAGGATCGTGAGGTCCATGAAGCAATAGTCCCAAGGGTTGCGGGGCCAATCATAGGATCCCGGGCAAACCCCCGTGGGCAGCGGGGTCGCTCGCTCACAGAATCCGCCGCCATGGCGTCCACAGAAGATGCCTGAAAGCACCGCCATGGAGACCGGCATGAACCACTCGACCTCGCCCTACGGCCTGCAGCCGTGGCTCGCCGCCTATGGCGAGCACATCCCGCGCGAGGCGCCGGCACCGGCGCACGCGCACCTTGCGGACTTCGTGCGCGGCGCCGCCGGGCGCTACGCCACCCAGACCGCGTTCACCACCTGCATGCCCAACGGCATGCACGGCTCGCTGAACTACGCGCAAGTGGACGCCTTGTCCGACGACTTCGCCGTCTACCTGCGCGAGATCGTCGGCCTGGCCGCTGGCAGTCGCGTGGCGGTGCAGATGCCCAACTGCCTGGCCTACCCGGTGGTGGCCTTCGGGGTGTTCAAGGCGGGCTGCGTGCTGGTCAACACCAACCCGCTGTACACGCCCATCGAGATGGAGCACCAGTTCGCCGACAGCGGCGCCGAGGCGCTGGTGATCGTCGACATGTTTGCCAACAAGCTCGAGGGCGTGCTGCCCCGCACGAGCATCCGCAAGGTGATCCTGGCCGAGGTGCCGCAATTCTTCTCGGCCGTGCCGCGCGCGGTGATCCGCGGCGTGATGAAGGTCTGGAACCGCACCCTGCCCTCGGTGCGCGTGCCGCATGTGCGCCTCGCCGAGGCGCTGTCCGAGGGCCGCGGCCTGCGCGAGGCGCGCCGCATCGACCCCGGAGCGTACGCCGCGGGTCAGGGCGCCGACTCGCTGGCCCTGCTCCAGTACACCGGCGGCACCACCGGGCGCGCCAAGGGCGCGATGCTCACCCACGGCAACCTGCTCGCGAACCTCGAGCAGGCGCGCGCCATGGGCCGCTCTCACCTCGAGGACGGCAGGGAGGTGATCCTCACCGCGCTGCCGCTCTATCACATCTTCGCGTTCACCTTCAATCTGCTCGCCTTCTGGGGCGCCGGTGCGCGCAACGTGCTGGTGCCCAGTCCGCGGCCGATCGGCAACCTGCAGCGCGCCTTCGACAACTACCGCATCACCTGGGTGAGCGGCGTCAACACCCTGTTCAATGCCCTGCTCAACGAGGAGTGGTTCACCGCCTTCCCGCCCAGGCACCTGAAGGCCGCGGTGGCGGGCGGGGCCGCGCTGCAAAGCGCCGTGGCCGAGCGCTGGCAGCGCGTCACCGGTACGCGCATCGCCGAAGGCTACGGCCTGACCGAGACCTCGCCGGTGGTGAGCTTCAATCCTCTGGCGGGCGTGGCCAAGCCCGACTCGATCGGCATTCCCGCTCCCGGCACCGAGGTGCGCCTGGTCGACGACGAGGGCCACGACGTGCCGCTGGGAACACCGGGCGAGTTGATCGTGCGCGGGCCGCAGGTGATGCAGGGCTACTGGCAGCAGCCCGACGAGTCCGCCAAGGTGCTGCGCGAAGGCTGGCTGTACACCGGAGACGTGGCGGTGATGGACGAGCAGGGCTACTTCAAGATCGTCGACCGCAAGAAGGACATGATCCTGGTCTCGGGCTTCAACGTGTATCCCAACGAGGTCGAGGACGCGATCGCGCAGATGGACGCGGTGCTCGAGGTCGCGGTGGTGGGTGTGCCCGACGCCAAGAGCGGCGAGGCGGTGCGCGCCTTCGTCGTCTCGCAGGACCCCGGCCTCACCGAGGAGGCCGTGCGCGCCCACGCCAAGCGCCTGCTCACCGACTACAAGGTGCCGCGCAGCATCGAGTTCCGCACCGAGCTGCCCAAGACCCCGATCGGCAAGATCCTGCGCAAGGACCTGCGCGACGAGGCGCGTCGCGCCGCCACTGCCCGCTGACCCAGGAGCCCGTCATGCTGACCCCTCTCGAGACCAAGCTGCTCGGCCTGATGATGGCCGTGATCATGCTGGGCATGGGCGCCTCGCTCACCTTCAAGGATTTCCAGCTCGCTTTCCGCCGTCCGGCGGGCGTGCTCGTGGGGCTGGCCTGCCAGTACGGGATCATGCCCCTGCTGGGCTTCGCGCTGGCGGTCGCGCTCGACTTCCCGCCGGCGCTGGCCATCGGGGTGATCCTGATGGGCTGCATGCCCGGCGGCACCACCTCGAACATCTTTGCCTACTTCAGCAAGAGCGCGCTGGCCCTGTCGATCATGATGACCAGCGTCTCGACCCTGGTGGCCGTGGCCGCCGTGCCGATCCTGCTCGACTTCTACGAAGGACTGGCGGGCCTGCCCAGCGAGTTCGTGATTCCCGCCTCGAACGTGGCGCAGGTGCTGGCCATCCTGCTCGTGCCCACCCTGATCGGCATCGGGCTGCGCCGCTGGAACCCGAACGTGGGCGCCACCATCGAACTGATCGGCGGCTTCCTCGGCGTGGTGGTCATCCTGTTCCTGATCATCTCGTGGGTGCCGCGCAACGCGCAGCTGCTGGCCACCACCCACTGGAGCGTCTATCTGGCCACGATCGGACTGGGCGTGATCGGCATGCTGCTGGGCTACTTTCTGGCGCGCCTGCTGCGCCAGGACCCGCGGCGCTCGCGCACCATCGCGCTCGAGACCGGCATCCAGAACGGTCCGCTCGCGGTGCTCATCGTCACCCTGACCTTCAGCGGCACGATGCAGCAGGAAGTCCTGCTGATCCCCATCCTGTACTCGCTGTTCATCGTGCTCAGCTCGACCGTCGTCACCCTGTGGTTCCGGGCGATCACCAACCGCGAGGAACACGCGCGCGACAACGCCAAGGTGCCGGTCAGGCTCGCCGCCCCCGCCTGAGGGCGCGGCCGGCCTAGCCCGGCCGGTTGCGCATGAAGTCCGCGGTCTGGAAGAAGGCCTGCGCCAGGCGCTCGCGCAGCCCAGCGGGGACGGCGCATTCGCCCATCGCCTGATCCATGCAGGCCAGCCACTGGTCGCGTTCGGCAACACCGATGGCGAAAGGCAGGTGCCGGCCCCGCAATCGGGGGTGGCCGTGGCGTTCGATGTACAGGTTGGGTCCGCCCAGCCAGCCCGATAGGAACATGAAGAGCTTCTCGCGCGCGTCATCCAGCGCGGGCGCATGCAGCGCGCGGATGCCGGCGTAGGCGGGCTCGAGGTCCATCAGGTCGTAGAAGCGCTCGACCAGCGCGTGCAGGGCGGCCTCGCCGCCCAGTTGCGCGTAAGGCGTGTCGGCCGCCGCACCGGCGCCCTCCGTGGGCGCGGGCACCTGCTGGCTCATGCGTCCCTCAGCGTGGCCAACGGCGGCGTGCGCAGCACGCCTCGCAGGCCCATCCAGCCGCCCGCCAGCGCACACAGCGCCCCACCCACGGTGCCGATCACGAACACCGCGGGCCGCAGCCCGTACTCGAATTCGAAGGCATAGCGCGCCAGCGCCCAGCCCACGGCCTGCGCGCCGGCGGCGGCCAGCAGCCCGGCCAGTGCGCCCAGGGCCAGCATCTCCGCCACCTGGGTGCGCGACAACTGCGCGCGCGACGCACCCAGGGCCCGCAACAAGGCGGCCTCGCGCACCCGCTCGTCGCGCGAACTGGCCAGCGCCGCATACAACACCAGGACGCCGGCCACGAGCGTGAACAGGAAGAGGAACTCGACCGCCGCGATCACCTGGTCGAGCACCGCCTGCACCTGCCGGAACACCGCGCTGGTGTCGACCAGCGTGAGGTTGGGAAACTCGCGCAGCAGCTCGCCCGCCACCGCTGCGCGCGACTCGGGCAGGTGGAAGGCGGTGATGAAGCTCTGCGGCTGGGTGGCGAGCAGCGCCGGCGGCATGATCACGAAGAAGTTGGCGCGCATCGAATCCCAGTTCACCTTGCGCAGGCTGGTGATGCGCGCCTCGACGGGCGTGCCCGCGATCTCGAAGCGCAGGCTGTCGCCGAGCTTCAGGCCCAGGGTCTTGGCGATGCCCTCCTCGACCGACAGCTCATCGCGCGCGCCGGGGCCGAACCAGCTTCCCGCCACCAGCGGGTTGTGCTCGGGCCGCTCGTCCATGTAGCTGAGGTTGAACTCGCGATCGACCAGGCGCTGGGCACGGTCGTTGGTGTAGTTCTCGGGGCCTACCGCCTGGCCGTTGACCGCCACCAGGCGGCCGCGCACCATGGGATAGAGCATCGCGTCGGGGATGCCGGCGGCCGCCAGGCGCTGGCTCACCGCGCCGACCTGGTCGGGCTGGATGTTGATCACGAAGCGGTTGGGCGCATCGGCCGGCGCGGCACGGCGCCAGGCCTCGACAAGGTCGGTGCGCGTCACCCCGAGTAGCAACAGGGCCATCAGGCCCACCGCCAGCGCCACGAGTTGCACGATGGTGGCCACCGGCCGGCGCTGCACCGCAGCCACCGCAAAGCGCAGCGCCAGGGACACGCGCCCCGCCGCCGCGCGCACGGGCGTGAGCCCCAGGATCACGAGCCAGGCCACCAATGCGAACAGGCCCAGCGCCGCGGCGAAGCCGCCGGCGGTGAGCAGGCCCACCTTGAGGTCGTCGGCCGCCCAGATCATCAGCCCGAAGAAGCCCGCCATGCCCGCCAGGTAGCCCAGCACGGCGCGCCCCGCGGGCGGCCCGAGATCCTTGCGCAGCACGCGCAGGGGCGGCACCTGGCGCAGCTGCGCAAGCGGCGGGAGCGCGAAGCCCGCGAGCAGCACCAGCCCGATCGCGTAGCCCTGCGCCGCGGGCAGCCACGAGGGCGCCGGCAGGCTGGTCTGCACCAGGCCGCCGAGCACCCACAGGAACACGAAGTGGAAGGCGTAGCCCAGCGCCACGCCCACCGCGCAGGCCGCGAGCCCCACCAGCGCGAACTCGAGCGCGAAGAGCACGAAGATGCGCCGCTGCGGCAGGCCCAGGCAGCGCATCACCGCGCACGAATCAAGATGGCGCAACGAGAAGCGCCGGGCGGCGGCGGCCACCGCGACGGCGGCGATCATCGCCGCGAGCAGCGCCACGAGCGACAGGAACTGCTGCGCCCGGGCCAGCGTGCGCTGCATCTCGGGCCGGCCGCCCTCGAGCGACTCCAGGCTCTGACCGCGCGCCAGGTGGTCCTTGAGCCAGGCCGAGTAGCGCGTCACCGCCGGGCGCTCGCCGGCCGCCATCAGGCGGTAGGTGACGCGCGAGCCGGGCTGGACGAGCCCGGTGGACTCGAGCTCGGAGAGCGCCAGCATCACGCGCGGGGCGAAGTTGATGAAGGCCGCGCCCCGGTCGGGCTCGACGGCAATCACCCGCGCGATCTTCAGGCGGCGCTCGCCCAGGCGCAGATCGTCGCCCACCGCCACGCCCAGCGCCTGCAGCAGTTGCGGGTCGACCCACACCGTGCCGGGCGCGGGCACCTCGCGCGTGGCCTCGTCCGCGCCGCCGGCAGCGCGCTGCACGCGCAAGCTGCCGCGCAGCGGGTATTCGGGCGAGACGGCCTTCACCGCGGCCAGCGAAGTGCCCTCGCCTTCGGCCGCGAGCGCCATGCTGGGGAAGCTCACGGTCCGCGCCAGCATCAGGCCTTCGCTGCGCGCCCGCTCGGCGGGCTCGGGGCCGATCGGCTGGTCGGCCGAGAGCACCACGTCGGCGCCCAGCAACTGGGTGGCGTCGCGCTCCAGCCCCAGGCGAATGCGGTCCACGAAGAAGCCCACGCTGGTCACGGCCGCCACGGCCACCACGAGCGCGGCGCACAGCAGGCGCAACTCGCCGGCGCGCCAGTCGCGGCGACTCATGCGCAGGGCCTGCGCGAGCGTCTGGGCCAGATTCATGACAGGGACTCCGGATGTGCCGGCTTGGAGGGTCGGCCGGCAAGGAAGGTTTCGTGCACAGCCCGATCATCGCCCAGGATCATGAGCGCGAAGAGCCAATCCTCCAGGCTGGTGGCACGCGCCGTGCGCCGAGCCAGCACGGGCGTGGCGGCCGCATCGAGCAGCAGGAAGTCGGCCTCGTGTCCGGTGGCCACGCGCCCGACCTGCCCGCCCCAGCCCAGACGCTCGGCCGCGCCGGTGCTCGCCCAGTACCAGAGTTGGCTGGCCGACAAGGCGCTGCCGCCCAGCCGCCCCATCGCGTGCGCGCCGCGCATCGCCTCGAACATGGACCACGACTGGCCCCCGCCCACGTCGCTGGCGAGTACCAGCCCCATGCCCGCAGCCAGGCTCGCGGCGAAATCGAACACGCCGCTGCCCAGGAAGAGATTGCTGCTCGGGCACACGGCCGCGAGCGCCCCGCTGCCCGCCATGCGAGCGCGGTCGGCCTGGTCGAGCCACAGGCAGTGGGCATAGATCGATCGCGGGCCGAGCAGGCCGGCGCGGTCGTACACGTCGAGGTAGGAGCGAGCCTCGGGGAAGAGCTCGCCGACCCAGCGCACCTCGTCGTGGCTCTCGGCCACGTGACTTTGCACGTACAGCTCGGGCCGCGCCCGGGCCAGCTCGCCGGCCAGTCGCAGCTGTTCGCGGCTCGAGCTGCCCGCAAAGCGCGGCGTGATCGCGTAGGCCAGCCGCCCCCGGCCGTGCCAGCGCGCCGCGAGGTCCGCGCTGTCGCGCACGCCGCCCTCGGCCGTGTCGCGCAGGACCTCGGGGCAGTGCACGTCCATCAGGCACTTGCCCGCCACCAAGCGCTGCGCGCGTGCCTCGGCGGCGGCGAAGAGCGCTTCTACCGAGCCCGCATGCACGCTGCCGAACACGCAGGCGCTGGTCGTGCCCTGGCGGGCGAGTTCGTCGAGGAAGAAGCGCGCCCCTTGCGCGCAGAGCTCGGGGTCGGCCCAGGCAGCTTCGGCCGGGAAGGTGTGGCGGGCGAGCCACTCCAGCAGGCCCGGTGCGGGCGAGGCGATGACATCGATCTGCGGCAAGTGAATGTGTGCGTCGATGAAGCCGGGCGCGGCCACATGCTGCCGTGCCTGCACGACGGGCAGGTCGGCCGGCAGGCTCGGCGCGAGCTCGTTCCACGGCCCGACTGCGGCGAAGCGCCCCGCGCTGACCCGCACGCAGGCGTCGCGCTCCAGCCGGGCCTCGACACCGTGCGGCGCGGCGGCGAAGTCCAGCACCTGCGTGCGCAGTGCGTAGTCGCCTGCCTGAGGGGGGATGTGCATGAGCCGAAGCGCGCTGTCGAAGCCCGAAAAAAGAGGGGCGACCCGCGCCCCTCGATCCTGCTCGCCCTGCGGCCTACTTGCCGCTGGGCACCTTGCCCACCACGCCGTCGACGTAGTAGTTCATGCCGCCGAGCTGCTCGTCGGTGGCCTTGGCGTCCTTGGCGAGGATTTCCTTGCCCTCGTTGCTCTTGATCGGGCCGGTGAAGGGGTGGAAGGTGCCGGCGCGGATCTCGTCCTCGACCTTGCGCATCGCGTCCACCGCTTCCTTGGGCACCGACTCGGCCACGCCTTCGACCTTGATCATGCCTTCCTTGATGCCGCCCCAGATCGGCTTGAGCTCCCACTTGCCGTCGATCGTCTTCTGGGCGCGCTCGGTGTAGTAGTCGCCCCAGTGGTGCGTGACCGCGGCGATCTGGGCCTTGGGACCGAACTTGGCCATGTTGCTGTGGTAGGCCACGGCCATCTTGCCCTTCTCCTCCGCGGCGGCGACCACGGCGGTCGAGTCGGTGTGATGGGTCAGCACGTCGGCGCCCTGGCCGAGCAGGGTGTTGGCGGCGTCGCGCTCCTTGCCCGGGTCGTACCAGCTGTTGACCCATACCACCCGCACCTGCGCCTTGGGGTTCACCGCGCGCGCGCCGAGGGTGAAGGCGTTGATGCCCTGGAGCACCTCGGGGATCGGGAACGCGGCCACGTAGCCCAGGGTGTTGGACTTGCTCATCTTGCCGGCGAGCATGCCCGCCAGATAGCGGCCCTCGTAGAAGCGCGCGTTGTAGTTGTTGACGTTCTTGGCGTTCTTGTAGCCCGTGGCGTGCTCGAACTTCACGTCCGGGAACTCCTCGGCCACCTTGAGCGTCGGGTTCATGTAGCCGAAGCTGGTCGTGAAGATCAGCTTGTTGCCCTGCTG
>ERZ795054.2104-NODE-2104-length-17266-cov-5.933240_pt1 | contig 17266 bp, 17 predicted proteins | sample MGYA00375138_ERZ795054 | MGnify/ENA primary metagenome ERZ795054 (study PRJEB30183, sample SAMN05720215) | anaerobic digester metagenome | isolation source: active sludge of municipal wastewater-treating anaerobic digesters | place: USA | collected 2014-12-23 ... | reverse complement strand
GACGACGTCGCGGACGGCCTTCGTGAGGGCCGAGTCGATGGCGTACTTCGCGCCCGAGGCGGGGGCGGCGTTGTGGGCCTCGTCGAGGATGAGGAGGCTGCCGGGCTCGAAGTCGCCGAGCCAGTCGCGGAGCGGGCCGGCGTAGGCCTCGTCGCGCAGGAGCGAGTGCGAGAGGACGAAGCGCGAGTGCGTGGTGAAGGGGTTGACGCCGTAGCCCCTCTCGCGGCGGCGGGCGAGGACGAAGTCGCGGTCGAAGACGGCGAAGGTGAGGCCGAAGCGGCGGTCCAGCTCGTCGCGCCACTGGAGGACGACGGAGGCCGGGCAGGCGACGACGATCTTCTTCACCCGCTGCCGCATGAGCAGCTCGCGGACGATGAGGCCCGCCTCGATCGTCTTGCCGAGGCCCACGTCGTCGGCGATGAAGAGGCCGACGCGGGGCATCCGGAGCGCCTTCCTGAGCGGCTCGAGCTGGTAGGCCTTGACCTGGATGCCGGCCCGGAAGGGGGCCTGCATGAGGCGCGGGTCGGCCGCGGTGACGCCGTTCCAGCGGAGGGTGTGGAGGTAGGCCGAGAAGAGCTTCGTGGGGTCGAAGCCGTTCTTCCCCACCGTCGTCCAGCCCGAGCCGCCCGAGGCGGCCGCGTCGACCTCGCGCTCCCAGAGAACGGAAAGCTCTTCGCCTTGCGCGTCGTCGTCGAGGCAGGAGAGTCGGACGAGGGTCTGCTCGCCGGGGCGTGTCGGCGGGACGACCTCCTCGACGAGGTACGAGCGCGCCCTCACGCGCGCGAGCTGGCCCGGGGCCGGCAGGTCAGGCAGCACGACGTTGGATTGTGCGGCGATATCGCCCGATTGAAAATGGGCTGGACTCATCAGGCCGCACGAATCAACCGTGCGGCAGGCACCCGGACAAATGGCGTCTGTGGCGTCCCGTCGCGGCCGGCGCCGCCCGCTCCGGGACGAGCGGGCGGGCGCCGGCGGCGCGTCAGCGCTTCGCGGCGTTCGCCAGGAACGCGACCATGGCGTCCCACTCCTTCTGCGCCGAGCCGGTGTGGCGGTAGACGACCTTGCCGGACGGGTCGAGGACGACGGTGTGAGGCATTCCGTCGGGACGGTAGTGCTCGGCGATGCGGTGCTTCTCGTCCCAGAGGACGGGGATGGTGAGCTTCAGCTTCGAGACGAGGAGGTCGCGTCCGGAGACCTTGTCGTCCACGCTGACGGCGACGACGCGGATCTCCGGGTGCTCCGCCGCGAACTTCTCGAGGCGCGGGAGGACGCTCCAACAGGGGGTGCACCAGGAGGCGGCGAAGTCGACGACGGTGTAGCCGGCCGAAGGGCCGGCCCACTCGTGCGCGCGGCCCTGCTGGTCCGTCTCGACCGCCGCGAGCGGGAGCGTTGCGAGGAGCGCCAGCAGGAGCGCCGCGCGCCGCATCAGTAGGTCCACCCGACCGAGAAGGAGGTGGAGAAGGCCGTCAGCCCGTCGTTGCGGTCGTAGACGGCGGCGCGCGCCTCGAACCTCCGGAAGATCCCGAGCCAGGTCTGCCCCGGGCGGGTGTTCACGGTGTAGCCGAGGCCGTACTTGGCGGTGGAGGTCTCGGCGAGGTCCCAGTCGGAGGAGTAGTACCGCTCGGCGCCGGTGAAGCTGCCCGGCGCACCGAAGTGGTCGGCGCCGGCCTGGGTGCTGTAGCGGAGGATCGGGAAGAGCCACATCTCGCGCTCGGACGGGAGGCGGAAGTTGGGCTCGAGCTCGATCGTGTGCGCCGAGATCCCCCAGTCGTCGGTGTAGAAACGGTAACCCGTGCGGAGGACGAGCTTGTCGGAGAAGGAGTGGTTCACGCGGAGGCTGAGCGCCTTGCGCAGGCGGCTGTCCGGAAGGCGCTCGGCCACGCGGACGGCCCCCGGCTCGAACGGCCCGAGGACGACCTCGTGGTACGGCGTCGAGAGGACGCCGTCCTGGCTGCTCAGGAAGAGCTCGAGCGAGCCGACGGTCCGCCGGCCGAGCGTCTGCGAGACGCCGACGGTGACGTCGGTCGTCGTCCGGTCTCCGCTTCCGGTGGTGAGCGGCTGGCCCGGGCCCTGGTAGCCGTGGCCGTCGATGCCGATGAGGTCGATCGCGTCGTCGAAGCGGCGCACCGAGGCGGAGAGGGCGGTGTTGGCCTGGTTCAGCTCGAGGCCCCAGTCGATCCCGTACGAGAAGGAGCGGTAGTCGTATTCCTTGGCGGCGCCGACGGTCAGCCCCCAGGTCGAGCCCCTCCACTTCTTCTTCGCTTTGAGGGTGCCGAAGGCGCGCTGGTCGCTGGCGGGGATGCTCGCGCTGCTCAGCTCGGCCTGGATGTAGCCCATGGAGGCCGAGGAGACCTGGTCGATGCCGACGTCGGCCGAAAGCGTGAGGCTCTCGCTCGCGCGCCAGGCGAGCTGGAGGACCGGCGAGTAGACGTGGAGCTTCTCGGTGCCGACGCCGCCGGTGACGGGCGAGCGGTCGCCGTCCTGGTCGTAGTAGCCGAAGAGGAAGTCGGCGTCGAGGACGCCGTCGGGCGGCGCCTGGGCGTACGCCGCGGAAGCCGCGGCCGAGAGGGCGGCGGCGAGAAGGGGCCTCGCGAGCCGGCTCAGCTGCACCCGCAGCCCCCGCCCGACTTGCCGCCGGCGCCGCCGACGGCGCCCTCGCGGTAGGTCTCGGCCGCGCGCTCGAAGCGATGCGCGCGTCCGTCGTCGAGCTTCATCGGTTCGGTCGAGAGCGCCCCGCGCTCCCACGGCTGCACGGTCGTGCACCCCGGAAGGAGCGCCGAGAGGCCGGTCAGGGCGAGGATCACCGGGAGTCGTCTCTTCAACGGTCGCCGCCTTCCTTCGTCAGCATCGTCTCGAGGCCTTTCGAGAAGTGGATCTTTCCGTTCGCGTCGACGAGCATCGCCTCGACGCCGTTCAGCCGGTTCACGAGCGCGAGCCCCTTCTCGACGCCGAGCACCGAGACGCCGGTGGCGAGTGCGTCGGCGACCTCCCCGTCGGGGCAGACGATCGTCACGCTGCGCACCTCGGTCACGGGCCAGCCGGTGCGGGGGTCGAGGATGTGCGAGTAGCGCCGGCCGCCGAGCTCGATGTAGTTCTCGTAGTCGCCCGAGGTGACGACGGCCTGCTCGGTCGTCTCCAGCCAGGCGAACGTCCGGCTCTTCTCGAGGGGGTTCGCGATGCCGATGCGCCACGGCCGCCCGCTCTCCTGCGTCCCGAAGACGACGAGGTCGCCCCCCGCGTTCACGACGCCGCCCGTGACGCCGTGCTCCTTCAGGACGAAGACGGCGCGGTTCGCGGCGTAGCCCTTCCCGATACCGCCGAAGCCGATCCGGGTCCCCTTCCGGTCGAGGAAGACGGTGGACTTCGCCTCGTCGAGGATCACGTGCCGGTGCCCGGCGTCGGCGAGGGCGGCGCGGATCGCCTCCTCGCTCGGCACCGGCGCGTTGTGCGACTTGAAGTTCCAGAGGCGTCCGACGGTGTGGAACGTGACGTCGAACGCCCCGTCGGTGAGCGTCGAGACCTTCAGCGAGCGGCGGACGAGGTGGAGGAGCTCCTTCGGGACCTCGACGGGAGCGATCCCCGCCTGCCGGTTGATCTCGCTCACCTTCGAGGAGTCGCGCCACTCCGAGAGGAACTCTTCGATCCGTTCGATCTCGGCGTACGCCGCGTCGATCGCCGCCCTCCCCTTCTCCGGGTCGGCGTGGACCGCCGTGATCTCGAACTTCGAGCCCATCGCGCCGCGCGGGTCCTTCAGCGTGGCCGCTGCGACCGGACCGCGCACCGCGAGCGACAGGAGGAGAACCGCTCCGCCGATGCACCCCGCTCCTGTTCGCCTCGTCGCGCGGACCATTTCGGCGGCGGATGTTATGCGCGGCGCCGAGCGGAAGCCGAACGACGGCCGAACTCCGGTCCGGTTCCCCGGGGAGCCCGACTCGGCCCCGGTGCACTACATCGCCATGGAGCTCGTCAGCGGTCGGACGCTCGCGAGCCTGATCCACGAGAAACGGACGGACCTGCGCACGCTCGCCGGCTATCTCGCCCAGGCGGCGGACGGACTCGCCAAGGCGCACGCCGCCGGGATCGTCCACCGCGACTTCAAGCCCGCGAACGTGATGGTCTCGACGGACGGCTTCACGAAGGTCCTCGACTTCGGCCTCGCGAAGCTGACCGAGACGCCGAGCCGGGCGCCCGGCCTCTCCGACGCGCCGACGATGGAATCGCCGGGCAGCGCGGCGGGGAGCGTCCTGGGGACCGCGGGCTACATGTCGCCGGAGCAGGTGGCCGGCCGGCCGGTGGACCACCGCTCGGACGTCTTCTCCTTCGGCTGCGTCCTCTACGAGGCGGCGACGGGCCGGCGCCCGTTCGAAGCGCCTACGGCGGTGGAGGCGATGCACCGGATCCTGAACGAGAAGCCGGTGCCGGTCGAGGAGCTGAATCCCCGCGTGCCCGCGGAGCTCCGGCGCATCATCCGCCGCTGCCTCGCGAAGGGGCCCGACCAGCGGGTGCAGTCGATGAAGGACCTGGCCCTCCAGCTCCGCGAGATCGTGGAGGAGTGGGACTCGCTCCCGGCTTCTGGCAGCTCCGCGACCTCCTCGGCAGGCGTCGCCGCGCCGGGGCGGAAGGCGAGGCCCCTCGTCTTCGTGGCCGCGGGAGCAGGGTTCCTGGTCGTCGGCGCGCTGCTCGCGCTCGGGCTCCGGGGTCGACAGGGTGCGGAGCCCGAGGGAGCTCAGGCCTTCCAGACGATGAGGATGTCGACGCAGACGAGCCGGGGCGACGTCTTCGACGCCGCCCTCTCGCGAGACGGGCGGTACCTCGCCTACCTCCACGGCCGCGCCGGGCTCACGGGCCTGCGCGTGCGGCAGGTGGCGACCGGGAGCGACGTCGAGGTGGTGCCCCCGAGCGAGGCCGGCCTCTCGAGGGTCGCCTTCTCGCCGGACGGGAACTACGTCTACTACCTCGCACGGAGGCCCGAGGACAGGCGATACCAGGCGCTCTTCGTCGTCCCCTCGCTCGGAGGGCCGCCACGCGAACGGCTCTTCGACGTCGACTCGAAGGTGACCTTCTCGCCCGACGGAAAGCGCCTCGCCTGCTGGCGCGGCGTGCCCCAGAAGCAGGAGAACGTCCTCCTCTCCTTCGACCTCGAGAGCTCGCGGGAGACGGTCCTGGCCACGCTCGGCGCGGACGAGCCCATGGTGACCGCGCCCGCCGGCCCGCCCTGGAGCTCCCGGACACGTTCCTCTCGAGCGTCGCCTGGCTCGCCGACGGCAGCGGCCTCGTCGGGACGGGCATCAGCCTGAAGGGGATCTTCCAGGGGCAGACCTTCCTGATCGGCTATCCCTCGGGCCGGCTTCAGCGCGTCACGAACGACTTCCACGACTACGCCTCCGTCTCGGTCTCGGCGACGGACGAGGCGATCGCCGCGGTGCGCACGTCTCGCCTTGCGAACCTCTGGATCGTCGATACGTCGGACGCCGCCGCCCGGAAGCTCACCTCGGTCACGAGCCCGGAGGGCTCGCCCTGGAACATGGACGTCGCCGGTGCGGACCAGGTCGTCTACGAGGTGCCGCTCGACGGCACGCTCCGGATCTGGAGCGTCGATGCCGCGGGGGGCGAGCCGCGGTCTCTGACGACCGACTCCGCGCACACGTTCAACACGAAGGCCGCCGCCGGGGTCGTCCTCTTCGACCGGCTCGACGACACGGGCGTGCACATCTGGCGGATGGCGGCCGACGGCACCGGCCGCAGGCAGGTCACCACGGGAAGCGGCGAGCAGGTCCGCCACCTCTCGCCCGACGGCCGTTTCGTCGCATTCGAGCGATGGGACGACGCGGGGAGCATCCACCTCTTCGACCTCGAGAGCGGAAAGGCGTCGAAGCTGTTCGAGCGCGCCGCCGACGTCTTCGGGTTCTCTCCGGACTCGAAGCGGTTCCTCGTCACCCGGCTCGAGCCGGACGAGAAGGGGCAGCCACGACCGGTCTGGCAGGCCCTCTCCGTCGAGGGGAACGAGGCGCCCGCGACGTTCCCGGGTCCGGCGGGCGCCCTGGGCGCGGTCTGGACGCCGGACAGCCGCGGCGTGAGCTTCCGCAGGCGCAACGACCCCGCCTGGAACGTCTTCCGCCAGGGACTCGGCGAGGGCGAGCCGGTCCAGGTGACGCGCTTCACCGAAGGCCGGCTGATGGGCCACTTCTGGTCGCCCGACGGCCGCAAGCTCGCCGTCACGCTCCGGACGCGGGAGGGGGTCGACCTCTGGGTCACGGAGGCCGACGGAACCCGCCCCGTCCGCGTCACGAGGCTCCCGGAGCTCGAAGTTTTCGGCGTCCGCTGGCTGCCCGACAGCAGCCGCCTCGTCGTATCGGCCGGGACCCGGAGCCAGGACGCCGTCCTGATTCGCGGCTTTCGCTAGGCGGCCGGAGCGCTTCCCCGTTCGCGGCCGAGCCGCGAGAGCGGGCCGACCGCGTAGCTGCAGGCGTGCTCTCCCTCCGGGATGAACGTCTCCCTTCGCGACCTGACGCCGAGCAGGCCCTCGATCAGCCTCTTCTCGAACCGGCACGGCAGGTCGGAGAGCGCGACCATCTCCCGGAGCGGGCAGTGGCAGAGGCGCAGGCGCGGGCCGCCGTCGCCCGCGACGACCTCGGCGACGAAACCCTCCTCGGAGAGGATTCCCGCGATCGCCTCGAGCCGTTCGCGGCCGCGCAGGCCGGCCACGCGCGGCGCCAGCTCGCGGCGCCGGCGCGCGAGGCGGCGCTCGAAGAACTCCTCGAGGAGGTCCCGGCGCCCCTTCTCGTGGAGGAAGCTCGCGAGCTCCCCGAGAAGCTCTCCCTCGCGGCGCGGGAAGAGCGCCTCCCCGGCGGCCGTGAGGCGGTAGAGGACGTGAGGCCGTCCCGGTCCCTTCCGGTGGACGCCCGGCCGCTCGACGAGGCCCATCGCGACGAGCGACTTCAGGTGGGTGCGAAGCGTCTCGCGGTTCAGGTCGAAGCCGGCCTCGAGCCGCGCGAGCGTGCACTCGCCGGACCGCTTGATGAGGCCGAGGAGCCTCCGCTGGCTCTCGCCGATCCCGGGACCGAAGACCGATTCCATTCGCTGCATCCGCTCGTCTCGCTCAGACCCGCGCCGCGCCCGGGGCGACGCCGACCCGCCCCCCCTGCGGCCGGCTCGCCGCGAGGAGGCGGGGAACGATCCAGGTCGCCCACCAGACGAGGCCGGAGACCTCGAGGAGGCCCGAGACTCCGGCCGTCGGGAAGGCCACCGGGGTGAGGTCGGTCAGCACCTGCTGCGTCACGCGCAGCGTGCAGCCGAGGTTCAGGAGGACGAACGGCGCCAGCGGCATCGCCTCGGCGTCCGCCGAGCTTCCCGGCGGACGGGGCGCGACGCGCGAGGCCACTCCGACGATCATCAGGCTGACGAAGCCGACCGTGATCGCGTGCCGGGTGGCGCCGTGCCACGCGTGCGAGAACGGGATGCCGACGAGGCGCGACCAGAACGGCCCGGCCACGAGCATCGCGAGCGAGACGCCGAGCCAGACGTGCGCGGCGCGCACGAAGGCAAGCGGCGAGAGGCGCGGCACGACGAAACGCGGTCGGGCGAAGGCCCGGAGGCTCGAGACCGCGAGGGCCGCGCAGACGGCCAGGCCGACCCAGGCCAGCCAGACGGCGACGAAGAGGGCCGGCCGGCGGGAGGTCATCGCCAACGGGAAGAGGGCCACCTCGAGGACGATCATGGCCTGGAGCGGTCCGAACAGGCGGACGGCGCGGCGCTCGTCGACGACCGGAGTCCCGAAGAGGCCGGGCAGGACTCGCATCGAGACGCCGAGGATCATCGAGAGCGCGAGACCGTGGATCTGCAGGTCGCGGAGCGGGAGCTGCCACACCGCGATCTCGGCCAGGAGCGACGCGCGGTCGGGCGCGCCGATCGTCTGGACGAGATGGCGCAGGTCCAGGACGGTCGAGAGGAGAAACCAGACGAGGCCGGCCCCGATGTAGAGGTCCGCCGCCCGGCGTCGGACCCCCTTCTGGATCGCCGTCGCCGCCAGCAGGGCGACGAAGGCCGCGACGACGGCGAGCTGCAGCGCCCCGGCCGCGACCGCGAGCGTGGCGAAGGGGCCGACGGGGCGCGCCTCGCCGACCGTCCTCGCGACGACCGCGAGAGCCATGAGCGGCAGGAGGGCGCGGGCCAGGCGCGGCGAGGAGAGCCGCACGCCCCAGAACGCGGGGAACATCTGGAGCGCGAACCCCATGATGAAGAGCCCCATCCACCCGTAGATCTGCGCCTGACCGTGCGCGTTGATCTCGAAGATCGAGGGCGCCGAGAAGTCGTGGGCCCGGGCGATGCGCAGGAGGAGCCACGCGCCCCACCCGGCTCCCGCGGTCAGCGTGACGGCGAGGCCGGCGAGGAAGAAGCGCGGGTAGAGCGGCACCCGCGCCAGGGCGGGGAGCAGGGCCGGGGAAGCCCCGGCCGCGAGCGGGCAGACGGACGACGCGGACGGCGGACCGGCGGGTGCGGACGAGGCGGCGGGGATGGGGTTGCTTGCCACTGTTATCATGATGTTATGGGTGACAATCAGACGCGTCAATCCCGCGAGGCCGACGGTTCGCGGCCGCCGGCTCCCCCGCCGTCCCGGCTCGACTACCACGAGGTCGCCCCCGACGGCTTCGCCGCCATGCTCGGCCTCGAGCGCTACGTCCGCGGCTCGGGGCTCCCGCACGCCCTGCTCGAGCTCGTGAAGGTCCGCGCGAGCCAGATCAACGGCTGCGCCTACTGCCTCGACATGCACACGAAGGACGCGCGGGCCGCGGGAGAGACGGAGCAGCGCCTGTATGCCGTCGCGGCCTGGCACGAGGCGCCGTTCTTCACCGAACGCGAGAGGGCGGCGCTCGCGTGGACCGAGGCCGTGACCCGGGTCGGCGAGAGCCGGGTGCCGGACGAGCTCTACGAGGAGGTGCGCCGGCACTTCGACGGGAAGGAGCTCGTCGACCTCACCCTGGCGATCGTCGTCATCAACGGCTGGAACCGGCTCGCGGTCTCGTTCCGGACGGCCGCCGGCAGCTACCGGCCGGACCTGGCGCGGTAGGGCGGGGGCGCGGATGTCGCCGGACGGCGGGTCGCCGCATCCCTCCGAGAGGCCGCTCTCCCCCTGGTGGCGTCACGCCGTCATCCTCGTGATGACGGTGGGGTTCAGCCTCCTCACGCTCGTCACCGTCCTCACGTACACGAACGCCCCGCCCGTCCCGGAGCGGGTGACCGACGCGGCCGGCGCGAGCCTCTTCACGCGCGAGAACGTCGAGCACGGCCAGGAGGTCTTCCTCAAGTACGGGCTCATGGAGCACGGCTCGCTCTGGGGGCACGGCGCGTACCTCGGGCCGGACTACAGCGCGGAGTACCTGCACCGGCTCGCCGAGATCGCGCGGGAGACCCTCGCCCTCGAGCGTCACGGCAAGCCCTACACGGCGCTCGCCCCGGACGCGGCCGCGGCCGTCGCCGCGGGCGTCTCCGGGCTTCTCAAGGAGAACCGCTACGACGAGGCGAGCGGGACGCTCCGCTTCTCGCCGGCCGAGGCGTCGGCCTGGAGGATCCAGAGCGCGGAATGGGCCGCCTATTTCTCGGGCCCCACGCCCGCGCCGGGCCTGCCCGCGCAGTACATCCGCGACCCTCGGGACCTCGCCGACCTCAATTCGTACTTCGCGTGGGCCGCGTGGGCCACCGTCGCGAACCGGCCCGGCAAGGACTACTCCTACACGAACAACTGGCCCTACGAGCCGCTCGTCGGGAACCGGCCGAGCGCCTCGACCTACCTCTGGAGCGCGCTCAGCCTCGTCACCCTCCTCGGCGGGCTCGGCGCCCTCCTCTTCGCGTTCGGCCGGTTCGACTTCCTCGGCTGGCACGGCCCCTCGGGCGCCGGCCACGAGCACGAGAGCCTCCTCGCCCGCTGGACCCTGACGCCGAGCCAGAAGGCGGTCGGCCTCTACTTCGGGGTCGTCGCCCTGCTCTTCCTCCTCCAGGCGCTCGCCGGGGGCGCCCTCGCCCACTACCGCGTCGAGTCGGGCGCGTTCTACGGATTCGACCTCGCCCGCTTCCTCCCCTACAACCTCCTCCGGACCTACCACCTCCAGCTCGCCATCTTCTGGATCGCGACCGCCTGGGTCGCGGGCGGGCTCTTCCTCGCGCCCCTCGTCGGAGGCGCGGAGCCCCGGGGCCAGCGCGCCGGCGTGATCGCCCTCCTCGCCGCTCTCGCCGTGGTCGTCTTCGGGAGCCTCGGGGGCGAATGGCTCGGCATCAACGACCGCCTCGGGAGCCTCTGGTTCTGGCTCGGCCACCAGGGGTCGGAGTACCTCGACCTCGGCCGGTTCTGGCAGCTCCTCCTCGCCGCCGGCCTCGCGGGCTGGCTCGTTCTCATGTACCGGGCCCTTCGCCCGGCGCTCCGCGACCCGAAGCGCTCGGAGCTCGCCTCGCTCTTCCTCTACGCCGCGGCGGCGATCCCCCTCTTCTACCTCCCCGCGCTCTTCTTCGGCCCGCGCACGAACTTCGCGGTCATCGACAACTGGCGGTTCTGGATCATCCACCTCTGGGTGGAGGGCTTCTTCGAGCTCTTCGCCACGGTCCTCGTCGCCGTCATGTTCCTCGTCCTGGGGCTCGTCACGCCCCGCACGGCCACGCGGGTCGTCTACCTCGACGCCATCCTCTACCTCGCCGGCGGGATCGTCGGCACCGGGCACCACTGGTACTTCACCGGCCAGGGGACGCTCAACATGGGCCTCGCGGCCTGCTTCTCGGCGCTCGAGGTCGTGCCGCTGACGCTCCTGACGCTCGACGCGTGGGACTTCGTGAAGCTCCGCGAGCGACGCTGCGACGACTGCCACGCCACCTTCGCCGACCGGCACCGGTGGACCGTCTACTTCCTGATGGCCGTCGGGTTCTGGAACTTCGTTGGCGCCGGCGTCTTCGGCTTCCTCATCAACCTCCCCGTCGTCTCCTACTTCGAGGTCGGCACGTCGCTCACGAGCAACCACGGGCACGCGGCGCTCTTCGGCGTCTTCGGCATGCTCGCTCTCGCCGTCCTCGTCTTCACGCTCCGCTCGCTGGCGCGCGACGAGGTCTGGGCGCGCGCGGAACGGTTCGTGAGGGTCGGCTTCTGGGGTCTCAACGCGGGGCTCGCGTCGATGATGGCGGTCGACCTCTTCCCCGCCGGCGTGCTGCAGCTCCAGGACGTCCTCCAGAACGGCTACTGGCACGCACGGCGGCTCACTTACCTCATGGAGGGCACCTTCCACACCCTCGAGTGGGCCCGCGCGGCCGCCGACGGCCTCTTCCTCGTCGCGGGCGTCGTGCCCCTCGTGCTGGCCGTGGCGGTCCTGCTCCTCGGCTCGCGCGGAGGGCACGCGGCGCCCGCGGGCCCCGGCGGCGGTACGATTTCCGGATGAAGACGACAGCGGGACTCCTCTCCCTCGCTCTCCTCCTGACCGGCTGCCAGAAGACCGAGGCCCCCGCGGGCGAGACGCCGAAGGCCGCCGCCGACGCGCAGGCGGCCGTCGCGCAGGCGCCCGCGGTCCCGGCGAGCCCGTCCGACCCGAAGGCGCTCCTGACCGACGAGATGCTCGGGAAGTACGTCGTCTACCAGACCGCGGTGCTCCCCGTCATGGGCGATACCCTGGCGATGGGCGGCAGCGCTCTTCAGGGCTCCGGCGGCGAGCAGAAGGAGTTCGAGAAGCAGGTGGCGGCCGACCCGAGGCTCCAGCGCGTCGAGGCGGCCACGAAGGAGGCCTCCGCGAAGTCCGGCCTGACGCCGCAGACCGCCGCCGCGATCGGGGGCGTCGTCTCGGAATACGTCTCGGCGCGCTCGATGGGGTCCCCCGAGGAGAAGGCCAAGGTGAGGGCCGACTTCGAGCTGAAGTACGGCACGCCCGCGGCTGAGGCGATGGACCGGCACGAGGCCGAGCTTACGAAGCTCCAGGAGGAGATGCTGAAGGCCGCCCTCGGCCCGGCGAAGAAGTAGCGCCGCCCCCCCCGGGAGGCCGTGCACCGGCCGGAAGAAAGACGCGGCCTCATCGTCTATCGTCCGCGCTCGGAGGCGCCCATGACACGCGTGACCGGAATCGGCGGGATCTTCTTCAAGGCGCGCGACCCGGAGTCGCTCCGCGAGTGGTACAGGAAACATCTCGGCGTGCCGCTCGAGGAATGGGGCGGCGCGGTCTTCCACTGGCAGACGGCGGAGCGGCCGGAGCCGGACGGGATGACGGTCTGGAACATCTTCCCGGCGACGACGACGTACTTCGCCCCGAGCCCGGCGCCCTTCATGGTGAACTTCCGCGTGGAAGACCTCGACGCCGTCCTCGCGGCGCTCCGCGAGGAAGGGTGCGCGGTGGACGAGAAGGTGGAGAGGTCGGAGTTCGGAGCCTTCGGCTGGGTGATGGACCCGGAGGGGAACCGCGTGGAGCTCTGGCAGCCGCCGAAGAGCTGAGGGGGAGCCGGACCGAATTCGGGGAATTCTCTGGGATCCTGGCCCGGGGGTTGCCGAGGAGAGCTCCACGGACCACCTTCGGAACAGAAGGTGTCCGGCTCGGTCGTCGAGGGTCGCCTGACCTCCGGGAGGCCCGATGACGAAGGGTCCGTTCGCAGGGAGGTGATGCCGGGAGCGAACGGTGCGGCAGGTCGAGTGTTCCGAAACCGTCCACGACTCCGGCGCGGCGCCGCGGGCGCTGGCGATGGGTCTGCTCGTCCCCATTCCCGACAGATTCACAACGTGCAACCGGGAGACATGAAGATGCGATCCCTCCTTTGCAGGGTCTTCCCGCTCGTGCTGCTCGCGGCGTTCGTCGCTGCCCCGGTGACGGCGGACGACGCGGCGCTGTTCCGGATCGGCCACGTCGTCGTCGTCGGCGACGTCCGGCTCCCCGCGGGGGACTACACGTTCCGCGCCACGCCTCGCGGCCTCGTCCTCGTCTACGACAGGGAGATGAAGAAGGTGCAGGCCGCGGTCCTCGTGGAACGCTCGCCGCTCACCTGGGCCGAACACGAGAAGGCGAACACTCTGTCGCACGACTGGGCCGTCCGCTCGCTGTACCTCGGCGAGCACGGGTACCTCTTCGCGCCCGGCCCGGTCCCGCCGGACCTGGTCGCGAGGTGCGGACCGGCGACGACGGTCGTCGCGCAGGTCCGGTAGAGACGCGGGTCCGCCCGCCTACGCCGCCGCGAGGGTGACGAGGGCGGCGGCGAGGCGGACGGCGTCGCGCAGGAGGGCGAGGGTCGAGGCGAGGTCGCGAAGCGTCTCGAGGGAACGCTTCAGCTCGCGGTTCTTCGCCTTCAGCTCGTCGTGGATGGCGGCGACGACGCCGCTCTGGTCTTCGAGGCAGGCGAGGACGGCCTTCCAGTAGGCGTCGCGCGCGGCGCCATAGAGCTCCCGCACGCGCTCCTTCTCCTCGGGGCCCTTCGCAGCGGAGTGGAGTGCGTCGAAGCTCCGCTCGGCGAGGCGGTAGGTCGCCTCGACGGTCGCAAGGAGCCGTTCGTGGTTCGACTTCGTCCGGGCCATGGCCGCCTCCCCTACTTCCCCGCCGCCGCGCGGTACTCGTCGAGGAGCGCGCGGACGGCCGCGACGTGCCCGTGTACGGCGGCGAGGTCGGTCTCCTGCTTCGCCTCGAAGGAACGGTGCGCGAGGACGAGCGCCTCGAGGCCGGCGAGCGTCTCGTCGACGAGCGCGCCCTCGAGGTCGACCCTCCGCGCGACGCGGTGCTCGAGGACGCGGTCGAGCGCCGCGCGCAGGTCGTCCTCCCGGTTCGCGCCGGGCCGGCCGGTGATCGACGGCTCCTTCCGAAGGAGCGCGAGGGCGCCGTCGTACTCCTTCTCGTCCCAGGCGAGGCCGAAGGCCGCGGCGTGCGGGGCGAGAAGCGTGCCCGGCCGGGCGAGCCCGAGGGCGGCGAAGGCGCGCGCCGCGGTCCCCTGTCCCTCGACGAGCGCCCGCCGGAGGGACGCGTGGACCTCCCTCTCCGTTCGGAGGAGGGCGACGAAACGCTCGAGGCTCTCGCGGATCGCGGCGCTCGCCTTCTTCAGGCGCGCGGCGTGCCGGGCGCCCGCGAACGCGCCGAGGCCCTTCGAGAGGCCGAAGGCCGGAACGGGAGCGGCGGCGGGCCGGCCGAGCGCCTCGCGGTAGGCGCTCACGGCGCCCGCGAGGTCGTTCACGCCCCGCTCCACCTGATCCGCGGCGTCGAACGCCGCGAGCGCGTCGAGCCCGGCGTAAGCCGCTCCCAGCTCGGACATCGCGTCCCCGCGTGCCGCGAGGACGGAGCGGACCTTCCGAAGGGTGGCGAGCGTCTCTTCGGCCGGGTCGGGACGGCCGGTGAGCGGCGCGAGGAGGAGCTGCGCCTCGACGTAGCGGTCGACGGAGGCTGCGGCCTCGCGGACCGAGTCGGCCGCGACGCGGGTCGCGGCGCCTCCCGCGGAAGCCAGAGAGCCGGCGCGCGGCCGCGCCGTCGACGTGCAGCCGGCGAGCGCCGCGAGAGACAGGAGGACGACGGAGACGCGGACCGGTCGGTTCACGAAGCCACCCCCATGCCGCGAAGTCCGGGGACGAAAGGCTGCAGAAGGTTACCGCGTGCGCGGTCAGCTCTTGCCGGAGGCGTCCTTCTTCTCGGGGGCGGGGCCGGACGACGCCGGCGCCGGCGAGGCCGGAACGCTCTTCCCGCCCATGTCGACGCTCCCCTTGAACTGCGCCCCTTCCGCGATCGCGATTTTCGGGGAACGGATGTTCCCCTCGAGGATCCCGGACGGGAGGATCTCCACCTTCTCGGCGGCGACGACGTTCCCGACGACGCGGCCGGCGATGACGACGTGGTGCGCCTTGACCTCGGCGTTCACCTGGGCCTGCGGGCCGATGCGGAGGCCCTTGGAGACGGAGATCTTCCCCTCGACGCGACCTTCGACGACGAGGTCTTCGTCGCCGGAAAGCTCTCCCTGGATGCGGATGTTGGGTCCGATCACGGCTGTCTTCACCTCGGTTGCGGCCTTCGGGCCCGTCGGGGCGGGCGCGGCCGCAGGGCGCGGGGAATCGTGAGACGGTGCGGGGCGCTCGCCTTCGGTGCGAGGCGCCGGCTTCGATCCGAAAAAGCCCATCGGCTCGGAAGTCTACCCGATCCGTTCGGGAGGCCCGGAGGGCGGGTCCGCCAACGCCGCGAGGACGAAGCCGTCCTCCGCGCGCCACCAGCCGCTCCACTCGGAAGGGCCCGGTCCGCGCGCGCCGAATCGTCGCCAGGAGCCGTCGGCCGGACCCGGAGCCGGTGCGGCCTCGACGTCCCGCGGGGCGATCCGGAGCCCCTCGCGGAGGGCCTTCATCACGGCCTCCTTCGAGCACCAGACGAGCGTCGCGCGGAGCGCGGCCTCCCCCGCCGGGGCTCCCTCGACGAACCCCCGCTCGGAAGGTGTGAACCAGTCCTCGAGGAAGGCGCCGCCTCGTACCTCGATTCGCTCGAGGTCGAGGCCCAGCCGCGCTCCGGCGGGGGCGATCGCCGCGGCGGCGTGGCCGTGGCTGTGGGTGATCGAGAGGACGAACGGGGCGGGGCGGCCGCCGACGTGCGCCTCGGGCGCCCCGGAGTCCGCCGCGAGGACGGCCGCCTCCTCCTCGCGGGCGATGGCGCCCGCGAGGAGGAGGACCTTCTTGGCGGCGAAACGCCCGAGGAGCCAGTCTCCGCGCCTCTTCGGGACGGTGAGGCGCGAGAGCGCGAGGCGCTCGGCGGGCGCGAGCCACGCCTCGCCGCGCGGGAGGTCCTCCGACCGCGCGGCCGCCCACCGGACGGCGGTCAGCGGGCGATCCGTTCCATCTCCTTCGCCATGCCGCGCTCGATGGCGTCGACGAGGTAGGGGCGGAGCTCCTTCGCCGGGAGGATCCGGTCGAGCGAGCCGACCGCGAGGGCCCGCTGGACGGAATGGGTCCGGTCGAACTCGTCGGCCACCTCGCCCAGCTTCTCGGAGCGGACGGCGGCGACGAGGTCGGCGTGCCGGGAGCGAAGCCTGCGCCGCTCGACGTCGGAAACGGCGGCCATCTCCTTCTCGAGCGCCGCGACGCGCGGGTCCTTCTTCGTCCGCTGGTCGACCTCGCGCGCGAAGACGACGGCCGCCGCGGGCGCGCCGCCGATGACGGAGGCGTAGGTCCCCTCGAGCGCCGCGACCTCCATGTTGTCGTTCAGCGTCTTCGAGAAGACGACGAACGCGCCGCCGTGGTAGCGCGAGACGACGGTGAAGACGATCGGTCCCCTGAAGTTCGTCACGGCCCGCCCGATCTCGGCGCCGTACTCGAGCTGGATCTTGCGCATCGACTCGGGCGAGCCGTCGAAGCCGGAGAGGTTCGCGAGGACGACGAGGGGCCGGTTGCCGCTCGCGGCGTTGATCGCGCGGGCGATCTTCTTGGACGCCTGCGGGAAGAGGGTCCCCGAGGTCCAGTTCTCCGGACCGTCCGTGGCGACGAAGCCGATCCGCTTGACGGGGTGCGACTCGAAGCCGAGGAGGCAGACGGGCCAGCCCCCGATGTGGGCGTCCCAGACGACGCCGTTCTCGCCGTCGCGCAGGCCCGCCCAGCGCTCGAGCGGCGCGTGGTCCTGGTCGGCCGCGGCCGCCATCACCTTGCGGATCTCGAAGGGGCGCTTGCGGCCGGGGTTCGTGGCGTCGGAGAAGATCTCGCCCACCAGGGCGAACGCGCCCGGCTCCTCGCCGCCGTGCGGCGAGAGGCAGACGTCGCGGCCGATCGGGTCCGACGTCTCGGCGCGGCGCGGGAAGCGCTCCCCCGGGACGACGTAGGTGTGGTCGTAGTGGCGGAGCAGGATGCGGCAGGCGTCGGGGATGTCGCGCGCCCAGTACTGCGCCTGGCCGTTCGGCCCCATGACGCGCTCGTAGCCGCCGATGCCGAGGTTGTCCTCGGCCGAGACCGAGCCGGAGTAGTCGAGCGCGGTCTTCCCGGTGAGGACCATCGCGCCGTCCTTCGTCATGACGAGGATGCCGCGCGTGTGCATGAGCATCGTCGCCTCGGCGTTCCAGTACGGCTGGGCGCCGACGTTGATGCCGCAGACGACGACGTTCACCTCGCCCCCGGCCTGCGTGAACGTGATGAGGCGGCGGAGGACGCGGGAGATCCAGTCCATGTTCTCGGTGCCCGAGTCCATCGCGATCTTCGCGCCGGCGAAGAGGGCGTACCACTCGACGGGGACCCCCATCCTCTCGGCGAGGTCGAGGCCGGCGAGGATGCGGCGGCACTCGGGCTCGGCGAGGGAGCCCATCGCCCCCATCGGGTCGC
>ERZ795054.2102-NODE-2102-length-17271-cov-6.291996_pt1 | contig 17271 bp, 12 predicted proteins | sample MGYA00375138_ERZ795054 | MGnify/ENA primary metagenome ERZ795054 (study PRJEB30183, sample SAMN05720215) | anaerobic digester metagenome | isolation source: active sludge of municipal wastewater-treating anaerobic digesters | place: USA | collected 2014-12-23 ... | reverse complement strand
GAACTGTATTCATCAGTTCAGCGATACGCCCTTTAGCCGCTTCGGCGTTTTCAAAGAACATATTCCAGGGCCTGCTGAAGAAGGACGCGGCCGACAGGCAGGTCATGATGGTGTCTCGTGTAACGCTCCTGGCGATAACCGTAACAGGCGTGATCATCGCCATGGACGAGACCAGCGTCATTTTCAGGGTGGTTTCATTCGCGTGGGCCGGTTTCGGGGCCACGTTCGGCCCCATAATGCTCTTCTCGCTTTTCTGGAAGCGCACCACGATCCAGGGTGCGGTCGCGGGCATGCTTTCAGGCGGCATAAGCGTATTCATATGGAAGCTCGTGCTCAGGCCCCTCGGAGGCGTATTCGGCCTTTACGAGCTGGGCCCTTCATTCCTAATTTCATGCGTATTCATAGTCGCGGCCTCACTGCTTTCAGGCAGGCCCTCGGAGCGGATGCAGCGGGAATTCGACTCGGCGAGATCCGGGAAGGCTGTTCCTGTATGACAGACGACTATATGCGCGTGAGGGATGCGCAGGGCCTGGCCCGCCCCTCGACAAAGCTCGGGGAACGGGCCCGCGGTATTTTTAAGGGGAGGGCCGGAGCGAAGCGAAGCCCGGAGCAGCCCGACCCTGAGCGGGGCTCACTGCAGAGATCGTGCGTGAACCGCCGGTGACATGAGCGAAGGGGCACGCCCGAAAAAATATTGTACGATCAATGAAAACCTGTTGAAATAAATGCCGGATTCGAATACCGGTGGCAGGGTATCCTTTATCATTTTCATGGGAATGCGGGTGGAGCGATGATTTCACACAAGGTGCGGGACGTAAAATCATTCATGGTCATGGACGTCATGGCCCGCTCGGCCGAGCTCGAGCGTGAGGGGCGGAACATCATCCACCTCGAGGTGGGCGAGCCCGATTTCGACACGCCCGAAGTCATCCGCAGCGCAGCGGTCGAGGCGATCCGGAGCGGCAAGACCCACTATACGCACGCCATGGGCATGATCGAGCTGCGCGAGGAGATCTGCTCGTACTATAAAAACGAATACGGCGTGACCATCGGGCCCGACCAGGTGCTGGTCACCTCGGGCACCTCGCCCGGAATGCTCCTCATGATGCTCGCCATACTGGACCCCGATGACGAGGTGATCGTATCGAATCCCCGCTACGCCTGTTATTCCAATTTCATTCAGGCCGTGGGCGGCAAGATGACCGAGGTGCAGACCGATCCGGCCGACGGGTTCCAGTACCGGGTCGAGGCCATCAGGGCTGCGGTGAACCCGAGAACGCGCGGCATCCTGATCAATTCGCCGTCGAACCCGACAGGAATAGTCATGGGTGAGAAGAACCTGGCCGAGATCGCCCGGTTCGGCGACCAGTACGTCCTTTCAGACGAGATATATCACGGCCTGGTGTACGAGGGCCGGGCGCGGTCGATCCTGGAATTCACCGACAGGGCGTTCGTCATAAACGGCTTCTCGAAGCTTTACGCCATGACCGGGTGGAGGCTCGGGTACCTGATCTTCCCCAGGGAATTCTCCTCGGTCATGGAGCGGATGCACCAGAGCTTCATGATATCGGCGAACAACTTCGTGCAGTACGCCGGGATCGCGGCCCTCAGGAACGCCCGCCCGGACATAGAGAGGATGAAGGCCACCTACAACGAAAGGCGCATGTACATGATCCGCCGCCTCAGGGAAATGGGATTCGTCATCCATGTGGAGCCGACCGGGGCCTTCTACGTGTACGCAGACGCGGGCGCTTTTTTCACCGATACCTATGCCGCGGCCTTCGATATCCTCGAAAAGGCCGGGGTCGGGGTCACCCCGGGGGTGGATTTCGGGTCTGGCCAGGAGCGGTTCATACGCTTTTCATACGCCAACTCGATCGGGAACATCGGGGAGGGCCTGGACCGCATCCAGGAATACCTGCGCCGGAAATGATTTTTCGGTCCGCCACTAAAAATACTTTACAAAAATCCCTGTAATTGTACCTTTTCGTTTCACAGGCTATTCTGTATTGAGTCGGGAACACTTCGGCTTTGCAGGCAGTCCGGCAGAGCGACAATCCGCGCCAAGAAAGAACCTGTTCAAGAGCCTTACGCTAACGGTCCTGAAAACGTTCATCTTTTACAGAACAGTCATGTTGAGATGATAAAAACTGGGATTCAATGGAGGTCATGATGGCAAAGGAATATAAAACGAGGGACATCAGGAATGTAGCCCTGATAGGCCACGGCGGCACCGGGAAATCGACGCTTCTGGACGCCATGCTCCTCGCTGGAGGGCAGATCGACAAGATGGGAAGCGCGGCCGCCGGAACCCTCGTTTCGGATTTCGACGACGATGAGAAAGCGCGCAAGATGTCCCTCAAGTGCGCCATGGGCTTCGTTGAGTTCGAGGGAGTCAAGATAAACATCATCGACACGCCGGGCACCGCCGAGTTCGTGGGCGAGACCCGCGCCGCTCTCCAGGCCGCAGACTGCGCCATCATGGTGGTTGATTCGGTCGACGGGGTCCAGATCGAGACCGAGAAAGCCTGGCGGTACCTCACCGAGAAGAAAATTCCGTGCATATTTTTCGTCAACAAGATGGACAAGGAACGGGCCAATTTCAATTCGGTCGTGGATTCGATCAAGGGCCTGGGAGCCAAAGTCGCGCCTCTCGCGATACCCAGCGGCGAGGGCGACAGGTTCAGCGGCGTCATCGACCTCATAGACATGAAGCTCCTGACTCCGAAACCAGACGGCAAGGACGTCGCTGTCGCCGCCGTTCCCGACAACGCCAAGGCCGCGGCAGAGGCGGCGAAGAATTCTGTTGTCGAGCTCGCGGCCGAGGCCGACGACGCCCTCATAGAGAAGTTTCTCGATGGAGGCGAGCTCACTCCCGAGGAGATCGCGAGCGGCATCGGCGTGATGCTGTCGCAGGCCAAGCTTTCGCCAGTGGCGTGCGGCGCCTCTGAAAAGGCCAACGGGGTCAAGGCCCTGCTGAAAATAATCCGCAATTTCGCACCCGCACCGCCTGTCGGCAGGGAATACAAGGGCTATAACCCGAACAACAACGAGGAAAAGATCGTCGCACTGAATCCCGAGGGAAGCCTGGTTGCAGTGGTATGGAAAACATACATCGACCAGTATGCGGGACGTTTCAACTACCTGAAGGTCGTTTCGGGCGAGCTCAACCATGACATCGAGGTGTTCAACCCCGCCAAGCGCGACAAGGAGCGCATCACCAAGCTCTTCTCCATGGTGGGCAACAAGCAGGTCGAGGTGAGCAAGCTCAGCGCCGGCGACATCGGGGTTGTGGTCAAGCTGGTCAAGACCAGCACGCGCGACACGCTGTGCGACGCAAAGACCGATCCCGTGGTGCTGCCGATAATCGAGCTCCCGGATCCGGTATTCTCGTTCGCGGTGGTCGCCGCCAACAAGGGCGACGAGGACAAGATCGGCCAGTTCTTCGCCAGGGTGTCCGACGAGAACCCTACGGTCACCTACAAGTTCAACGCCGAGACAAGGGAGTCGGTCCTTTCCGGAATGGGCGAGCTCCAGCTTTCGATCATACTGAACCAGCTCAAGGAGAAGAACAAGATCGAGGTCATCACGAAAGAGCCCAGGGTCGCCTACCGCGAGACCATCACCAAGATGGCCGAGACGGCCTACAAGCACAAGAAGCAGACCGGCGGCCACGGCCAGTACGGGGACGTTTCGATCAGGATCAGGCCCAGGGGAAGGGGCGAGGGCTACGAGTTCATCGACAGCATCGTCGGCGGCGTGGTTCCCAAGCAGTACATCCCGGGCGTGCAGAAGGGCATCATCGAGTCGCTCGAGGAAGGGATTCTCGGCAAGTTCCCGGTCGTGGACATGTCGGCCGAGCTTTACTTCGGTTCGTACCACGACGTCGACTCCTCCGAGATGTCGTTCAAGATCGCTGCCCGCAACTGCATCAAGAAGGCCATGGAGATGGCCGGCCCGCAGCTTCTGGAGCCGATCATGGAAGTCAGCGTGTTCGTCGACAAGGAGTTCATGGGAGACATTTTAAGCGACATCACCAGCCGCAGGGGCCGTGTGCTCGGCATGGACAGCGCCGAGGGCAGCTCCAACATATCGGTCGTCAAGGCGACGGTGCCCCTGGCCGAAATGCTGCGCTATACCATCGACCTGCGCGCCATGACCAGCGGCAAGGCGACCTTCGAGATGAAGTTCTCGCACTACGACCCGATCTCGGGCAGGGACGCGGACAAGATCCTCGAGGAGCGCAGAAAACAGTTCGAGGAAGAAGCGAACAAGTAACATATACCGCAAAAAACCGCTCGAAAGAGCGGTTTTTTTTGTTGATTTATACGGATTAATATACCATACAAGTGATGTCATTTTTTCAATCAGGGGATATTCATGGAACGGCTCAAGATTCACGCAAAAGTAAATGCCGATGGTCATTTGAAAATCGATGTTCCAACCACATTAAGGGGGGGGGATGTTGATGTTGTTTTATTGATTGAAAGCAGGAATAAACCCCGAAAAAAATATGATTTTTCCGACCTTACGGGAAGACTGTCATGGAACGGCAATGGGCTGCAAACCCAAAGGGCGTTAAGGGATGAATGGGAATAGATACATTCTTGATACAAATGCAATTGTCGCCCTTCTCAAAGGAAATAAATTTCTTCAATTATTCATAGACCTTAATTATAATTTATATTTTTATTGAATGCCCTCATCCCCTAACCCCTTCTCCCGAAGGGCGAAGGGGGAATTGCTGGAATATATGCGTTTTAATAAAAAAATATTCGCACAGCAGCTTAGAAAACAATCAACACCTGAAGAAATTAAGGTATGGAAACTTTTAAGAAACAGAAAATATAAGGGTTTGAAATTCAGAAGACAGCATGTAATTGATGGATTTATTGTGGATTTTTATTGTCATGAATTAAGACTGGCAATTGAAATTGACGGAAAGGTGCATTTGAAGCAAAAGGAATATGATGAATTTCGACAATACCTGATTGAACAAAATAATATCAAATTCATACGAATAACCAATGAAGAAATTATTAACAATGTAAATATATTATTACATCAAATAGAAAAATATCTTACTCCCCCTCTCCCTTCATCTCAATAAAACATGGGAGAGGGGGCGGGGGGGTGAGGGCATGAGTGTTACATTTGCCTTCAACTGCGATGTTGTGTACCATTGTAACATACGGACAGGCTTTCAGTCCCATGAAGTATCTTCAATATATTTATAACTGATTAAAATGCAGCACATCCTGAAAAACATCCGCGTGCAGACATCGCTGACGATCGTAATGTCGCTTTTTCTGCACATGGTCCTGCTCACCGCAATGCTGCTGCCCGATCTCAGGGGCCTGCTCAACATGGACGAGTTTTTGCGGAGGGACGACTCAATAGACAGGGACATCATCGTGAACATCAACCAGGACGACCGCAGGCAGATCACCCGCAAGACCCTTCTCTCTGACCGGGACTCGACCGCGCAGGGATACCTTACCGCAAAGAAAGGCGACCGCTGGCTGAATAACTCGCTTGATTTCAGGATTATCCAGTCGCAGGGCTCCGCTTCCAAAACGAGGACGAGGCCAGGCGCCATAACCCGGGACGGGAAAAACCTCCTCGTCGGCGAAGAATCCGATATGACGGTCAGGGAAAGGGTCCGCTCCAATCCGGAAAAGGCGGCCGCTTCGGGCAATGACGCCATGATAAAAATTCCGGATAAAAACGACGTGACCATGGAGAACGCGGTTTTTTATTCGAACAAGGGCCTGTTTTCGTTCAATACGGCGAAGTTCAAGAATTTCCAGTATTTCAAGGACATGAAGGACAAGATCGCCGGCAACTGGTACCCTCCGCTTATGGCGAACGCGGTCATGGGAGGGTCCAATCCCATCACCGGGACCTATGCGCCGGGAAGAACCAGGATTATGGCCATCCCGAGCCAGGAGGTCAAGATCGCGTTTACCCTGAACCGCGACGGCAATATCCTGGATGTGATCGTGCTCGATTCGTACGGGAACAAGTCGCTTGACGGCTCCTGCGTGGATGCGATCAGGATGTCGAAAACTTTCGGCAGGGTTCCCGACGACATCAAGGGGGATGTCGTCGTCATCCCGTTCATCTTCGGCTATTACGCCTATTGATGCGCGATGACGTCCGCAATGGTCGTCTCGCCGACGATTTTCTTCTGTTCCGCCCGGATTTTATCGAAGAGCCCGCCCATAAATTTCCTGATGCCGCTTTTTCTCTCTCCGCCCGGGATGGCGTACGGCGCCGCGTTCAGCGAATCCATGACGTCCATTATCCGTATGTTGCGCGACGAGTTCGACGGCAGGTAGCCGCCGTTTTCGGCCGGAATGAGAAATCCGGCCTCCCCGAACCTCTCAAGAAGCCGCGCAGCGAGCCCGTCGTTCCCTCCTGCGGCCTTCGCGAGCTCCCTGAAATCCGACGGTCCGCCGCCGGATTCGAATTTTCCGTATAGGGCCGCGAGCAGCGCGACGCCGTCGTATATCCCGATATCGCCGCCGTCATCGGCCGCTCCGGGTGAAAGGAATTCGGCCGGGTGCATCAGGACATAGGAGACCTCCGCGCCCAGAAGCACGATGAGCACCGAGGTGTACACGAGCAGCAGGAAGAACGGGATCGACACCAGCGCCCCGTATATGGCGAAGGTGCCCGAGGCGAAAGCCTTGATGTACACGATGAAGAAGAGGATGAACGCGACCCACACCGCGGCGGTGAACGTCGCGCCGAGAGCGCCGTACCTGAACGGCACCTTCGTGTTCGGGAGCACGATGTAGATGAACAGAAACAGCGTCCATATGAACAGGAACGGCGCGAAGAAGTTGAGCAGTATGGCAAGGAAAGGCTTGCCCGCCATCCCGTCCCAGGTCGCCCCGTTGTCCCTCGAGACCATGATCAGGCCGTTCTTGCCGGCGGCCAGGATGTGCCCCTTGGAGAAGTGAAGCGCGTTCACCATATCGGTCGGGATCCGGAATTTTTTCCAGCTCTCGCCGCCGTTCTCGGTTCTCAGGACCATGCCGCCGCTCCCGGCGACGAAACCTTCTTTTTCAGACGTGAAGTGCACGACCGAATAGTTCTCCTGCATGAAAGACCGTGACTCCCAGCTGCTTCCTCCGTCGGGGCTTTTCAGGATCACTCCCTTTTCGCCGGTCATCCAGAGGACGCCTCCGCCGGTGAATTGGGCGCATTTCAGGTCGGTGAGGATGTTGCCCCTGCGCGCGACCGATATCTGGCGAAGCTCCCACGTCGCGCCGCCGTCCCGGGTCAGGAGCGCCGTGCCCCGGTTTCCGGCCGCGATCCCCGTCTGGCCGCTGAACGCCAGCGAGTTGAAGTTGGACGTCGCGCCATCGATGGCCCTGGCCTGCCATGTGGAGCCGCCGTCCGATGTGCCGTATATGACCCCGCTGTCGGCCGCGACGAATCCCCTGTCCCGGTCAAGCATCAGGATATCGTTCAGGTTGAAGTCGCCGATCTTGCGCAGGTGCCACGTTTCTCCCCCGTTTCCCGTGATGAGCACGATGCCCCTGTCGCCGATGATCCATCCGTCGCTGCCCGCGAACTGGATGTCGAGGAACCGGTGTTTTTTGAACTGAATGGCGTCGATGCGCTCCTCGGTGAGGACGAGGCTCCTGGATGCGGTATCGTATCGGTACACTTTCTGGTTGTCGAAATCGACGGTTTCGAGGGGGATGTCTTCCAGAGCCAGGGTCGTGATATCCCCCTTCATGATTTTGTTCTTGTTGCCCGCGACCCACACGTCTTTGCCGGTCATGGCGACCGCCTCGTAGTTGGGCGACGAGAATGCCTGCTGCACCGTGGTGGCCGCCGTTGCGCCCGCGATGATGAGGATGGGGCCCAGGGTGAGAGCCGACCAGTAATAGATCACTTTCAGGAATATGGGGCGCTGCGCCCTGATCTTCCAGACGTCGTTGATGGATTTCTCGAGCGACCTGAGCATCGCCGTGGCCGAGAAGATCATGATCACCGAGCCGATGACCCCTATCTTGCCGGCATTGTCGATGAGGCCCGATATCGCGGCGAACACCGGGTCGATGTTGATCCTGATATTGTGGTCGAGCATGAACAGGGATATCTTGCTGAAGAACTCCTCCTTCTGGTCGCCAACGCCGGAGAAGACCGAGTATACGGTGAGTATGACCGTGAGCGTCGGGACCAGTGAAACGATCGAGGTGTAGGCTATGGACGAGGCCTTGGTCATGCAGTCGTCGTCCATGAATTTTTTTCCCGTGACGAAACAGAATCTCGCCAGAACGAGCCAGCGGGGCAGCCTGCCCGGGGCCTTGTGCGCCCGGCCGGGAACGATCATGCGGCTCAGTTTCACGATGCGCGCCGCGAATGCCCTGATTTTCTCGGCCGGTGATGCTGTTCCGGCTTTTTCGTTTGCTGTCATGTTGTTCTTCCTTTCATGGTTTTTTCAGGCGATGGATGGCTGCCTCATATGGATACGGTCTTTGTATTCTATTGTCATTCCGGCCGCAAGAGCCGGAATCCATCTTGTATGTATAACAATGGACTCCCGCTGGAGCCTGTACCCGCGAAGGCGGGCACGGGAATGACAGAAAAATTGATTCAGCCTTCGAGAGCTAATATTCTGTATTGTACTCCCCCCCGCGGTGCTGTCAATTCGATTATGGCGTTTTTTCGGTTGACAAAATATTCCGGTCAACTACGGTGTCCCTCTCTAGCAATCTAACTAAAAAGGATGTGATTTGTATGACCACGCCATTGGAAGTCGAAGTCAACGGCGACATCGAGAAAGCCTTTAAAAACCTCAAAAAGAAAATGGCCTTTGAGGGTATTTTTAAGGAGCTGAAGCGGAGAAGGTATTACGAGAAGCCCAGCGAAGAAAAAAAGCGCAAACGCGAAGAAGCCGAAAGAAGGCGTCTCAAGAAGATCCGCAGGATGAGTTCCGGTCCCAGCAGGGGCGGCGTCAAAAGAACCGGCGGCCCAACGGGCAGCAGGCCGGGACAGCGTTTTGGCGGTACAGACACCAACGCATGATGGTTACAGCAGTCAAACAAGGAAATCCGGCAACGCCGGATTTTTTTATGGGCCTGAGCCCTTCCGATGGCGAGTATCCGCCTGAATCCATATCCCGATAATCCATAGCCGATAAAGTCAAAAAAGCCCGCGCAATTCGAAGTCCGGCGCCCGCCGTTTATGATCAACCCAGGTTCCTGAAAAAATTCTTTATTAATTTCCGCTTACCGCATACGATTAATGCAGGTCCTGCGCAAAGCCCGGCTGCGCGGCGGATCTTTCGACCGGAATGCGCATCCGCCCGCGGCCGGTTTTATTCAAGCGAGGAAGGTGCCGTATGGGACTGCATGACTGCTCGATCAGGGAGCTTTCCGAAAGCCTGCATTCAATTCCCCGGTTTCACGGCCTGAACGCTTCAGAAATCCTCAAATCGCTGGCGTTCTTCACGGACGTGAGCGCGCCGGTCCTTGAAAAGATATCCGGCGATGTCGTGATCTCGGAATATCCCCGGAACCACATCATCTGCCGCCACGGGAAGTTCGACGAGCGCTTTCACCTGATTCTGGACGGCCAGGTCCGCGCGGTGATTCCGACCGAGGACGACCCGAGATTCGAGCTGTTCAGGCTGTCGACAGGGGATTTTTTCGGCGAAGAGATCATCTTTTCGTCGGAACCGAGGGAGAACTCGATCATATCCGTCACCGAGGTGCTGACGCTTTCGATGGATTCCGGCGTGCTGAAGTCGCTCTGCGCCGATTCTGAAAAAATCAATTCCATAATGGACCGGCGGTATATCGAGAGAAGCCTGCGCGGCGATCTGCGGAAGGTGCCCCTTCTGACGAACCTCAGCGAGGATCTTTTCAACGAGGTGCTGGACGCCGTCGAGATGATATCGCTCGAAAAAGGAAACGTGGTCTTCAGGGAGGGAGACACCGGAGACGCCTTCTATCTCATACGGGACGGGAAGGCGGATGTATACAGGACGGTTGACGGAGACAGGAGGCTGATCGCGATCCTCGCGGACGGCCAGTATTTCGGCGAAATGTCGCTGCTTTCGGACGAAGCGAGGAACGCCACGGTCGAAACCAGGACCGGGCTGAACGTAGTCAGGATCGCGCGGGACGTCTTCGTCGGCATCGTGCAGAAAGACAGGAACATGATCGCGGAGCTCGACAGGGTATTCAGGGAGAGAAAGAAGAACAGGGAGGACATCCTCAAGGACTCGGTGCTGGCCATGGCGAGCCGCAAGCTGCTCGATCTGAACATGGAGATCAACAGGCACCTCGACATCCTGTCCCAGTGCGTAATCGACACCGAAAGCGGCGGCGCGCTGCTCGCCACGATGCCCGGATCGCGCTATCCGTACGTATATCCCCGCGACAGCGCGTGCGCCTCGCGTTTTCTGTACAAGATCGCTGTCGGCAGGATGAAGGCCGGTGATACCGCATACCGGCTCCTCGGCGAGATCGCGCGCTTCATCGTCCAGTGCCAGCGTGGGGACGGGTACTGGGGCCAGCGCTACGGCATCCAGGGCGAGGACAAGGCGATCTACCGGCAGGAGGACAATGTCGCTCACGGGGTCTCGATCATCTGCCGGTACCTTCTCGCTTCGGTGAAAAGGGGGGGTGCGATACCGCAGCTCGACAGGTTCCTCGACGCGATCGCGCGCGGGTTCGAATACGCGAAGAAGAACTATTACCGAAACGAAATCCACCTCTTCTATTCGACCACGTCGATTCACGAATCGGCCATAGAGGAAGGATATTCCATCTGGGTCAACCACGCGTATCTGCTCATGCTTCGCCTGATCGAACGGGTAGGCGATGAATTCGGCGTCGCCCCGCGCTTCGCCGGGGCGCTGGAGCTCAAGGCGGGATTCGAATCAACCATAGACAAGGTCTTCACCATGTCGGGACGGTACGTGCGGCGCCTGAAGCCGAACGGCGAGATCGACCTTCGCCCGGACATTACTCTGATGAGCCCGTTCTTTTTCGGGAGCGGATTCGAGAACGACTGCTTTACGCCCAGCGTTGAGTTCGCGAACTCGATCAATTTTATCGAGCAGACGCTGTGGGACCCCGACCTCGGCATGCTTCAGCGCTATCTGCCGTTCATCGAGGACCCTCATACCCATGTGCACGCGGGCAACGGCCCCTGGCTGCAGTACACCTCGATGCTGGCCCAGTATTATTTCTGCACCGGGGATATCGACAGGGGAAACAGGATAATGGGGATAATCGACGGATACCGGTCGAAGGAGGGATACCTCTGCGAGCACCTCACGACTCCCGAGCGCTTCTATGAATTCATGAGGCTCGAGTGGCTCAGCGGCAGCGATTTCGACAAGGAATTCGCGCCTGAGATACTGGTCCCGGGAATCGCCTATGACCTTGTGGTCGAGGAGCTGAACCATATGAAAAAGGCGTACGATGACATCGAGGAGAAGTGCCGTCAGGGCGCCAGGCATATCACGTTCGCCGTGCCCCTGATGTGGTCGCACGCCGAGTACGCCATGGCGCTCGTGTACCGCTGCGAGCTGGAGTTGAAGAAGCTGAAGGATCAGGCCTGCTGATTGTTATCGCTCCAGCCGGAAAATCCCATGACGGGATTTTCCGGCTGGAGCGAAGATTATGGATTTCAGTCTTTCCTGAACGATATCTGCTGGTCTTTCTTCACGCCGAAACGATTGACCTCGCGGTGAGTTTTGAACAGGATATTGATCGTGTTTCCCTTTATCTTACTGCCGGTGTCGGCTACGATGTAGTCCCTGCCGTCATATGTAACGATCGCCCCCATCGGGATCACCGCGGGGTCGGCCGCGCAGATGTTCTTGCCTTCTGCGAGGAGCCTTTTCATCTTATGGCCGGTGGCGAGCATTCCCTTCCATTTTGCGGTATTGCATTTCGCGCAAGGACAATATGCGTACACGGTGACCGTCAACGTTCCCTCGGAAGGCCCGAACCAGGACGTCTTCTCCTTGGATTCTTTGCAGCCTGAGCATCCCGAGCATCCGGATATTCCTGCCGCCGCAAGAGCGAGTACGGATAGAACCGCACACACTGCAAGGTTTATTTTTCTTTGAGCTTTCATTTTTTCTCCTTTCCCTGCAAGCCGGATTCTCCAGGTTCGCACGGAATCCTCTTGTACTAAATATATCACAGCCTCATGCACCCGGCAAATTATGTCAATTGTTTCTCAGCCCGGTCGCAGGGATCGACGCTGCGCGCGGGGCGGACCGGAAACCCGGGAGGATTGTCGCTCGCCCATGTATCGATTACCAATGACGAAGAGGAAACCCGTTCATTCAGGGTGGTGTCGATTTAATTTAATTTTTTTATAAAATATCTTGAAATATTTTTCAGCCGGAAACAGAATCTGATTTATCAAGGCAATATGTACCATGTATTTTTTTCCTTGACATCATGATAAAAGGCCTGTAGCAGCATTGAGGTGTTCTCCGCTCGGGTTAACCAGTAGCTGGCTGCGCTCAACGGTTCAGACTGGTGCAGGCCTGATAGAAAAAACGGGAGGTTCGTATGAGAAGATTCACACGGTTAACGGGCGTTTTTGTAGCCCTGATGGTATTTGTTTTTTCGGCGTCGGCCCTTCAGGCATCGACAGCGAAAAAATTCAACCTCGGCGTCGGAGGTTACCTGGGCATGGGCGCTGCGACCACGTATGGCTGGAGCGATCATGGCGCGTTCGCTTTCGGAATCGAGCCCGAGGTGCAGTTCTTTCCCATAGACAATCTGTCGGTAACCTTCAGGTGCCTCTGGGAGCGGTATTTCTATGTCTATGACTACGGTAAAAAATACGATGCGCCCATGGACGTCATTCCCTTTCTTTTCGGCGTGCGGTTTTATTTCCCGACCTTTATCGATAAACTGAAGATTTATCTGGGCGGCGGTATCGGGCCCGCGGTTTTGATCCACCATTACGACATACCTCACTGGAAGGACGACACGGATGCCTGCTTCGCGATGGATTTTTACGGCGGCGTCGAGTATGAAGTGATCAGTCAGCTCGCGATCACCGGCATGTTCAATACGATGCTTCCCAATCTCGAATATGACAACGGCGTTATCGCACGTTTCATGTTCTTCTTCGGCGTGCAGTACTATATAGCGCTATAAGACTTATTCCGCGGGTTTTCGGGCCCGCGCCAGTACATCGAAACATGACCGCCGGGGCCAGCCCCCGGCGGTTTTATCTGACGATCGAGAAATCCGCATTAAAAAACTTGAATTTTGCACATGCGACCTGTATTATGAATTACCCCGAAAACATGCAGTGAAAACCCTGAAGAGGTCGGATTATGAAGCTCCGTCATGCGCTTGTCATAATTCTCGTTGTGCTGTTTTCCTGTTCCCCCGTAAAAGCGCCTGCTGAAACCAGGCCGTCGTGCCTGGCCGGCACATGGTATCCTGCCGATGCCCGGAAACTCGCTGCCGAGGTCGACGCCCTTATTCGGCAGGACGGGACGGGACCGCTCAAGGACCCGCTTGTGCTGGTAGTGCCGCATGCGGGGTATGCCTATTCAGGCCCCACGGCCGCGGCCGCATATCAGTCGGTAAAGGGCATGAAGCCCGGCGTGATCGTCATACTCGGCACCGCCCATCACGTGACGGTGAGGGGATGCGCCCTCGCGGTCAATGATTTCTTCGAAACCCCGCTGGGCAGGGTGCCGGTGCGCCTTGACATCGTGCGCCGGCTCCTCGATGAAGACCTTTTTTCGGATAACAGGGAAGCACATGCGGATGAGCACTCTGTTGAAATCCAGCTGCCCATGCTCCAGAGGGTTTTTTCCGCAGAGATCGCGCACGGCGCCGGAATAGTCCCTGCGCTGGTCGGGGGTGTCGACGGCCACGAAGCCGGCCTCATCGCGCGTACGCTGGCGGAAGTGCTTGCCGGCGAAAAAAATCCCCTTGTCATAGTGAGCACCGATTTCACCCATTACGGGCGCCGTTTCGGCTATACGCCGTTCAGGGCCTCGGACGCCGACGATGCGCGTGCAAAACTGAAAAAGCTGGATTACGGCGCGATCGAATACATCCTGAAAAAAGACGTTTCGGGCTTCAGCCGTTATGTCGATGAAACCGGAATCACCATCTGCGGCGCCGGCGCGGTCAAGACGGCCCTGGTGCTGTCCATTGACGGATTCAAATCAGGCGTGATCGACTACCGGACATCTATCGATTCAACCGGCGATTATGACAGCACCGTGAGTTACGCGTCAATCGCGTTATGCGGAAAACTGGCCGGTATTGCAGCCAGGGCTGACGTGAAATGGGACCTCCCCGTTCCTGACAGGAAACTGCTCCTCGACGCGGCCAGGCGCAACATCGTATCGGTCCTGGCCGATAAAGGCGAGCTGAAAATGGATCCCTCGAAACTGCCCGTGACATGCCTGGCGAAAAGAGGGGTGTTCGTGACCCTGAAAAAAAACGGGGCGCTGAGGGGATGCATCGGCTTCATCGCGGCCGAGAAGCCCCTGTATCGCACGGTGCTTGAAAACGCCCTGAATGCGGCGTTCAGCGACCCGCGTTTCGGTCCGGTGAAAAAAGAAGAACTTGACGATATCAGCATCGAAATATCGGTGCTGACCGAACCGGTTGAGGTAGCCTCGCCCGGTGAGATCGTCCCCGGAAGGGACGGCCTCATCGTGGAGCGCGGGCCATATCGGGGATTGCTCCTCCCCCAGGTCGCGGTTGAATACGGATGGGACAGGAACACGTTTCTTGACAATACCTGCAAAAAGGCCGGGCTTGATCCGGGAGCATGGAGGGAGAAGTGCACGAGGATTTATCGGTTCGAGGCCATAGTTTTCGGGGAGAAGGAATAGGCAGTAAAAATATTTGCCACAGAGCCCCAGAGGGCACAGAGAAGAAGGGGAATATAACACGCAGATTAGGGGAAGGATGGATTACAGGTAATCGCGTGGGAGTGAAACGACCGTAACGATGCTTCGGGGTGTTGTCATCCCCGCGAAAGCGGGGATCCATCTTGATGACAATGGACTCCCGTTGGAGCCTGTGCCCGCGAAAGCGGGTACGGGAGTGACAGCGTTCTAAAGGATTGCCGCAGCTTCCAGGCGCAAGGCTCGCAATGAACTGAATATGGTATAACAGATGACATTGAAAATTAGGGAAATTAACCGCCGCCGGTTCCTCAAGCGAAGCGGAGAGCTCCTCTGCGCCGCTGCGGCCGGAGCATGGCTGCCTGGATGCGATCTGCTGTGCGCAGCTTCTCCGAAGAAGTATTATCTCAGGCCTGCGCGCCACTGGGAAAAGGCCGGGGACGGGTCGGTGCGCTGCCTGCTCTGTCCGAACGCGTGCGTGATCGGAGACGGAGAGCAGGGGGCCTGCAGGGCCAGGAAGAACATCGGCGGCGCGCTCTTCACCCTGGTCTATTCGAGGATCGCGGCCATGCAGGTGGATCCGGTCGAAAAAAAACCGCTGTACCATTTTCTTCCCGGGTCGCTCGCTTTTTCGATAGCGACCGCCGGCTGCAACATGAGCTGCAAGTTCTGCCAGAACTGGCAGATATCACAGTCCGATCCTGATGAGATCGAATCCTTCGAGCTTCCACCGCAGGCGCTGGCCTCCCGGGCGCGGGAAAGCGGGGCCAGGATCGTGGCCTACACCTACAACGAGCCCACGGTCCAGTTCGAGTATATCTGCGATTCATCCGCCCGGGCCAGGGCCGCGGGCCTCAGGCCGGTGATCATATCCAACGGCTACATAAACGTCGAACCGGGAAAAGAGCTCGCGAAGAACCTCGACGGCGTCAAGATCGACCTCAAGGCCTTCAGCGAGGATTTCTACTCGCGCATCTGCGGCGGCGGCCTGAAGAGCGTGCTCAAGAACCTCGAATCGATCCACGCGACCGGCAGGTGGCTCGAGATCGTGGTGCTGGTGATACCCACGCTCAACGATTCCGCGGGCGAAATAAAAAAAATGGCGGCCTGGGTCAGGAAGAACCTGTCGCCCGACGTGCCCATGCATTTCACCAGGTTCCACTCCATGTACCTGATACGCAATCTTCCGCCGACGCCGGTGAGCACCCTCGAACGCTGCCGGAGCATCGCCGCAGCGGAGGGGATCAGGTATCCCTATGTCGGAAACGTTCCCGGGCACCGCTGGGAGAACACCTACTGCCACGGATGCGGGAAACCCTTAATCGACAGGAGCGGCTTCATCGTGATCCGTAACCGCATCAGAAACGGAAAATGCCCCTCCTGCGGCGCGGCCATACCCGGGGTGTGGGCTTGATATTCGAAATAAAAGACCGTTTGCCGGTCCCCAACGAGCTCGCGCTCATCGCTCTGTATTTCGGTTTCGCCGCCGCCGTGTCCCAGGTCACCCTCATCCGGGAGCTCCTCGCCGTTTTCAGGGGAAACGAGTTCATCATCGGGGTCATGTTCTCAGCCTGGTTTCTGGGCATATATCTGGGCGCGCGTTTGAGCAGGGAGTCCGATGCGGATTCGATGATACGAAGGGTCCGGGCCGCGGCGCTTATGCTTCCCCCGGTATTGGTCCTTTCGGCCTACGGCCCCCATGTCATGTCGGCCGTCGTCCCGCGCTCCGCGGGGACCTTTTATACGTTTACGGCCGAGCTCTCGTTTTCACTTTTTTTCACGATTCCCACGAGCTTCATCATCGGCTGGTTCTTCCCTCCGGTCGTGGCCCTGGTCTCGGGCGAGGAGGGCGAGGCCTCGGGCGGCAGGGTCTACTATATAGAATCCGCGGGCTCATTCCTGGGCGGCCTGGCCTTTTCATTCGTTTTCGCGGGCCTCCTGAATCCCCTTCAGATCATAATCATTCTATCCGTTTTTTCCCTGGCCATTTGCCTGTGGAGAATGAAGATCGCGCTTGCCGCGCTCTGCATCGCGCTGGCCGTTCTTTTTTTCCATGCAACTGAAGCGGAGTTTTCCCTTTTCAGCCGGTTGTGGCAGGCGAACCGTCCCGGCAGGCTTGAGGCATACGAGCGCACCAGGTACCAGGCAGTGGCGTTGTGCGCAGACCGGGACTCTGTCGGCGTGTACGGCGACGGCGTTCTCCTGTATACGCTGCCCGACGCCTACGAGGCGCGGCAGGTTTTTCATCTGATCATGTCGCTCAAAGAGATCAGGGGCGCTCGGATTCTCGTGTTCGGGTCTGCCCCGGGCTCGGTGCCGTACAACCTGCTGCAGGCCGGCGCCGGCGAGGTCTGCTACTGCGAACCGGATGCGGGCCTGTGGAGGAT
>ERZ795054.2100-NODE-2100-length-17282-cov-4.703779_pt1 | contig 17282 bp, 11 predicted proteins | sample MGYA00375138_ERZ795054 | MGnify/ENA primary metagenome ERZ795054 (study PRJEB30183, sample SAMN05720215) | anaerobic digester metagenome | isolation source: active sludge of municipal wastewater-treating anaerobic digesters | place: USA | collected 2014-12-23 ... | reverse complement strand
CACGACTTACGGGGTATTCACTTCACGCGGGCATTCTCGGCTACTACCCCTTCCATCGCCGGTTCTATCCGTTCGCCGGGATAATCGTGCAGGAGTCCTTGCTGACATTCAGGGCATCGCGCATCGATGAAACCGAAACTGCCTTCAGGCCGGGGGCTGGTGTCCGCGCGGGTTTCTTTTTTCCTGTAACGCGATCCATCGGCCTGCGGACCATTTTCGATTATCGGATCACACCCCTTTCAAAGGGCTCCATGGAAGGCTATACTCTTGGGGCCGCCGCGATCGCACGCCTGCCGTTTGGAGACATCGCCCGGGCTCGGTCGAAGGGGTCCACCCCGGCGTATGACGCCATGAAATCGAAGGAGCGCGCCGAGTTTCTTGTGTCCAGAGGACTGGAGGAGCTCGATAAGGGGCATCCTGACAGGGCCGAGGAATCGTTCCGGCAGGCCCTCGATATCGATCCGGATAACAGCAATGCCGCGGCCATGCTCGAGGAGATTGATGCCGCGAGGGCGTCCTATGCCCTTGCGAAATCACTTATAAAAGACAAGCGCTATTATGAGGCGATACCGCACCTGGAGAGATCGCCTTCATGGAATGCCGATGCGGGAAGGGAGCTTTCTGAAATCCGAACCATGCTCGCACCGGAACTTCCGGCCCTCGAGGAAAGCGGTATAGCGGCATACGAAGCGCATCGCTACGACGAGTGCATCGCGATAATGAAACGGATCCGGCTTATCGACCCCGACAACCGTACCGTACGGCTGTACCTTCCCCGCGCGGAAGGTCGCCTGCGTGCGATCGAGCGCCTCAGGTGACGGCCGGCAGATGGGTATACGATACAGGCTTATTACCTCGATGATCGGCGCCATCCTTCTTGTGGTCCTGCCGCTCTCATTCCTCTTCCTCCGCGAACAGGAAAGACGAATCGTCGCGGCCGTGCTGCAGGAGGGCGGGATGCTTTCGCGGATACTCGCGTTCTCCGCGAGAACGGTGCTTCTTATGAACGCGGGCGATATCGATGCCTCCGGCATCGACTGCCGGGAGATGATGCTGATGCTCGGGCCGAATGCGGATAAAGGTCTGGTGTACGCGGATGCTATACTTCTCTCGTCGAGCGAGCGCCTGAGGGGAAGAGTGCTGGCGTCGATACGGCCAGTCGAGTCTGATTTCGAATCCCGTATTGAAAAGGGCCGGCTTCCCGAGGAGAGGATCGAAAGCCTTTTAAGAAAGGGCGGTGGACGTGCTGAACCGGACTCGGGGGGCGAGTATCTGGAAATTGTTTCGGTGGAGAAACTCTCCGACGGCGATCCCTTCGTGCTGGGAAGAGTGGCGTATTCGAGGGACGCACTGCTTGCGCCGGTACGCGATCTCCGTATCGCGGTCCTCGGGCTCTTTATAATGCTTCTGGCCGGCACCGGCGTGATCGGCCTTGTTTTCGGAACCAGGCTGGCGCGGCCGATCGAGCGTCTTATCGCCGGAGTGGGCCGAATCGAATCCGGCGATTTGAAGCACGAGGTCTCCCCGGAGGGCGGGGATGAACTCGAACGGCTTGCCTCATCGTTCAACCGGATGGCGAAGGCTCTGGACCTTAAAGTGGCCGAGCTCGAGGCCGCCAACTACGAACTTTCGCGGCTCGATACATTGAAAAACGAGTTTCTGGCAAATACCTCTCATGAGCTGAAAACCCCGCTCAACGGAATTGTCGGACTCGCGGAATCGCTCATGGATGGGGCGGCCGGAGCGATGAACGATGACGCGCGGCGGAACCTCTCTCTGATATCCCTGAGCGGCCGCCGCCTGCTCCGCCTCGTCAACGATATACTCGACATTGCCCGCATCAAAAACGGCGAGGTGCGACTCGATCTGCGAGAGGTGGATGTAAGCGCCGTCGTACGCCTGGTTATCGCGCTTTTCGAACCCCTCGCCCGAAAAAAAGGTATTGAGATCGAGGCCGATGTCGAGCCGCAGTGCTATTTCGTCCGGGCCGACGAAGACCGGCTTCAGCAGATCCTGTTCAATCTCGTCGACAACGCGATCAAGTTCACCGACAGTGGACGGGTACGTATATCGGTGTCGGGTTCGGCCGGAGACAGGATGACGGCCATCGAGGTGAGCGATACCGGAACAGGAATCGCTGCCGAGGACCATGAGCGCATCTTCGAGTATTTCGCCCAGGCCGACGGATCGACGTCGCGCAGATACGGCGGAACCGGGCTTGGCCTCGCCATCGTTCGCTATCTCGTAGAGCTCCACGGCGGGTCCATATCCCTGCGGTCAAGCTGGGGCGAGGGCTCTGTGTTTCGAGTGACGCTTCCCGCTTCGCCCGCGGGTGATGATCGGCGCGCATCGCTTCCTTCGTCCGAAGCCGCGCGAAACTTTGACCCGATTCCCGCTTTCGCTCCCGAAGAGGTGCTGCCGGTGCCGATGTCTTCCGCGAAGAAACGGGAAGGGGTCATACTGGTCGTCGACGACGAGGCGGTGAATCTGCAGGTCATGTCCAACTTCCTCGGCCTGGCCGGGTATTCTCTTATGTGCTCGCGGGACGGACGGGAGGCGCTTCGGCTTATCGAGGACGAGGAAGCGAACGGGGATGTTCCGGATCTCGTGCTGCTTGACATCATGATGCCGGGGCTTACCGGCTTCGAGGTGCTGGAACGCATTCGCGCCAGATATTCCTCACATGAGCTGCCCGTCATCATGCTGACTGCACGCAGAAACCAGGAAGACATCGCCGCCGCGTTTTCAGCCGGCGCCAACGATTACATCGCCAAGCCGTTCGACCGGGAAGAGCTCCTCTCGCGCGTGGCGAGCTTCGTGGAGCTGCGTCGATCGGCCGCACGGCACCGCGAGCTGGCCGCGCTGCACCGGGAGCTCGAGATGGCGCGCCAGATACAGGCGTCCATCATCCCCGTCGCGGTTCCGCGGATTGCGGGCATCAAAACGGCCCTTCGCTACATTCCGGCGAACAGCGTAGGGGGAGACCTGTATGATTTCCATTCGATTGATGAAAAGCGGATCGGCATCATGATAGCCGACGTATCCGGTCACGGAATGGCCGCCTCCGTCGTGGGGGCGATGTTCAAGATGGCCTTCGCCCTGCACCGATCTTACGCGGGGAGTCCGGCCGAACTGATCGCGGGAATGAATGCCGCGCTCTGCCCGTACACGCCGCGTCATTTCATTACGGCGGCGTATCTGCTCGTAGACATCGGAGCGAAGAAGGTCTATTCGTCGAATGCCGGACATTTCCCCGTTCCCCTGCTTAAGAGAAATACCGGCGAGCTCGGATTCATCTACTCCCCCGGAAGGGCGATCGGCATTTCCGCGGCCTCCGCGTACGCGGAGCTTGAAACTCCGATCGATCCGGGAGACCGCCTGCTCCTGTTTACTGATGGGATCACCGAGTGCCGAAACCGCAACGGCGAGCTTTTCGGAGACGAGCGGTTCAACGATCTGATCAGGAGGACCGCCCATTATGGTCCGGAACAGTGCGTGCAGGCCATTCGCGATGAGGCCGCGTTCTGGGCGGGCGGTGAGGATGTCTTCCAGGACGATGTCTGCCTGATCTGCGTGGATATCGATTGACCGCAGAGGGGAGTGACGCGCGTTGTCGGGTTCAGTCGGGTCCTGCGACGCAGCGGACAAAGCGTAAATGATCCTTTTTTATCTGGAACCAGCTGCCTCCCCAGAAAAAATCGAACGACCACGCGTAGTTAGCGGGTTGATCCGCGTATGAGGTATAGGACCAATAGTGTGATGAGCCGATTAATTCGGGATCGTATCCGACACTTTCTACTGGGAACCAGGCGGTATCGATAGCAGGAAAATCACTGTAGGAAACCAGACTATACAATTCTCGTATGGTAGGTAATCGCCAATCGTTCCGACCCGCATAGCTCAAATTAGAACATGCACTTGCCGCTTGATTCCAGGTGTATCTGCCCTCATCTCCGCTGCAGTCGGCACTCTGGTCGATTTGTCCGTTATTCAGCATGGAGCATCTTGTCCAGCGGAGGCTGGTTGATGAATCATAAACGACACCGGCGGCTTCATTTGAAAAATGTGAATCTGGCAGTTCCGGAGTGCCGCGCACGCAACGCACATAATATCTAGCGCCTTCGGTGCGATTATCCGCGATGGTATATTTGCCGTCAAGAAATTCGACAATCATGGAATAGACATTCCATCCGGGTTCACCCGGATAACATACAGTGGATGACCAGTAGGCCGATCTGACATTTCCGGCTTCCACCTCGTGGTGTGTATTCGGGAATGATTGATTATCAATTGCCGGGCTTGATTTGCCATAATCGATAATTGAGGCGAGCTCGGCGAACGACGGCAGCCGCCAGTCATCATGACCGGCGTATACGAGCCCGCCGCAGAGGCCGATCGCATCGCCCCAGGAGTATTTTCCGTGTACGCCGGTGCAGTCGGTGGTATCGTCCACGCCCGTGGCGTCGTCGGCCGAGCACTTCGTCCATTCGAGCGTGGTGAGATTGTCCGTAACGGTGCCGTCGCCGTTATCGGTCAGGGAGAGCGGGGGCACTCCATGCATGAGCGCAGTGTTCCGCTCGCGTTCCATGAGGTCCAGGAAGCTGTCTTCGGTGCAGGCCGCCGCATACGCGAGAAGAAGACACAGGGCGGCCGAAACGGTGCTGCGCGAAACGCTTGTCGGGGCACGGTGAGCTTGCATAATCATCATTCCGCGGATAATCGCTTTTGGCGGCAGGCCTATTCCGTCCGGCCCTGCGGCGCGTATGTCCATATACCCGTTGTATTGTCGCTTTGGACAAGCCTTTTTTCACGCATGACACCGGTTCGCGGCCGAATGGGCGTATTAATGTCTTGACAGGAATCATCTTCTTTTATAAATGAATAAATAAATATATTATTCATTTATTTATATTCCGGTGACGGGGTCACGTCGAATGCGGGCCCCACCGGTATAAAAGAGACCATGAGAAAAAAGGAAAAACTTGAGGCCGTATACGAGGCCGCCCTGAGGGTGTTCGCGCGCCACGGGTTTAAAAAGACCACGGTGGAGGACATCGCCGGGGAGCTCGGCATGACCAAGGGAAACCTCTACCTGTACGCGAAGGACAAACGCGAGCTGTACGAGAAGGCCGTGGAGTACGCCCTGTTGCGGTGGCAGAAGCGCGTGCGCGAGGCCGTGGCGCGCGAAAGCGACGCGAGGGCCATGTTCACGACCATGTGCCTGAAGGCGGTCGAGTACCTCGCGATGGACGACGATTTCCGGAGCGTGCTTGTGCACGATCCGGAAATCTTTCCCATGTTTCCGGTGCGTGACCCGTACGAGAGAATTAACAGAAACTCCATGGCCATGATACGCTTCATCCTGGAAAAGGGCATGGCCGACGGTGTGTTCAGAAAGGTCAATCTCCGCACCACGCCGAACGCGATATTTTCCATCTATAAAATGTTCATTATACGGATGTACATACGGCCGGAGGGCAGGCAGATGCGGAAGGTCTTCGACGAAACCCTCGATCTGCTTACCCGCGGACTGTTCACGGACTGATTATTACTTTCTGAAGGGAGGCGCAGGATGGCACAGGCGGTGAAGTACTTGAGCCCACAGTGGCGGGACGAGGCCGAAAAGAGGCTTAAGAGCGAACTTTCCCCCGAAAAAATGAACAATATCACCTCTTCCATGTCCAACATCTACCAGAACTGTCCGGACGGGAAGACCCGGTACCTGTTCTTCAAGTTCGAGGATGGAAATTTCGCCGAGCTTTCGATCGGGGAGGGCGAACCGCCCGCGGCCGAGTTCAGGATCAGCGGCGACTACCAGGTGTTCGCGCAGATCTCGCGCGCGGAGCTCGGTTCGCAGAAGGCTCTCATGACCGGGAAACTCAAGCTCAAGGGCAATATGATCAAGGCGCTCAAACTCGCCTCGATCGCCGACAGGCTCAACAAAGTCCTGTCGAAGATTCCCGCCGAGTACTGAAACGCGGCGGGAATTACATCCACACGACCGGAGAGGTGACAGAATGACATCACGCATGGAAAACAAGGGCCCGTATTTCATAGACTTCCCGGCCCGCATAAAGAGCATTCAGGCCGAGATGGCGAAGCAGAAGATCGACGTGTACCTCGGTTCGCGCCTGCGAACGCTTTCGTGGACGCTCGACGCGTTCTGCCCCTGGCGGAGTTTCGTGGTGATTCCGGCCGAGGGCATGCCCGCGGCCTTCAGCTTCGTCATCGACGCGGCGCGCATCGCCGACGAAACCTGGATTGACGAAGACCGTGTCTACGGCTTCGTGCCGATGGGCGGCCAGGACCAGATCGAGCTTATCGGCGACTTCATAAAGGACCAGCTGAAGGGGGGCAGGGGGCGCGTCGGCATTGAGAGCGGCATGTCCAATTATCTGCCCGAGGGCTGGCTTACGCACTATGAGTACCAGCGCTATTCCGAGGCGCTCGAGGGATGCGAGCTTGTCAACGCGCATTCGATCGTCGACGCGCTTTCGATCGTAAAGGACCAGGGGACAATAAACCGTTTCCGCGAGGCCTCGCGCATCGTGGACGTCGGGCACAGGGTCGTGTTCGACGCCATAAAGGACGGCGGATGGAAGGGAATGACAGAGACGGAGATAGCCGGGCTCGCGGCTCTCGCCATGCGGCGCGAGGGGAGCGAGTGGGAGTGGAGCTTTACCGGCGGAAACGAAATCGCGGCGGGCTACCGCACCGGCCTTGCCGGGGGGGCCTGTACGCCGGCGACGCGTAAAAAGCTCGCTGCGGGCGAGCCGCTTATGGTCGATATCCACGCCATGTTCATGCTCGGCCTGGGAGACCATTCGCACAACTATCTCATAGGCCCGGCGACCGACCGGCAGTTCTGGCACGCTAAAAACTTCACCGACATTGTCGCGCTGACGCTTAAAACCTACCGGCCCGGTATCACCCCGTCGAAGCTCGCCGACCAGATGATGGCCTTCGCCGAGGAGCGAGGGTTTTCCGACTACATGGTCCCCGGTTTCGAGCACGGCATCGGCATGATGGGCGACGAGTGGCGTATCGGGCTTAACGACGGTCCGTTCCCGTACTGGACCAACCCCGATCACGTCTACCGCGAGAACGAGGTACTCATCTGCGCCATGCAGTACGCGTGTCCGGAGGAGAACATCGGCTTCCGTTACGAGAACCCGATCGTGATCACGAAGGACGGCTGCGAGGAGATGTCGAAGTATCCGCTGGGTATCGAGGAGATTCGCTGAAGGAGCGGATGGCATCCGCGCCTTCAGCGGGCATGGGCGCGGATGGGTATCCGCGCTTTCATGTCCTCCCCGTTCCCTTGTGGCGGTACATGCCGGCGTCGGCCTTCTGGATCAGGTCGCGGACCTTCTGGAAGGGGCCGGCCGAAGTGCCGTAGGAAAAACGCACCTCCGGGCCGCCTTCCATCGTGAAGCTTGATAGCTTTTTCATCTCCCTGGCGAAACGCTTTTCTATTTTCTGCATCTGCTCGAGAGACGCGGGAATAATCGCGAGGAACTCGTCGCCGCCGATGCGGAAGAGCATGTCGTTGTAGCGCAGGCGCGATTTCAGTATCCGCGATATCTCCTTCAGCACCTCGTCGCCCCGGGGGTGTCCGAATCCGTCGTTTATCTTCTTGAAGTCGTCCACGTCCACCATCACCACCACGGCGGCGGATTCGTCATCGTATCGCCTGCGCCGCGGGAACGCCGACTTTTCGGCCTCGGCTATCACCTGTTCCAGCTTGGCGCGGTTAAGGAGCCCGGTGAGCGGATCGGTCAGGCTGCGCTGAAGGGCCTGTTCGTAGAGCGCGGCGTTGGCGAATGCGATCGCCGCGTAATCGGCTATTGTTTGTAGAATAAGGTGCTCCATCTCAGTGAAGAGGCCGCCGCTTCCCCGGTTGACGAGCTCGATGACGCCGTACAGCGTGTCGCCGAAGATGACCGGTACCGCCATGAGCGACCTGGTCTTGAATCCGGTGGCGCGGTCCACCCTGTCGCTGAAGCGTTTGTCACGGGAGGTATCCGGCACGAAGATGGATTTTCTGGTTCTGGCCACCGTTCCGGCGATGCCTTCCCCCCTTCCCAGGCGGATATTCTCGACCGCTTTCGCGTCGATGCCCTTCACGATCACGAAGAAGAGCTCGTCGGTATTCGGGTCGAGCCGCATGAGGCTCCAGTTCTCGGCGTCGAAGAAGAGATGGATTTCTTCCATTATAGCGTCCTGTATCGCGCCGAACTCGAGGGAGGAGGTGATGATCTTGCCGATGCTCGAATAGAGCTTTTTTATTTTAAAGAGTTCTTCCATGGTACTCCGTTAAACGCGCGGAATGTCCCCGTGACGGGGTGGGAAAGTATCGGGGGAGTGAGTCTTTTTTTGCAACGATTATTCTCATCCCCCGCGGTCGCGAACGGGAGGCATTTCGAAAAATTCCGGTTTCATCAGTTTGTCCCTAATGCTTTCAGGGCGTTCGGCCGATAAGTAACACGGAGACCGGAATATATCGTCTGGAGACATAATCTTCCGGGACCATGGGGGAGACGCAATGAAAAGGATCATGATGTGTCTGATATGCGGCATGGTGCTCCTGGCCTGGGGATCGGGGGCCTACGCCCAGGAGGCGCCGAAGGAACCATCGGGCAAGAGCCTTGGCGCGATCGCCGATGACATCAAGTTCGAAAACGCGCTGCAGTTCTACGCCATGGGGGATTACCGGAAGGCTCTTCAGATGTTCAACGAATACCTGGAGGTCTATCTGACCGGAGCGCACCGGGCCGAGGCGCTCCGGCATGTGGCCGCCATCCATTTCAACAGCTTTGAATACGAGAAATCGATCCGCGCGTACATGGCCATACACGAAGAGGCCGGCACCGCCGAGGAAGGTATCGAGGCCTACTATAAAACAGGCATCTGCTATCAGAAAATGGGGTACGAGGTGAAAGCCCAGGGGGTTTTCCAGTCGATCATCGAGCAGTATCCCTATTCCTCGTATGCCTATCTTTCCAGGATACAGATCGACCTGCTCAAGATCATAGAGAAATAGGCCTTTTGATATGAGCCCTCCGTTCTTTAAATTATTGGCGGATACTCCCTCGTCAACGTATAGACCGGTTTCCCGCATGTAGTTGTGCTTCTCTTCGCCGAAGGGGAAAACCGGCTGCACGGTGAAATAACACCCTGTTTTGTGCAATAAAATAGAGATATTTTGTTGACAGAAATTTCGGCATATTCAAGTATGCGCTCTCCGTCAGGCTCATATCGCCCCGAGGTCCGCGGATATATGGAAAAGGCCCCAAGAGGGCCCGCGCGGCTTACCGGCAACCGGCCGGCCGGGAAGCGACAAATGTACGGTTTTTTTATATTTTTTATACGGCAACGAGCTATTATTGTGTTACATTCAGTATAGTCGCGATTCCTTGTAGACGGCGTAACTGCAGTACTACGGGCCATCCCGCCCTTTAACCGCCAGAGCACATCGCGCCGGTTCCTGATATCGCAATCATTTTAGGAAACTACGTTTATCCAGGGGAGATTGACATATGCCTTTACAGAAGCTGAGAAATATCGGAATCGCCGCGCATATCGACGCGGGGAAGACAACGCTCACCGAGCGTCTTCTTTATTTCACCGGCACCTCGAGGCGCCTCGGAGAGGTCCACGACGGCCAGGCCACAATGGACTTCATGAAGCAGGAACAGGAGCGCGGTATCACCATCGCCTCGGCCGCGATTTCGTGCCAGTGGAAGGACCACCCGATCAACATCATCGACACGCCCGGGCACGTCGACTTCACCGTCGAGGTTGAGCGCTCGCTCCGCGTGATCGACGGCATGATCGGCCTTTTCTGCGCGGTTGCCGGCGTGGAGCCTCAGAGCGAAACCGTGTGGAACCAGGCCGATCGTTACAAGGTGCCCCGTATCGCCTTCGTCAACAAGATGGACCGGATCGGCGCCGATTTCGACGAGTGCGTCACCCAGATGGAGAAGTATCTCGACGCGAACCCGGTTCCCTTCCAGGTGCCGATCGGCGCCGAGGATAATTTCCAGGGTGTAATCGACATCGTGGAGCGTAAGGCCGTAATATTCAAGGAATTCGAGCGCATCGTCACGGAAGTGCCCGAGGACTATCGTGAGCGCTGCGAAAACGCCCGCCGGCACCTGGTGGAAAAACTTGCCGATTTCGACGAGGACATCATGCGGATGTATCTCGAGGAAAAGGATGTCCCGGCGGAGATTATCAAGAAGGCGTCGCGCTGCGCCACCATCAAGATGCTCTTCACCCCGGTATTCTGCGGCGCGGCCTACAAGAACAAAGGGGTCCAGCTTCTCCTCGACGCCGTAATCGATTACCTGCCGTCGCCGATAGACAAGGGCGCGGTGGTCGGGATGGACACCAAAGACAGCGAAAAGACCCAGACCCGCCATCCGCTTCCCGGCGATCCCTTCTGCGCCCTCGCATTCAAGCTCATTCATGATCCGTATGTGGGACAGCAGACTTTTATCCGGGTATATTCCGGAAAACTCGAGAGCGGCATGCAGGTCTACAACGCCACGAAGAGCGAGAACGAGCGGATCGGCCGCATCATGCGCATTCACGCCAAGGAGCGGGAGGAGATATCCAGCGCCGGTCCCGGCGATATTGTCGCGCTGATCGGAATGAAATATACGAAAACGGGTGACACCCTCTGCGACATGCATCATCCGCTGGTTCTCGAATCGATCTACATTCCTCCCGCGGTCATCGACCTCAAGGTCACCCCTCCGTCCAAAAAGGAGGAGGAGAAACTCGGAATCGCGCTGCGCAAGCTCGCGATGGAGGACCCGTCCTTCACCGTCCGCGTCGACGACGAGACCAACGAGACCATCATCAGCGGCATGGGCGAGCTTCACCTCGAGATCATCGTTGACCGGCTGAAAACCGAATTCAACGTCGAAGCGATCGTGGGAGAGCCCTCGGTGGCCTTCCGCGAGGCGATAAAGACCGAGGCCCAGGCCGAGGTGAAGTTTGCCAAGCAGACCGGCGGTCGCGGCCAGTACGCCCACTGCGTGATGCGCATAGAACCCAATCCCGACAAAGGATTCGAGTTTGTGGACCACACGAAGGGCGGCGTGATTCCTCAGGAGTATATGCCGTCGATTCGAAAGGGTATCGAGGGCGCCATCACCGAGGGTATACTCGCCGGCTTCCCCGTTGTCGACATAAAGGCGGTTGTGCTGGACGGCAGCTACCACGAGGTCGACTCCTCCGATATGGCCTTCCGCACATGCGGCGCGCTGTGCTTCAAGGAAGCCTTCCGAAAGGCATCGCCGACCCTCCTCGAGCCGCTCATGAAGATCGAGATCAACACTCCCGACGAATACATCGGGGAAGTGATCGGCGACCTCAACAGGCGCCGGGGCAAGGTGGAGTCCATGCGCCGCTTCCGCAAAGGCGCGCAAAAAGTCAACGGCTTCGTGCCGCTCATGGAAATGTTCGGGTACGCGACCCAGCTTCGCAGCCTCTCCAGCGGCCGCGCAAACTACTCCATGGAGTTTTCCAGATATGTGCCGCTGGGAAAGGAAATCCAGGAGAAAGTGCTCAAGTCGATTAACGAGAAGAAACTTCAGAAAGTATAAGCGGAAAACCTCCGCGTAAACCTCTTATCGTACAACCTCTGAAGACGGGGAGGCGTGGAAGCCTCCCCGTCTTTTTCCCGCCGGACCGCCCGTGGTCCCGCCGTTCGGTTGCGGGGGCACCGGGTTCAGCATATCAACCGTATTCGGACAGCCGGTTATGGTACCTGGCAGAGCCAAACCAGCAATAAAATCCTGGTTGATTTAATCCGCCTGTTACCGTACTATTATGGGACAAGGCATCGTGCGTCATGGATGACCGGACACCTCGGCTTGATGTTCCGATGGAGGTGAGTTCCATGCGCGGAAGAAAGGCATCCGATCTTATGGCGAAGCGTCCGCCGCACATCGACGGTAATAAGGTCCGTCTGCGGGAGCTTCGCCCTCACGACCATAAAAACCTCCTCCGAATGTACGCTCATTTCGATCCAAGGCACACCGCCTTCGGCCTTCCGCCGAGCGGTCATGTGCTGAGACGCCGCTGGATAGTAAATCTCGAGCACGGAAGCCTGAATGTCATAGCGCTGGCGGGGCGTCGTATCGTGGGCCATGCGTCCATCATCGATGTGCCCCGGGAGGATTTCTGCGAGTTCATTTTCTTCGTGCACCAGGACTTCCGCGGGCGCGGCATCGGCACCTCCCTGGCCGGGGAGATCTGCCGGAGGGCCCTCTGCCTGGGTAAAAAACGGATATGGCTGATGATAGCAAGCGGAAACGACGAGGCCGTGGCGGCACTGTACCGCATAGGATTTCGCATAAGCGGGGTGCACGGAGGGGAATACGAGATGGAGCTTGACCTCGAGCCGGTCGCCGCGATCCTGTGCATGTAGACAGTCGCGGACCGGCCGGGTGGAACGACGCGCGCCTCCCGCGCGAGGCGCCGGTCAGAAGCCCAGAATTTTCCCGGCGTTATAAAACAGAAAGCATACCGTCCATGCCAGCACGAGCTGATATACCAGGGACACAAAGGCCCAGCGCCAGCCTGCCTCCCTTCCCATCACCACGACCGTCGCCAGGCAGGGAACGTACAGCAGCACGAAAAGCATGAACGTGTACGCGACCAGCGGCGTTATGCCGTACTCGGGCCTTCGAATGACCTGGTCGATCGGCTGCTGGCCGCCGTCGGCCCCGTTTCCGATGTCGGCGTGGTACAGGACCCCCATGGTGCTCACCACGACCTCCTTGGCGACGAAGCCGGTAACAAGTGATATCCCCATCTGCTGGTTGAACCCGAGCGGTGAGGTGACCGGGGTGAGGAATTCGCCCATTCGCCCGATGATAGTGTTCCGCTTCTCGAGCGTGGCCTTTTCCACCTCGAGTTGCCGTGCGCCTGTGATGTATTTGGTCCGCACCTCATCGAGGCTTTCACTGGACGCGCCTCGCGCCCGCGCTTTTTCGAGTGCGCTGTAGCCTTCCGCCTGAACCGCGGCGATGCGCGCGTCGTATTCGCGCGCGATGTCCGGCGATTTGGGATACTCGCCCATGAACCAGATGATAATGGAGAAAGCGAGTATTATCCCGCCCATCTTCCTGAGATATTGCGATGCCCGGTCCCACATGTGCAGCAGGGTCGATTTGAGCGTCGGGATGCGGTACGGCGGAAGCTCCATAACGAAGGGAGTGGAGCTCCCCCGGAAAAAGACCATGCCGTAAATGCGCGCGGAGACAAACGCCAGGACGATGCCCACCAGGTAGAGTGAGAGTATCACCGTTCCGGCGTGCGCGTGAAAAAAAGCCCCGGCGAACAGGATGTACACCGGCAGACGCGCCGAACAGCTCATGAAGGGATTGATGAGTATGGTGAGTATCCGGTCCTGCCGGTTTTCGAGCGAGCGGGTGGCCATGATGGCGGGGACGTTGCAACCGAAACCCATGATGAGGGGGATGAACGACTTTCCGTGCAGTCCCAGCGTATGCATCACCCTGTCCATGATGAACGCGGCGCGCGCCATATACCCGGTGTCCTCCATGAAGCTTATACCCATGAAGAGGATGAGAATGTTCGGAAGGAACACGATGACGCCGCCGACGCCGCCGATAACGCCGTCGATGATGAGGTCCTTCAGCGGGCCCGCGGGCACGAGCCGTTCCACCGCGAGGCCCAGGTGATGGACCCCTGACTCGATGAGGTTCATGGGATATTCGCCCAGGGCGAAGGTCAGGTGGAAAAGCGCCCAGAGGAACAGGAACAGGATGGGAAAGCCCAGGTACCGGTTGGTGATAAAACGGTCTATCCTGTCCGAGACATCCACCCTGCGCGGCGCGCTTTTCCTGACCGATTCGCGGACCGCGCCGGCGATGAAACCGTAGCGCCTGTCGGACAGGATCGTCTCGATGTCGTCATCGAACTTCCGTTCGAGCAGCGCGCGGCTTTTCCCGGCCTGCTCCAGAACGGCCTCATGACCGGTAAAAGCCCTCAGCTTCTTTATCGCGTCGCTGTCACGCTCCAGAAGCCGTACCGCGAGCCAGCGCGTGGAATAGCGCCGGCCGATCGATTCGTTTTTGCGCATGAGATCCTGGACCGCGCGAATCTCCGCCTCGACGTCGTCGCCGAAGGGGATGTGAATGTGCCGCGCCGTTTCGCTGGTGCCTTCCGCGACCTGGACGATCCGCTCGACGAGCTCGGCTATACCGACCGAGCGGGTACCGACGGTCCTCACCACCGGCATGCCGAGCAGCGTGCCCAGTCCCTCGGTGTCTATGGTGAGGCCTTTGTTCGCCGCCTCGTCGAACATGTTGAGGGCCATTACCGAGCGCGCCCCGATGTTGATGAGCTGAGTGGTCAGGTAGAGATTGCGCTCGAGGTTGCCGGCGTCGACGACGTTGACGATCACATCGGGCCGGTCGTCAATTATGAAGTCGCGCGTTATGATTTCCTCCATGCTGTAGGAGGTGAGGCTGTATATGCCCGGAAGGTCGATGACCCGGATGGAGACGTCCCCGTGGCGCAGTCGTCCCTCGCGCTTTTCGACGGTAACGCCGCTCCAGTTCGCCACCTTCTGCCGCGCTCCGGTGAGCGCGTTGAAAATGGTGGTCTTCCCGCAGTTCGGGTTGCCCACCAGCCCGACTGTTATTTCCCTGGTCTTCATTGAGGATCTATTCCTTTCCATGGCGCCTTCGGTGCCTGCCGCGTTCGAGAGGCCGGACGACGATGTCGCGGGCCTCCTCGACCCGTAGCGACAGGCGGTAGTCCTTGATCGACAACTCGATGGGGTCGCGCAGCGGCGCGTATTTTATCACGGTGATCTTTTCCCCCCTGCGGAACCCCATATCGATCAGCCTCTTCCGTAAAGGGGAGTCGCCGAGCACTTTAACGATGGCAGCGGACTGTCCCTCGCGCAGCTCGCTCAGGGGACCCTCCTCCATGACGTCCTGTAGCTGGCCGGTCCATTCACGCTCGGAGCCGTGCTCCGTGTCGTGGAACTCAACCAGCCGGTAAAGCCGGCGGCAGGCCTCGGGCGAGAGGTGGTGCTCGATGCGGCAGGCCTCCTCGTCGGCCGAATTGGGCTCCATTCGAAGCACCTCCCGGAAAAACCGCTTCAGGAAGGAATGTTTCCGGGATACGAGGTCCGCCACTCGCCGGCCGCTGTCCGTGAGCTCGATGAAGCCGTATTTTTCGTAATAAATGAGGCCCTTTTCCCGTAATTTGCCGAGGGCCGCGGTAACGCTGGGCATCGTGATTTTAAGCGTCTTCGCGATATCCTTTACCCGCACGACGCGGTTGCGGGAGGCGAGGAGCGCTATCGTTTCCATATAGTCCTCCATGTTGGCCGAGAGATCGGTGCTCTCGAAATACTCCTCCCGGCCCGCCGCCTCGTCTCCCCGCTTCATGTCGCGCTCCTCCATGGGTGGATAAAGAGATACTACTAAGTAAATTAGTCAATTCTAATATGGAGTGATATGTATAATTATCAAGCACATTTCCTGAAACGGGCGCCGGAAAGGAGCGGGCTGGGAATAAATTTCTTTCATTTCCCGCGCCTTTGCGTGAACATGGGTCCGCATGCGCTAGAGTACAGGTGTGGGACCCGCGGGCGGCCTGTGTCCGCGGGCCGGAGAAACTACGCAAGGAAGCGCGCACATGAAAACCGTCGGCGACTTCAGCGGCAAGCTGGTACCGGTCGAACGGGTCCTCGAACTCATAAAGCCCGGAAACCGCGTGTTTCTGAGCAGCGGGCCGTCCATTCCGGCCCTTACCGTCCGGGCGATCGTCGAATCGGACCGCAAGAACCTTCTCGACCTTGAAATCATCCAGCTCATCACGCTGGGCGACTACCTTCCCTCGGACGCGCGCCAGAGCTTCAAGTACCGCCTGAAGACGTTCAACATAGGGGAGAGCATCATCCGGGATATCAGCGACGGCAAGGTCGACTTCATCCCGGCCAACCTGATGGAAATACCGCTCATCCTTTCGTCGGGGGCCGTGGGCGTCGATATCGCCATCGTCCAGACCTCGCCCCCGGACCGCCGCGGCTTCCTCAATCTCGGGGTGGCTGTCGACGTGGCAAACATCGCGATAAAGAACGCAGATCTTGTAGTTGCCGAAATAAACCCGGCGGTGCCCGTTACCTACGGCGAGACCAGCATCCACATGAACCAGGTCGATTACATGGTCGAAAGTACCGTGCCGCTCCTGGAGCGCGAGCGCGCGCCGTACGACCCGGCCATGGAGCGTATCGGCTGGCACGTCTCTAACATCATTGATGACGAGTCCACGGTGGTGCTTCACGCCGGACGCATGTTCGACGCCATCGCCAAAAACCTCCACTCCAAGAAGCGTCTGGGCGTCTACACCCATGTGATCTCGGACTGGGTTATCGACCTGGTCGAGTCGGGCGCCGTGTCGCTCGAACGGGGGCGCATAAGCGGGGGTATGGTCACCACGAGCTACTGTTACGGCACCAGGGAGCTGTACGATTACGTGGACCGCAACCCGGTCTTCGAGTTCTACCCCATAGCCCGGCTGGTCAACCCGTTCGTAATCCAGCGCATCTCGCGCCTGACCAGCATAATGAACGTCAAGCGCATCGACGTGACGGGCGAGTCGGTGGTGTTCCATTCGGGAGACAACCTGCTTTCGGGCTACGAGAGCAAGCTCAACTTCGCCATAGCCGCGGCCCTGTCCAAACAGGGCAGGGCCATCGTCGCGCTCCAGTCGGTCGACCCGGAGGGCAACAGCAACATCGTAATAGCCCACGAGGAGGGGGAGCGGGTAAGGGCAACGCTGGGGGCCACGCGCTACGTGGTGACGGAGTTCGGGGTGGCGCGACTCTTCGGCAAGTCCATCCGCGAGCGGGTCCTGGCAATGATCGACATCGCCCATCCGTCCCACCGCGAGGGCCTTCTTTCAATGGCGAAAAAGTACGGTTACACCTATCCGGACCAGATCTACGCCTGCAGCGCCGCCTGCAAGTACCCTCCGGAGATCGAGACGCTCAAGACCTTCGGCCACGGTCTGGAGCTGAAAATTCGTCCCATACTTCCCTCGGACGAGGACATGATGCGCAGGCTCTTCTACCATTTTTCGGACGAGTCAAAGTACCTGCGCTATTTCGCCCGGCTTTCGATAATGCCCCACAAGGAGATGCAGAAGTACGTCAACATCGACTACGACACGACTTTCTCAATAGTCGGCATCCTACAGAAAGACCGGACCGAGCGGATCATCGC
>ERZ795054.2099-NODE-2099-length-17287-cov-4.403958_pt1 | contig 17287 bp, 13 predicted proteins | sample MGYA00375138_ERZ795054 | MGnify/ENA primary metagenome ERZ795054 (study PRJEB30183, sample SAMN05720215) | anaerobic digester metagenome | isolation source: active sludge of municipal wastewater-treating anaerobic digesters | place: USA | collected 2014-12-23 ... | reverse complement strand
CGGGATTTCCCTGCTGCTGCTGATCGAAACGGCGGCGGCGTTCGTCAACCTGGCGGATATCTGCCAGGCCAGCCCACGCATTCAAGCACTGACCTTTGGGGCGGAGGATTTTTGCGCAGACACCGGGGTGACGCGCACGGTGGAGGCGAAGGAACTGCTTTACGCGCGCAGCGCGCTGGTAATGCACGCGGCGGCGTTTGGCATGCAGGCGATCGACATGGTGCAGATCAATTACCGCGATAACGAATTACTGGAAAGGGAATGCCGCGAGGCGGTGGAACTGGGTTTCTCCGGCAAGACAGTGGTGCACCCTGGGCAGATCGAGGTGGTTCAGCGCATGTTCACACCGGATGAAAAGCTGGTCCGCTACGCGCTGCAGGTGGTGGAAGGCGCGCGGGAAGCGCAGCTGAAAGGCAGCGGCGTGTTCACACTGGAAGGAAAGCTGGTGGATCTGCCGGTGGTAAAGCGGGCGGAGAACATCCTGGCGCGCGCGTGGGCGGCAGGGGTGGAAAAGTAGTCCTTTCCTACACTTACGGGTCTCTATTCACAAATCACGAATTACTTTTTAATCTTCCTTATACGGCAGCACCTGCACCCGTTTGGGGGCGGTGCCGTGTACTTCAAATATGTACACCAGCCGGCCGAACTGAACCAGGTCGCCGTGCTCCAGGGATACCCCGCGGGTGGAGACCGGGGCGTAATTCACCCAGGTACCGGAGGAGGATCCGGCGTCCGCGATGCGGTAGTTACCATCGGTATCCTTAAAGATACGTGAATGGCGTTGGCTGACTGAAGGATGTACGAGCACATAATCGGCTTTCTTGCGGTCTGACCCGATGATGATCTCATCGTTGCCCAGGGGGATCTCCACCAGGTATTCGATCCCCGGCGGTGAGGCGGATCTCTTTTGCAGCAATCGCGCTGGCGCCAGGCCGAGCCCGCGTATCACCGGCCACTTGACGATCTCCTCCGGTTTTTCAGGGGTAAGCGTGTAACTCCCCTCGATCGTGACCGGCTGGGTGACCGGATCGGAGGATTTCTTTTTTCTTCTTGTGCGGAATTTTGAAACTGCTGCCCGCACCAGGGCGACCATCCCGACAATAAGCACCAACAGGATGGCGATCGCGATGATGGCGTTGACGGGATTCAACTTATCCAGAACCCGGTCCCAAAAAGTGAAAACCTGCTCTTCAACCGTGATATCCACCGGGATCTCAATGGTCTGTCCCTTTAACCCGGCGGTGTCCTCGACGAACACCTGCAATAAATGCTGACCTGACGAGACGTAATTCGACAGGTCCCAGCGGAAACTGGTAAAAGGTTCGCTGGTATTTTCATCCTCCAGATTGCCATCGACAAACAGCCTGCTGTACGCCAACCCGCGGTCGATCTTGTCAAGAAATTCGACCATGATCTCCAGGTCGATACTTGAAGGGGTGAGGACCGAGTCGCTTTTACGTTTTGTTTCCGTCCAACTCCGCGTGATACTGACTGGAGGAGAAAGGAAGATGGGATTGGGGGGTGATATCCTTAAGGTATATGTAACCGGTGCTGAATCCAGGCTGACCTCTCCGCGTTTGACGTGCAGCACAAGCGCGTATTCTCCGCTCACATTGGCTGAGGTGGTATAGCTGAGATGGTAAAGGTAAGCCATCGGGTTTAGCAGATCAGCCAGTTCGGGCAATTCCTCAAGACCGGAAAACAGCACATACTGCCCACCGGTGCTTTCGGCGTATTGTTGAAGAGCGCGGGCTTCGGTGGTTCCGCCGTACTCAGTGGGACCAACAAGCCAGATATAAACACGGATGCCTTTGGCCTGAGCGCGGGCAATGATCTCCTGCATGCCATCGACCTGGCTTTCGGTGGGCAACGGCGTGATGAAAAGAAGGGCGGTCTGTTTCTTACTTTGCGGGTCACCGGTCAGGGCGCTATCGACCGCATTGGAAAGGCTAGCCATACCCGGTGTAGCGATACGCAGGTCAGGCTGGTACTCGGCGAGGGCGTTTTTCCAGCTCTCAGGGTCCTCCGCATCCATACTGACAGGTCCTTCAGCGGTGACCAGGCTGAACTCATCCTGTGAGTCTGTGGATTGCGAGGAGATCCAGTTAAAGAGGGGCACTTTGAGGCGGTCAAACCGCGATACACCATAATAACGGGTGGTAAAAACGGGGCTCTCGTTGAACGCCACGAAGAAACGCACGCCCACCCGTTCCATCTCGAGTGTGTAAGAGGTAACAGTCGTGTTATTCTCGATCACGCGAAACTCTCCCGGTTTAATGTCCTTGATGAAGTCACCATCAGGACCAATGACGCGGAAGATGGTGGTCACGAGGGGGTACGCGCTGATATCCGGTTTTTCTACCGTGATCGACCCCGTGGTTTGGGCAGCAGCGGAGGCGAACCCGCAAAATACCAGCACCAGAGCGGCGTACCAGGCAACAAGCGTGGTGATTCGGGAGTGTGTGGAGTTCAACAGGAATTTCATCTTAACTGATTGTAAGCCAAAAAAGGCGGTTTTTAATCCTGCAGGAAGAAGGTCACTCCCACTCAATGGTGGCAGGGGGCTTGGAGGTAATATCGTACACCACACGATTGACTCCGTGGACCTCATTTACAATGCGGTTGGCGACCCGTCCCAGCAGGTCATGCGGCAGCTGCGCCCAATCAGCGGTCATAAAATCTTCCGAAGTGACCGCGCGCAGGGCGATGGTTTCGTCATAGGTGCGCTGATCGCCCATTACCCCCACCGAGCGCACGGGAAGCAGGGCGGCGAAAGCCTGGGCCAGGCGCGCCTCACCCGGCTGCGTTTTCCGATTGAACAGACCGGCGTTTTCCAGTTCCGTGGTAAAGATGAAATCAGCCTGCTGGAGGCGCGACACCCGCTCAGGGGTGACCTCGCCCAGGCAGCGCACTGCCAGGCCGGGCCCCGGGAAAGGCTGGCGCCATAACAGGTCAGCGGGGATGCCCAGCGCTTCGCCGATGCGGCGCACCTCATCTTTAAAGAGGTAACGCAGGGGTTCCACCAATTTGAATTGCATGACTTCGGGCAGACCACCCACGTTGTGATGCGACTTGATGCGCTGCGCCTGGCTGCGATCTGGCGCGGAGGATTCCACCACATCAGGGTATATGGTGCCCTGTACGAGGAACTTGGGCTTGCCTGCGCGGGCAGCCTCCGTTTCAAAGGAAGAAATGAACTGCGCTCCCACGACACGGCGTTTTTCCTCGGGCTCAATGACGCCGCGCAAGGCGGAGAAAAAATCTCCGCTGGCGTTCACGCGTACGAACGGAATGCCGAGCTGCTGCTTCATGACCTTTTCCACCGAGTCTGCTTCACCCAGCCGCAATAAACCGGTATCCACAAACACAGCGCGCAACTGATCCCCGATGGCGCGGTGCACCAGGGTGGTGGCGACCGTTGAATCCACACCGCCGCTGACCGCGGAAATAGCGGGAGCACTTCCCACCTGCCGGCGGATGTTTTCAACCGCGATGGAAATTATATTCTGCGGAGTCCAATCCGGCTTTAGCTTGCAAATATCCAGCAGGAAGCGCCGCAGGATCTCGATACCGCGCGGGGTGTGGTGCACTTCAGGGTGAAACTGCAGCGCGTAAATACCCCGGGACAGGTCGCCCATGGCAGCCAGCGGGCTATTAGTCGAACTGGCAAGGACGGTAAAGCCCGGCGGCAGTTGTTCCACGCGGTCGCCGTGAGACATCCACACCACCTGGTCGCCGACCGGAAGGAGCGGGTTTTCTACACGGCATTCCAGTTGAGCCAGCCCGTACTCCTTGTGTTGAGAGGGGAGCACTTTTCCGCCCAGTTCGTGGGCGAGGAGCTGCATGCCGTAACAGATCCCCAGCAGCGGCAGGCCGCTTTCGATAATGAAGGGCTGCAGCGATGGCGCGCCGTCGGCGTATACCGAGGAGGGTCCGCCTGAAAGGATGAAACCACCCGGGTTGAACTGATGTAAAGATTCAGGAGGAACATTCCACGGGAAGATCTCGCAGTATACCTGCAGTTCGCGCACGCGGCGCGCGATCAGCTGGGTGTATTGAGAGCCAAAATCCAGGATGGCGATGCGATTACCGGTGGACACTGATCTCCTCAATCCTTGAACTGGATGGTATCGTCATCCATACCGGTGATCTGCACCAGCGCCTCAATGGGCACATTGAGGAACTCAAGCGCTTCACGGCCGCCCTCGAAGGTTTTTTCAATGAGAGTACCGACACCCACAATGGCTGCGCCGGCGGCCTGGGTGAGCCGGACCAGACCAAGGATCGTTGCGCCGGTAGCAAGGAAATCATCAATGATGAGCACTCTTTCACCCGGTTTCAGGTATTCCGGTGAAACGATAAGTTCCACCTTGTTGCCCTTGGTGTGAGAAGGCGCGATGGTGAGGTAGACCGTATCGGGCATTGTCACGGGGCGGGTCTTGCGGGCGTACACGACCGGAATATTCAGATGGCGCGCAGTCATCAACGCCGGGGCAATGCCTGAAATCTCGGCGGTGAGGATGCGGGTGGGGGCTGCGGCAACGAAGCGCCGGGCGAATTCGATGCCGCACTCGTCCATTAACATCGGGTCTACCTGGTGGTTGATCAAGCTGTCCACTTTGAGGATGCCTCCGCCGAGGTTCTTTCCTTCCGCCATAACGCGCTGTTTCAATAATTGCATTCGATCCTCCATGCTTGTCATTTATTATCGAGAAACGCCCGGGGGTGGTTTCTACAAGGTCACGATGCTTGTGGTCGATGTGCCGGTGATTTTTTATTCCGTTGATAGGTTCAGTATTGATTCAGGTGGCGGGCATAAAAGAAGTAAAACGTAAAGCAGGAAGCCTGTGATAAGTATTAAAGAACTCCATCAAGGGTACCCTGGCGAGCCACGTAGGGCATTTCCGATCGATCTGCCTGAGGGGTGATCTGTGGTATCAGGGACAAGTATAGCAAAAAACCTGAATCGGGTTAACGATTTCCTATTACTTTGACAGGATCCGTATACCTTTGCAATTTCAGGGAGTGCATGTGTTAAAATCAATAACATGGAAAATCCGCAGATCGTACTCGCTTCCAATTCGCCGCGACGGCGCGAAATGCTGGCATGGATGGAATTACCCTTCTCAACCACGGCGGCTGAGGTGGACGAAACCCCGTTGCCCGATGAAAAACCTGTCGATTACGTTTTACGATTGGCCGGGGAGAAGGCGCGGGCGTGTGAACGCCAGGCCAGCTTTGGCGGGATCATCCTCGCGGCGGATACGACTGTATCAGACGGGGACGAGATCATCGGGAAACCTGTAGATGAAGAGGATGCCATTCGTATCCTGAAAAAGCTGCGCAACCGGACGCACCTGGTGCACACCGCCATTGTGGTAGGAGTACCCTCGCGTGGAATGACGCGGCAGGAGCTGTGTTCGACCGAGGTGCGCATGCGCCTTTATAGTGACGAGGAATTACTGGCGTACGTGCGCAGCGGCGACCCGCTGGACAAGGCCGGGGCTTACGCCATCCAAAACCCCGAGTTTGACCCGGTACAAAAGATTTCGGGTTGCTACGCGAGCGTTATGGGGCTTCCGTTGTGCCATTTTGAAAGAGCGTTGCGCAGGCTTGGTTTTGGCGCGCGTAAAGGCGTGCCCTACCGCTGCATGCGTGAATTGGCGTATACTTGCCCCATATTTAAGCGGGTACTGGCCGGCGAAGATGTGGGATGATGTGCAGGAATAAATAAAACCATGTTGAGATCACTCTGGCGTGTATTGATCATCGCGGCGCTGTTACTGACAGCCTGCAACAATGGCGGGGCTTCTACTGTTGAACCGAGCGCGGAGCCCGGCAATGATTCACTGCCAACACCGGTCATAGAGACCACCCGCCTGCCCGACGCCGAAGCCACGGTGCTGAGCTTCCTGGAGAAATGGAACACAGGGGATTATTCCGGCATGTACGCAATGCTGGCTCCCACCAGCAAGGACGCCATTAGCGAGGTAGATTTCGTTAAAATTTATACTGATACTGCCGCCAGCATGACGCTCGATAAAATCGAGTACGGGATTATTGCCGCCCTGGTCAACCCGTCATCCGCCAAGGTGGGGTACCAGGTGGTTTTCAAGACGATCATGTTCGGAGATCTGATCCGTAAAATGGAAATGAACCTGGTGGCGGACCAGGGGCAATGGCTGGTTCAATGGGAAGACGGATTGATCATGCCCGAAATGAGCGGGGGCAAAAAGCTGGTGCTGGGCCTTACCTCTCCCACCAGGGGTGATATCTACGATAATGACGGCGATATCATCGCCGCAGACACAGAAGCGGTTGCGCTGGGCGTGGTGCCTGACCAGATCGGCGAAGACCAGATCGGAAACCTGGCCGGGCTGCTGGGCCTGGTCACCGGTATTCCCAGCAATATGGTGGCGAACACGATCAACAGCGGGGGCGGGTATTACATTCCCATTGGCGAGATCTCACAACAGACCTACGAGAACCGTTACACCGCATTGAATTCTTTCAGCGGACTGGTGGTCAACCCTTATTCGTCGCGTTATTACTACAATGGCGGTATCGCACCCCAGGTGATCGGTTACCTGTTGAGTATTTCACCTGAGCAATATGAAGAGTACCGCCAGAAGGGATACGCTGGAGATGAGAAGATTGGCGCGGCAGGGCTGGAGAAGTGGGCAGAGAGTTACCTGCGCGGCAAACCCGCGGCTGATCTTTACATCGTCAACCCGGACGGTACTTATGCCAACATGATCGGACGGGCAGACCCGCAGGCCGCGAATTCCGTTTATACCACCATCGATAAAGATCTGCAGATACTGGTGCAGAAGGCGTTGTATGGTTTTACAGGCGCTATTGTGGTAACGGAAGTGGACACAGGGCGCGTACTGGCGATGGCATCCTCGCCGAGCTTTGACCCGAACAATTTTCTGCCGCAAAACTATAACAGCCAGTTCACGCTGGCAGACCTGGTAAATGACCCAGAAGTGCCCTTGTGGAACCGCGCTGCGCAATCCGCTTACCCGTTGGGTTCGGTGTTTAAACTGGTGACTGCCACGGCAGCGCTGGAATCGGGTTTATATAATCCCGACACAACTTATGAATGCACCAGCCAGTTCACTGAACTACCCGGATACGTAGGCAATGACTGGACTTATGACAAGGATCTGCCGCCATCCGGCACACTAACGCTGGTGCAGGGTATCATGCGCTCCTGCAACCCGTGGTTCTATCACCTTGGACTTGATCTGTTCCGCCAAAAAGGCGCCACCTATCTTTCGGATTGGGCGCGCACCTACGGGCTGGGGGTTCCCACCAATATCGGCGCAGTAGCGGAAGAGGTCGGGCAGATCATTGATCCGACCACTGAAGGGGCCGCGGTGCAAATGGGAATCGGGCAGGGTGATATGCTGGTGACACCGTTGCAGGTGGCCAATATGATCGCGGCGATCGGCAATGGTGGTACGCTCTACCAACCGCAGATCATCCAGAAGATCACCGCCTTTGACGGCACAGTGATCGAGGAGTTTAAACCCAAGATCATCCGGGAAATTCCGGCCAGTGATGAAACTTTGGAAGCGGTCAAATTGGGCATGGAGCTGGTGGTGCGAGATCAAAGAGGAACCGCGTTCAGGCGTTTCATGGGAATGAGCACGCCCATCTACGGCAAGACCGGTACCGCCACCACCTCGATCGAAGATCCGCACTCCTGGTTTGCCGGTTTTACTGATGCCAACAACCCTGATAAACCGGATATCGCTGTGGCGGTCATCCTTGAATTCGCCGGAGACGGGTCAGCTTATGCCGCGCCGGTCTTTCGGCGGGTGATCGAAGCGTACTTTTCCGGTGGCGTGCTCACGCAATATCCCTGGGAATGGGATATTTACGTCACCCGAACACCAGTGCCTGAAACCAACGAAACCCCCGCACCGTGATCACTGAAACAGAGCCAGGCGTTGTTATCCGTTACCAGTCCGGTTTTTACACCGTGGAGGCCGGCGGGCGCGTCATCACCTGTGTACTGCGCGGCAGACTAAAACGGAGGAGTATTCCGGGGGATGTGATCAGCATCGGCGACCGGGTCAGGTTCACAGCTTTGACCGATGGCAGCGGCGTGATAGAAGAGATCCTCCCGCGTAGATCCGAGCTGGTGCGCCTTGATCCGACCCCGAAGGGGGCGTACCGCCAGATCCTTCTCGCCAACCCTGACCAGATCGTGACCGTATTTGCCTGCGCCTCCCCTGAGCCACACCTGCGCATGCTGGACCGTTTTCTGGTGATCGCTGAGAAACAGGGGCTGCGGGCGATCATTATTGCCAATAAGGTGGACCTGGTTACCAAACGCGAAGCGCGGCGTATTTTTGCCGTTTATCCCCCGTTGGGCTACCGGGTTATCTACACCTCCGCGGAAAAGAACGAAGGGATCGATGAGTTGAAGGAGGTATTGACCGGCCGCATCTCCGCGCTGGCGGGGCCTTCCGGCGTGGGAAAATCCAGCCTGATGAACCGCGTGCAGCCCGGTTTAGGGTTGAACGTGCGCGAGATCAATACTAATAAGGACCGCGGGCGGCATACGACCGTGGTACGAGAGATGTTTCCACTGCGAGGCGGGGGGTACGTGGCAGATCTGCCCGGTCTGCGTAAATTGAGTTTATGGGACACCCAACCGGAGGAGCTGGACGGCTATTTTCCGGAACTGCGCGACCTGGTGAAACATTGTCAATTCAATGATTGCACACACTTTGAAGAACCCGGCTGCGCGGTGATCAAAGCTGTGGAAGAGGGCGAGGTAAGTGTTGAGCGGTATGAATCATACGTTCGCATGCGCGCTGGTGATATTTAAACAGGGAAAGTTCTGAAATATCCCAATGAATTTTTCATCCGATAGGCAATAATTCTAAAAGTTAAAAATATTGACAATCCAATAAAAAGTTGTATTATATGTTACCCCTTAACGTCACGCCGACAAATTACTCAAGGGGCCCGTTTCACAACAGAGGTTTTGCAGGATGAAACCTGAGGTGAGCAAAAGAAAGCAGAAGGCGGGGCTTTTATTCGGTCTCGCCGCTGGACTGGCGTTTGCGGTCTTTGCCTGGGGGGTGGATGCTTTTTTATTGGCCAACGCGCACGGTACTTTTGCCTGGGTTAAGTTCGTTCCCGGTTTATTGATCTGTCTTTTATGCGGCGGGCTGGTGGGCTGGCTGACCGTTCTGTTGCAAAGTGTCTGGATATCGATCGTTTTGTGGGTTGGGCAGGCGCTGCTCTTTGCCCATCTGTTGATGTGGCTGCCGCTCAAAATAACCCCCGTGATCATCCGCCTGTTCAATCCGGCGCTGGGTGATTATCTTAAATACCCGTATTACCCTGAATTACAGCAAAACCTGTGGGTCGCGTTTGTGATTATCGCTCTGGCATCCATCATTATCTCGCTGCTGGAGAATGTTTTGATCGATCAGGCGATCTTTTCATCGGGAACTTATGCTGTGATCGTACCCATCACGGTATCGCTGCTGGCTTTCAGCCTGGTGGGCGGCACAGGAGATTCCGTGTTGAATAAACACCTGCGCGATCCGATCCTGAAAGTGGATAAACTGGTGCAGTTTGCCCTTGATAACGCGGGCAAAGAGATATCACCGGAGGCCGCGCATAACATGCGCATATCTGCGCTTAACCCGGTGAAGGAACTGGTGACCGACCAGCGCAAATTGATCCTCAGTAATTTTGATCAGTACATAGGGCAAGTGGACGTGCTTGTGGATTTTAATGGGAATTGGGTGAAATGCACAACCATTTACAGCCAGATAACAAACTGTACCAGGTTGTTTGAAAAGCCATGGATCAGGTTGAGCAATCTATTAAAATTAGCAGTCACTCCAATTACGGTGGACATACCTGCCATTGGATGACCCACCTCTCAAAGTTGATACTAGAATGTGAGACGAGCGAATAGAAATTATGGTACACTATTTAATGCCTTTTTCCATACCAACAATCTACCAACAAAGAGGACCATTTGATGGTTGAGCAATTATTGAATGTCCAGAACCTGGAAACGCAATTCAGAACTCCGGATGGCACAGTGTACGCCGTTAATGGTGTGTCATTCACCCTCAAGGAGGGCGAAACACTGGGTGTGGTGGGTGAAAGCGGTTGCGGTAAAAGTGTGACCATGCTTTCATGCCTGCGCCTGATCCCTTCTCCCCCCGGAAAGATCGTCGCCGGGCAGGCTATGTTCAAGGGCAAGGACCTGTTGAAGATGGATGCCGATGAAATCCGGCATGTGCGCGGCGGCCAGATCAGCATGGTTTTTCAGGATCCTATGACCTCGCTGAACCCTGTGATGAGCATTGGCAAGCAGATGGCTGAGCCATTGATGCTGCACCTGAACATGAACAAAGACCAGGCGCGCAACCGGTCGATCGAACTGCTGGAGATGGTGGGCATTCCCAATGCCGGAGATCGGCTCAAGGATTACCCGCACCAGTATTCCGGTGGTATGCGTCAGCGTGTGATGATCGCCATGGCGCTGTCCTGCAATCCACAGATCCTCATCGCGGATGAACCCACTACCGCGTTAGATGTAACCATCCAGGCGCAGATCGTTGACCTGGTCAAACGGCTGCGTGATGAACTTGGCATGGCCATCGTTTGGATCACGCACGACCTGGGAGTGGTAGCCAATATCGCTCACCGTGTGGCGGTTATGTACGGCGGATACATTATTGAAGAAGCAAGTGTGTACGATCTGTATGCGAATCCCCGACATCCGTACACCCTGGGCCTGCTGGGCAGCCTGCCGCAAATTCACGAAGAATCACACAGAAAGTTATTCTCCATCGAAGGGATGCCTCCCGTTCTATATCAGAAACCGACAACCTGTCCATTTGCCCCGCGCTGCAGTTATGTGACCGAGCGCTGCTGGAAGGAAAACCCGTTACTTGAACCGGTTTCAGATGGACATCGCGTGGCTTGCTGGGTGGATACCAGCAACGGGAGAAAGTAAACATGACCGCAAATAATAACGTCCTCATTAAAGTTGATAACCTGGTGATGCACTTTCCCATTTATCGGGGAGTGATCAGGCGCCAGGTAGGGGTGGTGCACGCTGTTGATGGGATCTCTTTTGACATCAAGCAGGGTGAAACGCTGGGACTGGTGGGCGAATCAGGCTGCGGCAAATCCACTACCGGAAGAACCCTGCTGCAACTGTATAAACCCACCGCGGGTAATGTTTACTTCAAAGACACCAACCTGGTCAAATTACGCCCTGAAGCCATGCGCATGATGCGGCGTGAAATGCAGATGATCTTCCAGGACCCCTATGCCAGCCTCAACCCGCGCATGACAGTAAGGGATATCGTGGGTGAACCCTTAACGGCGTTTGGCGAGGCAACCGGCAAGCAGATCGACGAAAGAGTATCCTCTTTGCTGGACCTGGTCAAATTGAATAAGGATTTTGCCAGCCGTTACCCGCACGAGTTTTCAGGCGGTCAGCGCCAACGCATTGGAGTAGCCCGCGCGCTGGCATTGAATCCGTCTTTCATTGTCTGTGATGAACCGATCTCCGCGTTGGATGTATCGATCCAGGCGCAGGTGGTAAACCTGCTGGAAGAACTACAGCAGGAACTAAATCTCACCTACCTGTTCATCGCGCACGATCTATCGATGGTGCGCCACATCAGCAACCGCGTGGCAGTGATGTACCTGGGCATCATTGTAGAGTTGGCTGAACGCAACGAGCTTTATCGCGATCCGCTGCACCCTTACACGCAAGCCCTTCTCTCAGCAATTCCGGTGGCAGACCCCGTTTATAACGAGAAACGCCGCCGTATCATCCTGGAAGGCGATGTGCCCTCCCCTGTCAATCCGCCCTCAGGGTGCCGCTTCCGCACCCGCTGCCCGCTGGCAGCAGAGATCTGCAAGGAAAAAACACCTGAATGGCGGGAAGTCAAACCGGGGCACTATGCAGCCTGTCACATGATATAACGAATGAACTTTTCGAGGAGGTGATGACAATTCAAATAGAGCTGCCTATGATTACCAAATCTAACCGTACAGAACACTCAAGTAAATTTCTCACAAGGAGGAGAAAAATGCGTAAGTTTTATGGTGTACTTGCTGTGCTAATGGTTGTCAGTCTTGTGCTGACCGCCTGCGCGACCCCGACCGCTGCGCCTGTAGAGACTGCGGCACCTGCGGCACCTGCGGCAACAGAAGCTCCGGCTGCGACCGAAGCTCCGGCCGCGGAACCCGTTGAAGAGGTTGTTTTGAACCCGTACCTGGGTTCAAATAAACTGGATGGCAACGGTATTCCCCCGACATTCTTTGATGATGTGCATATCCGCCGGGCGTTTGCCTACTGCTTCGACTGGAGTGTCATGATCGATGAGGTCTACATGGGTGAGGCCATTCAATCCAAGGTCCTTTCCCTGCCCGGTATGCCCGGCTATGATCCGGATGCCCCCTTCTACTCTAACGATCTCGAAAAATGCGCCGAGGAATTCAAACTGGCTGACGTTGATAAAGATGGCGTTGCCGCTGGTGAAGACCCCGATGATGTTTGGGAGATGGGTTTCCGCGTTCAGATGCTCTACAACACCGGCAACACCACCCGCCAGATCATGGCTGAGGTCCTGCAGGCGAATCTCGCTGAAGTTAACGAAAAGTTCAGCGTTGAGATCCTTGGTTTGCCCTGGCCTTCTTACCTGGCTGCCCAGCGCGCCAAGAAAATTCCCATCATGACCGGCGGCTGGCTGGAAGATATCCATGATGCGCACAACTGGTATCAGCCCTATACCACCGGTACTTACGGCGCCCGCCAGAACATGCCGGATGATCTGAAAGCCCAGTTCAAAGCTTTCCTGGATGAAGGTGTTTCATTGATCGACCCGGCTGCCCGTAATGAGGTGTACAAGAAATTCAACCAGCTTTACTACGAACAGGTTCCTGGTGTTCCTGTCGTGCTGGCCACCTCCCACGGGTACGAGCAGAAGTGGGTCCAGGGTCGTGTGATGAACCCGATCTACTCGAACATCTACTACTACCCCATCTCCAAGACCGCGGATGCCAAGAATCCGGATGTCTTCACCTATGTGACCATCTCCGGTGGACCGGATACCCTCGACCCCGCGCTCTCCTACGACACCGCTTCTGGTGAAGTGATCCAGAACATCTATGAGACCCTTGTCTTCTATGATGGCGAGGCCACCGACAAATTCGTCCCGCAGTTGGCCGAATCCTGGGAAGTTTCTGAAGACGGCACCGTCTGGACCTTCAAAATCCGCCAGGGTGTGAAGTTCCACGAAGGCGGCGACCTGACCCCGTCAGATGTCGCTTACTCATTCCAGCGTGGTCTGCTACAGGGTGGATATTCCTCCCCGCAGTGGCTGCTGGCTGAGCCCTTCTTCGGCGTAGGCATTGATGACATCACCGGTTTGGTAGATGACTTCGCTTCTGCTGATGACCGCGAAGCGTTGCTCGCCAATGACCCCGCAACCCTCAAGGCTGCCTGTGAAACTGTACAGTCCAAGTTCGTGGTTGACGATGCCGCTGGCACCGTGACCATGACCCTTGCCCAGCCCTGGGGTCCCTTCCTGGCGACCATCGCAAATGGTTGGGGTTCCATCATGGACAAAGAATGGGTCATCGAGAACGGTGGCTGGGATGGCACCTGCGATACCTGGCAGAACTTCTACGGCATGACCTCGGCTGAAGATCCCTTCACTCCGATCGCCAATGGTACCGGCCCCTTCAAGCTGGACTACTGGACCCCCGGAACCGAAGTCTCCCTGGTTCGCAATGATGACTACTGGCAGACCCCAGCCGCTTTGAAGCAGGTCTTGATCAAAGAGGTGGGCGAGTTCGGTACCCGCTTCGCGATGCTGCAGGCTGGTGACGCGGACGCGATCGTTGTGCCCGCTGAATACCGCACCCAGGTTGATCCGCTGGTGAGCGTTGCCCGCGTGTACGATGCGGCGACCAACACCTACCTGCCTGAGAAGAGTGTCTGCTCGGTGGATACCGCCAAGCTTGGCCTTGAAAGGTTCGAACTTTGCGATACCGCCAACGATAATCCGCTGCGCCTGTACATCGGCCGCCCCGGTTTGTCACAGGATGCCATTCTGTTCAACTTCAACATTCAGTAGTGGCTGACTGAGTTCTTTGAAATACACATGCGGGAGCCTGTTATGGGCTCCCGCATGAACCCCCGCTGTTTTACTCTGCGGAATGGATTGAATTGGATCCAGATTCAATTTGATCCGCACAGCAAAACCTGATTTGAGGTGTTCAATGACCAATTACATGATTCGCCGCCTGTTGCTGGTACCGGTATTGTTGTTTGGGGTTACCATTATCATTTTTGGTATGCTCCAGTTTCTCGGTCCAGTGGAACGGTCAGCACTATATGTAAAGGATTTTCCAAAAAACGAAAACCAGATCCAGGGCATTATCCGGAAATATGGACTGGATAAGCCGGTTTATGAGCAGTACTGGCGCTGGTTGACCGGAATCAAAGATCCTGTTACCGGCAAACGGGAAGGCGGCATTATTTTTGGTGATTTTGGTTACTCGCGTACCGGCTCGCAGCCCGTGATCGACATGATCAAGAATCGCTTCCCTAATACGCTTGACCTGGCCTTGTGGACGGTGTTCCCCATGCTTTCGGTAGGTATCTGGCTGGGGGTGCAGGCGGCGGTGCACCAGAACGGATTCGTTGACCAGGCGGCCAGGGTATTCAGTATTGTAGGCACCTCTTTTCCGACATTCGTGTTCGGTTTGCTGGTGCTTATCCTGTTCTACGGTAAACTGGGGTGGTTCCTGCCAGGAAAAAACTCGGACTGGGTCACCCAGGTGGTCAACACCGCCGAATTTACCCGTTATACCAAGCTTCTTACAATTGATTCTTTGTTAAACGGACGACTTGACATTTTCTGGGATGCGCTGCGGCACATGATCCTGCCCATCCTCACCCTTTCTTACATCAGTTGGGCGACCTTTGTCCGTGTGACACGCTCTTCCATGCTTGAAACACTGCGCATGGAATACGTGACCACGGCGCGGGCCAAAGGGTTGAAAGAAAATGAGGTGATCAACAAGCACGCCCGGCCAAACGCGATGCTGACCATTGTGACCATGGCGGGCATGAGCGTAGTTGGTCTGCTCGGAGGAGTGGTGATCACCGAGACTGTTTTCAATTATCCAGGCATTGGGCAGGCGGCCGCCAACGCGGCGCAACAACTGGATGTGGTGACGACGCTCGGTTTTGCCATCTTCAACGGCTTTATCCTGATCATCGCGAACCTGATTGTGGATATTCTGTACGGTGTTATTGATCCCCGCGTGCGGTTGGACTGAGGAGACTGGCATGACTGAACTAACAACACCAAGTGGTGATAACTCCCTGCTCAAGGAAGTAATTTCGGACCGCAAGATCTCACGATTAGAGCGATTCCTGGGTCCGGAGAACTATCGCATCATTAAGGGGCTGATGAAGACCCCCGCATCAATCATAGGTTTTACTTTGATCGGCCTGTTCATCCTCATCGCTATTTTTGCACCGGTCATTGCTCCTCCGGTCGGAAAAGACCCGTACAAGATCCCACGCGACGGCTTTAGTGGGGAACCCAAACCGCCCGGAACTGAATGGAAGCGCAACAAACCGGATATCCCCTTCTGGTACAAAGCCATCACCGGCAAGGAGGATTGGGTGCACCTTCTGGGAACTGCCCAGGGTCAGTATGATATCTTTTATGGCATCATCTGGGGCACGCGCACCGCTTTCCGCACCGGCTTCATCGTGGTGGTATCCACAGTTTTGATCGGGATCATCATTGGCTCCATTGCTGCTTACTATGGTAAATGGGTCGACAACCTGATCATGCGTATTGTGGACGTGTTTATGACGGTGCCTTTCATTATGATGGCTTTAATTATGGCAGCGGTACTCACCCCTGTAATCGGGAGGAGCCTCATACCGGCGATACTGGCGTTGATCACATTTGGCTGGATGGGATATGCGCGTATCATCCGCGGTGATATTCTATCGGTCAAACAGCGCGACTTTGTGCTGGCTGCCAAGGTCAGCGGGGTCAAGGACGGACGCATCCTGTTCCGCCACATTCTGCCCAATGCCATCTTCCCGACAATGGTGCTGGCATCGCTGGGTATCGGCGATGTTGTGCTCAGCTTCGCCGCGCTATCCTTCCTCGGCATCGGTACCGAGATCGGTTACGCCGACTGGGGGCAGGTGCTCAGCTTTGCGCGCAACTGGATCACCAGCCTGGGGCAGTACTGGTACATTGTGGTCTATCCGGGCATGATACTGGTCTTCTTCGTGATGGGCTGGAACCTGGTTGGCGACGCCCTGCGCGATGTGCTCGATCCCCGCATGCGCGGACGATCATAATAATGTAAGTCTTTCCGGCAGCCCCTGTGATCAGGGGCTGTTTTTTCGTACAGACTATGCTTTATAATTGGAACATTGTTATGATAAAGGAAAACCTATTGATGAATCACACACAACGCTTCCAACTCCAACCGGTGCTGCTTACATTGCTGATCGGCCTGTTGCTGCTCAGCGCCTGCGGCCCGGCAGCTCCCGCGGTTGAAACGCCCACCCCCACTGCAACACCACTGCCGCCAACCCCCACCCCTGTTCCTCTTAAGACACTGGTGGTGTGCCTGGGCGCTGAACCACAAAACCTTTACCTTTATGGTGATGCCTCGCGGGCCAAATGGAGCATACTGGAAGCCATTTATGATGGTCCGATCGACACGGAAAACTTTGAACCAGCTCCTGTATTGCTGAAGGAACTACCCACGCTGGATAACGGCGGAATCACCCTGCAGGCTGCCGCGGTAAGCGAAGGCGACCCCGTGGCGAATGTTACCGGGGATATTGTGGCTCTAAAGAAGGGCGTTAAAGTATTCCCGACTGGGTGCACCTCTGCGGATTGCGCGGTTGAGTGGGACGGCCAGACCGCGTTGGAAGTGACTCAGATGGAGGTTAACTTCAAACTTCTAGAAGGTATCACCTGGTCTGATGGCGAGCCCCTGACCGCTGAGGATTCAGTGTTCAGTTTTACCGTCAGTGCCGATCCGGCTACGGTTGTGACAAAAACCAACATCGAGCGCACCCAGTCTTACACGGCGCTTGACGCCTCGACCGTGCAGTGGACCGGGCAACCCGGATACCTGACCCTGAACCCGTCCGCGTTCTTCTGGTCGCCGCTACCGCAGCACCAGCTGGGCGAACTTAGCGCAGAGCAGTTGAACAGCGACGCGC